>Ga0308414_1001954_pt1 | contig 13369 bp, 11 predicted proteins | sample HotsprSampleOS50_FD_205667 | JGI IMG/M metagenome (GOLD analysis project Ga0308414, IMG submission 205667) | Hot spring phototrophic mat microbial communities from Octopus Spring, Yellowstone National Park, Wyoming, United States - 20090730_OS50 ... | reverse complement strand
AAAATGCATCTATCATCTAAAAGGAGATACGCTGACCATCTGCTGGCAGGAGGGTCCAGACCCCCAACGCCCCAAAGACTTCTCTGGCGGCATAGGCTCTCGCCTGCAAGTGTCCACCTACAAGCGGGTGCCGGAAAAGTGATGTCGCCGCCGGTCGGCAACGAGCATTTCAAATCTACGCTGAGCTGGACGGCACCAACCAGTTGATCGCCCGGTATCTGCACGGCGACGAGTTCGACCAGCCCTTCGCGCGGGTCCTCTCCGAGCCGCCGACGTGAGTCGGCGGTGTCTCCACGCCCACTGTCCACTGGCTGGCCGTTGAGGCCGTCCGCGACACGGGCCGCTCTGCAGAACGCGGCTAACTACTTGGTGGACGGGGTGAAGGCCGTGAACTAGGTATCGGCGATGCAGCGTTTCGCCGCGCACCCGCACGAGGCCGTCCGTCTCAGCCTTACCTCTGTTCACACGCCGAATCGCCCTGGATTGCCTGCAATTGAATGTGGACAGTCTAGCTGAAATCGGTTATGCTAACAATCGTGGTAGTCCACCAACTTTATGCGATCAAAATCTTGAGGAGTTCCAATGCTCACATGTGATGTCGCCCCCTGCCAGTCGGTCGAGGATGCAATGGCCCTGGTCGCGGAGCTCGACCTGTCTCCCATCTGCCGTAAACTCCGCGTGAGTGACCCGGTGAGTTGGCCTGAAGAGAAGATCGAGGAGGCCGAACGGCTGTACCGTCGCTTCCTCGCCCTGAACCTCCTGCACCCCGGCGTGGATCTCGTACCCAGCCAATTGCTCGACGAATTCTGGCACCAGCACATCATTGATACCCGCAAGTACGCGGAGGACTGCGAAAGGCTCTTCGGAGGACTGCTGCACCATGATCCGTACTTCGGCATCAACGGTGAGGAAGATCGAGCGAACCACGCGGTGGCGACTGAGAGGACGCGACGGCTGTGGCTAGAAGCGTTCGGTGAGCCTCTTTATGGCGAAGGGGAACGCTGCAGTTCCACCGACTGTCGGTGACGCCGATATGAGCCTTGATTTGGAGAGGGCGGAGCGAGAGTTCCTCGAGCGAGGCTTTGCAGTTATCTCTACCGATCACATCGCCCCGCTTCTGCCGGGTGCCTTGGCCGCCTTCGACAGGCTCATCGAAAGAGCCGAAGCCCTGGGCCTGGAAGGTAGAGCCAAGGTACGAAAGTCCGACTTCGCCGTTGCCGAAGGGCGGGGATGGTCCTGGGGGTGCGATCATATCTATCACCCCGACCTCTGCGAGCAGACGCTTCTCGACCTTGTCAGCCTGCCTCCCTTCCCAGAGGTTGTCCGACGCATCCTCGGTGAAAGGGTCATGTTTTCAGGCGGGCACGGGCACTGGTCGCCGGTGACTAGCGACTACGTTCTGCACTGGCATCGCGACACACGGCGACACCTTTGGCACCACCGCAATCCAGATCCCAGGGCACACGTTCAACTCTGTCTCGCCCTTGTAGACGAGGCTGTCGTTCGCGTGGTTCCTGGCAGCCACCTACGCGACCTAGAGCCTTGGGAGGAGAGATTTATTGGTTCTGATGCTCACGCGGATCACTCAGAGCAGCAGATCGTTGCGGTGCCCGCTGGTTGTGCCTTGCTGCTGAACACCTACACGTTCCACCGGGCCGAGTGCCCACGGACGTGCAGGAGGCGTTCACTGCATTTCGGCTTCACCAGGGTTGGCGCTGCCCCTGAGCCGGGACGTCAACTCAAGGCACTGCCCTGGATGGCGGATGAAGCTTTTATTACGAGGCAGTCCTCTTTCCTCCAGGCAGCTATTAGGGAGTACTTGGCCGCAGTCGCGGTCCATGCAGTAAAGGAAGTTGGTGATGCGGCAGGCTGAAGCTGTCCGCCGGGGCTACCGGCACAAGAACCTGCTGTTTTGGCTGGGGATGATTGACGGCCTAATGGATCCGGTACTGCCAACCGACCTGATAGTCGATTGGGGATGCGGTCATGGGCTATTCTTGCAGTTGCTCTATGATTTGTGCCCGTACCGCCGCGGCGTTGGCGTCGATCGCGACCCTGGGGCGCTGGCGGTCGCCCGTGGGTCGCTCGCCTCTCGGCACCCGGACTGGCCCATACGCTACGTTTCACCCGAAGAGTATGCGGGAGCCGCGGGCGGGGAGCTGGCCGACATCATTTTCTGCCAAGAAATATTCTGGATGAACGCGGACCTGCCCACGCTTGCCGCCACGCTCTACCACCACCTCCGGGACGATGGCTGCATCTACGCAACGATGGGCAGCCACGCCGACAACCCTCTCTGGGAACACCGCAGGGGTAGGATGGAGGCGGAAGGCTTGCTCACCCATACTTACAGCGTGGACGAGGTGGCCCGCGTCTTTGCCTCAGCCGGGTTCGCCGTCGGCCTGCGGCGGCTCCCGGTGGATGGCTTCCTTATGTATCACCCCGAGGAGACGCCAGCCAGTTCGCGCTCCCTGCTGGAACTGGTCCAGACCACCGCCGAGTGCAAGATGCTTTTCTACTTCGGGAAGCACCAGACGGTCCACCGGCCCGCTGGGCTCCAGGGGTGAGATGTCGTTGTTATGGCTGCCGTGTTGGTGTTGATCGGCCGCGATGTTGCTCGCGGCTAAATTTAGTGAGGAAGTGAGTCACAGGGATAGACCGGATGCGAATAGGTTTTCAGCAGCGAGAAGCGCTATCCTCTATTCCTGCGTCAACCAGGCAAGACAGATGAGTACCCTGACACTCGCTGACGACATTCGTGAGGACGTGAACTCCTCGATGCTCCGCCTGTCGCCAATCCCGTCTGACGCAACGCGGGCCGAAGAGTTCCAGGCTGAGGTGGACCACCTCATCAGGTCCGAGCCTGTCCTGAAAGAATTGGCGGTCGCCCTGCGATCCCTCATCGACGAGAACGGGTTCGTCCACCTGCGCGGCCTACCGGACACCGGGGACATTCGCGATGTTGTCGTGCTGGGTTCGCTGTTGGGCCAGTTGTTTACTGATCTATCACACCAGTCACAGTTGGTAGTCGAGGCTTCGCCCAGACCATGCGCTAGTCTCCAAGGGAACCGCACGGGCAGGTTGTTCCCGCACACGGACTTCGCCATGCTGGAACGACCACCTGCTATCACTATTATTCGGTGCCTTACGGAAGATCCCCTCGGCCCGCCATTCGGGTGCAACGGCGTGTTCTTGGCCCAGGACATCGTGGACCGCTTCTACGGCACGGCCTGGCTGCCGCTCCTGTGGACCGTTCCCCTGCCGTTTGCTGGCCGCAAGCCTGCCGGGGAAGACGTGCTGTTCAACGCGCCCGCCCTCGATGTCGATGGGACTACTTTAGAGGTGCGGTCGGTGCGGTTCCACCCGTCCCGCATCCATCACGGGTTCCGGGTGCGGGGCAGAAAGCCGTCAGAAGAGGAGGCGGCGGCGATGCACCACCTGATCGAGGCCGCCAAGGCCGTGCGGCAGGAGGTGTATCTGAAGGCGGGCGACTGCCTGCTGGTGGCGAATCGCCTAGCCATGCACGACCGCGGCAGGTGTTCCCTCCGCCTATCGCGACGCGGTCTCCAATCGCGTATCTCGCGGATACTGTTCGTTCAGGAGTACCACTGCTCATGACGAGCCCCCTCGACTGGAAGGTGCTCCTGCGCCGCGCCCACACCCAGAAGATCTTCCACGGCGCGATGGGATTCTACTTGTCGCTACTCACCGAGGTATTGGACCCATGGCCCCCAGACGGTGCGGTTCTGGAGTATGGGGCGGTCGGGCCCGAGTTTCTCCGGCTCGCCCATCTCGCTTTCGAGTTCGGCAAGGCGGTCGGTGTCGTCCTTCGGAGTGATGGGCCTTTCGACAATTGGTCCCAGACTGTAGGTCTGCCCTGCCGGTATGAGTCGGCGGACCTCTTCAAGGCGCCGGCGAATAGCTTCGATGTCGCGTTCTCTCAGGAGGCGCTGGGCTTCGTCCCCGACCTAAAGGAGCACGCACGCCTCCTTCTGAACTGGCTAAAGCCAGGGGCGGTGTACTACGCGGCTTACGGATGGCACGCCGGGAACCCTCGCGTCGAACTGCGAGCAGAGCGGCTGAAGGGGTCGGGATGGACCCTCCACAGACACCGTCTTGAGGATGTGGCCCTGGCGTTTCATGCAGCCGGTTTCGAGGTTAATTTGAAACGGCTTCCTGTGCTCTATGGGGTCGTTTATAACCCCAACACCGCCCACTTGAACGGTGGGCTGGAGGCCCTTCTTGAGGACGTCCATGAACATAAAGTACTCTTCCGCTGTCGCAAGGTGAAGGAGCCGTCGTGAGCCGAGAAATCAGGCCCGCCGATCCGATCATTCGCTTAGAGGGAGCGGTCGAGAACAACCTCAAGGACGTGACTCTCGAGGTGGCCAGCGGTCGCTTAGTTTGCATCACTGGAGTATCAGGCTCAGGGAAGTCGTCGCTGATCGATGACTGCCTGACGGCAGAGGCCCGCCGCCGGCACGGGGTATTGTCAGGCTCGCTTGCAGCGTCGCTAATTCCCTATCGGCCAAAGCTACGGTCGGCGCGGCTACCCTTCGTGGTTTCGGTCGCCCAGGGCACTCTGGCGTGGAACCCGCGATCAACGGTTGGCACGGCTACCGGCATTTGGCCCTGGCTTCGGGAAATTATTCCCCCGTTCGCCCAGGTTCGATCACGGCAGAGCGGCCGCCACCTGACGACACCCGACCCTGACACCGTCGCGGCGTGGTGTACTCGCTGGCGGTGCGGGACCACAGCCCATGTCTTGCTCAAGCTCGCGGAGCGGGTGGTCGGATCGCTGGCCCGTTGGGCAGAGCGTGCCGCGGCTGTGTTCTCTGGTGGTCAAGTCCTGGCTCCTGAATCAGGCCAGCATCCCAACCCGTCCCAGGTCCGCGCCGCCTCGGCCCTCCGCCGCCAGTCCGTCCGCAGCGCCCGCGACATTTACCTTGTTATCGCAGGGGGGGTGCGGATAAAGCCCGGGGATACTACCCTGCAAGACGCTGTCTTGCGTGCGAGTCAATCTGCGTTGCATGGCGAGAGAGCAGTTCTATTGCTCCACGGTCCCGAAGTCGAGTTGTTGGATCTCAGCGAAGTACTGCTCGATCCCGACGACGAAGCGGTTTACCTCCGCCCGTCGGACGTGCTGCTGTCCTTCAACTCCCAAAAGCCCGGCAGCGGTCGCTGCCCCCGCTGTGATGGGATGGGAAATGTAGAAGACATCGACGCCCAGCAGTTGGTGTCACGGTCAGACGCACCGATCGCCATGGGGGGCCTGGCACTGCCGTTTGACTTGAACACGAAGCGCTATCGATACTTCGCGCCCCTTGCCGAGGAGATCAGGGGGTTGCTGGTTGCTCACAGCCTTGCCGCCAACGCAAGCTGGGAGCAGATGTCAACGTCAGCTCGGCAGGAACTCATGCATGGTTCCGGCAACAGAGTGATTCAGCCGCTGTCAGAGGAGGGGAGGCCGCGTGGGAAGCGGAAGTCTTTCGTGGGGCTGTTGGAGAGGGTGCGGGCAGTGCTGGACGGCCGGTCGGCGGCGGCGACCGTGCTTGCTCATCTGAGGCAGAATAGGCCTTGCCCTGAATGCGGCGGCAGCCGGCTTAGACTGGCAGCCAGGCAGGTTGATTTCGCGGATCGGTCGGTTGCTGAGATACTCAAGATGACCTTCCGTGACTTGGGGCCGTGGCTGCGAGGTGCGGCGAGTTCGCTGAGGCGGCAGCGCGTCGCACGGTCGTTGTCCTCGATAGCACGTCTGGCCGAGGCAGCGGACTCGCTCGGACTCGGCCACCTGTCCCTTCACCGAGACATCTCCACCTTGAGCGGGGGCGAGGGCCAACGGCTACGGCTCGTGGAAGCGTTGGGGTCACCACTGCACGCCGCCTGTTACGTCTTCGACGAGCCGACGCGGGGACTGCACGCCGCCGACGCCGGCCACCTGGGGGTTCTACTTCGGGAACTTCTCGGGGCCGAAACGACGGTGCTACTTGCCGAACACAACCCCACTCTGGTCGCTACCTCTGATGAGGTGATCGAGATGGGACCGACAGGCGGCGCGGGCGGCGGGAAGGTCGTCTACCGGGGACCACCGGCAGGTGCTCCGCTCCTCAAAATGGCAACAACCAGCAACCCGGTACCGAAGACGCGGCTCTCGCGGCGAATGATCCTGGAGGGAGTAACTCTTCGAACCCTCCGGGACCAAACCGCCTCATTCGCACTCGGAGGTATCACTTGCATCAGCGGGGTCTCGGGATCGGGCAAGACGACGCTCGTCCGTGACGTGCTGGTACCCGCAGTCCGACGATATTTGGAAACCCAAGAGGACCGCGGTCCAGGCTACCGCAGGCTGCGTTTTGTAGGGCCTCCCCCCTCTGCCATCCAGTTCGTCAACCAGCAGGCCATCACTAACAATCCCAGGTCACTGGTTCTGACTGCACTGGGACTGGGTGAGGCTTTTCGAGACGCCTTCCACGCCGGGTCCGACGCCAAGTCACTCGGCCTGACAGCCGCCCACTTCTCGACCAACACAGCGGTGGGGCAGTGCCAAACATGCCAGGGACTCGGGACGTTGAAGCCGTGCGGGGTTGACGAGGCGGTTGTTTGTCCTGTGTGTGACGGCAGTCGATTCAATCCTCGGGTACTGTGGGCGAAGTGGCAGGGCCGGAGCGTTGGGAACTGGCTCCAAGTCAGTCTGGAGGAATTAGCCGGCAACGAACGCCTGCCCCAGCTAGTCCGGCGTGCAGCGGATCTCTGCACGAGTTTGGGTTTGGGGCATCTGACTCTCGGCCGATCCATCCCAACACTCAGTGGTGGCGAGGCTCAGCGCTTGCGTGTCGCCACTTCGCTGCTTGAGTCCGGGCAAGGTTGCGGGGGGCCGGGCAACATCCTGTTCATCATGGACGAGCCGGCCGCCGGCTTGCACCCTGCCGACGTGCAACGCCTGATCGCCGCCTTCCGCCGGATCGTCGAGGAGGGCCATTCGCTCCTGCTGATCGAGCACAACCTGGCGGTACTCCGCGCGAGTGATTGGTTGGTCGATCTGGGTCCCGGCTGCGGCAGCGAAGGGGGACGGGTTCTGTTCTCCGGCCCGGTGTGCGACTTCCTCAAGGCCGACGTGACTGACTCGCGTACACTGGCTGCTCTTCGTGGCCGCATCGAGAACAACAACGATCGGCCACAGGCGGCCCTTCCCGACTGTGGTGATACGCCTGCTAGCAGGGACGCAGTTACGGCCTTCCAGACCTACCTGTCTCGCGACCAGGAGTACCCCAACGAGTCGCTGCCTGCCTCAACACGGCCAGCCTACCGCGTCCACGACCGGCCCGAGGGCCGCGAAATAGACGATGGACTCGCCTTGCTGGGCCTCGCGCTGCCGCTCTATCGACTCTTCGCTTGGGAGTCATACGTCCCTGGCCAGACCATCTATCCTGACCAGGACGCTGCGGTCGCAGCGTCCCTGGCGGAGTTACAGCGCAAGCCGCGGAGCCTGGTCGGATACTACCCTTTGACCCAGCAGTTAGCCTCAGAGGACGTGACGCCGGAAGAGCTTGCCGCCGCCGTGCGGGATGCCCTCGACTCCGGTGCTGTAGGCTGGTTCGACGGCGAGGCCGTGCAGACCCGCCCGCCTCCCGCGAGAAAGCGGCCGCCCGACCCCGCCGCCGTCCGTGTCGTGGCCGCGCGACTCGGCGACACAGCGGAATCCGTCCGCCGCGCACTGGCTCTCGGGCAAGGGTGCTGCTCCGTCATCGACCCGGAGGCGGGCCATGTCACCGACTTCGCGGTGCGTGCTCTCGACCTCAAGGCCCGCAGGGCGGGTGCCACGCGACTGACGCCGCAGGTGTTCGACCGAGGAATACCCGGCCTCGCTTGCCGCCTGTGCGACGGGGAGGGGCGGCTCACCGGCTTGGACGAGGCCCTGATCCTGGGCCGCTCGTCCGTAACTATCGAGGACGACGAGTTCTTCACGAAACTGGCTCTGGCTTGCCTCCGCGGTGCCAAGCGATCCTTGATGCTGCCTGCCCTCACCAGGCTGCGTGACAGCGGGCTGATCGACCTGCTGACGCCGAGGTCCGCCTTCACCCCCGAGCAGCAGGCGGCCCTCTGGTGGGGGTACCCCGACAAGCTGTTCCTGAAGCCCGGCGGCGACCCGGACGTCCCCCGCGACTGGCACCGCTGGCGCGGCCTGGTCGATTACATCCTCGATGGCCTACCGTCCGCGGCCGACCAGAAGTGGGCGGATAAGGTCCGCAACAGTCGGACACGCGTGGCGTGCCCCCGCTGCGCTGGAACGGGCCTAGGCTGGGAGGCCTGTGTTCGCCACGTTGAAGGCATCTCCTTGCTAACCATTCGACAGCGATTCCGAATTATGGACCTCGAGCGGTGGGTGACCAGCCTGTCTTGTCGGAGCGACGCGGGGCGGGCGGCGGTGAACGAACTGACCCGCCGACTGCGACTCGCCCGCGAGGTCGGGTTGGGCCAGTTGCCTTGTGGCCTCCCGGTCAGCGAAGTATCCGGAGGGGATCGGCTCCTCGCCCGAGCAGTTTGCGCTTTCAACAACGCGTTGGTTGGGGCAGTCGTCGTCTTCGACCCAGGGGAGGCCGAGGTGGGCGACCGGGGACCGCGATTGGTCCGCATGGGCAGGGAGGCGGGGATGACCTTGCGGCGTGCGGGGGAGGAGTGACGATACTATGACGCGGGCCTCACTGCGGGACTGGGGGCTGTCCGGCGAAGGGCTAGCCTGCACCGCCCCGCTGCCGTTGCTTGGGCCAGAGACGGTCGCCTTCCTGGCCAAGCTCGCAGAACGCCTTGACCGCGAAGTCGGCTTTTCGCGGGAAACGCCCGCCCGCATCCGCGGGGTGCAGCACCTGGCCCCCGAAGTGCAGAGCCTGCTTGTGGATACCGGGGTGTTCGACCGGCTGTCCGCGGAGGCGGGGGAGCCGCTGCGACTGCACCCTTCCGCCCACTTCGGCTGCTCGTTCAACCGCACCAGGGATAGCAGCGAAGGTCTGGCCGATCCTTGGCATCTCGACGCTGCTCCTTATACGGCCGTGCTGCTGCTGTCACCGCCTGGCCCTGGCGGCGAATTGTGCATTTACAAGGGGGAGCCGAAACGCCTTTGGCATAGCCTCGACTTAGGGAAGTACCCAGGTGAAAGGCATGTCCATGTAGTCCCTTTCGGAAACAGCGGTGAGGTTGTCCTCTTCCAGGGCCGGCGGCTCGCCCACGCCGTGAGGGCCTTACGCGGAGAGGGCGCAGAGCGCCTGACGCTGGCGATCGGGCTGTACTCCCCTAGGCACCCAGATCGTGGTCTCTTGCCCGGCGGCGAAGCACCGGGTGACGAAGAACTATTCTGGCGTGTCGAAGCCCTGCGGGCCAAGGTGCTTGCCTCATTAGATCGGCTCCGTCGCCGGGTAGGCTGGGTCGCCAATCCCGCTATTCTGCCTGATGCTGCCAGACAGCTACGCACCTTGCTGGATGCCCTAGGGATGGCCGAGCAGATCGAAGTAACCGGCGAAAAGCCTGTCCCAGCCTCTCGATCAACGGGGCAAGGTTAAGGCTGAGGCTTCCAGACAGCGCATAGAAGCCATCGCAGCAAACGCCAACCAGGAAAATTACGAACAGCGGCAGGGCCGACGTGATGTCAGGAACGCCCTGCGTCTAGCCCGGCCAGTCGCAGCGGAACCAGTGCCGCATCGCGTCTGCCAGGATGCGGTCGGACTCGCGTATCGCCCGGTAGCCGATGCCCTGGGATGATCGTCGAGACGTGGCACTCGACCGCGTTGCCCGCCGCAGCGAAGACGATGCCGTGTACCGCGTCTCAGCAAAACTCCTGTTGCTGATTGACGGTGCAGGAATCGGCAACTAAAATGCTTTCGGTTCAAATGTGCGACACGTTCTAAACAAGCCAATTGATCCACTGATTATGCTGCACTTCAAGTGAGATTAGCCCATGCCATTCAACACTGCTATCTTCTACGACATCGAAAATCTGCTGAAAGGATACAGCTTTTCCCAGCAGATGGCCGACCACCTTTCGCTTCAAGAAATCCTGGAAGCTGTCAAGCAAACCGGCCACCTGAGTCAAATCTCAGTACAGCGAGCTTATGCCAATTGGAGTGATCCTCGACTTGCTATCATGCGTGGCGAGATCAACGAGCTTGGCATCGAACCCATCCAGGTATTTGGTTTCTCTCGGGATCAGAAGAAGAATGCGGCCGACATTCAATTAGCCATCGACGCCATCGACTTAGCGCATGTTCGACCGGCCTTGGAGGTTTTTGTTATTGTGTCGGGAGATGGTGGCTTCGCCTCTTTGGCGAAGAAATTGCACGAATACGGCAAGACCGTGATTGGCTGCGCGTATCGAAGTGCCGCGAATAGGATATTCCAAGCGGTCTGTGACGACTTTGTCTGGGTCACCGACCCCGACGAAGAGGAGGGCCAGGAGCGTGGCGGCGCTCCTGCATCGTTGACTGGACCACAGGCTGTGACCGATCCGCGAAACGTGCGGCTTTCATTAAAGATCATTCAATGTAAATCGGCTGATCCAGCGGAGGTGCTCGCCAAGGTAAAAGAAGTCCTCAACTGGTACGCCACCGACCTGGGTTGCCAGTTTGAGCTTAATCGAAACGGAATCTATCTCAGCGTGGTACGAGAAGCGGTAGAATACGCTGTGCCTGGCTTTGAGTCGATCCGCTTTGGCTTCGCCAAGTTCATCGAATATTTACAGTACGCCTGCAAGGGATCTCCACTCTGCGTCGCCCGGCCATCCAATGCACAAGCGGTTCTCATGTTCCGCAATGCGGTTCGGAGCGGTATCGACGTCTTACCTGACCTTGATGTCCGGGATTTACAGACTGCTGACGGCTATCGCTCCATATTAGCCACCGGAAGCCCGATTTTTCGACTTCCACGGCCAGAGGAGTTACGCTTAATCGTGGCTTGGATCAGTGACCATCCTCCAGAACGAGCTGACCTCGGTTCTATCATCGAAGGGACGGTTGGTGGGCTGAACGGAGCGGTATCCTCAGAGGTGGCTAAACTTGGCATCCTGTCGCTGATCTCTGCTCAGGCCTTTGAGCGCGATCCAGAATACAGCCCGTTGTCCGAACAAAGACTCACGTTGCAACCGGATGTTCGGACACCAGAAGCGTTGCTGGCGCTACTACGGAACGCTGCCCGGCGAAAGATCCTTGCTGTCTTGGGACAGGTCAAAGACGACGTACTAGAGGAATTGCTGGGCAGACCCGCTGATCCAACCGCTACCGCAGCGGACGACCATCATCCCGGTGAGTCGTGATGTCATACGGGTGACGAGACTAGCGTATGGCGAGCTTCGACACTAATCTTGCCGATTCAATGGTCTGCAATCGGTGATTGGGCGTCAGGACAAGGTGCTGCTTGTCCCAGACGCTGCCTTGCGAGAAGGTCAGCCCGTGCTTCCTGGGAAGCGAGCGGGTAGGATGGTCGCATTGGGTCGGTAGCCTGCATCGTCAGAGGTGGCTCTGGAGTCGTCGGTTGTCCCTGCTGCGCCGCCTTAGCTGGATACCGACACGCACCAACCGCCAGACCTGTTCCGCTGCCTGCTCCAGCAACGCTGGCGTCTGGGCGATGGCCTCGGGCAGCGTGCAGGGCACCCTCAGGATGCTGCTGTAGGCGTCGATGCTAGCGTCGAGGCACTGCCACGCCTCCTCCCCAATCGAGCCAGCCAGAACGATGACTGGCACGCCCCGTGGTTTGGCCCGCCGGGCGATCTCGGCGGGGACTTTGCCCAGGCGGGTCTGGGCATCGAGTCGGCCTTCGGCGGTGATGACTACATCCGCTCAGGCCAACTTCTCGTCGAGGTCGATGTGGCGGAAGACCAGGTTGTAGCGGGGTCGTAGGGTCGCTCCGAGTAGGGCGTGCAGGCCGGCCCCTGGGCCACCGGACGCGCCGCCCCCCCGGCATGTTACGCAGATCGACGCCTAGGTCGCGCTCGACCACCTCGGCGAATCGTTCGAGGGCGGCTTCGAGGACACGGATTCGATCTGTATCTGCCCCCTTTTGCGGGCCAAACCAGCGTGTCACCGTAGCCAGGGTCACCGACCAGTTGCAAGCCACTTCCAGCCTGGCTCGCTCCAGCCGCCGATCGCGGTCGGCCAGTTCGATGCGGGCGAGCCGAAGCAGTTCGCCTCCGCCCGGTCCCAGGTCGTGTCCGTCACGGTCGAGCAGACGTACTCCGAGAGCTTGCGCGGCTCCAGCTCCAGCGTCGTTGGTTCCCGAGTCACCACAGCCGACGAGGATTCGCTCTACCCCAGCGTCGAGGGCCGCCCGGATCAACTGCCCCACCGGCAGCGACGGCGACGGGCACGCCCGCCGGCCCTCCTTGATGGCCGCCGTGCAGGTGTAGTAGCGGTATTTCAACCGGCCGCCCTTGTTGCAGAAAGTGTGAACCATCGTGCGGTCGCAGCCCTTGCAGAACATCAGCCCGCGGAGCAGTGCCCCGTGTTTGTCGCGGATCAGCGGCACGGCGCAGCGGGCGTTCTTCTGCATCAGGTTCTGCACCTGCTCGAACAAGGCCTTCTCGACGATCGCCTCGTGCTCGCCGGGGTAGACCTCCGTCTTGTGTCGAACCATGCCGATGTAGACCGGGTTGCACAGCAGCGCGTGCAGGCTGCACTTGTCGAACGGCTTGCCGCCGCGCACCTCGTCCTAGGACGTGCGGTTCTCCTTGTTCTTCCAGCCCCGGCGTCTCAACTCATCGACCACCAGCAGCATGGAGCCGAGGTCGAGGTAGAGCCGGAAGATCTCGCGGACGCGGGCCGCCTCTCGCGCGTTGGGTATCAGTCGCGGGCTGGGGCCGGACCGGTCCACGTCGTAGCCGAGGACCGGGAACCCGTCCGCCCACTTACCCTTCCGCTTGGTGGCGGCGATCTTGTCGCGGATGCGTTCGCCGATGATCTCCCGCTCGAACTGGGCACCGGCCAGCCCGGTACGTTAGTGCCGGGATTCATCAACAGCACCAGCCGGCCCATCGAGTTGGCGGTGTTGAACTGCTGCGTCACCGACACAAACGACACCTTGTGCTTCTCGAACGTCTCGATCGGATCCGCCCCCGACTCAAGGCTATCTTCCGGGGTTCGTGGAACTTCTTCGTCCGACGCGGACGGGACGCGCCTCACCGCCTGCTTGAGGCGAAGCACGCCCCGCGTGAGGATGGCGGCGACCTGGGCCATGCGTTGCTGGGATGTCCATTCGGAATCGTCGATGGACATGTCGTCAGGCTCCTTGAACGGTGACCTGACGGTTACCGATGTCGTCTTTTTCCGAGTTATCCGCGGGGAGTGCGACCGACGGAATCCAAGCTGCGATCACATCCAAAATGGCGGGA
>Ga0308414_1001952_pt1 | contig 13380 bp, 8 predicted proteins | sample HotsprSampleOS50_FD_205667 | JGI IMG/M metagenome (GOLD analysis project Ga0308414, IMG submission 205667) | Hot spring phototrophic mat microbial communities from Octopus Spring, Yellowstone National Park, Wyoming, United States - 20090730_OS50 ... | reverse complement strand
TTGAAGGTGCGCGTCCCATGATTGTTGACCCGATCAGCCGATGGGGCCGCCATCAGCCCGGCGTGCTGCTGTTCGCCTCTTCTGACACCAATGGCGATGGGTGGATTACGGTTACTATCAGGCCTGTTCCGGGTGCTCAGGATAGAAACCCGATCCTCAATGTGATCTGGGTTTTCCCCGGCGATCAACGGCCAAACCTGAATCGAGTCATCAAAGGGGAACTGAACAATCAGGCCCTCTACTACGTGGACGTAGGTGGTACCAGGGATCAACCTATCCTGGCCAGTCAAGACCTGCGATTTCCCGTAGAACTGTCCGCCAATGGTGCGAAGGAACTCACGTTTTATGTGGCCTGTCCCGGTGGTTCAGTCGTGATTCCTGAACTGACCGCATGGACCACACAAGGTCTTTACCGCGCTGCCAAAGAGGTCTGGGAAAGCTGGTCGCAAGCGACCGCCAGCCAGTAAGTTCGTGTAAAAATTGGCAGGAACGCTTCTTGATTACAAGGCGTTCTCCCGGAGAAATTTCAAATCATCCCAAATGACCTTGCCCGCGGCTGTGTTGCCGGACGGTGGATATGAAAGTGTACCATTGGCACGGCCATGACAGCTCATGGCAGGAGGTCGATAGTTATAGTCCCCAGCTTTCCGGAAAAGATGTTGTCCTCCGAATAAGGACCGACCAAGCCATTTTCGTCCCGACCGACTTCGAGTGAGTCCTGGGGCATGCTTGTGAGCGGCGGGACCCCGTCGGCACTGGCGAGCACGTCATCGTTCCAGGAGAGCTTCACTGTTCCGTTTGACCACACCACAGACAAGATCCCCGCAGCTTGCGGCAACGGGCGCTCCGCAACGACCGTCTGTAACTTGTTCTGGGATCGCACGGAGAAGCAAGCTTTTCCATCCTGGATGTAAAGTGCATAACCATGCGCTGATCCCCCATGCGAGATAATCACGCCCGACCCGACAGACTTGATCTCTGCCAGAATTTTGAGTCCTTTGCCGACGATGAAGGGGGCTTCACTCCGCTTAAGTTGCGAGCCTGACGACAAAGTGAAATGGGTCCTTGTGGAGAAAGTCTCTTTGGCTTCGGCTCGCCAGGCCCCTAGAGGCAAGACGTTAGCCCGTTTGGCCCATTCCTCCCACGCAGCGGCCAGTCGAGCAACGATCTCAGGATGTTGGGCCGACAGATCATGCATTTCAGTACGATCGGTCTCCATGTCATACAATTCCCACGGTTTATTTTCCTTGGCGACGAGTTTCCATTTCCCGTCTCGAACGGCACGGTTTCCTTCGTGCTCGAAGAAAATCGGGGTCTTGCGATTGATCGCTTGGCCTTTGAAAAGCGGGACAAGGCTCACACCTTCCATGGGGACGATCTTTTCTCCATGGTATTCCACGGGATACTGCGCCCCGGCCGGGTCGACGCAGGTGGCCATGAGGTCGATCAGATGTCCCGGCTGATGTTCCAGATCACCACGTCGTGTCAATCCTGCTGGCCAATGAACAATCAAAGGCGTAGCAATACCACCTTCATGAACGAAGTGCTTATATTCTCGGAAGGGCGTGTTGGAGACGTTGGCCCAGTTGATTCCATACGAAATATAGGTGTCTTCCGGCCCCGGCATGATGAAAGGCCCTGTCAATGTTGGAACACCGCGGCGGTTCTGGGATGGTCTGACATCTGTCCGGATGGCGTCGAATGGGATACTGGGCAGAGTTGGCTCCACAGGTCGCCGCCAGGTCCCAGTTCGTCCAATTGCTTCCTGGCAAGCACCGTTGTCCTGGAGGAAAAAGACGATGGTATTTTCCCACTGGCCGGTTTCCTGCAAGGTCTTTAGAATCCGTCCGATGCCTTGATCCATGCGGTCAATTTGCGCTGCATAAACCTCCATGCAACGAGCTTCCCATTCCTTGTGCTCGACCTCGTCCCAGTTACCGGCTTGTGGTGTCAGTTCCCAGTTTGGCGAGATCAGCCCCAGTTGTTTGACCCGTTCAAACCTTGCCCGACGAATCGGCTCATAACCTCCGTCATAGCGACCGCGATACTTGGCGACGTCTTCCTCCAATGCATGCAATGGCCAATGCGCAGCCGTGTAGGCGACGTACATGAAAAACGGTTTTTTCTCCGGTGAAGCGACGTGCTCTCGGATGTACCGTACAGCATGATCGCTAATGGCATCCGTGTAATAATACAGGGAAGGCTTATATTCCGGATCAGCGAAGGGCGAAATCATCGTGTTATCGCGGGTCAGTGTCCCCGGGTCGAAATAGCTTCCGGCGCCCGTGATCGTTCCATAAAACCGATCGAAGCCACGTTGCAATGGCCAATTGTCCTTAAGCCCTTCCGGTTTGGTGGCCTTGGTCACATGCCACTTACCTACGGCGTAGTTACGGTATCCTGCCGTTCGAAGGACCTCCGCAATCGTCACCGTCTGTCGATTGAGATCGCCGCGATAACCGTCATAACCGCGGTCCTCCATCATATGGCCGACGCCTGCCTGATGGGGATAAACACCTGTCAGAAGACATGCCCGTGTCGGACAACACCGCCCCGTATTGTAAAACTGAGTGAATCGCAACCCACCCGCTGCCAGACGATCAAGATTTGGAGTTTCAATCTCGCCCCCGTAACAACCGAGATCGGAGAACCCCATATCATCGGACAGAATAATGATGATATTCGGTCTGGTTGCCTCTTCGGCGTAATTAGGAGCAGTAGTAAATACGGCTGTCACGACAGCCAAAACCACGAGGATCCTTACAGCAATCTTCATCATTGACCTCCCCAAGATGTGTAAGACAGCGATCCCGAAAGCTTGACGAAATTATCAAATATCTCTTGACAGAAGCCCAGTTCACCATTGAGTGGCTTCTCCCATTTTGCCCAATTCCGGGAGGAAAACCAAGTCAAACGCTAGCAAAAAAATGTCCTGCGAACAACAATAAACCATAAGGCGTATCGCTTTGGGGTGGCGCTGTTCCGTCACTTTGGGAAGCAAAGCTGCAATTGGTTTTCGGCTTTCTAGGAATCTCAGAACGCAAGTCAAACGACAGGATCGCGTGAGGACAATGGCTGAAACGATGCAACTTGATCATCTGATCGTAGCTGATTGGTTGAGCTGGCTTCAGACGTTAATCGCAATGTTGCCGGTGTGGATGAAGCCACTCTGGATCGTTGCGGTCGGTGTCCCCGCCGGCTTTCTGATTTTGTGGCTGGTGTTACAACTGATGGCGCAGTTTGCGCCCCGGGTGACAGCCATTATGCGGATAACGAGTAAGGAGGCCACTTCGCAACCGTTGTTTTATATCCTTCTAGCAATTGGCGTGACCATGTTGTTGCTGGCCCCGATTATGCCCTATAACACCTTTGGCGAGGACATTAAGCTCCTCAAAGCGGAAGGGCTTACGCTGATCAAGCTTCTGGCTATCATCCTGGCTGTGTGGACGGCTAGTGTGTCGATTTCCGAAGAGGTTGAAGGCCGCACGGCTCTTACGGTTCTCAGTAAGCCTGTCGCTCGTTGGAAAATGCTGGTCGGCAAATTCTTCGGGGTTATGCTTCCCGTAATTGTCATGTTTCTCATTTTGGGCGGCCTGTTGCTGTGTGCGGTGTCCTATAAAGTGAAGTATGATGCTCGTGAGGTTGCTCGACCCGATCCCACGGTTCAAGAATGTCGCGATGAAATGTTGCAATCGGTTCCAGGTTTGGGATTGGCCTTTCTGGAAGCCGTTGTGATGGCCTCCGTTGCCGCGGCAATTTCAACACGCTTCCCCTTGATTCCCAATCTCCTCATTTGTGCAAGCATTTACGCTTTGGGACACTTACTGCCGACGGTCGTGATCGAAACGGCAGACCGTCTCGAGTTCGTAGCCTTTGTGGCGAAGCTCCTTGCTGTCGTCTTGCCTGGCCTGGAGTTTTTCAGTATGGAAACGGCCATTGCCACCGGACGGAGCGTCTCCCTCGACTATCTCGGATTGGCCGGTCTGTATAGCCTCGTTTACATCACCTTGGCTTTACTGCTCGGCCTGTTGCTTTTTGAAGACCGCGACCTTGCATGATCTGGTCATCTATCCGACCCTGGATGCAGCTGGCGGGCTTTAGAAATGCGCTTTTCACGCCAGATGGTTTGCCTCTCGTTTGTAGGTGAGTCTCCGGATCCTGGTCCGATTGAGGCTCGACCTGTTCGTTGGAGGAACGCGCTTTCCGTGTCCGCGGAATATCATCTGACAATCCATCTCGATTCCTTAGACATGATCGGCATGTCGCTCAAAACGCTCTGAACGGGAGTCAAGCGAGCGTCGCCATTTTGCTCGTCGCCTTACCGGCAAATCCGAGGGATATACAGAGGCTGTTTTTTGACATCACAACTCTGATTGATGTTGATTAACGGCATCATTCACAGCACGGTCGGGTATCGACATCCTATGCCCCCACTTTGGGAAAGACTGAAAGTGACTGTCCAGACCGCCTTTTTTGCGGTTCTCTCGGATTTCGTGTCGATCCGCCAGACTCTCGCACCTCGGCATCAGAATTGCGATGATAAATATCAGTTGAATGAGTTTTACAATGGAGCTGAACTCCGAGGCCGAATGATGTCTTACGTCGTCGAAATCAATACGATTGATCAACTTGTGGGACATCAGCTCGTCTGGCGCAAGCTATGGGGCGAAACACCCGGGGCAAGCTTCTTTCAAAGCTACGAATGGTTTGAGACTTATTGGCGGCATTTTGGAAGCGATCAGGTCCTGCGAGTCTTGGCCATCCATAGTGATGGGGAAATCATCGGCTTATTACCGCTTGTCGTTCGCACCGAGGCGACACGATTAGGGCCTATTCGTGTCCTAACATATCCCCTTGACAATTGGGGAAGCTTTTACGGCCCAATCGGTAAGAACCCGACGGCGACACTCCTGGCAGGTTTGCGGTACGTCAGGGAATCAAAGCGAGACTGGGATATCCTCGATCTCCGCTGGGTGGATGGCAATGGCATGGACCGTGCTCGGACTCCCACGGCTATGCGACAGGTGGGCCTTCATCCTTACGAACAGGTTTGGATGCACTCTGCCATCATCGAAATGAAAGGATCGTGGGAGTCGTACTGGGCAAGCCGAACGAGCAAATTCCGCAACAACATCCGTCGTGCGGAGAAGCGGCTCTCCGCCCTTGGGGAAATCGAGTTTCTCCGTTACCGCCCCGAAGGCGGTTTCGGCGATGACGACCCACGCTGGGACCTCTATCAAATTTGCTGTAACCTCTCGCTGCGGGGATGGCAGGCTGGGGACAAGCAAGGGAAGACCATGGCCCATCCTGAGGTGGCGGAGTTTTTACGCGACGTCCACGAACATGCGGTAAATCTTGGTTGTGCTGAAATTAACATCCTGGCCGTCGGTGGTCAGCCGATTGCGTTCGCCTACAATTATGTCCGCGATGGTCGGGTTTTCGGACTGAGGACGGCCTATGATCCGGCCTGGGCCGAGGCCAGCCCAGGGACTTATCTCCGCTATCGCATGATCCTCGACTCGTTTGAACGAGGGGACAGCGAATTCAATCTTGGCCCAGGTTATCTCGAATCCAAGAAATCGTGGGCAACTTGTTTGATGACTGGTTCTCGTTACACATATTTCCCAACTTCCCCACGTGCCCAACTCTTTCGCTTGAAACGATGGTGGGAACAGAAGTTCGGTCGTGGACGGCCACTGCCTAAGGCCCGGCCGGCTTAGCTTGATCAGGGGTGAGCTGACTTAAAATGCTTATCTATCCCTAATTATGCATATCCGCCATATTGTCCACCTTTCTCTTATTGCTATCACCAGGCCATTCCGGTGCGGATTTCTCACGTATAATGAAAGGTTTCGCTCATTGTCGAAAGCGCGAAGGCTGCTGAAGTAGCGGCGGAGTGTTGCGCTACGAATCGTTCGTTGCGGGAAGGTCGGATATGAGGATTCTCATACTTGGGGCCGGAACCATCGGAGCGTCGATTGCCGAATTCCTGTGTCAGACGCACCGCGTCTCGCTGATTGACTGTGATCACGAGACAGTCGAACGTGTGAATGACACAATGGATGTGAGGGCGTTATGCGGCTCGGCGGCGGATGCCGTTTTGCTTTTCCAGGCGGGGGCCACCGATGCAGACTTGTGTTTGGCGGTGACGAACTCCGACGAGGTGAATCTGGTTGGGGCCAGCGTAGCGAAAGCGATGGGGACCCGTCGGGCCATTGCCCGCGTCTATTCTCCCAATCTTCTGGATACCAGCACGTTTGATTACCGGCGACATTTCAAATTGGACTACCTCGTGAACCTTGAGCGGTTAGCAGCTCTGGATCTTGCGAGAGTTGCCCGCAGTCCAGGTGCCTTGAGTATCGAGACATTTGCTGTTGCCGATCTTGAGATGCAGGAAATCGTAGTGCAGCGGGGATCACCTGCCGTTGACGTTCCCCTGCGAGAATTGCGAATGGGTCGGCATGTCCGTGTCGGTGCGATTTCTCGCGGCGACAAGGTTTTCATCGCCGGACCGGAAGATGCCCTGGCAGTCGGCGACCATATTGCCCTGGTGGGGAAGCGTGAGGACATCGATGCCGTGAAGACCCTCTTTCAGACGGAACCGCCCCAGCGGCAAGGCGTTGTCATTGCCGGTGGTGGAGAGACGGGTTTTCACCTGGCACGCCTTTTGGAAGGGCCACGATTCAACGTCATCTTGATGGAATCTGATCATGACCGGTGCGAATTCCTGGCCAGCCATCTTAAGGGAGTTACTGTTGTTTGTTGCGACGTACGAAGTCGCGCGGCACTAGAAGAGGAACGCGTGGGGAGTGCCGACTTTTTCGCGGCCTGTACGGGCGATGATGAAAACAACATTCTGGCGTGCGTCGAAGCCAAGGAATTGGGCGCCCAGAAGGTGGCTGCGGTGGTGGCACGCTCGGATTATCGATATATCCTCACCAAGTTGGGTGTGGACCACGTGACAACACCGCCGGATGTTGTCCGTCGCGAGGTTGAGGCCCACCTCACAACCGGGGTGGTGATTGCCAGGAAACCGTTTGCCCCAGGTTCGAAAGTGTTTGTCATGGAGCTGGAAGTCTTACCCGGCACGCCGATCACTCAGCACGTCCTGGCGCGTGTTGGTCTGCCGCGGCAATGTCAAATCGCAGCAGTCATCCGCGAGGATTTTGCCATCTTGCCGGGCGCAGATGACCGGATGAAACCAGGCGACACCGTTGTCGCCTTGGTCCACGAATCCGCGGTGGAAGCGATGCTTGCCCTGTTTGAACCCGTTGAGTAGGAGCAACCGGTCGGTCACTCCCGCGAACGTCGATGCGCGGGAACAGCCCGCTCTCGCGTGGCACCTGCTTTCACAGCCGGAAAGATTGTCTGGGGCGAGTGCTCATTGAGATCGAAGATCGTGAAGCCGGGGACTCCGAGTCGTCGGGCAATGGCAATCTGGCCCACGACGCGATCAGGTCCGTCGAGTCGATAAGCCCCGATACCCGGATACATGGGAATTCGCCCGCCAATTAACTCCGCCTGCATCTTGACAAGCCGCTCGAAGCGGCCATCGTCTTCGGTGTAATCCATCGGACAGATGAAGTCCAGGTAACCGGCTCTTACCCAACTGACCCAATCCTGGCCCACGGATTCGCGACAGGCCGGATACTCCGAAAACACAGCGGCGGAGATCTTGATTTCTGGCTTAAGCTGCCTGGCCTCCGTGGCCACCGCTGCGACCAATTGCGTGATCTGCTGACATCGCCAGTTGCGATAGGCTTCCTTCAATGATCCGGAGTAGCAATCGTCCGGCCAGTGTTCAACCCGAATCCCCCTTTCTTTCTCAAATCGCTGGCGACAACCTTCGCAATAACAGTTGTCACCGTCGGGATAACGAATGTAATCGAAATGAATACCATCAACGGCATATTTCCGTACCACTTCCAGCATCGTTTCGCGTTCAAGTTTTTGATTGTCTGAATGAGACGGGCAAAGCCAGTTGGTTGGTTCCCCACGACGGGTAACCTGTGTTCGTCCGGCTGCCCGCATCTGCTCGACAAATGACCGGGGAGCGGTGCTGAGGTTGAAGTTAACCTTCCAAACGTGGACTTCGATCCCGTGCTTATGGCAGGCCGCTACGCACTGTTCGATTTGATCCCCATATTTCTCGAAGGAGGAACTTCGCGGGAGCAAATCGCTGGCGTAATGGGCCAGTCCACCCCACAACATGTTGGGAAGGACCATGTTGAAGCCTGCCTGAGAAAGCTCGCGGGCGGTCCGTTCCCAATCGCCGGGGTAGGCCCCCAAGCCGGTGTGGTTCCAGTAGGCCCGGCCTTCACGAGAAGGACTCGGCTGTGCCGTGAGATATGCCGTCGCGATCTTAATTCGCAAACCTTCAATCGTTGCCAGCGAGATTCTCTCGGAAACGGATGTATCCTGACTGCCTATCTGCGAGAGAAGCGCTTCGGCCTCCTTGAGGGACTGCCAGGGAGGACTGGTCATGTCGGGCGCGTAAACCTTCAACCATTCACGCAGCTCATCTAGGTTCTTGAGATGACCAACCCGTGTAACCCGCGCGATCAACCCCCGCAGGATGACGGGCTTCAGATCAGGTCTCAAGGCTCCCATCACGGCCGCCAGCATAACGCGTTGGTTTTCGGCATCCCCGCCAAGCAAGATGTGGCTGAAAAAGGCTCCGCGCGGGGACAAGATCATGGCTGCGCGTTCGGTGGGTTTGCCCTGCGAATCGAACCACCACCCGATGACTTGGGTTTCCGCCGATGCGGGGATAGCCTCGGTGATGTTCCATGACGACTGCCGCATGATGGGTGGCAGATCAGACAAGATGTTACGGTCGAAGCGGACTTCGGCGAATTGGCCGTCATATTCCTGCGAAATCCAGCGCGTCTTACCGACGCCAAGCAGGTTAAGAAGTTCTTGCGGTGCCTGATAAAAAAGAAAGATCTTCGTTCCACGGCGGACCGCCTCCGATAAAGCGCTCGTCGCATCTGGAGACAACCGTGGGGCATACGGTATGAGAATCATCGCCTTTTCTGCCCAGGCGTCGGGATCGGGATTTCTGTCATCCAGGGTATCATAACCAAGCCCCAGATCTGACAGCAATTGCCCAACTCGTTCGCTCACTTCGCGCACCGTTCGCGATTCTGATGCTTCTTGGCCGCCGACTTCCCCGGGAACAATAATCGCCACCGGATGTTGAATGGCCACCAGACGATAGATTCTCGCTTGCGTATCGACGGACGCTCCCCGCCAGAACGAAATCCGGATCCCGTCAATCTGATTCCACCCGGCAGGCTTTCCTTCGGTGCGAAATTGGCTTTTAACAAACCGTACGGCTTGTTTCCCGGGACGATTCACCGATCCCGATCCCGCGTACCATCCTGCCCCGCTACGAAAATACAGGGACAAATGTCCAACGGCTTCCGGTTGATCAACTGCCACATCTAAAACGAATTCACCAGGTCGCGAGAGGTCCATTTTGACATCCCGATCGTGAACGCTACGTGGCCAATCAGCCCGACTGGCAAACGGCAGGACAATTTCCAGGGCCTTGGTTCCCTCGGCATCGACGAGCCGGATCGGCGCCGTCTGTTCTGATGCCCGCCAGGCCTGTTGAGCATGTTGTTGATCGGCGTAGGAGACGTCTTCCAGGACGATCTCTTTACTGGCGGCTGTGCTTTCAGCAAGACTTACGGCGGATAACGGAAACACGGTTACCCATACTGCGAGGGACACATTGGCGAAACGCATTGTCAAGACCCCCAATTTCTAAAATTATGCTAAAACGTCCGTTGCGAACCTAACTGGTGGAAGCAGCAAAAAAACCGCCTATCACTCCAGGGTTCCCCGAGCGACCACAGTTGGCCGGTCGAGCGGTGGCGTCCGAAACTCTGAACCATCATGCCTTTCTGTAACCATATGCCAGAGCCGCGGGTCCACGCCTTCGCCGGCAAAATGATCGGGTGAACCGTCCCCCGGATACCGTGGCGTATCTACGAGCAGGGTTAAACGGTAATTACCACACTCTTGGATTTCAAACAACGAAGTCCCCGGATAGGCTGCTGCATTGCCCCCGTAGCCAAAGATCGCGACATCCCGCGATTCAACCATCCTCACAATGGGACGGTTGTACTCGCCTTTGAGTCCATAAATGTAAACGTGAGACGCCTTTCGAATCTCCATGTTTGTCTCACTGCGGGCATGTTCGACATTGCACTGATAGAAGTGCAACGGACCAGCCGTGTCTTTAATGAGCAGGTGTCGATAATTGGGGCCCTGAAGGTGCCACGATTCTTGGTGGAAGTTGTACCATTTTCCAGCCCCGTGACCATGGATCACGACAAACGGGTGATCGAAGGTCGGCGGCGTGGCTTCCTTGGGGACATTCCAGCGCGTGGGCAGCACAACATTGACTTCTCGAAAAATGGAGGTCGGCCCCGCTGCCCAATCCAGGGCATAACCACCCACCGCTGAGATGTCGAGACGAATCCCCAGGAAACCGAGGATTGTGGTGGCGTTGGCGTCATCGGCAGTTTGAACAACAGGCCGGGGATGGGCGGTATTACCGAATCCACCCTCTCGATCACCATATCCTACCAGCCATGTGAAGCAACGATGTGCTCCAATCAGCTTGCTGTCAGGCCGCAAACGTAAGGATCGCGATACGCGGTAATGACCCTTGGGGAGAAAGAGTGCTGGATAAGTCTCGATAGCCTTCTGCAAAGACTCGGTATCGTCCGTTACTCCGTCTCCAACAGGCCCATCTTTCAAGAGCTTGACATTGACAACGCCATCTGACCAGGGGTACGGAAACGTCTTGTCCCACAGATGACGTGTTACCAAATCACTCGGCGGGGCATCAATCGCTGCGACTTTGTGCCAGATAGACCCCGGCAACTTTTGACCGTCCAGCCAGATTCCACACGTGTAAGTCAGCTCTTTGATCCCGAGTCGTGTAAGCTGTCGGCCGCGGAAGACGGCTGGCGGAACCGCCACAGCGACTTCTTGAAGATGAGACCACTTTCCCTCAGGTGCCTTGAGTTCTGCTGCAGGTGATTGGATGATCGTCTTGATTCCATGGATAAACACGTTGTTGAGATAGGCCGCCGCCGTTGTGTCCAATAGCACGGCCGGACCTTCCCCTTCCGCTTCGACAATGCCATCGATCAAATTCATTTGACCCTGGTGGATCCAGTTTTGCCGTGCAACGATGACAGGCCCGTCACCGCGAGTACGGATGTGGAAACCAACGATCGTGGTTGCCTGTCGCCCCGCACAAACGATGGCCGCCTCGTCCTGATCGAGCAAACTCACACCGGTCACCGTCGCTGCTGGCTGCGTACCCCGAAGATCCAGACCATATCGACCACCAATAACGGTCAGACCTGCATGACTACCTCCCGAACCGGCGCCACCTTCAACGCCACAGAATGCCCCTCGGGCGTCAATCGTGCAATCTTGAATCCCCGATCCCTGCGCAGCACGATGCGAAATCCCAATTGCCCCCGGGTGCGCTCCCAGCCGCAGGTCGATTCCTACAATCATCTGATTCATGGAGATATTCGGTTGCGGTTGGTCGAGCGGCGCCTCTTCACCGTTTCCCGCCGCCCAGAAATAAACCAGCGGTTTGGGATGGTTGGGGTCATTAAAGCCCTGACTGGTGGAAGAAAGGACGAGACAAGGCCGACGACCGTCTTCCTCGACACCCATCAACACGCATGGATGATCGCGATCGCCGGAGCGTCTTGTGGGCGTTCGCAACGGCCGATATTGTTCACAAACAATCGTATCCGAAACCAGATACTCTCCCGGCGGGAAGAGACACACAAGTTGCCGTTCCCTTGCGTAGTTGACAGCCTTTTGGATGGCCTCCGTCGAATCCCGTTGGCCGCTCGGATCCGCCTTGAAAGGTTCTTCCGCCACATTCAAAAAGCCCCAGGATTCTAAGACTCGGTTGTCTTGAAACGGAAAATCGCCCCCAAAATGGACCTGACCCAAAGCAATGGTAAGAAAAAAGGCAAGGCCAAAAGATAGTAGATGCGCAGTTCTCATGACACCTCCCACAGGACAAAGCAACGAACGCAATGATTCTCTGATCCGCTTACAGGCTTGAGCTATTGTGCTTCTTCTGAGGGCCAAACACAAGCTCCCATGCTGGGTAGGTGTTCGGAAGCACCAGTCAAAGATCGGTGGATCACAGCGATTCCATTTTAGGAAAAGAGCAGGCTAACCGAAACTTTCGGGCCTGCGTTTTTGCGATATCAAGCGTTTTTCAGTGGTGCTTCGGCTGTTGTGTTTTCCCGAGATTCAAATTGTTTCAAGCCGCCCCGAAATGTAAAAATCATCACCGCTTTTTTCGCAACGAATGACCCGAAGTCCCTGGGCGTGCGCCAGACACTCCACACCAATTCCTGCAACGGGTGTTCGACCGTTATCTCCTCCAACGATTTTTGGGGCAATGAAGACATGGACCTCATCGACGAGGTGATGATCGAACAGCGTTCCAAAGACCTTTGATCCGCCTTCAAACAGGACATTTGTCATCCGCCGACGGCCCAGTTCATCCAGCAGTGCCAAAAGCCGCTCGGCATGGGAATCGCCGTTGCATTCGAAGACCTCACAGCCGTGTGATTCCAACTGGTTACGTCTGTCAGACGGTGCCTGAGGCGAGACAGCCACCAAGACGGGGATATCGCGTGCGGTCTGGACCAGCTGGCTATCCAACGGTAATCGCCCCAAAGAATCCAGAACGATTCTCACGGCCGTCCGCGGCCCAGGTGGGCGCGCTGTTAAAAGTGGATTATCAGCTTGAGCCGTTCCAATTCCGACAATCACAGCGTCCACACGACCACGTAATCTGTGGACAAAATCCCGAGAGATTTCACAGCTGATCCAGCGGCTGTCACCCGTGCAGGTCGCTATCTTGCCATCAAGCGTCATCGCCCATTTGGCAATGACCCAGGGGCGATTTTCGCTGACCAACTTGATGTAGGGGGCATTGAGAAAGCGTGCCTCCTGCTCCATCAAACCGACTGAGACCTCAATCCCCGCATTCTCAAGTTCGGCAATCCCTTGGCCGGCAACAAGAGGAAACGGATCCCGCATTGTCACAACCACCCGACGAATACCCGCACGAATCACGGCTTGTGTACACGGGGGCGTTTTTCCATGATGGCAACAAGGTTCGAGAGTCACGTACATCGTTGCCCCGGAAGCACGATGTCCGGCAAGGCGGAGGGCTTCCACTTCGGCGTGCGGTTGGCCGAAGGCACGATGCCAGCCTTCCCCGATGATCTCTGCCCCGCGCGCAATCACGCAGCCCACCATGGGGTTTGGCTCGACGGACCCCTGACCGCGCTCTGCTAACTCGAGAGCGCG
>Ga0308414_1001949_pt1 | contig 13384 bp, 12 predicted proteins | sample HotsprSampleOS50_FD_205667 | JGI IMG/M metagenome (GOLD analysis project Ga0308414, IMG submission 205667) | Hot spring phototrophic mat microbial communities from Octopus Spring, Yellowstone National Park, Wyoming, United States - 20090730_OS50 ... | reverse complement strand
GTGCAAAAGTAACGCACATCTTCTCAAGACCGGGCGTTTATCCTGTGACGCTCACGGTTACAACCGATGCAAAAACAGCGTGCAATCAAGCCAGCGCAACAAAGTTTGTTCGTGTCAATGCGCCGCCAGTTTTGGTGGCTTCTGTTCCGCAAGCCGTTGCACTTGGTGAGCGATTCTTGCTTGATGCCTCTCAATCATTTGACCCTGATGGCATTGTTGTCAAATACGAATGGAAAGCCGATGGCAAACTCATTGGCACCACGCCGAAAGTAGCGCATGTGTTTGATAAGCCCGGCTTTCATCGGATTGAGGTTACCATTACGGACGATTCGCCCACGCGCACGCGGTCAGTCATGCAATTGTTCAATGTGCTTGCCAATTCTGCACCCAAACCTGAAATTGTGTTGCCTTCGCCGATTTACGAGAGTGAACGCCTTGCACTTGTGCCAAAACCGCTCCAAGATGCAGATGGCGGTACGCTTCGCTTCTCATGGCTGATTGATGGTAAGCCTTACAGTGATGCGTTCGTGCAGTTTTCAGCAGGGCGACACCTCATTCAACTCAATGCCGACGACCAGCGCAACCTTGCCAACTCGCGTGATTCGCTACTAATGGAAATTCAAGTTCTTCCGCCGCCGCCTTTTCCGACTGTGCTTCCTAAGCACATCGTCCAAGGTGCAAAGATTGATTTGCGAAAAGCGTTTGAGCAAGATAAAATTGGCTTCGTTTCATCGGACTTTATTTCACCGACTTTTCAAGCAACGGCGTTAGGCAAGCAGGAGCTTAAATTGGGTTGGCAACCGCGCAATGAAATTTTGAAAATCGAAACGTATTCGCTGACCGTTTGGGAGAGTTTGAAGTTTTTGGAACAGTCTGCGCCGCTCAAGTTGATTTGGAATCCAGCCAATCCGACCACAATGCTTACAGCACCGAAGGTCAATCGCCCTGATGAGTGGAAAGTGATTTACAAATGGACAAAAGGCAAGCAAGTGCTGGGATTTGGCAAAACGCTGGAAGTGCCGTTACGCAAGGGTGAAAATGTTTTCACAGTTGAAGCCATCGAAGAAGGCGTTGAAGGCTCAACGGCAATTACCACCGAGATTACTGTTACAACCGAATAGTTTTATGACTCACAAGACACGCATCACTCTTTGGACTATGCTGATTGGGTTCGAGTTAGAGTGAGACAGGTTCGCCGAGTTTTTCGGAAATCAAATCGGACAAGGCTTGTTCAAGCGTGATGCCGCGTTTGTCGCAAATCCACTTGCCATCTTTGAAATCAAATTTCCAGCCGCCGCCGGGTTCAGCGAGCCAGATTTGATTCGTTGCACTTTGCCTGCTGACGATGAGTTTTGCGCCATCTTCAAACTCGATGGTGAGTTTGCCTTCGGCTTCTTCGTATTCGACATCGTCGCGGTTGAGTTTATCTAATGCGCTCGAAAGACGCGCCATTGTTTTATCAATTTCAACAAGAAGGTTCATAGATTTTCGTTTGAGGTTGAAAAAATAGTCAGAGGAACTTCACGGATTTGGCGCATCGCGTCTTTGGCAATGTCGGGATTGAGCTCATAGCCAATACCGTTGCGTCCAAGTTCCGCCGCCACGACGCAAGTTGTCCCCGAGCCTAAGAATGGGTCAAGCACGGTTTCGCCAACATAACTGAACGCCTTGATAATTCGGCGCGGCAGTTCTTTCGGAAACGGTGCCACGTGCGTCCGATTCTGCCCACTCTTTTCGGGCTTCATCAGCCACACATCGCTGTTCTTGATGCTAAGCCAAAAGTTTTTATCCAACTTGGATTGCTCTTTTTGCGCCTTTGTGAGATGACCGTATTTGTTCGTGCCAACTTTTTGCGGTTTATCAAATTCCAAAATAAACTCGTGCATATTGTTGATGAGAATACCGCCGGGATACGGATAAGTGCCGAAGTGCGCACGCACGCCGTTGGTTTTTTGCCACACAATATCGCGCTTGAAAATAAAGCCGATGCTTTCGCAAAGGTCAATCGTTCTGCCCACGAGGTTGAGTGTGCGATAGCCGCCGCCGTCCAATCGCACGGGTAAGTTCATGATGTTGATAAAAATTTTTCGCCCCGATTGAAGCACACGAAAACACTCGCGCCAAACCAAGCCGATTTTCTCGAACCACTCGTCAATGTCATGCACGTCGCCCAAGTTGTTTTCAAGCGGCTCACGCGCATACATCTTGGCATTGAAATACGGCGGCGAGGTAACAATCAAATGAACCGATTCATCGGCAAGTTCTTTCATCTGGGTTGAACTGCCCACGATAACCGTTTGCGTCGTGCCATTTTGCTCAATCACATTGAGGCGCGAAGGCTGTGGCTTGTAAGTTTTTCTGCTTCGCTGTGCTTCCAATGTTTTAAGGTCGGAAAGAGAAAATCGCCTTTGACCACTGGCGGCAATCGTAGTTTTGAGTTTTCCACTTTTCACAAATTGCTCGAGCGTTTTTACCGAAAGGTTCAGATACTTTGCCGCTTCAATCGCTGAAAGATATGTGCGCTCTTGATAATCTTTCATGCTTAATTGCTCAGCGAGTAGTTTGGCGCTTCTTTCGTGATGAAAACGCTATGCGGGTGCGATTCGCGCAAACCAGCATTGGTGATTTTCACGAACTTGGTTTTCGTTTTCATATCTTCAATCGTTTTCGCGCCGCAGTAGCCCATTGCCGCACGCAAGCCACCAATGAGTTGATAGACTACTTCGCTCAATGCGCCTTTGTAAGGCACTCTGCCTTCAATGCCTTCGGGCACAAACTTTTTGACATCATCTTCGGCATCTTGAAAATAGCGGTCGCTACTGCCTTCGGCTTCGCTCATAGCACCCAGACTGCCCATGCCGCGATAGGACTTGAACTTTCTGCCTTCGTAGAGAATCGTTTCGCCCGGCGATTCATCAACGCCAGCGAAGAGACTGCCAATCATGACGCTATCGGCACCAGCGGCAAGGGCTTTGACAAAATCGCCTGAATACTTGATGCCACCATCGGCAATAATTGGCGTGTTGGTTTTTGCGGCTTCTTCATAGCAGTTCATGATGGCGGAAAGTTGCGGCACACCAACGCCTGCCACAATGCGCGTCGTGCAAATGCTTCCCGGTCCAATTCCAACTTTGACGCAATCGGCACCGGCGGCGACCAAATCCCTCACGCCTTCGGCAGTCGCCACATTACCCGCAATAATCGCCAGCGTTGAAAATTTTTTTCTGATGGCTTCAACCATGTTAAGCACGGCTTCGCTGTGTCCGTGCGCAGTATCCACGACAATTGCATCGACACCAGCGTTGACTAATGCTTCAACGCGCTGCAGGGTGTTGGCGCGAATCCCAACTGCCGCCGCGACGCGCAGTCGCCCTTGTTCATCTTTGCACGCATTGGGAAATTTCTTTTTCTTTTGAATGTCTTTGAAGGTGATGAGTCCTTGCAGGTTGCCTTCTTTATCGACGATGAGCAATTTCTCGATTTTGTGATGCTGTAAAATTTCTTCGGCTTCATCGAGCGTGGTGCCGACTTCGGCGGTGATGAGATTTTCTTTGGTCATGATGTCGGCGATTTTTTGATGCAGGTCAGGTTTGAAACGCAGGTCGCGGTTGGTGATGATGCCACGCAGTTTTTTGTTAGGAAGATTGGCTGAACCATTTTCAACAACCGGAATGCCCGAAATGGAATAGCGTGCCATAAGCTCGAGCGCGTCTTTGACCGTAGCATCTTCGGTAAGCGTAATCGGATTTTTAATCATGCCGCTTTCGGAACGCTTGACACGGTCGACTTCGCTGGCTTGTCGTTCAATGGTCATGTTTTTGTGAATGACGCCAATACCGCCTTCACGTGCAATGGCAATTGCCATTTCGGATTCCGTAACGGTATCCATCGCCGCTGAAAGAAGCGGAACATTTAGCGAGATGGATTTTGTAAGTCGGGTTCTGACATCGGCTTCGCGAGGTAAAACCGCAGAACGAGCGGGAACAAGCAAGACATCATCAAAGGTCAGAGCCTCATAAAGAATTTTGGACATAGGCTATTGCGGTAAAATCAATGTGAGTTTGATGTAAAAGTCATCTTTTCGGCAAATTCTTTGCCAAAGTTACGAACATCGTCTGCGCCAACAAAGATTGAGCGAGAAAGGTATTGCCATAAATGGTGCAGCATGCTGACTCAAAAAATCTTGCCTAAACGAATAACTTTATTCACTTCATATTTCACCTTTCAACTATGGACAAGCAAAAAGAATTTGAACTCAAGAGTCTTGCGCTCAAAGTGCGCGAACATATTATTCGCATGTCGGGCGATGGCGGTTGTTTTATTGGTGCGTCACTTTCGTGTGCCGACCTTATCGTTTATCTCTACAAAGAAGTCTTGGGACTAACACCCGATAAACTTCACGATGAAAACCGCAACTACCTTCTGCTCTCCAAAGGTCATGACGTGCCTGCACTCTACGGCACACTTGCCGAATTGGGCTTCATTGAGCGGGAGAGACTCAAAAATCATCTTTACACCAACGACTCAATTTACTGGCACCCGAATCGCGCCATTCCGGGCATTGAGTTTCATTCAGGCTCGCTGGGGCATTTGCTTTCGGTCTCGATGGGCATTGCTTACGACATCAAACTGTGCGGCGGAAAGAACAAGGTCTATGTGATTTTGGGCGATGGCGAACTCAACGAAGGCTCGATGTGGGAAGGATTTCTCGTCGCAAAGGCTCTTAAACTCAATAACCTTATTGCGATTGTCGACCGCAACGAATTTCAAGCCAATCTGCGCACGGAAGAGTTGATTCCAATTGAACCACTCGAGCCAAAGTTTGAAGCCTTCGGCTGGAATGTCAAACGCGTCAACGGACACGATTTTCACGCCCTTGAATCTGCCTTTCAATGGATTCCACAACATGAATCGCCAAGCATCATCATTGCCGATACCGTGCGTGGCAAAGGATTGCCCAGCATTGAGCGGCGTGCCGACCGATGGTTCGTCAACTTCAAGCCTGAAGAAATCGAGCAACTGCTTAAAGAACTTCACGGCGAAGCCCAAGCCGAACTGACCTCCGAAACGCTGATGGTGAGGTGAAGCGAGGAGCGAGGAACAAGAAGTGAGGAGCGATGCGTGATGCAATTTTTCAACCAACAAAACTTTTTGGACTATGAACAAAGCAACTTGTTTTCAAGACCTTATTGTTTGGCAGAAAGCTCATCAGTTTGTCTTGAAAGCGTATCAGATGACAAAACACTTGCCAAAAGAGGAGTTGTTTGGACTTTCCGCTCAACTGCGTCGGGCGGCAGTCTCTATTGCGGCAAACATTGTTGAGGGTTTTCGCAAGCGTGGCAAAAATGACAAAATGCGATTTCTCAACATTGCACAAGCCTCCGCTGATGAATGTTCATACTTCTTGATTTTGATTCAAGATTTGCACTATGCTCAAACCGAAGCACTCTTGCTTGAACTTGACGAAGTGTCTCGGCTACTACAAGGTTACATCAACGCCATTTCCAAATCATAACTCAACAATGGAGCGAAGCGAGCATCACAATTCTCAATTCTCGCCCCTCGCTCCTCAATTCCAAACCAATGACCTACGAAGACATCCTAAAAGAACTTGCTCAAACGAGCGACAAACTTATCGTGATGACAGCGGAAAACCGCGCCGCCATTCGCAATCTTCCGCCGCACTTGGGCAAGCGATTCATTGATGTTGGCATCTGCGAGCAAACCATGATTGGCATGGCAGCAGGATTAGCCTTGCGCGGACGAATGCCGATTACACATGCACTTGCCACTTTTTTGGTGTTTCGCGCCTACGAGTTCATTCGCGATGATGTGGCTATTCCGAACTTGCCAGTGAAAATGGTCGGCGGCGTGCCCGGCTTTCTTTCCGACGCTAACGGCGCAACCCATCAAGCGATTGAAGATGTTGCCCTCATGCGCACCTTGCCGAATATGATGGTCTTTTGTCCCAGCGATGCCGAAGAACTTGCAGAGGGAATCAGAGTCTTGGCGGAGTATCCTGCGCCGTGCTACATCAGGCACAATCCGCACCCTGCGCCGATTGCTCACATCGCGCCGTTTGAAATCGGCAAAGCCGAAGTGCTTTCTGATGGCAGCGATGTGGCGATTCTCGTCTATGGCTTTTTACTTCGTGAAGCCGTTAAAGCCAAAGTGATTTTAGAAGCGCAAGGTAAATCTGTGCGCCTTGTCAATATCCGTATGCCAAAGCCGATTGATGAAAGTGTTATTTTGAATGCGGTCAAAGACTGTCGTTTGGTCGTTACGCTCGAAGACCATTTCTTGACAGGCGGACTATACAGCATTGTCGCCGAACTATTGCTCAAACATCGGCTCACGGGCAATGTGCTACCGATTGCGTTGGAACAAAGGTGGTTTAAGCCTGCCTTGCTGGATAGAGTGCTTGAATACGAAGGCTTCACGGGCAAGCAAATCGCCGATAAAATTTTGAATGCTTTAGCCTAATCGTTATGTCGACCGTTGAACAAGATGTTGCAAACCTGAAAACCGATATGGCGGAACTGCGCGCCATTGTGCGCGAACTGGCACTTTCTCAACAGCGCACTGAAATCGAACTGCAAAACTTTAAGGAGTTTGTTTTGACTTCACAAGCCAACTGGGAACAACGCTGGGCAAAATTGGAACAGGAACGCATGATGAAACAACAAGAACGGGAAAAGGAACGACAAGAACATGAGAAACAGCGTGAGCAAGATCGATTAGAGTGGAAAAACGAAAAGCGCGAGATGAACAAGAAGTGGGGCGAGTTAGCCAACAAGATGGGCACGCTTGTAGGAGACATTATTGCCCCGAATATCCAACGTCTTGCGTGTGAACTCTTTGATGTTGGCGACCTCGTAGATTTTAGTGAGTTCCGTAGCATTACTCACCCTACTGACAAATCGCGCTTCAAAGATTTTGACGCACTCTTCATCGGCTCACGCGGCATAATTCTTAATGAAACGGCATCCACAGTGCGGCAGTCTTACATTGAAGAGTTCATTGCCTTTATTCCGACGGTGTTTGAGTATTTGCCTGAACACAGGGGCAAAAGGGTGATTCCTGTTTTTTCATCGCTTTACATTCCTGAACAGTTTGTGCGATACCTGACAGCAAACAAAATTTATGCAATGGCAATGGGCGACGAGACAATGGAAATCCTGAACTACAACGATATTCCGAGACCGTAATATGGCAACTGTTGAACAAGACATTGCGAACTTGAAGACCGACACGGCGGAACTGCGCAATCTGTTGCGGGTTTTGGGCGAAGAAATCCGTGAGTTCAGAGCCAATGTAGATGCCGCACAAGCCAACTGGGAACAACGCTGGGCAAAATTGGAACAGGAACGCGAAAAAGAACGACAGGAGCGCGAAAAAGAACGCCGAGAGATGAACAAGCGGTGGGGCGAGTTAGCCAACAAGATGGGCACGCTGGTGGAAGACATTGTCGCGCCCAACATTCGCCGTGTGGCAAGAGAACTCTTCGGCATTGAGGAAGTTGATTTCAGTGTGCGTAGAGAGGTGCATCATCCCGCTGACAAATCGCGTCTGAAAGATTTTGATGCCTTGCTCATTGGCACCGATGCGATTGTGCTCAACGAGACGAAATCCACAGTGCGGCAGTCTTACATTGAAGAGTTCATTGCCTTCATTCCGACGGTGTTTGAGTATTTGCCTGAACACAGGGGCAAACGGGTGATTCCTGTCTTTTCATCGCTTTACATTCCTGAACAGTTTGTGCGATACCTGACAGCAAACAAAATTTATGCAATGGCAATGGGCGACGAGACAATGGAAATCCTTAACTACAACGACATTCCAAAACCTTAAACTTCCTACAACAATGAGCGAACTTGGTCAAATGGTCTCTTTTCCAGCCAATGGCAAAACGGCACAAGGCTATCTTGCCAAAGCCACATCAGGCAAAGGCATTGGCGTGATTGTCATTCAAGAATGGTGGGGGCTGGTCGAGCACATCAAGAATGTGTGCGACCGCTTTGCACGCGCTGGCTTTACCGCACTTGCGCCCGACATGTATGACGGAGCCACCACCAAATCGCCTGACGAAGCCGGCAAACTTTTCATGGCACTCAACATCGGCGAAGCCGAAAAGAAACTGCGCGGCGCGATTGATTTCTTGCTCTCGCACGAAGCCGTCTCATCAAAAAAAGTCGGAACGATTGGCTTCTGCATGGGCGGACAACTTTCGCTCTTTGCTGCTACGCTCAATGATAACATCGGTGCCTGCGTCGATTTCTACGGCATTCATCCCGCTGTAAAGCCTGACTTTACCAAACTCCATGCGCCCGTTTTAGGCATCTTCGCCGAAAAAGATGAGATGGTCAATGCCCAAGCCGTTCAAGCCCTTGAAACGCAACTCAAAGCGGCAGGCAAACGCTACACCTTCCACACCTATCCAAACACAACACACGCTTTCTTCAACGATACGCGTCCAGAAGTCTACAATGCCCAAGCCGCGCTCGATGCGTGGAACAAAACCCTTGAATTTTTCAAAACGGAACTTGCCTAACGCTTGAACCAATGCTGACGAAAGCCAAACGCACACGCCCCTTGAAGCCGAAATATCACGGCAAGAAAATATCGCTCGAAGAGTTTTTCGAGTTCAGACCCGAAGACGGCTTCAAATACGAGTGGGAAAACGGCTTTTTGAAAGCGAGAGAAAAAATGATAAAACCATCTGAGCTTTACATTGTTGAAAATCTGCGTGCCGCATTTGAACAAACAACTTTTAAGCGACTGCGCGGCGCAATGATTACTGAAACCATCTGCGCTGTTTCAGAAGGCAAGTATCGAATTCCCGATATTTCTTTTCTTACCAAAACTCAAATTGATGAGGGACGCGAGGGAAAACCACCTGTCGCTTTATTTCTCATTGAGTTGGTTTCTGAAAACGATACGATAACCTACTACGACCAAAAGTTAGAGGAGTATTTTTCAGCAGGGGTGAAATGCGTTTGGCTGATTTTTCCAGGGAGTCGGAAAGTGTGGGTGTTTTCGTCGCCGAAGGATGTGAGAATCTGCACGGGCGATGATAGTTGCTCTGCTGCGCCTGCCTTGCCTGATTTTCAGCTTTCTGTCAATCAAATTTTCAGTCAGTCATGATGGTGCTGGTGAGTGTGGTTCAAGCTCGCTTCAAGAAGCGACCTGCTCCAAAGCCCCTGCACGACGGCAAGGCGATGTCGCTTGATGAGTTTCGCAAATGGTCGCCCGAAGACGGCTTCAAATACGAGTGGGATAGCGGCATTCTCAAAGCCGTTTCAGGTGTGAAAAACACTGAACGCATGATTGTGGCTCGCTTGCTGCGGCGATTTAGCGAAACAAACGCCTACAAAAGCGGCGACGCACTCCTGCCTGAAGCGGAAACATTTTTTCAAGCCCTGAATAAATTTCGCATTCCAGATTTGGCGTATTTTACAAAAGATGAGTTGCTTCGCTCTGAACAAGGCGAAGAACCAATTCCAAAATTCATCATTGAAATCATTTCGCCGACCAATACTGTGGATGAACTGCAAGCCAAACTGCAAGACTACTTTACAAGCGGCGTTCAAGTGGTGTGGGAAATTTTTCCAAAGTATCAACTTGTGCGTGTGTATGCGTCGCTCAAAGAGCTTAGAATTTGCACCGATGAAGATGTCTGTTCTGCTGCGCCAGTCGTGCCCGATTTTGCGCTCAAAGTCAAGGATATTTTTCAATCGTAACTTTTCTTAATTCATCATTTCAAGATATGCCGAACAAAGTCGCTTTCAACGAAACCTATCCGACCATCACGGAATCCGAAAAACTCTACGCACGCGCCACAGGCTTAATTCCTGCCTACACGCAAACGCTTGCCAAAGGACCAGGGCAATATGTCAAAGGTGTTGCGCCGAAGTATGTCGCCAAAGGCAAAGGCTCTCATGTGTGGGACGTTGACGGAAACGAATACATTGACTATCAAATGGCAATTGGACCGATTTCGCTGGGCTATTGCTACGAAAGAGTCGACGAAGCCATCAAAGCGCAGCTGGCTGATGGCATCACATTTTCTCTCGTGCATCCGCTTGAAGTGGAAGTTGCCGAGCTCATTCGTGAAGTGGTGCCGAATGTGGAATCGGTGCGATACAGCAAAACCGGGTGCGATGTAACTTCGGCAGCCGTGCGATTGGCACGCGCCTACACAGGACGCGAAAAAGTGCTTTGCTGTGGCTATCACGGCTGGCACGATTGGTATATCGCCGTAACCGACCGCAATAAAGGCATTCCCGAAGCCGTTAAAGATTTATCCTACACTTTCAACTACAACGACATTCAATCCGTCATTGACAGCATTGATGAAAATACGGCGTGCATCATCTTGGAGCCAATGGTCTTTGAATTTCCGAAAGACAATTTCCTGCAAAAATTGCGTGAGGTTTGCGACCAAAACGGTACGCTTCTCATTTTTGATGAAATGTGGACGGGCTTTCGTTTTGCGCTGGGAGGCGCGCAAGAACTATTCAACGTGCGTGCCGATTTGATGTGCTTCTCAAAAGCCGTCGCCAACGGTATGCCGATTAGCATTCTTTGCGGGCGCGCCGATGTGATGAAACTTTGTGAAAAAGATGTGTTCTTCTTTACCACCTTTGGCGGTGAAGCCCTTTCACTTGCGGCGGCAAAAGCCACGATTCTGGAACTGCGTGAAAAAAATGTGCCTGCCTATCTTGCTGCACAAGGCAAAAAACTGCGCGAAGGCTACAACCAAATCGCCAAAGAACTCGGCATGGACTACACGGCTTGCATCGGACACGACGCACGCACGATTGTTACTTTTGCCTCAAAAGATGGAAGCAATCCGCTCGAGATGAAATCGCTTGTGCAGCAAGAAATGATAAAGCGCGGCGTGCTCTGGGGCGGTTTCCACAACATGAGCTTTTCGCACACCGATGCCGATATTGAGCATACGCTCGCCGCTTATCGTGAAGTGCTCCCGATTCTCAAAAAGGCGATGGACGAGAAGAATGTCAAAGGTTATTTGAAAGGCGAATGCGTAGAGCCTGTGTTCCGCAAGACGAGCCACTTCCACACAAAGCCAAAAGCAAAAGTAACGGCATGACCTAATCGCTCAGGGTTTCGGTTAGCGCGTCCAGCAAGGTTTCTATTTCATATGGCTTCGGCACGATGCAAGAGACCCCTTCGGCTTGAAGTTCCTTTGACAGATTGGGCTCTAAGTATCCCGTCGTCAAAATGACTTTGGCACCAGAGTAACTGTGTTTGATGTGATGAAGAACCTCGAGCCCATTGACTTCAGGCATGTTGATGTCCAAAATCACCGCATCAAAGTTTCCGTGTCCCGCTTCAAAGAGGGCAATGCCTTCAAATCCGTTGGATGCGGTATAGACCATGTAGCCGTGCTCTTTGAGTAGCATGGAGACCGATTCACGAATTTCGGTTTCATCTTCGATGAGCAAAATTTTATGCGCTTTGGCTGTTGCCGGACGAACAGGCTTGCCAGTTGCCGCAGTGGAAGCGGTTTGGGCGCGCTGATAAGCTGGGAAAAATAAGTGGAATGTGGTCCCAACGCCCACGGTGCTATCCAAGAAAATGTAACCCCGATGATTTTTTATGATGCCATAGACAGTGGAAAGTCCAAGTCCAGTGCCTTTGCCAGTTTCTTTAGTGGTAAAAAACGGGTCAAAAATTTTGGACTGAATCTCTTGCGGAATGCCGGTGCCATTATCGCTGACAGCAACATGCACATAAGCCTGCGAGCGCGGCAGGGCATACTTTTCCAAAAGTTCGGGAGTGGCACGCTCAAGGCGAAAGGCAATGTGTCCGTGTGAGCGCGTCTCGCCCAAAAGCGGCACAATGGCATCGCGAGCATTGACCGCCAAATTCAGCAGCACTTGCTCCATCTGTCCCTTATCGGCTTCAACCAGAGGAACATTAGGTTGCAAATCAACTGAAACTTTAATGCGCTTGTCCAAAGTCGGCTCAAAAATTTGAATGGCGCCCGAAATGCAATCACGCAGATGCAAGGGCTGGCTATTCATTTTCGTCTGACGGGCGAAACCTAACATCTGCTTGACAATCGCCGCTGCACGATGCACATTGGCTTCAATACGGCTGACTTTCTCTTGCTCGGCACTGCCTTGAAGCCGATGACGGAGCATGGTGGCATAGCCCAAAATGCCTTGCAAAATGTTATTAAACTCGTGAGCAATTCCACTTGCCAGCACGCCCAATGATTCCATTTTTTGAGCTTGCAAAAGCTGCTGATACATCTTTTCCTTTTCAATTTCCATTGCCTTGCTCTGGGAAATATCCATCAATGAACCGTAAAGCCTGACGATATGACCGCTGCTATCTTTCTGAACTTTAGCAATTGTATAGATCCATTTCTCTTTGCCTGCAAAAGTGCGAATGCACGTCTCAAATTCAACCTGACTCTGATGATTGGCACGAGCCGCTTGTTCAAAGAGAGCTTGCAGTCTTTGGGCGTCTTCAGGAGAAAGAAGCTGAAAAATTTCTTCCAGTGTGGGCTCGCCTAAAGCCATATCGCGCTCGTGAATGCGGAACACTTCAGCCGACCACGTGATGCGTTTGGTTGCCCAGTCTAATTGCCAGCTACCAATGTGGGCGATGCGTTCGGTTTCTTCAAGCATGGATTGCATCTGACGCAGATTGTCCTCTGCTTGAAGACGAGCAGAAATATCAACGGCTGTGCCCACAAGACGATAGATACGACCGTCGGCATCTTTTAGCGGCGTAATTTGCACCAACCAATTCACCGACTTATTCGACGGCTCAAAAAATAACCGTGACTCATACCGCTGCGTTTGACCTGTTTCAACGCAAGTCTGATAGCGCCGCTTAATTTTGGCAATCGTATCAGCGGAAAGGATGTCGGTCAGTTCATCCAGCGTTCTGCCGACAAGTTTTTCATTGGGAATGCCTGTATGACGTTCATGCGCAGGATTGAGCCCAGCGACCCTGAAAGTGCCCGAAGGCTCCACATCAATAACAAAAATGTCAGTATCCACACCGTAGTAAATGCTATAGAGAAAATCTATCGTGCTCTGAAGCGCATTTTGGCGCGCTTTTTCCTTCGTAATGTCTTGGACAGCTGTAACCTTAAATCGTTTCCCATCCGCTCTGGTAAGCAGTGCAGCCGTAACATAGATATTGCGCAGCGAGCCATCCTTATGCTGCAACACCCATTCGCCGATTGTATGTGATTGACCTGCAACAAAAGCAGTGTGTGCTTCCAGAGCCCGAGGTCTATCTTGACTGGGAATGACCACTGTAAAGTGCTTGCCGATAAGCTCTTCAGGTGTGTAACCACAAAGGTCACAGTAGGCACGATTCACTTCAAAGAAATAGCCTT
>Ga0308414_1001948_pt1 | contig 13385 bp, 14 predicted proteins | sample HotsprSampleOS50_FD_205667 | JGI IMG/M metagenome (GOLD analysis project Ga0308414, IMG submission 205667) | Hot spring phototrophic mat microbial communities from Octopus Spring, Yellowstone National Park, Wyoming, United States - 20090730_OS50 ... | reverse complement strand
ACGCGCACGCCGCGGGGTTGGTCCACCGGCCATCCATCGCAAGTTTCCGCATCAATCCGGACGACCTCGTCCGGGACACTATTGCCTGCGAGGCCGTCATCAACGGCCGGAAGCTCGTCCACATCCCCGACCGCATCCTGGAGCTGTATCCCGACGACCCGGACCTGCGCGATGTCGGCGCTGTGAGCTACCTGGGCGTGCGGTGATCACCTCGACGGATGGCCAGCTGAACCTTGATCGGGCACTGCCCGAGACGGTCGCGCAACGCGGCGGTATGGCGGCAGCGGCGCCAGCCCCAACAGCGGCTCAGAAGCAGCTGCTGGCCGCGGTCGAGCGTGCGGAGGCGGAGCGTATTCACACCGTGGTCGAACTCGAGGAGCTGGAGCGGCAGAACATCCTGCGCGCCCTGGAAGCCGCGGGCGGGCGCATCAGCGGCGCCGGTGGCGCGGCCGGGCTGTTGGGGATGAAGCCCTCGACGCTGCGCTCGCGGATGAAGGCGCTGGGGCTGAAGAACGGAGCAACCCCATGAACCGCAAGCAACGCTTCGTCCCGGCGAAGCAGGCGATCGCATCATGGCGCAGCCCGACTCCCAGCCCCCCAGCCGCGGAAAAGACTCCCGACCCACTCCCGGCCCCGTTTTGCTTGTCCGCCGGGACAGCCGGCGTAGAATGCGCTTCGTTGCCTGGAATTGGCCGCGGCATGGCGCTTGAGGCGTTCATTCTCGCCGGCGGACGCAGTTCGCGCTTCGGCTCGGACAAGGCGCGGGCGCTGCTCGAGGGCCGGCCGCTGATCCTGCGCATCGCCGATGCCGTGCGCCCCCTGGCTTCGTCTATCACGGTGATCGCCGATCGCGCCGATAAGTTCGCCGATCTGAATCTGACCACGGTGGCCGACCGTCTGGGCGGACTGGGGCCCCTGGGCGGTTTGCACACAGCGCTGCATCTGGCGCGCGACTGGGCGTTGCTGCTCTCGTGTGATCTGGTGGAACTGCGCCGCCCGTGGATCGAATCGCTCCTGGCGGCGCGAACGCCCGAGGCGTCCGCCGTCGCTTTCCGCCACGCCCACTGGGAGCCCCTTCTGGCGCTGTATCACACCCGGCTGGCCCCACTAGTGGAACGTCGTCTGCACCAGGGCCGGCTCGGGCTTCAGGGGCTGCTCGATGAAGCGGGGGCTGTCGCCCTCGAATTGCCTGCGGACTGGCCCGCCGTGGTTCAGGTCAACACGCCGGCCGATCTGGCGGCGCATCGCGACGCTCGTCGTGACGATACAGCTCCGCCAGCCGACGCGCGTACTCGTCGTAAGCGGCCTCGAACAGCGCGCTGGCGCGCCGGGCGCCGACCAGGGCGCCGCCCGTGAGCACCAGCGGAGGCCGCCCGGCCGCCGTCAGCCGCTGGGCCACCTCGGCCTTGATGGCGTTGATGAGCATGCAGCCGCCGACGGTCGAGCCGGGGGAGACCGGCGTGTCCAGACCGTCGATCTTCACCATCGCATCGCCAGGGGGCGCGCCGGTGTCCAGCACGATGTCGGCCAGATCGCCGAGTTTTCGGCCGCGCGGGTCGTTGCTGGCACTGGCGTCGCTGTGGCGCCGGCTGACGATGGCGACGACGGGAATACCGCGCTGTCGGAACAGATCGGCCATCTCGATGGGGACAATGTTGCAGCCGCTGGAGGAAATGACCAGCGCCGAGTCATCCTTCGACAGGGCAAAGTTGCGGAGGATCCGTGCGGCCAGGCCACTGACGTTCTCCAGAAACATCGCCTGGCGCTGGCCGTTGGCGCCGACGACCTGGGTGTGGAAGGTGAGCGAGAGTTCGACGATGGGGTGAAAACCGGGAAACGAGCCGTAGCGCGGCCACATCTCCTCGACCATGATCCGGCTGTGCCCGGAGCCGAAGACGTGGACCATCCGGCCGGCGAGGATCGTGCGGGCGAACAGGTCGGCGGCCTGCTGAATCAGCGGAAGCTGCTGGCGGACCGCGGCCAGCAGTTCGGCACAGCGCTGGAGGTATTGCTCTGAGGGGGGGATCAAGGGTTCAGGGTTTGGGGGGTTAGGGTTCAGGGTTCAGGGCTCAGTGACACGCGCGGCTTCAATTCCATTTTTCGCGGCGCCGAGGGCGCCAGCGAATTCGCCCAGTTGAGCGGCGACGATGTCCACTTTGTGACCGTGGGGGCGCCATTCGTATTCGTCGAGCACCTTTCGCAGGGGCACGAACAGCGCATCGCCGGCCACCGCGATCCCGCCGCCGATGATGACGACCTGCGGGTCCAGCGCGTTGACCAGCGACACGACGGCGCAGCCAAGGGCCTTGACCGATCTTAGCCACACGGTCGACGCCTCGGCGTCGCCTTTCCGGTACGCGGCCACCAGGTCGTGTGTGGTTGCGAAGCGGCCCCTGCTGCGCTTTTGGATCGTGCAGTTGCCGATCATCTGCTCCAGGCTGCCGGGTGTGCCGGTGATGTCGCGCTCGCCGTCGATGTCGAGGCTGATATGGCCGAAGTGACCGGCTCGGCCGATGTGGCCCTTGAGGATTCGGCCGTCGACGATGGCCGCTCCGCCGACACCCGTGCCGAGGGTCAGGAGGATGGCGTTGCGCGCGCCGGCGGCCGCGCCTTTCCATACCTCGCCCAGCAGGGCGGCCTGCGCGTCATTAAGCACGGGCACGGGCCGGCCCAGGCGCCGGCTCCAGTTCAGATGCTCGACCTCGCCGAGCCGCCCCTGCATCCAGGCGATGCACGATCCATCGGTCGCGGCCAGCCCTGGCGCCGCCAGTCCCAGCGAATCGGCGCGCCCATGCAGGCGCTCCAACTCTGCGATGTGTGCCTCGACACGAGCGGGCCAGTCGGGTGAATCCGCCATCGTCGCAATCTGGTGCCGGCTGAGTACCCGGCCATCGCGCGTGACGCGGACGCTCTTGATGTTGGTTACGCCGATGTCGACGCCGATGGCGTAGCTCATGGCGGCTCCGGGTACTGGCCCTCGGTCACGCACCAGCCGCCGTCCACGCACAACACCTGCCCCGTCACGAACCCAGACGCATCGGAGAGGAAGTAGACCACGGCCGCGTCCAGGTCGGCCGGCTGCGCGACGCGGCCTCCGTCCAACGGCTGTTTGGTGCGGATGAACCGCATCACCGCCTCGTCGCTCATGGCGCGGCGGGACATGGGCGTGTCGACCAGTGCGGGCACGATGACGTTGAAGCGGATGTTGTGCGGCGCGTAGTACGATGCGCAGGCGCGCGTAAAGCCGATGACAGCCGACTTGGCGGCCGCGTAGGCGTGCGTCGCGAAGAAGCGCGGCGAGGGCGATAAGCCCAGCACCGACCCGATGTTGAGGATCGACCCGCCCGTGCCCTGTTTGAGCAACTGGCGCACGGCCGCGCGATTGGCCAGAAACAGCGTCTTGAGGTTGAGGCTCAGCGTGTGGTCCCACCCCTCGTCGGTGATCTCATGCAGCGGGCCATCGCCGGCGCGGCGGCCGCTCCCGCCGGCCACGTGATACAGTCCATGCAGGGCGCCGAACCGCTCCACGGCCCGCTCGACGGCGCGCACGGCGGTGTCGGGATGGATGGCATCGGCGACGAGCACTTCCGCTGCATCGCCCAATTCCTCGGCCGCCGCTTCGGCATCATCCGCGTCGCGTCCGACAATCACGAGCCTGGCGCCGGCTGCGGCGCAGGCGCGCGCCGCCGACAGCCCCATGCCGGCGGTTCCGCCGATGATGACGATGGTCTTGTCGCGAAGCGATGGTTCGGGCACGCGTATCAGGTTAAGGCGACAGGCGGGGGAAATCCACAGGATGACCACCAGGATCCTACGGATCCTACCCATGCCCCTCAGCAGGGGCATCCGCCGGGGTTACGGTTCATCGCCGCTGATTTCCGCCACGCTCAGCTCGCGCAGGGCACCGTCGAGGTATTCCTGGAGGAACGCCGCCGCCGCCACGGCATCCAGCCGCCGCCGTTTCCCCCCGCGCGTCAGTCGCTGGCCACCGCGCCGCCGCCAGGACAGTTGCTGTTCGGCCGCGAAACTGCTCAGCCGCTCGTCGACGAATATCACAGGCAGCCCGCACTTTTCGCCCAGGCGGCTGCCCCAGGCGACGGTCTGGCGGGCGGCCGCTCCCCACGAGCCGTCCATGTTGATGGGAACGCCCACCAGCAGCCGCTGGGGGGCTTCGCGCGCCGCAACCTGCGCCACCAGGTCGGCCGCGTGGTCCGCCGACGCCACCGTCAGTACATCCAGGGGGCTGGCCAGCGTGCCCCCTTCATCGCTCAGCGCCAGTCCCACGCGGCGCTGACCAAAGTCGATGGCGAGGATTCTCATGCGTGCCAAAGGTGGCTACTTACTGGAAGCGGTCGCCGTACAGCTCGCGCGCCCGGGCGACCAGGTCCTTGACGCGCTGCGCCTCGCGCCGCGGACATACCATGGTGACGTCGGCGGTATGAACCACGATCATGTCGCTGAGGCCCACCGCGGCGATCAGGTGCTCCGGATCGCGGCTGAGAATGATGTTGTCGTCGCAGTCCACCATCGCCAGCATGCCGCAGTCCAGCGCGTTGTCGTGGTCATCGGTGGGAAGCGTCTCGGCCAGCGTCGGCCACGAGCCCACGTCCAGCCACTGCACGGGCATCTCCACGACGACCACGTGTGCCCTGCCCTTGCCGCGCGAGACCGGCTCCATGACGGCGTAGTCGATGCTGATCCGCGGCAGTTTCGGATAGACCTCGGCAAGGACCGCCTCGCGCGCCGGAGTGTTCCACGCTTCGGCGATCCTCATCAGCCCCTTGTACGACTCGCTCAAATGCGTTGACAGCTCGCGCAGCACCGTGCTCGCACGCCACACGAACATGCCGCTGTTCCAGTAGTAACGCTGCGACTCCACGTAGCGGTCGGCCGTCGCCTGGTCGGGCTTCTCTTTGAAGCCCAGCACGCGATAGGCCCCTTTCTCGCCCAGACCGCTCAGCGGTTCGCCCCGGTGAATGTACCCAAGGGCGGTGTTGCCGTGCGTGGGCACGATCCCGAACGTCACCAGGGCATCGGGGTCGCGGCTGACCACCTCGAACGCCAGCCGCAGCGACTGCTGGAACCGCTCGACCGGCTCGATGACGTGGTCCGCCGTCACCACCGCGATTTGTGCCTCCGGATCGGCCGCCCCCAGCACCGCGGCAGCGAAACCCACGGCGTTGGCCGTGTCCCGGCCCTCCGGCTCGCCCAGAAGATTCTGCGGCAGCATCTCCGGAAGATTCTCGGCGACGGCGGCGGCCGAATCCTTCTTCGTGCAGACGTATATCCGTTCCGGCGGAAGCAGCCCACGCAGCCGCTCGAAGCTGAGCTGAAGGAGGCTCTTGCCCCGGATGATCTTGAGCAGTTGCTTGGGCGTCTGCCTGCGCGAAAGCGGCCACAGCCGTGTTCCCGCTCCGCCGGCCATAATCAGTCCATATTGCATAGCCAGTTTCCAGTAGCCACGCACATTATAGCATACCGATCAGATGAAAGCCCCGCCGTATGCAGATTGTTCGCTCCCACCGCGATTCCGATAATCCCCAAAGCACGCCGCCATTCCCGATAATTGTAGGGCACGGCCAGCTCCTCGTGCAGTTGCTTGAGCCTCGCGTGCATCGCCTCGTAGCGTTCCTGCTGCCAACTGGCCGACGAGTCGTCGCAGAAGAAGATTCGGCAGCCCAAAGGACGGATGGCATGCGCCCCGCACAGCCTGTTGAGTTGAAAGGGACAGCCGGCGCCCGACCAGCCGGCCACCGCATCCGCCAGCTCCGGCCGCATCGCCTGCGACAGTTGGGCCACGAACGCCGCCAGCTCCATCGTGGTGACGTACAGCCGGTGTCCGAACTCCTCAAAGCGACAGCAGCGCCCTGACTGCACGCAGCGCGGCCGGCGGAGTTCAATGGCAGCCTGAAGGTCGCCGTAAACACGGGCCACCGCTTCGTGCACGTCGGGGCGTCTGGATGCCAGCATCACCGCGTTGCGAAAGTCCTCGTCGCTCATGGCCGCTCCATGCCCCGATTGTTGTCACTTGTGGCCGGACGATCAATGTGAGCGGGTCGGCCGCACCGGCTCGCGGGGCCTGTCATCCTCCCTTTCAGGCAGCCGCTCTTCATGTCCGTGCCCGTGAGGTTGCCGGGCGACCAGTCGCCGCTGGTCGGCTCATCGTCGGTCCCCACCCCCACGCTGGCCACACGCCCGCGGGCATCGTACACCGTCCGCGTGATCGTCCCGCCGGGGCTTCTGATCCGGTTCTTGCGGTTCATCACGTCGTAGCCGTAGTCGCTCTGTCCGTAGTTGGTCCCGGCCGAGCCGGTCCCGCTCGCTTCGCTGCGCAGTCGCCCCGTTTGAACGTCTGCTTGCATCACGGATCTTCTGCTTCCCCCGGCGGGTGGATCCTGATACTCTCGCAGACGGCTCGTATCCACCCTGGCTCGATCTTGCCTGGGCGCTCGACGAAGAGTATGTATCCCCCCCACGAGCCGTCGCTGCATTGCCAGTCAAGCATTGCCCGGTCGTCAGTGAAGTGGACGATTGCATCTATGTTTTGTCCCGAGAAGCTTTCGGTGTATCCGTCGGAGAACGTTCGAATCAACTTGGTCGTGACGATGCGGAACGTATGCCAGCGCACCTGCGCCGGTGTCATCGACCAACGAAAGTCGTGCGAATTCGCCGCATAACACGCCCGGCGCAGCTTGGGCATCGTGAAGTGCTCCCGCCCGGGAGAAAGCCTGGCAGCAGCCGCCAACAGGCCGAGGGGATCACCCGCGTCGACGGGTACGCTCACATTCACGACACGCGAGCCATGCTGAAATCTGACGGAGACTCCATCACGACCGTGGAGGACGTCGCCATCAGCCAGCTCCCGTGGCAGGAGGAACTCGAGATGACCGACGCGACAGGCCACCCAGCCATCCGGCGTTGGAATCACGGGCATCGGGCGGTTGGGGACTGCCTGAGTACCACGCAGATCCAGCCGACTTGCCTGATAGTGCCAAAGCAAGTGGTACCGGAAGTGCCATCCGACAAGGACAAGGACCAGGGCGGTACCCACAGCAAGCCTCCAGACCGCGCGCGAACGCCTAGTCCGTTGAGCCCGAGCGCTATTGCCGCACACCATCTCGTTACGTTCATGTCGCATGCGGACGATGCTCCCTACTTGCGGCAGGAGCTCCCCGTCGGTTCGTTCGCGTGGAAGAACCTGAGGATCTCAGCGGGATTCGTGACTCCGGGAATGGGAATGTCGCTTATCAGTAGAAGGATAATAGCGAAGTTCAACAGTCGGTTGGTGTCGCCTGGGTTGTTGTGGCCGGGCGAGAAGACAATCCCCAGTGCCACGCCTCGGCGCTCTCGCTCATTATCCTTGTTGCACTCGAGCAGACCCAATGGATCCCGGAGCAGAATAGGAGTGTTGCGAGCGTAGCCATACAGGTTCACTCCACCGATATACCCCAGCGGATCCCTCCCCAGCGTCGGATGCAGCATCCGCGCCCGGTTGTAGTACAGGCCCGTCTCGCTGTCCAGCATCAGGCCCTGATGCCCCAAGGTCCAGTCGTAGCTGCTGGATCCGCGCGCGCCCCAACTGTCGTTCAGGATCGTCCGCTTGCCGTACGGGTCGTAGTAGTAACGCTCCTGCACCGTCCCGCTCGTATCGATCAACGCCGTGACGTTGAAGTTGGCGTCCCGCGCCGGGTACATCGTGTCGTCCACGGTGCCGTCGACGTTGGAGTCCCGGAACCAGATCAGCGGGGCGTCGATGTAGCTGATGTCCCAGACGTAGTGCTCCAACGAGTCGGTATCGGCGTTCTTGCGGACCTCCAGATGTTGATAGCCGTCGTTGTAGTAGTAATCAAACGTGTCGCCGCCATTGATGGCCTTCCTGATCCGCCGGCCCTTGGCGTCATAGCTGTACGTCGCAATGGTCGTCCCCGGGCTGCCGCCATTGTCGTTCTTCGCGGCCGCCAGCCGGTTCCACGCGTCGTACACAAAGTGCAGGCGCGTGGTCTCGCTGCCGGGCCTGGGTACCTGCGTCATGTTCCCGGCCGGGTTGGGCGAGCGGTGACGGCCGAGGGGTGTTGGGCACGGGCGAGACGCGCGAGACGCCCGTGCTACGGAATTGCCTCGTTTGCGGCGGCCGAGGGGCGCAGGGCACGGGCGAGACGCCCGTGCTACGAGATCGCGTCGTTTGCGAGGGGCGAAGGGCTCAGGGCACGGAAGGAAGGCGCCTGGTGCGCTGCGTGGCCGTGCTACGGAGCAGCGCGGCGATGCGCCGGCGAGGGTGGGTTGCGGTGCGGGCATGGCCCGTCGCTCGTGGGTTGTGGTCGCCTGCTCCTTTACCGCCTTCGCCTGGTCAGGCGGTCGTGCTGAGCGTCGCCAGGATGATATGTCTCGTCGGCCTCAGCGCCAAGCGGATTCCCCGATTCTCCCCCTGTGAACATCGCCCGAATCGCGGTTCCGCGCCTCTATCGCGAGTCTCGTCGGCCCGCTCTATCCTGAGGACGCGGTCGGCCAGCCCATGCGGTGAATCGATTGACGGATGAACCGGCCACTGTGCGATGTTCAACAAGTGCCGGGGACTGTCTTCTCAGGCCTGAGCCGGCGGAAGCAGACGACGCGGTCCAAGGCACGCGACCAACGCGCGGCGTTGCCAAAGCGCTCCGTCGTCTGTACGTTCTGCGGCCTCTGGAAAACCGCGCATGGCATGGCTGGACCAACTCGAGCGCCGATTCGGCCGATTCGCTGTCCCGAACATCACCCTCGGGCTGGTTTTCGGCCAGAGCCTCTTTTACGTGCTGTATCAGGCGCGGAGCGACTTTCAGGAGCGTGTGCAACTCGTTCCGGCGCGGGTCCTGGAGGGAGAACTCTGGCGGCTGGCGACGTTTATCCTCGATCCGCCGCTCACCAATGCCCTGTTCCTCTTCTTCGCGCTGTACCTCTTCTATATCATGGGCAGAGCTCTGGAGAATCACTGGGGCGCGTTCCGCTATAACGTCTTTCTGCTGGTCGGCTACCTCGCCACCGTCGGCGCGGCCTTCGCGGTGCCGGCCCTGCACGAAGTCCCCGCCACCAACGCTTTTCTCGCCGGTTCGGTGTTTCTGGCCTTCGCCTGGCTGTACCCCGAGTTCCCGCTGCTGCTGTTCTTCATCCTGCCGGTGAAGATCAAGTGGTTGGCCCTGTTGACGTGCCTGGGCTACCTCATCGCCGTCTTCCTGGGCACCTGGATGACCCTGCTCATGATCGTGGCGTCGCTGCTCAACTTCCTGCTGTTCTTCGGAGGCGAGCTGGTTCGGCGCATGCGCAGCGGCCACCGCAGGATGCTGGCGCAGGCCGAGGCCGCCGCGGCACAGGCGCGGCCGTTCCACGTCTGCACCCGCTGCGGGATAACGGACAGGACGCACCCCACAATGGAGTTCCGCTACTGCCCGGACTGCGACGGTGCGCCGTGCTACTGCATCGACCACATCTTCGACCACGAGCACATCCGCCGCGGCGCTCGCCAGGAACATGACGGGAAACCGTGACGGCAGAGGGTTTGCCGGGCCGCTGGCCGAGGCGCCCGTACCGCTCGCGGGCACAAGCTTGCCATGGTGCGAGCTCATGGCAAACACACCGAGCGCTTCGGGCCGCTACTCCTTCACCTCGTATTCGGCGTCGATGACGTCCTCATCCTTCTTGGCGCCGGCTCCGCGCGCTGCGCCGGCGGGCTCGCCCTGTGGAGGCGGCTGGGCGCCTCGGGCGCCGGCGGCGTAGATCGCCTCGCCAAGCTTCGTCGCCACGTTCTGCACGTTTTCGATCGCCCTGCGGATCCGCTCGCCGTCGTCGCTCTTGAGCGCATCCTTGAGGTTGTTCAGGGCGCTCTCGATGTTGGCGCGAATGTCGGCCGGCACCTTCTCGCCGTGCTCTTTGAGCTGCTTTTCCAGGTTGTAGACCAGCGCGTCGCCCTGGTTCTTCAGGTCGATCACCTCGCGGCGTTTCTTGTCCTCGGCCGCGTGGGCTTCGGCCTCGCGTTTCATCCGTTCGATTTCTTCCTTGCTGAGCCCGCCGGCGTTCTGGACGATGATCTTGTTCTCTTTACCAGTGCCCAGGTCCTTGGCATGGACGGTGAGGATGCCGTTGACGTCGACATTGAAAGTGACCTCGATCTGAGGCACGCCGCGGGGCGCCGGGGGAATGCCGGTCAACTCGAAGCGGCCCAGCAGCCGGTTGTCGCGAGCGAACTCGCGCTCACCCTGAAGGACGTTGATGGTGACGGCCGGCTGATTGTCCGACGCCGTCGAGAAGATCTCCTTCTTCTCGGTCGGGATGGTGGTGTTGCGCGGGATCAGCACGGTCATCACGCCGCCCAGGGTCTCCACGCCCAGGCTCAGCGGCGTGGCGTCGAGCACCAGAATGTCCTTCATCCCGCCGGTGGCGATGCTCGCCTGAATGGCCGCCCCCAGCGCCACCACTTCATCGGGGTTGACCGAGCGGTTGGGCTCTTTGCCCCTGAACAGCTCCTTGACCAGACGCTGCACCATGGGTACGCGGGTCGAGCCGCCCACCAGCACCACCTCGCCGATCTGCTCGGGGGTGACCTTGGCGTCGCGCAGGCAGTCGAGCACCGGCTTGCGGCACTTCTCCACCAGGGCGCTGATGAGCTGTTCGAGCTTCGCCCGCGTCACCGTCATCTGAAGGTGCTTGGGACCGCTGGCGTCGGCCGTGATGAACGGCAGATTCACCGTCGTCTCCATGGCCGAAGACAGCTCGATCTTGGCCTTTTCGGCGGCCTCTTTCAGCCGCTGAAGCGCCATCGGATCCTTGCGCAGATCGATCCCTTCCTGGCGTTTGAACTCGTTGGCCAGGTAGTTGATCAGTTCCTCATCGAAGTCGTCGCCGCCCAGGTGCGTATCGCCATTGATGGCCAGGACCTCGAAGACGCCGTCGCCGACGTCGAGGATGGAGATATCGAAGGTGCCGCCGCCCAGGTCGAATACCGCGATCTTCTCGTTCTTCTTCTTGTCCAGCCCGAAAGCCAGGGCGGCGGCCGTCGGCTCGGGCAGGACGCGTATGACGTTCAGGCCGGCGATCTCACCGGCGTCCTTGGTGGCCTTGCGCTGGGCGTCGTTGAAGTAGGCCGGCACGGTGATGACCGCGTCCTTGACCGTTTCGCCCAGGTACGCCTCCGCGGTCTTTTTCAGATCGCCGAGAATCATCGCCGAAATCTGCTCGGGGGTGTACTCCTTGCCGCGGACCTTGACGCGCACGTATTCCTCGGCGCCCCCGACAATCTCGTAGGGCACCATCTTCTCTTCCTGGGCCACTTCGCTGTGCCGGCGGCCCATGAAACGCTTGATCGAGAAAATGGTGTTCTTGGGATTGGTGACCTGCTGATGCTTGGCAGGCTGGCCGACCAGGATTTCGCCCTTGTCGGTAAAGCCCACAACGGATGGAGTAAGCCGGCTGCCTTGGGCGTTGACCAGCACCTTCGGTTGGTCGCCTTCCATGACTGCGACAACGCTGTTGGTCGTGCCCAGGTCAATTCCGATAGGTTTTGCCATGATAAAAGCTCCTGTAGGCGCGCTGCCGGATCACCGCCGGCTTGGCGCTCGAAGCTCCTTTGAGCAACCGATGTGCCAAGCGGTACGGCTCGTCCAAACAACATAAGTCGTTGAGAAAAAAGTAATTATGATTTGAAACCCAATCTCGCCACGCCGTCGCCCAGGCGATGTCTCATGTCAAACCGACAGCGCCCAGCGCGGGTCTGCCAAATTGGCATAGGGTCCCAGTGCAAGAGTGAGGAAACTTTTCCGCTTAGACGGCGTATAACCTGTTGAAGAAAGGTATCGGATTTGGATTAGTCGGAATTTTCATTAAACTTTTCCGTGGCAGTCCGACGATATCGTAGATAAGCAGGCTAACAGAACATTTTGTCCGATTCTCACTCTCCCCTCCAACAGCGCTCCGGGACGCCCTCCCCCTGAGCGCTGTCTTTTTTTTCGCCACGCTCGCCTGCCATTGCGTTTGGCCTGAGCGCGGCAGAGCCGTATATTTGCGGTGATGAGCGGTGCTACCCAACTGGCTCTGCCAGCCCATCCGCTGTTTCAGCGCCCGCCGTTGGTTATCGGCCTGGGCGGCATGCTCTACCGGGCCTGGGCGGAGCTTCTGAATGCCCGGGGCATCGCTCACTGCGCCCCTTCGCTCGATGAACTGGATCTGACCCGTCCCGACAGCATCCACCGCTGGCTGGATGATCGGCAACCGCGGCTGGTCATCAACTGTGCTGCCTATACGGATGTTGACAGGGCGGAATCGGAAGAGCACCTGGCGACCGCCATCAATGGCATCGGGGTGGGCGATCTGGCGGTGGCCTGCCGCGATCGCGACATTCATCTGGTGCATTACAGCACCGACTATGTATTCGATGGAGCCGCCAGCCGCCCCTATCCCACCGACCATCCCCGCCGGCCCCTCGGAGCCTACGGACGGTCCAAGGCCCTGGGCGAAGAGCTTATCGAGCGGGCGGGCGGCTCGTTCCTCATCGTCCGCACGAGCTGGCTTTATGCCCCCTGGGGGAAGAACTTCGTTCGCACCATCGCCGATCTGGTTCGGCGCGGCCGACCGCTGAAGGTGGTCGCCGACCAGCGCGGTCGGCCGACCTCCGCCGAGAACCTGGCGCGGGTGACATCGCAGCTTATGCTCCACGGCGCGACGGGCACGTTTCACGTCACCGACGGCGGCGAATGCACATGGCATCAGTTCGCGGTCGAGATCGGTCGGCGGATCAATCCTGAGCACGTAATCGAGCCCTGCACAACAGCCGAGTTTCCCCGTCCCGCGCCCAGGCCGCCGTACAGCGTGCTGGACATCAGCGCCACCGAAACGCTGGTTGGGGAAATGATGCCGTGGCGGACAGCGCTGGCCGAGGTGATCGGGCGGCTGGAGTAAGAGCGGTAGGGGGCGGACGGTTCTGTTGGGCGGCTGCCCGCGCCCCCATGAGCCACAGGGGGTGCGGCGGCAGCGGGGCGCCGGGCGGGCGCGGGACGTCATGCCTGGACGATCGACGGCCGCTTCCCTTTCGTGCGGGGCTGCCGTATCGTCCTCGGCCGGTCTATGGCCGCGTTGTCCGACATCTTCCTCGAAATCCTCGCTCCGATCCTGCTGATGGTCCTGCTGGGGGCGGTGATGCGCTGGAAGTTCAAGATCGACGTGGGCACGCTCTCGAAGCTCAATCTCTACGTCTTCGTGCCGGCGTTCATCTTCGACCGCGTCAGCAACAGCGCTCTGGCCTGGTCGGCCATGGGCGGCATTGCCGCCATGACCGTGCTTCAAGTCATGACCCTTGCCCTGATCGTCGGAGCCATTGGACGCCTGTTCCGCATGTCGCGCAAGACTCTGGCGGCCGTGGCCAT
>Ga0308414_1001947_pt1 | contig 13389 bp, 9 predicted proteins | sample HotsprSampleOS50_FD_205667 | JGI IMG/M metagenome (GOLD analysis project Ga0308414, IMG submission 205667) | Hot spring phototrophic mat microbial communities from Octopus Spring, Yellowstone National Park, Wyoming, United States - 20090730_OS50 ... | reverse complement strand
CCGAGAACGATCCCTTCGGCACCCCGGCAACCAAGCCCGAAGAACCCGGCGCCATGCCTGCTGAAAAGCCGGCCGAGAACGATCCCTTCGGCACCCCGGCAACCAAGCCCGAAGAACCCGCTGCCATGCCTGCTGAAAAGCCGGCCGAGAACGATCCCTTCGGCATGCCGGCTGCGGGCGGTGGAACGACATCTTCGTCGGGGGCGAAGCCGAAGGGCGGCATCCTCCGCGCCTTCCAACGGGCGGCGGGCAAGGCGCTCGGTGGCGGCGAAGAGGGCGGCGCAGCGCCGCAACCGATGCCGTTCGGGCCGTTGCCGCAACCCGAGGCCGGTTCGATGCCCGCCGAGCCGGGCATGGTTCCCGGTGTCGCCCCGGGCGCTGCACCCGGCGGCGACGTTGCCGATCCATTCGGCGAGGAAAAGCCGGCCGCTAAGCCCGCGGTCATGCCCAAGCCGGCCGACGACGACCCGTTCGGCGGCCCCGCCGCTCCGGCTGCTCCGGCAGGCGGCGCCCAAATGGACGCCCCGGCCGCGGAGAACCCGTTTGCTCCGGAAAAGCCGGCTGATGCAATGAACGATGCAATGGGCGATGAGAAGCCCGCGCCGGCCGACGCCCCCAAGCCGCCGCAATCGAGCAAACCGGCTGATCCCGACGACCCGTTCGCCAACTGAATCGTTCCACACAATTGCGAAAGCGGCCGCGGCCGCAATGACGCGGCCGATTGCGTGCGATCCCCGTTTGAACCGCTTTCCGTCTTTCGCGGTTTGATTTAGATCGTTCCACACAATTGCGAAAATTGCCGAACGCGAACAAAGCCGGCGATCTTCCACCGGTCGTCGGCTTTTTCGTGCGCCCACCGGGTCGGGTGATTCGAGCGATCGTCAGCGTGCGACGAAACGTTCCGGCGTGCGACCCGGGCGGCGATGTCTCGTGCGGCGTTCGGCCGCCCCATCGCATCGAGCCGTCCATTCGCATTCAACCGCCCGGCGCGGCCGCCGGGGTGGGCTGCGGTGCGAAACCATCAATCTGCAACAACCAACAAAGCGCGTTCTCCAGCAGTTGGCGGAACTGCTGCTGCTCGAAATCGTCGGGATGCCCCAACGAGGTGTAAAACACCCGCGATTTCCCGTAGGTCCGAGTCCACGCAACCGGCTCGATCAATTCGCCCGCCTTGCCCTTCAGAAGAACCCGGGCGTTGGGGTCGAGTAGTTTGCTCAGATAGAGCGAGCCGCGACTATGCCACCGAAGCGGCTCGACGCCGTGCAACAGCGGTTCGTCGATAGCAGCCGCGGGAAAGATGTCGGAACCCAACGCATTGCCCGCGTGATTGCGATACTCGCAGCCGAGCACCTCGCGATCGAAGTCGGGCCAATTCTCCACGCCCTCGGGCACGGCGGCGCCGGCGCGCACGGCGAAAGCGTGCGACGCAGTGCGCAGCGCCAGCAACGGCCGCCCATCGGCCAGATAGCGACGCAACACATCGAGTTGATCGGCGGGAATCGGCCGGCGGCGGATGTAGAGCACGGCCGCATCCGCTTCCCGCAACGCCTCGATCCCGTCGAGACGAAACGCCCCGCGGCCCTGAAGCACCGTCGTCGAGAAGTCGCGGCGGAACTCCAAGTCGGCCGCCCAGCGGGCCAGCGTTTCTTCGGCGCGGTACTCGTCTTCGTTGATCAGGAACACGACCCGCGGCCGCCGATCGCCGCGAAAACGGAACGGCGCGCCGCCGAGAATGTCACTGCTTTCGATCGTTGGACACCAGTACCGTTCGATGTGCGCCACCACCCGCGCCGTGCCGCCGAAGTGGCTGATTTTCGGCGCCGCGGCCGGGTCGTACATCGCGTCGGTCAAGTCGCGAACCAGCACAACCCGTTTCCCCTGATAAACCAGTTGCCGGATCCCGAACGGTCGGCCCAAAACACACATGTTGGTATGCACGCCCACCAGCATCACATTGCGAATACCGCGGTGCGAAAACAAGTTCAACACGTCCACGCCGTCGCCGATGGCGTCTTCTGGGGCGATCTCCAGCGCGTCGATTTGCTTACGCCAGGCCCGGCGCTGCTCCAAGCCCGGGGTATCGCAGCCGCCGGCCTGATCGTCGATCGGCAGCGGGGCCTCGCGTTGCGGATCGAGCTTGCACCAGCCGCGGGCGGGCGGGTCGAACTTCGCCGCCGGAGCGTCTAACGCCCGCTTGCGCTGCGGATAGTCCTTGTAGTGCTCCATCGTGCCGCTGGGCGCGTGGACGACCAACACTCCGCGACCGCGCAAGGCCGAGAGGAATTGATTCATCCGCGGCGCCATCTCCGCCACGCGCGCGGCCGCCGAGGAACACCAGTGATCGTCCCACATGTCGCAGACGATGACGGCCGTTTCCTGGGGATTCCACTCGACGGTTTCGAAGACCACTTTGGCCGCAGGCGAAACCAGCCGCGCCGCCGCCTCATCGAGGGACATGCCCGCCCGCGGCGCTGCCGATCCGTTGCCGATGGGGCGGTTCGCCTCGGCCTGCGTCGCGCGTTCGCTGGTTGCCGAGCCTGCAACGACCGCAACGCCAGGCGGATGGGCATCCGTCGCCGCGTCGGCATCGGCCGCGATTCGCGCCCGCATGTGCAAAACCAGCGCACCGGATTGCCCCGACGCCGGTTTCGCAGACTGTTCGGCGGCCGGCAACGGAGTTCCCGGCCCGGCCGACAACAGAAACGCGAGAAAACCGATCCACCCGCCCGCACGCAGTCCGCCGAAACGCACCATCATTCGTCCTCCGGCTGCCGACCAAACCGACAAAAGGCAGAGGAGCCTGAAAGAATGGGCGGGAACGGTCCCGCGCCGTCCGCCGCGTAATCGGCCGGGTTTGCCCAAGGCTGTTTGGATCGCTCCGCCAGCCGGTTCAGCAGCGGGCGGCCGTGCCGCGCGGCTCTTCCAAACCGAGCCGCTTCATCTTCTTGTAGAGCGTTGTGCGATTGATGCCCAACGCGGCAGCCGTGGCCTGGCGATTCCAGTGGTGCGCCTCGAGCACCTCCAAGATGATCTGCCGTTCCGGTGCCGACAAAGCGTCTTTCAGGCAACCGGCCGTAGTATCAAGAGCGACCGGGGCCGCCGTCAAGACATTGGGCGGGAAATCCTCGGGCACGATCCTCGGGCCGCGCCCCAGCAACACGGCGCGCTCGATCACGTTCTGCAACTCGCGGACGTTGCCGGGCCAACGGTAGCGTTGCAGGGCGGTCAGGGCTTCGGGCGAAAAGCCCTCGACCTTGCGGCCCGTCTCCGCCACGACCCGTTGCAGAAAATGCTCGGCCAACAGCGGAATATCGGAAATCCGCTCGCGCAGCGGCGGCAGCTCGATGTTGATTACGTTGATACGGAAGTACAAGTCTTGCCGGAATCGACCTTCCGCGGTCTTCTTTGCCAAATCTTCGTTGGTGGCAAGGATCACGCGGGTGTCGATGCGGTAGGTCTTGGTGCCGCCGACCGGCTCGAACTCGAGGTCTTGCAGCACCCGCAGCAACTTGACCTGGAAGCCCGGGCTGGCCGTGCCGATCTCGTCGAGAAAGATCGTGCCGCCGTCGGCCTGCAAAAATTTGCCGACCTTCTCGCCGATTGCGCCGGTGAACGCGCCGGCCACATGGCCGAACAATTCGCTTTCGAGCAGCGTCTCGGGCAGCGCCCCGCAGGCCACTTCGACGAAGGCCTTGTCGCGCCGCCCGCTGCGGCGATGGATGGCCCGGGCGATCATCGATTTGCCCGTGCCGCTTTCGCCGGTGATCAGCACCGTGGCCCGCGTGTCGGCCACGCTGTCGATCATGTCGTAAATGCGCAGCATGCGGTGATCGCGGCCGATCACGTTCTCCAGGCCGTAGCGGAGATCAAGCTGCTGTTTCAGCGTGCGGTTCTCCTCGATCACGCGCCGTTGATTCTGCGCGCGTTCGATGGCCATCTTCAACTCTTCGTCGATCAGCGGCTTGGTGAGAAAGTCGAACGCCCCCAAACGAATCGCCTCGACGGCCGACTCGACCGTACCATAGCCGGTGATCATGATCACGCTGGTGCTCGGCCGCACGCGGCGACAGTGAGCGAGCAGCTCGAACCCGTCATGCTCGCCCAATCGAATGTCCACCAACGCGACATCGTAGTTCTTCCGATCCACGGCGGCCTTACCCTCCGCGAGGCTCGCGGCCGTATCGGTGGCGTAGCCTTGCTCACGGAGCCAATCAGCCATCGAGGCCAACACATGGCGGTCGTCGTCAACCAACAACAGAGTGGTTTGTGTTTTCATCAGTGTTGCTCGCGGAACATCATGGGGCGTCGTCAAATATCTACGTTACAAGTCGCCCCGCGGCAACTCGCCGAATCGCCGTCCACCGTTGGCTGAGCGGCCTCGATCGGCTTCGATCGATTACACCGGCTGCGCCGCTTGCACCGATCCGCTCGGACACGATCCTGCGGTTGCTGAACCGACCGCCATCGTTAGGCGCCCGTCCCCCGAAACGTGGTTAACGACACCTCATCGCGTCGCATGGGCACGTTCGCACGTTAATCCCCCCATGTACATCACCGGGGCGCCAGGGGGGCGCCATTCTTTTCTTACGCAACTTGCTCGATATCGCCACGTTGCTATAGTATCTTTAGGGGGGGCGCTGGGCATTCCGCGAATTGCGCGGCACAATTTAACAAACTTGAACGTTTCGAAGCCTGGCGGGGCGCGGGGGGACGTTGCCCGCTATGACAGACGACGGGCCGTCGAGGTCGCCGATTGGAACAAGTCGCAACGAGGATGCGGTCGCTGAATAGGTCTGCTCGATTGGCAAGCGACCGCGAGCGAAGCGAGGCGGCTGACTGCGCGTTGTCCTGCCGTGGTGGCATTCCGTTGATCACCGTTTCGTCAAGATTTGCGCATACTGGCCTAACAAAAATCCCTCGGGTGATTCTTCGGTTCAGCTTGATTGTTTGCCGATGGTCGAGCCTGCTGTCTGTGCCGTCGTCGCGATCAAGGCACGGTAACTTCACCTGCGGGAACGGGCTTCTCCGGAAATTTCGAGGTCCACTTGTTCGCGGCCGACCGCGGCGGAGTGTGGTGACATGGCTATTCGAGTGTTGATTTGCGACGATCATGAAGTGATCCGTTCGGGCTTGGCCGCGCTGCTCGCGGAGACCGGTATCGAAGTCGTCGGCGAAGCCGCCAACGGCAAAGAGGCCGTCAAACAAACGGTCAAGCTCAAGCCCGACGTCGTCCTCCTCGACATTCGCATGCCCGACGGCGACGGCCTCCAAGCCCTCGACAAGATCCGTGCCAAGGTGCCCACCGCCAAGGTGGTCATCCTTTCGGCATACGACAACCCGACGTACATCGCCCGGGCTGTCGCCTCGGGCGCCACCGACTACGTGCTCAAGGGGTGCAGCCGCGATGACCTGCTGGGCGTGATCAAAGCAGCAGCCGCAGGCGAAAGCCCCTACCACGCCGGCGAGCTGAAACGCGTGGCCAACGCAATGAAGGTCAAACAGGCGATCGAAGACGACGAAGTGCCGCTGACCCAACGCGAAACGCAGGTGCTCAAGCACGTCGCCCTGGGACTAAGCAATAAAGAGATCGGGCGCTCGCTGGGGATCAGCGTCGAGACCGTCAAGGAACACGTCCAAAACATCTTGCGGAAGATCGCCGTTACCGACCGCACCCAAGCGGCCGTCTGGGCCGTCCGCAAAGGACTGGTATAACCCCGCTCCCTTCATGCAGAACCGCCAATCCACGCGAAGGGGCGCGAAGGCCCTGAAGCGAACCGCGAATGGACGCGAATCCACGCGAACGCGAAAGGCTATACAACCGCCAATTCACGCGCATGGACGGGAAGGCGAAAGATAAGACAACCGCCAATTCACGCTAATCACCGCCAATCGACACGAATTGCCGCGAAGGCTGCTCGATGGAGCCATTAGCTGCTGTTCGAGAGGCGTCCGAAACGGAGCACACCGAACGGTGGCTGCCTTTTCCGTAAGACTTCGACGGAAGCAACTCGACGCGGAGTAACCCGCCATCTTCCTCAACTTTCGCGATTTCCCATTTTCGCGCTTTCGCGATCCGTGTCTTGTTTTGCAATTCGCGTTTTGTCGGCTTGCAGAGAAGCACCAAGAACAGCGCGGATCGGCGCCAGTTCGCGCGATTGATCGAAAGCGGCAGGCGCGCACCGGTTCTGATCGATTGCGGAACCGATCAATTCTCTTCTGAGCGGTTTCGCTTTTTGTCCGTCCGGTCTGATTTTGCTTCTGCCCGCGGGTGCGCGCGCTGGTAGATTGCGTGCAACGTGGATGTGCTTACGTGGGTGTAGATCTGCGTCGTGACCAGGCTCTTGTGGCCGAGCAGTTCCTGCACACTGCGAATGTCGGCGCCGCGATCGAGCAAATGAGTGGCGAAGCTGTGCCGTAGCGAGTGCGGCGTGGTGCGACGATCGAGGCCGGCCGTCTTCAGATGCTTCTCGAGCATCCGCGCCACGCTCCGCGTGGTCAGCCGCTTGCCGAACCGGTTGACGAATACCGGAGTCTCGGGACCGGGGGCAATGCGGCCGCTCAACCGGCGAACGGCCAACCACCGTTGCAAGGCGGCAACCGCATACGAGCCTAACGGAGCCAAGCGTTCGCGTTTGCCTTTGCCGCGAACGCGAACGATTCCGGCGTCAAAATCGAGGTCGCCGTCGCACAGGCCGACGGTTTCGGCAATGCGCAGCCCGGCGGAATACATCGTTTCCAGAATCGCCCGATCGCGCAGGCCCAGCGGCTCGTCGGCCTTGGGGGCATCGAGCAGGCGGCCGATCTCTTCGACTGAAAGCACATGAGGCAAATTGCGCGACTTGCGCGGCGTCCGTAGCGGCTTGGCCGGATTGTCCGTCGTCCACCCTTCGCGCTGCCCGAACCGGTAGAAACTGCGCAGCGACGCCAAACGCCGGGCGATGCTCGTCTTCGCGTAGCCGGCCTCGTGCAATGCGGCGACGTAGGCGCGCAGCTCGATGGGCGTTACGTCGCCAGGCTCAGGCATTTGGCCAAGCGATTCTTTCAGCCAACCGGCCAAAGCGGTCAAGTCTTCGCGATAGCTCTTGATCGTAAGCTCCGAAGCATTGCGCTCGACGCGCAAGTAGGTCAGAAATCGATCAATGGCCGAATGCATGCGCGATGGGGCGAGGTCGGAGCGGTTCTATAGACTAACGAACTGGCGAGCGACTCTTCACACCGGGCGGCAGTTGCCGAGAGTCGGCCGCCGTAATCCCCCGGCCGACCAACGGCTGCCGAAGGGAGGACGTTTCCGGCAGGGCGGCGTTGCTCCGCCAGCACGTTTCGGCGGAAGATTCGCGCGGCGGAGTCAGGCGGCGTCGTCCGATTCCGTGTCGGCCGGCAGGGCCATGCCGAATCGCGACTGCCGAAGGTGACGTTGCGACTCTTGACGGATCTTCTGGCTCAGCACGGCGGCATCGTACCAAGAGAAGCTCAGTTCGGGGTTCGATGCAAACCGTCCCAGCGTGCGCAATGTTTCCGCACGGCTAGCGTCGTCGTAGAGAAAGACGTAGCGCTCGTTGCCCTTGATCAGTGCGAGCACGTTGATCTCTTGATTCACGGCAGGGCATCTCCTTGCGACAGCAGCCCGAGCCGGCACGCCCGGTCTCTTCCATGACATTCGTTGGGGGGGTGAATCCGCCCGGCACGCGACATCACCCATTGTTCTTATCGGATAGCGGGCCAGCGCCAAACCACTCTAGTTTGGTCGGCGCCGCCTCGAGCCGTCAGGGTTTCGGCGATGTGCATGTGACAGCAAAATCGCACGAAATCGTCGCTGCGCTGCAAGTAGCTTTGCCAACCGCCAAACCGCGCGTCGTTGCGAAAGTAGTAATAGCTCGAAAGGGCTTCGGTAAAGTCGGCATCGTGCCCGTGATAGGCCTTGGTGTGCTTGATGACCGGTTCATTCGACGGCCGGCCCTTGGGCGGGCGTTTCAAAGGCGGTGGCGGCACGAACCCTCTCGGGTCAGGCCAATCAGGCGGCAAACCCAACTCGACCGCCTCATCGCCAACAACCTGCTGATGCCCGGCCGGGCGGACCGCACCGTCTGACGACGTTGTGTCGCGCCAATGGTTCGGCTCCTCGACCCCCGGAACGTTCGGCCCAGCCGGTCGGTTCGGCAATGCGTTGGGGTCGTGCTTAGGAGGCTCGGGCGAGGGAATCTGGATCGGAAGTTTCTCGTAAGCAGGAGTTTGCGTCTTCATTTGGGCCTTGGCCAACGCAAATTCCGCCTCGAAAATCAACGGACCGGGAATCTGATCCTCTTCGGTCGTCCCCCACGGCAACCCGTAGCCCGGCGGTATCGGATGATAGTTCGGATTGGCAGCGTACCACTCGACTTGCATCGACATCCGTGGCGGATAGTAAGGCGAGTAATCCGTCACGGCCCCGATGAGGACAGCATCCACGTCGAGGATTTGGGCCAGCCGTCGGGCGTCTTCCGCGCTGCGAAGCTCGATGCGGTAGTCGCGCATGGCCGTTTCGACGACGTGAACAGGCACCACCTCGAAGCCCGGCACGCTCTGCAATTCGTGGAAATAGGCTTGAGCTACGCGCCGTCCGTCTAACGTTGCTTCGCCACTGAGGTTAAAGAACGGAGCGATAGCCACTTTGGAAAGCTGCGGAAACGGATTGTGATACTGCGGCTGGTGCGAAATCTCGGGCAGCAGCGAACAGCCGCTGCCCGTCGCAAGTGTAACCAACAGTAATACCGCCGAGAACCTATTCACTCAACGCAACTCCCGCAATCGACCTATTTTCACGCACTCCCCTTCTATTCCGTTTGCCGGGCCCGAACTTCCCGCCGAAAAACCAGCGATTGTCTCTCGGCCCGAATCGCGCTGTTCCCGTCCCGAAAAACCGGTTTTTCGACCGCTACGACCAAAATGCCAACTTTTCCGCAAAAAAACCGATCGTGGCGTTACCGGCAGCACGGCAGGCGACCATCGCACTGCGGGAGAAAGGCCCAGAACAATCGCTAACGTCAGCCTTATCGGCAAAGTCCCTGCATATTCTCCAGTCGGAATCTCCCGTGCCGATGGCTTGTACCGCCAAGCCGTTTCGGCACAATGAATAGAATGAGCACGGCACCAGCAGACAAACCAGCAGACAAATCTCCGCGGAACCCCACGCGAGCGGTATCGATCGGATCGATCACGATCGGTTCAGGCCGCCCGATCGCCGTGCAGAGCATGTGCGCAACGAAGACGACCGACGTGCCCGCCACGGTTGCACAAATCGAAGCCTTGCGGCGCGCCGGGGCCGACATCGTTCGCGTGGCGGCCGACACCCAGGCCGACGCAGCCGCCTTGGCCGAGGTCCGCGAGCGGACAGCCGCCAATCTTTCGGTCGATTTGCAAGAAAACTATCGGCTGGCCGAGGCCGTCGCCCCGCATGTGGACAAAATTCGCTACAACCCGGGGCATTTGTACCATCATCAGACGGACATTCCCTGGGCCGATAAGGTCCGCTATTTGGCCGAGGTGGCTTCGCGGCATCGCTGCGCGATTCGAGTCGGGGTGAACTGCGGCTCGATCGATCCGGAGCAGAAGGCAAAGTTTGCGCCGGGCGATCGGTTGGGGCCTATGCTGGCCAGCGCGTTGGCGCATTGCGAGTTGCTCGATCGGTTGGGGTTCTTTCAGTATTGCGTTTCGTTGAAAGACTCGGATTGGCGATTGGTCGTCGAGGCCAACCGCCGATTCGCCGCCGAGCGGCCCGACGTGCCGCTGCACTTAGGGGTGACCGAGGCGGGCATGCCGCCCGAGGGAATTCTGCGCACTCAATGGGCTTTGCAGGAATTGATCCCACACGGCATCGGCGACACGATTCGGGTGTCGCTGACTGTGCCCGGCTCGCGGAAACACGAGGAAATCGAGGCCGCCCGGAAGATACTAGGCGACATCGCGGCCGGCCGCCGAGTCGAGCCGCCGCCGGAAGAAGGCCGGCAACTGACCATCGTCAGTTGTCCGAGTTGCGCCCGAGTGGAAAATGAGGCCTTCGTCGCCTTGGCCGAAGAAGTGCGGCAAATGGCGCGGTTCGCAGAATCGTACCCGATTACGATTGCCGTGATGGGCTGCCGCGTGAATGGGCCGGGCGAAACCGATTCGGCCGATTTGGGCCTGTGGTGCGGACCGTCGAAAGTCCATCTCAAACGCGGGGCCGAATTGATCGGGGCCTTCGCCTACGACGAAATCTTGCCTCGCTTGCGTGCCGAGCTTGAGGCTCTCATCGCCCGGCTCGAAAACCGCGGACCAGGCGCCTGACGACCGCCGAGCCTCGCCATCGATCGCCCCGAGGGCACCGCAACAACTTGATGGCGTGTCTGTGCCGCCGAGCGAGTCGCCAGCGCAATTCATTGAACGATCGCTGCCGGCAATTATTGAACGAACACCACCTGGTCTTATTGCACGATCAACGCTTCTTGCCGGGCGATGATTTCCAGCAGCATTGCCGTGAGTCGGCGTTCGATCTCTTGCGGGTCGAGAGATGTTTTGCCGCCGACCGCCGCATCCGCGGCCGTCCGCGCCGATTTCTCGGACGAGAGAGATTCGGCCGCGGCAATCAACGCCTGGTCATGGCCGGCCATTCGCGCCAGCAGGTGCGCGAATCGATCAGCCGCCGGCAGGACGCTGGCCACATAGACCTTCCAGCCGCGTTGGCGCATGCGTTCCACCTGGCTCAGGGCGGCACGCTGAGGATGGTCGATCGGCGCTTCGCTCCACACGGGCGACGCGCTGCCTGCCGCCCAGGCATCGACGGCACCCTCGCTTGCCCGCGCCGATTGCGGCACCCCCGCTAGAATGACAACAACAATCTTTTCACGCCGTGCGACCGCGGTTTCAGAGTCGCTGCCGGCCAACAGTTCCGCAGCCGTTTGCAGTGCGGCATCCAAGGGCCGCGGCGTTCGCGCCTCGCCCGCCGCCTGCAAGCGCCCCGCAGCGACCAGCGCGGCAGCGTAGTCGGGGCCCAGCGGATGCCAAGCGATTGGCCCGCCGTTATACAAACAGTCGAACCCGACAACGGCCGTTCGGTCTTGCGATGGATCGTTCGTGCGGGGAGTATTCCGCCGCTCGAGTTCGATCAAGGCGGCCGCCAACGATCGCCGCACGGCATGCATGGGTTGTTCCCGCGGCAAAAAGCTCACGAGCCGATCGCCCACGGTCTCCCAGTGGGCCGGACAGGCCGGATGATGCACCGACAGCGGCGCGTAGTCGATTCCATCCGGCTTGAGATCGCGGCCCAGATCGAGCAAAAACTGCACGTAGGTGCGATTGCCGACGGGCCACGGTGTTTCGCCCACTAGGCCCTCGCCGTCAAGTCCAGCGCCGGTCCGAGAGGCAGTTACTGACCGACCCGTTGCGTCTTGCGGGCCGGCAGCGTCGCGCCAAGAAGGAGAACCCAACCGAGCGGCCGTGCCGAAAATCTCGCTCAGTCGTCCCCCGTGCCGCAGGTAGTCGATATACGATCGCCAGAACTCGAATCGGTCGAGCGAAGGGGCGGGCTGCACTTCTCTCAAGACGCGGCGCAGTTGCAAATCGATCAGCGCGGCATACGCCTTCGAGCGACGCACCTCGGCCGAGTCGTCGGGCAGCACCCGATAGACCGCGGGCAATGCCTTGCGGCAGAGCGGTCCGTCCGCGGCCGACAAGATCAACAGCGGATCGACTGCCTCGCCCGGCTCAAAGCGCCTGTCGCCAAGCTCGATCGTGCCGAGTCGTTCTTCAACGCCGGGAAAACAGCCCAAACGCAGGTCGTTGTAGAGCGACTCGACCGCTCGCATTTGCGCTGGCGACTCGCTCGTTGTTCGAATCGGTGCGCTAAGATCGTTCATCGCGCCCGACAGATCGACGACAAAGCAGAGGTCGCGCGGCGTGGTTCGGGCCACTGCGGCGGCCTTGTCCGCAAACTCGAACTTCGACCACCATCGGCCGAAAAGCAAGGTGCGCGCCGACCAGGCATCGTCGGTCGCGCGCAGCGAAACCCGCACAGCATCGCCGCCGGAGCCGCCGGAGACAAACATCCGTTGCGCCGCGTCCCAGCGGCCTCGCTCCATCGAATCGACCGCGATGCGGTTTTGGGCGTTACTCAATCGGCGCTTTTGTTCCGCTGGCGAACGGCCCAACGCCAGCGCCACAGCGGCATCATCGGCTTCAACCTGAAGCTGCGCACGACGCGCGACCAACAGCCCCAAATCGACAAGGAAGGCGGCCGAAAGCATTAGCCCCACTAGTCCGCCGATCAACAGAATCGGAGCGATGCCCGCTCGCGCACCTCGTTCATCCGGCGATCCGGCCGTCCGTCGCCTTAATTTGGCCGATGGCAGGCCGCCCTCGGCCCGATGCGACCGTCCCAAGCCGGGCGAAGCATCGTGTTCATCGATCACAGTCATCAAGCAACGCAGCATTGGCCAACTGTGCCTTTCCCATCGCATCACGGCCTGCCGACGGGCCGCCGCGCCCGACGGTCGTTCGATTCGAAACTCTGCGGGAAGGTCCTGCCGCACAAACGGACTTTCTCCCGCGTTCCGGTCGTTGGCAACCGACCGCGGGCCAAGCCCCCGCCGCGGCGACGCCGATTCGCCCAGCAAACAACATCCCCCAGTATTTAGGTCGCAAACCCCGGGCCGTCAAATGCAAGGGGTGTCAAGCACCGGGGGGCGCCGCGACGCTCCTCGGGCGACGACAACCCGCCGGCGACCAAGCGAGCCGTAGTCCGCGAAATCGGTTCGCTTCGACATGCCCTTCGTTTGCTTCGAGCTTGGCGCAAAGAACCGCGACGCCCGCCGACAGACGGGGCTTATCGGCAAAGCGGAGCATGGGACCTGCATATTCGGCACCATCGGCACATTCGTCAGAAAGCAGAACAACGGCAGCCGCATGCGCCGACAGAACGTGCGATGCGCACGACCGGTCGCCCGACAGCGCCTCGCCTCATCGCCCCGCAAACCGCGCGAGCGCGATCTTGCCGGTGCTCGGCGCCTCAGATGCCTTCCGGCTGTTAGCGCCCGGCAAACCGCATGGCCTGCGCAACGATGTCGATTCCGACAAACCGATTCCACTCGCCGAGAAGCTGCGAAAAAACGGGGCCGGGCGTTCCGTCGCCCACCGGGCGGCCCTCGAACCGCGTAACCGGCAACAGGCAAAACGGCGTGCTCGAAAGCATCACTTCATCGGCTGCGGCGACATCGGCCGTTGTGAGATTGCGATAGCCGGCGTTCAGCCCGATGCCCTCGGCAAGCTGGAAAACACGGCCCAAAGTCACTCCCGGCAGAACGCGCGCCAACGGCGGCGAAATCAACCCTTCGTCGTGGCGGTAGATGAGGACGTTGGCTGTCGAGGCCTCGGTGATGAAAC
>Ga0308414_1001946_pt1 | contig 13391 bp, 13 predicted proteins | sample HotsprSampleOS50_FD_205667 | JGI IMG/M metagenome (GOLD analysis project Ga0308414, IMG submission 205667) | Hot spring phototrophic mat microbial communities from Octopus Spring, Yellowstone National Park, Wyoming, United States - 20090730_OS50 ... | reverse complement strand
CGAATACTCACCGCAATGCCGGTACCAGTAAAGACGGTGCGAAAGATAGCGCGCGAGCGGCGCGTATGGGCAGGACTGGTGACAACAATCAACGACTGCCAACCCTCACGCTGCGCCAGATCACGCACAGCGAGCGCCTCCGTATAGGTTGATGTTACCGGGATTGCGGTGGTTACAATATGCTGCTGGGCAACTCCATATTTGAGAGCTGCGTGTGCAATAGAAGTTGAAGCGAGTTGTTCCTGATCAGCACTCACCCACGCTACATCAGTAACTATAAACCAGGGAGCATAACCAGTCTGATAGAGATGAGACGTATACATGGTGCGCTCAACCCCACCTGCTAGTGGCACAATTGCATCAGCCGGATATAGAGGGTCACTAACTATCAGAAATTGTTCAATCAGTGGGAGCCATGAATGACGTACGAAGAAGGTTATGAGGATGAAGGTAAAAATAGAAAAGGGCAGTAAAATATGTTTCTTCTGGCTCATAATAAAACAAGTTTGCCCTCTAAAAAATCTAATGCGAAAAGAAAATATTTTTAATTATTTTTTAAATTTTTCAATTGGTCTATTGAGATAATAAATCATCAAGATGAATATCAACTAGCAATCGATACCAAAAACCTTGTAAGAAATGAAAGATAAAACCTTGCTTGCCGTCAAGAAACCCTAACAGGATAAAGTAGCGTAGAAAAAAGTAGAGAAATGGTCGTACATATAATGGCATATGATCCCAACGTTGCTTGAGCCAGATTACCTGCTGGTCAGGATTGCCGAGCAAAGCAGCATGGAGGGGCCAGGTGTGCTGGGCACCACGCCGTTTTAGCTCTTCACGGGCGTGAAGAATGGCATAACGATTGTGTTTCTCAATCCAGAATGCAATGCTTTGCTCTTTTTGATTGTCTTCGAGTATATCATGCTGTAGCTTGATACTTTTGCCTGACACATAAAAATGGTGATCCATCAGATCTTGCGGATCAACAAATACGCTGTCACGTCGAAAGAGTTTGAGCAAATATTTGGGATAGTATCCCCCATGGCGAATCCAGGCACCGCGAAAGATTTGACGGCGTTTGATGTAGATGCCCTCTATGTTCGTAAGCCGTTCGGGTTGAACATTGAATAATGCACACAACTCATTACGAAGTTCAGGCGTTACTCGTTGATCGGCGTCCAGGCCAATGATCCAGTCATAACGAAGGGAAAGTTGCTCCAGCGCCCAGGCCCATTGTTTTGCATGGGTTTCAAAGGAATGCTCCACGACCTGAGCACCAAAACTGCGAGCGATATCCTGCGTGCGATCAGTACTTCCTGAGTCAACAATAAGAACTTCATCAATCCAGCCGTGCAAGCTTTGCAAGCATTCAGGCAGATTGCGTTCCTCGTTGTAGGTCAGAATGATCGCAGAGATTGGAAGCGTATGCGCGTAGTTCATCAGCCAACTATTTCTGGCGCAGGGCCTGGCTCGCGTATTTTGCGACACACCACAAATTGGGATTTCCAGATGGGCCAGGTACGTCCGATACCCTGCCAGTTTTCTACAACAAAGCCAGCATGCTCCAGGCACGCAGTCAGTGAATTGCGACTAAAGAAACGAATATGTGACAGATATGGATTAAAGTGCTTATCATAATCCTTTAGAACAATGATCATATTCTTGACCAGACCATGATAGGGTGTCGTCAGTATGAGTTTACCCCCAGGTTGTAGAACCTGATTGAGTTCAGCCAGTGTTGCATGAACATCAAAAACATGTTCGATGACTTCAGAAAACCAGACTGCTGCAAAATGCTCTGCTTCAAATGGCAACCCAGACTCAACAATAGCAACTTGAAAGGATAGTGCAGGATATGTTTTCTGTGCATATGTTATTGCGTTGAGTGAAATATCAATTCCACACACTGTATAGCCCAGTTGATGCAAAAATGCAGCAAACACTCCCGAACCACACCCGGCATCAAGCACTGGAGCCGAGCGAGGAATGTCTTTTAATGCAATGCGCAGCAATTTTTTGCGTGGCTCAATTTCCAGACCAGGATCATTGCTCTCTGTGGCTTCAGGACGCTGCCAGTAGCGCTCATAAAATTGTGTCAGGTTCATACCGCTAATCCTTGTGTGTGCATATGTATTACCTCGGTGTAAAGGTCAATAAGCTGTGCAGTCGTGGCTTGCAGAGAAAATCGCGTGGAGGCCAGACTTACTCCCCTGGTGCCCATATGCTGGCGCAACTCGTGATTCGCAACAAGTTGATGCAATGCCAGGCTCACGTCATCACGATTGCAGCGTGTCGCCAGCCCGGATCCATGATGCACAATTTCCTGATATATACCCACCTGATCCGAAATAACAACCGGCAAGCCGTGGGCCATTGCTTCAATGACCACATTGCCGAAATTCTCTGAATATGATGGCAGGACAAAGATATCCGCATCGGCCAGAACAGCTTGCTTCATTCCGCCTGCTACAAAGCCAGTCCAGACGATGTCCGCCGCAATGCCAAGTTGTCTGGCCTGTTTTTGCAGGTCTGTAACAAAGGCCGCCTTACCCTCACCAGCTATCACCAGTGCAACATCAGGATGCGTTGACTTTAACTGAGCAAACGCTGGCAGCAGCAGATCGAGGCCTTTTTTGGGATCAAGGCGTGAAAGAAAAAGGAGCAGTGTTCGTTCAGCGAGCCAGGGATGCTGCTGTCGAAACCGCCCTTTGCGCTGTATTTGCGCGGCGGTCGGCAATTCAACCGGGTTAGGAATCACAACCGAAGGATGGTCTACTCCAAGTTCTGCGGCCTCTTTGCGCTCCTGCTCACTGGTGTAATGGATCAGTGTAGCGTGTTCGATAATCCGGCGCTCAATCAGTTGAAACGACAACTGCTTAAGCCAGGGCCGACGCTGGTGCATGCCATAGCGGTTGAGCGTGCCGAGCGGTCGCACAAGATACGGCACATTATAGCGCACGGCATAGAAAGCAGCTGGCATCGAAGCATAGGAGAAGAGGGCGTGAATGTGTACCAGGTCGTATTCACCTGTATGCCGGGCCAGCCACTGTGTAAGCGGCCACGACGCCGTATAAAAACGTGTCTGGCGCGGGAAATACCAACTGGTGACGCCATCCTCTACAAGCGGTTGCCCCAAGGGTACCCGCAAACGACCGTCAGGCCCATCATCATCAGTAGCGGCAATATGGATCTCAAGTCCTGCTTCAGCCAAGGCACGCGCCATTGCTCGCAGTGTAAAACTCGGCCCCCCACGTCGAGGGCTAAGGGAGGGAATGACGTGGAGGATTTTCATAAGCGTTTATGGGTTAGCAGGTTGGCAAGTTAATAAGTTAGCAGGTTAGAAGCTGCCAGACTGCCAACCTGCTAACGTGCCAACGCATCAACAAGGCGCTCCTGAAAATGTCTGGCCGTAAACTGGCTTTCATACCGCTGCCGAGCCTGGATTGACCACTGCGACCACTCGTCGCCAGGTGTGAGCAGGCGGAGCAATGCTGCGGCCAGGGCGTGAGTATCATCAGGATTGACTGCCAGACCAGCCTCTGGAGGATTGACTACCTCACGGCCAGCATCGCAATCACTGACTAAGCACGGACGCCCCAGACGCATGGCCTCTAGATAAACTAATCCGAAACCCTCGCCGCGGCTGGGCATGGCAAAGCAACGGCAGCGCATCAGCAAGTCCTGTTTCTGTTCCTCAGAGATGCGGCCGAAGAAGCAAATATGCTGTGTCAGCCCTCGCGCAGCTATCAGTTGCTCCAGCGCAGGACGGAGATCGCCGTCACCAGCGATCCATAGCTCGGCATGCGGGATATGCTGTAGCACTAGCGGCCAGGCAGCGATCAGTTCACGGTGGCCTTTGTAATCTTCACGACGATCTAGACGACTGACAATGAGTACCGCAGGAGGATCTGATGGGTCAGTCGATGGCGTATCAATTGGAGTGTCCACGCCCAGATAGACTGTCTGCTGAGGTTTAACAGTCAGGTCGGGATGAAAATCAAGGAAGCGTTGCCAGGTATAGGTACTGTTGCTTACAAACAGATTAACTCGAGGTAATAGCAGACGAGTCAATAGATCATGCCTGCGCCAAACTTCAATGCCATGTAGAAAAAGCACCACGCTTGCTGAACGTATACGAAAAAAAGGCAACAGGCGGAGCAAGCTCATGTGCCAAATCAACACCACATCAGGCTGCCACATCTTACCCAATGCCAGGCGAACAGCCTGAACCTGAGAGGAGGCCACATGCGCCTGGGGAAGGCTGGCAACATATCGAGGCTCAACTCCCGGAGCATAGCAAAACAGATCGCTGCGCCCGTATTGTTGATTGACACCCCCCTGCACACCATCCCAGGCCAAGCGTCCGCTTAGTTGCGCCCCACCCAGACTCTCTGGGCCAATCCAGGGGAATAAGCCAAGAATGGCATTGTGTAGCAATGTTTTATAAGCCAATGTTCCGAGGGTGAGTACTATACGCGCCTGGACGTAACCTGTTGTGACGATGTGAACGCCAGATATGAACCCCTCGATTGAGCAGAAAGGCCGTTAAAAACCCGGCCCCAACACTGGCAACCACAACCACCAGTGAGTCACCAGCAGCCATAAAGCCCAGACCAGGGAGAAACCAGAAGGTAAAGCCTTGCCAATCGCCTTGATGCAGGTAACGCGCAGCTTTCAAGTCAAAAAAGGCAATTAAGACACCAAAAACCAGAAAGCCAACAATCACACTCGTTGCCCCAAAATTAATATAAAACTCCATCACCTGACCAATGCCGACACTGGTTCCAGCAGCAAATGGAATGCCAGTGTACGCTGTCACCAGGGCATTGCCACCAGCACGCACTGGTTTCTCCGGCCACAGGATACGTGGCACAATCGCAATAGCTGCATCTTGTAGAGTTGCGCCACGAGCATATTCCTGGAAGCCAGAGGAAAGATAGGCTACAGATGCGCCGATCAGCGTATTCTGATTCAGGCGCATATCAATCAGGCGCAAATGCTCTACATTCCAGGGATCAAACCACTCAAGCGATGTTGCTGTCTCATACACGCGCCGCACGCGTGCCTCAAGTGATTGCCCGCCCCACACGACCATGCGAATCTCCGACCGATCACGCATATACCCGATATAAAAAGACAAACCCAGATAGGAAATTAACATGCCAGTTAGGACGACCTGCGGTCGCAGGGGCACGAATGTAGCGACAAAGGCAAGAACGCTAATCAGCGCCACTGTTCCAAACCCAAGAAAACCCTGAAAAACAATCGTTATCAGTGGCAAGGCAAATGCTGCTGATAGCCATCGGGTAAAAGCACGATAGTTCTTAGCCCACCACGCTTGCCAGCAGGCGAGACATAAGCCTACCACTGTTAACTGCCCAGCCATAGCAACTACGGCATTAATAGTAGGGAGGCGACCAATGATACGAGATAATACTAGCGAACTGATAAGGCCAACTACAATGTAGAATACTGGCAATTTGTGGTCAGGCTCAGGAACTTCTAGCACTGGTGCAGATGATAATGGAGAGTCAAGTCTTTTTCGAGAAGAAGATTGCCAGAAGAGTCTGACGCATACGATCCCAACCGTAAAGGCAACAATGCCATAGACACTCTGATTAAAACCAGTTTTGACTAAATCGATATTCTGATTCCAGTACCACGGCAATGCATACAGCAATGCGGCAGGCCAGTGAATCAGCCATAAATTGACAAGATACGCATACACCAGACCTGTACTGGGAAATGTACGAGTGCGCTGGATGAGGATAATGACGATAATCGCAACTACCCAGATGATTAGCCCTTGATTTAAGGAAAGAGGAATTTCCATTGTTTTTCTGCGCTACAGTCTGAAATTTTTCATTATGCCATACGGGTCAGAGCATCCTCGCATATACGCTCAAAATCAGCCGCCACATCGTTCCAATCGCGGGGATGGTATTCGTGATACATACGCCAGACCATCTCGGCGGGTTCTGTGCGATAGGCATCACACCAGCGTAGACGCTCAATAGCAATGCCACTAAAACAATAGATCACATCCCATGGCTCACACTTCAGTTGTCTGGCTGCCCAGGAGCCGAAGGTCTGATGAGCCAGGGCTTCGGAATAGGCTAAGCGTAATTTTTGACACATTCTGTGTAGTACCCTGGTTCCTCCCCCATGCAAGACGAAGCTACGCACATGAGTTCGTGAAATACCAAAGCGTTCGACCGCCCATCCAGGATAGTTTGTAAACAGCGTGACATCATGCCCACGGGCAATCAAAGCACGAGCCAGATCGAAAGCATGAAAGCGGCCATGCACCACGATCGCGATCTTCATGCTGGTTGTCTACGCTGACTTGAAAGCGTGCTGACATGCTCAAGCATCGTCATAAGACGATCACGATACGTATGCTGCCCACCCGTAATCAGCCGATGGGCAGCCGTAGCCAGACGTTGACGCTCATCTGGATGATCAAGCAACCAGCGCAATTTAGCGATCATCTCATCAATTGTCCGGAAATAGACCACTGCTTCGCCCTCCGCACCAAAGATTTCACGATGCTCAGGTGTATCCTCGGTCAGCATACACCCGCCCATAGCCGGTATTTCAAAGCTGCGCATAACGTGCCCATCCCGGTTAGCACGACGGACGAGGCAGAGTGAGACGTGTGCTCCAGCCACCGCTCTACGTAAGGTTTCCATATCAGCAAGACCATAGGTATATCTACGTGTCTCAGCATAGCGTTCCCAATAACCACCATAAAGGGCTGTGTGAAACTGATGACGGATAAGCGCTGTGATCCAGGGCAAACGATCATGATCTGCGCCACCAGCAAACATGACTTCACAGGCAAATGTTTTATGTGGTTCGTCTGGCTCAAGTGAGCCAACAAAATGTATATCTGGATTGTACGCAAATGGAAGATAATTCACCTTGTGACACCCGGCATGCCTTAGCTCATCGAGATTAGCCTGGCGTGGAGAAAACACACAATCATAAGCTGGGAGCGCATCAAAAAACCATGGAGCATAATGAGCCGGATTCCAGGGATCGTCTGTTAAAAAGTTCACCCGCTGAATGCCCAGTCTACCTATCTTTTTCAGAATATTACTATCTAAAGGAGCCAGACCAGTACAAAGGAGAACATCGGGTTTAAAACAATAGCAGGTCTCAATTACGTGTGCGCCAAACGCATACAACCGGGGCGGCCGATGTTTCCGAAGATGCCAGTTGAATTTAACTACAGGCCATGGTGCATCAAAAGCAAGATGTGTGTCACACATGCTTGTAGCAAAGTCAGAAGAACAAGCTGCGTGAAAAAAATGTGCCCCTACATGGATTGGATGAGGATTGCCTACTACAAGAATGCGCATAATTCTTAAAGAAGAGCGAACCGGGGATAACATCTGCAAAACAACAAAAAGAGGGGCTAAATACTTTCATATGCAGCAACAATACCCATTGCGGCTTGCTCAACAGTATAGTTCCTCACCTTTTCTCGGCATTGCGCTCTGGTTGAAGCACAACCAATCAAGTTTATAGCCTGAGTTAGCGTTGTTGCCAGACTAGAAACAGAACCTGCAGTAAAGATCTCACCTGTTACACCAGACTCTATCAGATCCGGGGCACACCCAACCATATTGGAGACAACACACGGCAAACCGTGATGTAATGCTTCATTTACAACCAATCCCCATGTTTCACCAATATAGCTTGGCAATATAAGTAGATCGGCTGCATGATAGTACTTGCTGAGGAGCTTTTGATTTTGAAAGCCTGGCATATGTACATGAACCACAGGAGCAGTTTGTGCAGCCATCTTTAGTTGATCACGCATCAATCCATCCCCAAGGAAAATAACATGAATTCGCACACGAATAGATTCAGGCAACACCTTGACTGCTTGCAAAAGTAGATCAGGTTGTTTACGTGGAACTAGCTTGCCTGAAAATAAAAGAACAATATCTTCTGAACATGCCCCTATTTCATTGCGCAGTGGATCACGCAAACGAGTACGAGCCTCTTCAGATGTTTGAAAAACATCCGCATCAACGCAATAGGGTGAGAAAAAAAGTCGCTCTTCCTGACAACCAAGACGACGATAATGCTCACGCGAGTGTTGTCCAATATAAAGTAAAGCTTTACATTGACGATACAGCCAGGCTAGCGCTTGATCGCGTATCACACGTTGAAATAAACCACGTACTCGCGTATGATCGGTGGTTTCGGCCCGAAAAAGCAAGGGACAACCTGATCGGTATGCGTGCCATATGGCTACTTGATAAAACTTTGGACTATAGCCGGTAAGTAGTATGGCCGAAGGAGCCAGCTGGTGTAGAATGCGATCAAGCCCTCCAACGAAGACTTCATAGGCTGATGGTGCCGTTCTATCGGCAGTACGAGATAAAAATACTGATTGGTATCCACCGAGCAAATCCGTATCCCAGGCAAAGGTTGCATTGAACTCTTGATCATGATAACCAGTCACACTAAAATCAGAGCCATAGATAGCAGTAACAGGAATACTATAACGTTGTTGGAGGAACCGATATACAGGCGCATGATATTGGATAGGATGTGTCGCAATGACTACTAGATTTGATGATTTTTGCATAACTTTGACTTACATAATAACTACAAATTCCTAATATTTTGTTTTAACAAATCTGGCCAGGTAATATTAGAACCTCTTACCCCGCCCTCAAAAAACTTTTTGTTGATCTCGTTAGATCGTATCGGTGCATGAACATGGTCAGGATGAATCAAAGCAGGTGCATCTGATAGAAAAACAGCCCAACTGCTGAAGGAACTACCAGCCGATGTTATCAAAAGCTTACTTCGTGAAAACAACAACATGTCTACAATATCAGCGTTTGCAGAAGCTCGATGCACGTTAGGTAAAAGCAAAACATCATGCAATTCATGATCTTTTCCATCCGAAAAAATAGTTACTGGCAAACAAGTACCACAGAAGTCACGTATTTCGCTTATTAATGTGCAGAAATACGATAATGGGGTTCGCACCAGACCCACGTTAGCAAAATCCTCGTTGGCACGCAGTTCCCGAAAATCTCCACGCCGAATATGTACCCCGATAACAGGAGCTTGAATTTCTGTAAGCCTTCGCCGATATTTCATCGTCAGCATATGGTAGATGTGTGAGCGTAACTGATCACGATACTCTTTAAGACCGGCAAAAAAATCAGACCAGTGAGGTAGTTGACGAAAAACATAGCAAACTCGGCTATTTCGACTAGCAATCTGTGAAATCTCAGGATCAATAATCTGATAGTAAGTCTTTAAAACCCACCATTTTCTAGCCATATCGATTAGAGAGGGTGAGACAAAGTAACCTATATACAAACGGGGGTGTTTTTCACCACGAAGTAGCCACCCTACTCTCGGTTTTACCCAGGAAGATTGTATTAGTGGTAAATTATTTATGTCTGCGAAGACTCGGGCCCGTGCCCACACTAGTAGCATGTTTCCCAGACCTGCGTGGGGAAGTTGCACATATGTATAAGCGCTTGATGCATGCATATCTAGAATTACCTTCAAATCTTTATTTAAGACTTTCTACAACAACCAGATCTGAAAATACGCTTAAACGACACTTCGCAAAAGTTTGTTCTATGGCTTGCAATAATTCAGATTTTGTTGGATAATCGTATTCTGAACCAAAGTTACGAAAATCATCGATAATTATTGCTCGTATCTTACTTTTGTATGGAGTAAGTTTCTTAATTGCTGCAACTGCTGGCTCCACAAGATCTCCCTTCGCTGTATCTCCACCAGAAAAATGTCCATCTAGAAATATGAGAACATTGTTAATCTGATCAGACTGTAGAAGTACAGGGATGACTTGAATTGCATCGCCTTGTACCACATAAACATTTTGTTTCCTAGCTAAATATTTACCAGCTCGAGAGGCCAAGTTTTTGTCTAGTTCTACCGTATAAACCTGCTGAAAGACAGAAGCACATCTAGCTGACATTACGCCTTTGAAAGTACCAGCTTCAACAAACACGTTTGCGTTTGTTCGCTGGCGAACACTGTTGATGAGACGAAATTTAGTATAACTATATGGATTTTTTGGGCTACACTGAGCGAAGTGATAGATGTCGATAAAATATCCCAGCCACCCTCGCATATTTTGATATACTTGTCGGTGGTTCATTGATGAAACATCCTCCATGTTGATGATTGTGGTTATAAAGTTACTGACAATAATGTACTCTTGCCTTTTGCTAAAAGGTATTCGCAGACACCATCAGTAAGTTTGTGACCACCCCCGTAAATAGCACCACGGTTAATTCGATATTAGATATCTGGTGCTCTTATAAAATACTAACGATGCTCAGACTATCGACTGGTGACGTCCAGAGAAATCCTATAATTTCAACGCTCATTAGCTTCGCTCAATTTTCCAGCCACAGGCCAACAAATCATAAAGTTATGCACTATTAAAACAAGTGTTTGGCTTGCCATAACAACTCTGTGTTTTGATCTTCGCGTTAACGCACGTAACATACGTCGCAAAACATAGTATACTCGACGCAAGTGCAATAAGAGTAACTGGCGTTGAGACAACAATGTCGAGTACTTTCGAATGATCATCAGGCTCTCTCGTACATCTTGATCAATCTGAAATGACTTGCTTGAAACGCTCGCTTGATGCTGGCGATAGAGTACTAAGGTTCTAGGGATATATGCAACTGACCAACCCTGATATAAACATCGTAACAGCCATTCCCAGTCACCCAATTGAGGTAGATTTACATCAAAGCCGCCTATTGCATCAATAGCCTGCCTCCGAATTGCACATCCAGAAATGTGCCACCAGCATCCACGTAATAATGTGTCAATAGTTGCCTGTTGAGTTCCACTTATCACTTCTACGTTTCTAGAAAGATCATCTTCTCCCTGGATAATTATACCATTAGGAAGGAGAACATCCCAACTTGAACAAACACTTCCTATCATCGAATCGCAAGAAACGATATACCTCATCATTATTTCTATCCAATTGGGCTTTGCAAGGTCATCTGAATGGATAATCAATATCCATTCTACAGGTTCCTCAACCAACTCAATTGCACGATTGACATTCCCTCTTTCGCCTACATTTTGACTTGATGATAATATCCGCAGTGGCACGTCATGATTCCAGGAACTTTCCGCGAGTGATATAGTATTATCGGTTGAGCCATCATCTGCGAGATAGACCGCAGAAACAAAGCTAGAAAGTTTAATTGATTGTGACTGAATAGACTTTAATGTCGCAACTATTGTAGTAGCGTTATTAAATGCCGGGATTAAAATAATTGCTTCACTCATATTTTTGCACAACCAGACCAAATGTTGAACGACTACGATAGAAAATCCATCCTTCTTTATAACCGTCTTTGTTTGCCATATAGCAAAGGATCTCTTCGGGACATGCAGGGTAGATCGCATCACAATCTGGAGTAAAGTCTGGCAGATATAGACAGCGGGGTCTCGTCAAGACAGGAAATGATAATTTTCCCTTGCGAATCTGTTTTAGACGTAGCGATCTAATAAATGGGATACGGATCCGCGTATCATACGCCGTCAGTAAAGCATCAAAAAGCTTGCCTTGTCGTATTTTACTACGTCCCGAACCATAACTTAACCCGATACGTTCAGAAGCCATACCACTACTCGTAAAATCAGGAGCGATCAGGAGTAAACGACCTGAAGGGCGGAGCAAACACCAGACTTCATCAAGAAATTTAGCCGGGAATACCAAATGTTCAATTACAAACATTGAAAGAGCCACATCAAAAGACTGGGGTTGAAATGGCAATGCATGAGCTAATGCTTTTGTAAACATATATTGGGCAGGCCACACAGCAGTATTAAGGTCAATCCCCACATATCTCGTTATCTCAACACGTCTTATAAGTTCTTCAACAGCACCACCATCACCACAACCGATTTCCAACACTGTTGAACCGGGATGAATAAGGTTAGTCAGAGCAAGCTGAGCGTCATGCTGACCCGTTTGCCAGTAAGTATTTATACCCTTAATCCATTCATTATGATACGGAGTCGCTTGATAATAGTACATCATGCGATTCTGGATTTGTATCAACTGTTTTTGGTTTTCTGGCTCGATAGATGAGATATAACGTCCTGAACGCAAACGATTTAATAGTTGCATAAGTGATCCAACACTGGCGCAAACTGCTTTTCATAATTCCATTCATCCACGATCCGCTGTCGCCCTCGTTCGCCCATTGTCTGTACTTCAACTGGATGCTCAAGCCATAAACGCAATGCGTCAGCAATGCTTTCTGCATCATTCGGGTTGCAGGCGAGCCCATATCCCGGCTCAACAAAGGTACGCTTCCAGTCGGGAGTATCAGGTACAAGAACTGGCAACCCGGCCGCAAGGTAATCAAAGACTTTGTTTGAGGCCCCGACCAGCATCCGTAGATTTATGCCATTGCCTATAACTAATCCAAGCCCAATGTCACTCTCTTGCATTCCTGACCAGAGGGCAAATCTGGACTGCGGAGCATTAATATGCAATGCGTTACCTAAGCCCATAGCCGCTGCGTGTTGTTGAAATCGCTTCAGATAGCCCAGCGTACCGATTGTTTCATAGCCAACAATATGTAGGTGAACGCGGCCCGGATATGCTCTCATTGCTTCCAGAATAGTCCTTGGCAAACTGTGTAAGCCGATATTTCCGTGATAATAGAGAGATAATGAATCACTGGTTCTGGTAGCTCTGGTCTGGGCGACTTCATCCAGGCGAGGGCAGTTCCAGACACACACACTGCGCTGCGGGTTGGCACCTGTCACCTTTACGAAATGCTCAAGACGCTGTTGATTAGGCAATATATAGATCGCAGCATGATGAGCCATATGGCGACGAGTTTTCAATATGAGGCGTTGAAAAGGGTTCTCTGGAAGTTCGTTGTCAGGTGAGTCATGTTCATGATAGACAAAGCGCAGGCCAGGCAGGCGACGCAGCAACAATGCGGCTGGACAAGCCAGTGCATCAGATACATAGACCCATGATGGTTGCCAGCGCACTGCCCATCCAAAAGCCCAGAGACAAAATCGTAGATAGTAAAACTTTCGCCGCCAACCAGGTGATTGGAATGGCATCTGCTGTGTAATAATACGTTGATGATACGGGAAACGAAAATGTTTCAAACCCTGCGATTCAGTTCCAATAAATAACACCTGCCAGCCGCGTTCGGCAAGGATGCGTGAACTGTGCTCTAATGGCGGATAGATAGCCGGATTGGTGTACTGTAGATAGAGGATTTTACCAGGCATGATACATAGATATTGTGATACCTACCTATACCAGTTGTGCGCAGGTGTTGGTTTACCCATGAATTCAAGCTCTTTTTCCAGACCAG
>Ga0308414_1001945_pt1 | contig 13394 bp, 12 predicted proteins | sample HotsprSampleOS50_FD_205667 | JGI IMG/M metagenome (GOLD analysis project Ga0308414, IMG submission 205667) | Hot spring phototrophic mat microbial communities from Octopus Spring, Yellowstone National Park, Wyoming, United States - 20090730_OS50 ... | reverse complement strand
ATTCCTCGACGATGTTCAGCCGCGCCTGCACCACCGGCACGATGACCAGTTGCGCGATGCGCTCCAGCGGCTGGATGGTGAAAGGCTCCGCGCCGCGGTTCCAGCACGACACCATGATCTGGCCCTGGTAGTCGGAGTCGATCAGCCCCACGAGGTTGCCCAGCACGATGCCGTGGCGGTGGCCCAGGCCCGAGCGCGGCAGCACCAGCGCGGCGTAGCCGGCATCGTCGAGATGGATGGCGATGCCGCTGGGCACGAGCTGCGTCTCGCCAGGGCGCAGCAGCAGCGGCGCCTCGATGCAGGCGCGCAGGTCGAGGCCGGCCGAGCCTTCGGTGGCGTAGCGCGGCAGGTGCGCGTGCAGGCGCGCATCGAGGATGCGCACGTCGAGCTTCATGCGCGGCCTCGCATCGGTGCGCTGGCGCTGCCGCCGAAGGCGCGTCGCGCCAGACTCGCTGCCGCGTCCGACCGCGCCGTCGGCGGCGCGCCAGCCGCTACCGCCTGCGGCGAGGTTCGCAAGTCGCCGGCCGTCACCATCGGCGCGGGCAAGGGTGGCAGCGCCTCGGACGACGCCCTCGCCGAGGGCGAGCGCGGGAGCACGGGCAACAGCGGGATCGCCCAGGGCGAAGGTGCGAGCGCGGCGGCGACGCTGCCGGCCGGCTGCGGTCTCGCGGCAGGCCACGGCGTCGGCCGCAGCCGCCGTTCACGGCCACGTGCTGTCGGCCAGCGAACAGCGCCGCCGCGCATAGGCTCGTGAGCCGCTTGCATAGCTTCAAGTCAGCCGCTGCGCGATCGCGGCGACGATCTGGCGCGCCTGCGCCAGTTTCGGCGCCCGCGGCAGCGTCACCACACCGGCCGCATCGACCAGGTGCACTTCCGCCTCGTCGGCCGCGAATGCCTGCTGTGCGGCGTTGGCGACGATCAGCGCCGCGCCCTTGGATCTGAGCTTCGCCTGCGCATTGACGATGACGTTCTCGCTCTCGGCCGCGAAGCCGACGCACAGCGGCGCGCCGGGCAGCGCCGCCACCGTGGCGAGGATGTCCGGGTTCGGCTCGAACTGCAGCGGCGGCGGCGTGGCACGTGCGTCCTTCTTGATCTTCTGCGGGCTGGCGTTTGCCACCCGCCAGTCGGCCACCGCCGCCACCGCCACGAAGACTTCGGCGCGGTTGGCGTAGCCCATCACGGCGTCGAACATCTCGCGCGCCGTCAGCACGTCGATGCGGCGCACGCCGCGCGGGGTGGCGAGCGCCGACGGCCCCGCCACCAGCGTCACCTTGGCGCCGGCCTCGCGCGCGGCGCGGGCGATCGCGAAGCCCATTTTCCCGGACGACAGGTTGGTGATGCCGCGCACCGGGTCGATCGGCTCGAACGTCGGACCGGCGGTGACGAGCACGCGGCGGCCGTCGAGCAGCTTCGGCTGGAAGAAGGCGATCAGATCCTCGAGCAGCTCGTGCGGCTCGAGCATGCGGCCGGCGCCGCTTTCGCCGCAGGCCTGGCTGCCGCTGCCGGGCCCGAGCACTTCGACGCCGTCGGCGCGGATCGCGGCGACGTTGCGTTGCGTGGCCGGATGGTTCCACATCTCGACGTTCATCGCCGGCGCCACCAGCAGCGGGCAGGGCGGCGCGCCGCGGCGCGCCAACGCCAGCGTGGATAGCAGGTCGTCGGCGAGCCCGTGCGCCAGCTTGGCGATGAAGTTGGCGGTGCACGGCGCGACCAGGATCGCGTCGGCGTCGCGCGACAGCTCGATGTGCGGCATCGCGTTGGCCACCCGCGCGCCTTCGGCGCCCCATTGGTCGGTGGCCACCGGCTGGCCGGACAGCGCCTGCATCGTGGTGGCAGTGACGAACTGCTGCGCCGATTTCGTCATCACCACGCGCACCGAGGCGCCTTCGTCCTGAAGGCGGCGCACCAGTTCGCAGACCTTGTAGGCGGCGATGCCGCCGGTCATGCCGATGACGAGACGCTTGCCCTGCAGGTTCATCGGGGTCGGCGGGCGGAAAAGACGAGGTCGTCGTCGGGATCGGACGACTCCGGTTCAGTATATCCACGGCGCATCGAGATGCCTTCGAAGCCGGCCTCGGCAAGCAGGGCGCGGAACTCCTCGGGGTGATAATGGCGCAGCCGGTGCTCGCGGAAGAAGACGGCCTGCGGCTTGCCGGGACGATCGACCGTGTAGCGCAGGAACCAGCGCTGGATGCGGCCGCCGTCCTCGTAGGCGGTGCGCTCGTCGACGATGAGCTGCGCGTCGTAGTCGGGCACGTGGACGTTGCGGCGCTCGCGCCAGTCGAGGATCGGGGCGTGGCCGGCGCTGGCCGCGGTGACGGGAACCAGCAGCTCACCGCCCGGTTCGAGCGCGCGCAGAAAGCAGGCAAGCGCGGCCCGGATCTCGTCCGGCTCGACCAGGATGCCGAAAGAGCTCGCCGGCACGAAGAGCGTCCGGTAGCGGCCCGGCAGGTCGAAGTCCTGCATCGGCGCCTGGTGCAGCACCGGCGCCAGGTTCATCGCCCGCGCCTTGGCACGCAGCCGCTCGAGCATGTCGCGCGAGGTGTCGAGCCCTTCCACGTCGAGGCCGTCGCGCGCGAGCGGCAGCAGCAGCCGGCCGCTGCCGCAGGCCACTTCGAGCGCGCGGCCGCCGTTGGCGCGCAGCCGGACTTCGTAGAACGCCTGGTCCCAGTACGGCTCGGCGCCGAAGTAGTGCTCGTAGGCGGCGGCGATGAGGCCCGAGTAGTCCCAGACCGTCGTCACTTCGACCGCCGCACCCGCCGCAGCTCGTCGATGATCAGCAGCGCGGCGCCGCAGACGATCGCCGAGTCGGCGACGTTGAACGCCGGCCAGTGCCAGCCGCGCCAGTGGAAGTCGAGGAAGTCGATCACGTGGCCGTGGGCGATGCGGTCGATCACGTTGCCGACGGCGCCGCCCAGGATCAGCGCCAGCGCCAGCGAGAACAGCTTCTGCGTCCCGTGCCGCGCCAGCAGGTACACGATGGCGAGCGAAGCGACGATGCCGATGCCGGTGAGAAACTGCTTCTGCCAGCCGGAGGCGCCGGCGAGGAACGAGAACGCCGCCCCCTTGTTGTAGGTCAGCACGAGATTGAAGAAGCCGGTGACGGGGCGAACGTCGCCGTAGTCGAACAGGCGCTCGATCGCGAGTTTGGTCAGCTGGTCGACGGCGACGATCAGCACCGCCAGCGCCAGCCAAGGCGCCAGTTTGCTCCACCAGCTCTTGCGGCCGCTCGCCATCAGCGGCTCGGCGACGGTCTGGCCGGCGCGAAGGCCCAGCGCGCGCTGACGCCGCCGCCTGCGGCGTGCGCTCGCGACGCGGAAACTGGCAGCCAGCCCGGCACGGGCGCTACGCGGCCGAGCGCGGCTCGCCGGCGCCGAACAGGTTCGCCACGCAGCGGCCGCAGATCGTCGGGTGCTCGGCGTGGGCGCCGACGTCGGCGCGCCAGTGCCAGCAGCGGTCGCACTTGGCGTGCGGCGACGGCGTCACCACGATCTTCTCGTCGGCCTCGGTCGCCGCGGCATGCAGCGTGGCGCGGCTGGTGATCAGCACGAAGCGCAGGTCGTCGCCGAGGGTGGCCAGCAGCGCATGCCGGTCGCCGGCCAGGTGCAGATCGACCTCGGCCTGCAGCGACGAGCCGATCCTTCCCGCCTCGCGCTGCGCCTCGATCGCCTTCAGCACCTCGGCGCGCACCGCGCGGATGCGGCTCCACTTGGCGAGCAGCGCCTCGTGGCCGGCCACGCCCGGCAGCTCGTGATAGACCTCGGTGAAGATCGTGCCGGCCGCGTTCGGCGAGAACACCGTGAAGGCTTCCTCGGCGGTGAAGCTCAGGTACGGCGCCAGCAGCCGCAACAGACTCGCGGTGACGTGCCAAAGCGCGGTCTGCGCCGAGCGGCGGGCGTGCGAGTCCGCCGCGGTCGTATAAAGGCGATCCTTGAGGATGTCGAGGTAAAACGCGCCGAGGTCCTCGGAGCAGAAGGTCTGCAGCCGCGCGATCACCGGGTGAAACTCGTAGCGCTGGCACGATTCCAGCACTTCGGCCTGCATCTGGGCGGTGAGCGCCAGCGCGTAGCGGTCGATCTCCAGCATCTTCTCGACCGCCACCGCGTCGCGGGCGGGATCGAAGTCGCTGGTGTTGGCGAGCAGGAAGCGGATCGTGTTGCGGATGCGGCGGTAGCTCTCGACGACCCGCTTCAGGATCTCGTCGCCGATGGACATCTCGCCGGAGTAATCGGTCGACGCGACCCACAGCCGCATGATCTCGGCACCCAGCCTGTCGGCGAGCTCCTGCGGGTCGATGCCGTTGCCGAGCGACTTGCTCATCTTGCGGCCCTGCGCATCGACCGTGAAGCCGTGCGTGAGCAGCGCCTTGTAGGGGGCGCGGCCGTCCAGCGCCGCGCCGATCAGCAGCGACGAGTGGAACCAGCCGCGGTGCTGGTCCGAGCCTTCCAGATACAGATCGGCCGGATACGCCAGCTGCGCCGCGTGCGAGCCGCGCATCACGGTGCGGTGCGTCGAGCCGGAGTCGAACCACACGTCGAGGATGTCGTTGATCTTCTCGTACTGCGCCGCCTCCTGCGGCGGCAGGAAGTCCTCGACGCTGGCGCGGCTCCACGCCTCCACGCCGCCTTGCTCGACGAGCTTGGCCGCGGCCTCCAGCAGCTCGAGCGTGCGCGGGTGCAGCTCACCGGTTGCCTTGTGCAGGAAAAATGGCAGCGGCACGCCCCAGTTGCGCTGGCGCGAGATGCACCAGTCGGGCCGGTTCGCGATCATCCCGTGCAGCCGCGCCTTGCCCCAGGCGGGATAGAACGCCGTGGCCTCGATCGCGCGCAGCGCCGTCTGCCGCAGCGTCTCGCCGACCGTCTCGGTCTGCATCACGCCGGCGGTCTCGCGGGTGGGGCCGTCCATGCGTACGAACCACTGACTGGCGGCGCGGTAGACGAGCGGCGTCTTGTGCCGCCAGCAGTGCATGTACGAATGCGTCTGCTGCTCGGCGTGCAGCAACATTCCGGCCACCCGCAGGGCATCGACGATCTTCGGATTGGCGTCCCAGATCTTCTGCCCGCCGAACAGCGGAAACTCCGGCGCATAGCGGCCGTCGCCCTGCACCGGGTTCAGGATCTCGTCGTTGCTCATGCCGTACGACTTGCACGACTCGAAGTCCTCGATGCCGTAGGCGGGCGCGGAGTGGACGACGCCGGTGCCGGCGTCGTCCGTCACGTAGCTGCCGAGGTAAACGGGCGAGAAGCGGTCGTAGCCCGGGTGCTGCGAGGCGAGCGGGTGGCGGAAGCGCACCTGCTCCAGCGCCTTGCCGGTGCAGTGCGCCAGCGCTCGGCCCTTCAGGCCATAGCGCTGCAGGCAGGATTCGACCAGCGACTCGGCGAGGATCAGCAGCCGGTCGCCGCAGTCGACCAGCGCGTAGGTGAAGTCGGGGTGGAAATTGAGCGCCTGGTTGGCCGGGATCGTCCACGGCGTCGTGGTCCAGATCGCGGTGAAGGCGGGCTTGCCCAGCGCCGCCACGCCGAAGGCGGCGGCCACCCGACCGTGCTCCTCGGCGGCGAGCGGAAAGGCGACGTCGATCGCCGGCGTCTTCTTGTCGATGTACTCGACTTCGGCCTCGGCCAGCGCCGAGTTGCAGTCGAAGCACCAGTTGACCGGCTTCAGCCCCCGGTAGACGAAGCCGCGCTCCATCATGCGACCGAGGGTGCGGATCTCGTCGGCCTCGGTCTTGAAGGTCATCGTCTGGTACGGATTGCGCCAGTCGCCGAGCACGCCGAGCCGCTTGAAGCCCTTCATCTGCAGGGCGATCTGCTCGCTGGCGTGCGCGCGGGCTTTCGCCTGCACCTCGGCGCGCGACAGGTTCTTGCCGAACTTTTTCTCGATGTGGATCTCGATCGGCATGCCGTGGCAGTCCCAGCCGGGGACGTACACGGCGTCGAAGCCGGCCATCGAGCGCGTCTTGACGACGATGTCCTTCAGGATCTTGTTCACCGCCGTGCCAAGATGGATCTCGCTGTTGGCATAGGGCGGGCCGTCGTGCAAGATGAACTTCGGCGCGCCCTTGCGCGCGGCGCGGATCGCGCCATAGACGTCGCGCTTTTCCCACTCCGCCACCCAGCCCGGCTCGCGCTTCGGCAGGTCGCCGCGCATCGGAAACGGCGTGTCGGGCAGGTTGAGCGGATAATTTTTGCTGGCGGGGTCGGCGGGCGGCTTGCCCCTCGCCGGCTTGTCGGCGTCAGCCATCGGTGCTCCTTGGCCCCCTCGGGCTCTGCAAGGGATCTGCGAAGGGAAGAGATTGTACGGGCCGCCTGCGGCGCGGCCGGTAGGGGCGCTACGGCAGCGGGTCGGCGCCCGCCAGCACCGCGCGCGCAGCCTGCGCGTCGTTGCGGATGGCGTGCGTGAGCGCCTGCAGCGACTCGTACTTGGTTTCGTCGCGCAGCTTGCGCACCAGCTCGACCCGCACCAGCTTGCCGTAGACCTGCTGCGCGAAGTCGAACAGGTGCACTTCGAGCAGCCAGCGGCCGTCGTTTTCGACCGTCGGCCGCAGGCCGATGCTGGCCACGCCGGGGCGCGGCTGCTCGCCAAGGCCGTGCACGCGCACCGCGAAAATGCCGTGCGCCGCCGGCCGACGGTGCGCCAGGCGCAGGTTCAGCGTCGGAAAGCCGATCTCGCGGCCGAGCTTGCGGCCGTGCAGCACGCGGCCGGAGATCGCGTAGGGGCGGCCGAGCAGCGCCGCGGCGCGCGCGAGGTCGCCGGCGGCGAGCGCCTCGCGCACTTCCGAGCTGGACACACGCACGCCGGCTTCTTCGACCGTCTGCAGCTGCTCGACCAGATAGCCGCGGCTGGCGCCGAGCCGCCGCAGCAGCTCGACGTCGCCGGCGCGACGGGCGCCGAAGCGGAAGTCGTCGCCCACCAGCAGGCAGCGGGCGTTCAGACCCGCCACCAGCACGTCGTCGACGAACTGCTCGGGGCTCTGGGCCGCGAAGCGCTGGTTGAAGTGCTGGATGAAGACGCGCTCGATGCCCGCGGCGGCCAGCGCCGCGATCTTGTCGCGCAGATTGGCCACCCGCGCCGGCGCGCTGGCCGGGGTGAAGAATTCGCGCGGATGCGGCTCGAAAGTGAGCACCGCCGGCGTCAGCCCGTGACGTCGCGCGGCATCGACCAGCTGCGCCAGCAGCGCCTGGTGGCCGCGGTGAACGCCGTCGAAATTGCCGATCGCCAACGCGACCGGCGCGCGATCATTGCGGCGCGCACTGCCGCGAAGGATCTTCATCGATGCGGGAGCGGTGAAAGCGGCGCGGATTATACGAACGGCCCATGCGGCGAAGCGGCGCCGGTGCCTGGGGCCGGCGACCGCGGCGCGTAGACTCGCCGCGCCATGAAGCGCATCGTCTGCCTGATCTCCGGCCGCGGCAGCAACCTGGCAGCGATCCTGCGCGCCGCCGAGGAGGAGCGCTGGCGCGAGCGCGTGCCGGCGGCGGTCGTCGCGGTGATCAGCAACCGGGCGCAGGCGGCTGGGCTGGCGATCGCCGCCGCGCACGGTGTGCCGGCGCAGGTGATCGAGCACACGCGCTTCGACGGCCGCGACGGCTTCGAGGCGGCGCTGATGGCGGCGATCGACGCGCAGGCGGCAGACCTCGTCGTGCTGGCCGGCTTCATGCGCGTGCTCACGCGCGGCTTCGTCGCCCGCTACGCCGGGCGGCTGATCAACATCCACCCGTCGCTGCTGCCCGCCTTTCCTGGCCTGGCCACGCATCGGCAGGCGCTGGCCGCCGGCGTGCGGGTGCACGGCGCCACGGTGCACTTCGTCTCCGAGAAGGTCGACGGCGGCGCGATCATCGCCCAGGCGGCGGTGCCGGTGCTGCCTGGCGACAGCGAGGAGGCGCTTGCCGCGCGCGTGCTGGCGCGCGAGCACGTGCTGCTGCCGCGCTGCGTGCGCTGGTGCTGCGAGGAGCGCATCGCGCTCGTCGACGGCCGCGTCCAGGTGCGCGACCTGCCGGGCGAGTCTCTGGCGCTGCTCGGATGAACGGGCCGCGGCTGACGCCGCTCGTCGTCGAGCCGCTGGCGCAGCTGTTGGCGCAGGTGCTGCGCTTCGACGCGCCGGCCGACGCCGTGATGTCGCGCTTCTTCAAGCAGCATCCCAGGCTCGGCCTGCGCGAGCGCGGCCTGATCGCCGAGGCGGTGTTCTTCGCCCTGCGGCATCTGGCCAGTCTGCGCTGGACCATGCAGCCGGCGGCGCCCGAGCGCGCCGCTCGCCTGGCCGCGTTGATCACCCTGGCGCGGCAGCACGGCCTTGAAGCGCTCGACCCGCGGGCGCTGCGCAACGATGCGCGCGCCGTGCGCCACGCGCTGGCGGTGCGTCTGGATACGGCGCCGCGCGCGGTGCAGGCCGAGGTGCCGACCTGGCTGCACCAGCGGCTGACCCGCCAGTATCCCGATGCCGAGGCGCTGCTGGCGGCGCTGGCGCAGCCGGCGCCGCTGGACCTGCGCGTCAACACGATGCGCGCCCGCCGCGACGAGGTGCTGGCCGAGCTGCGGGCGGCCACGCGGCAGCACGCGCCGCTGCACGCCGAGCCGACGCCGTATTCGCCGGAGGGCATCCGCCTGCTGGAAAAGCCGGGGCTGACGCGCTGGCCGCTTTATCAGAGCGGCGCCATCGAGGTGCAGGACGAAGGCAGCCAGCTGATCGCGCGGCTGGTGGCGCCCCGGCGGGGCGAGATGGTGGTCGACTTCTGCGCCGGCGCCGGCGGCAAGACGCTGGCGCTGGGCAGCCTGATGCGCTCGACAGGGCGCATCTATGCCTTCGACGTGCACGCGCGGCGGCTCGCCGGGCTGGCGCCGCGGCTGAAACGCAGCGGGCTGTCGAACGTGCATCCGGCGGCGATCGCCAGCGAGAACGACGCGCGTGTGAAGCGGCTGGCCGGCAAGATCGACCGGGTGCTGGTCGACGCGCCGTGCTCGGGCAGCGGCACCTGGCGCCGCAACCCGGACCTGAAGTGGCGCTTCGACGAGCGCGAACTGGCGCGCGTCAACGAGCTGCAGAGCCGGCTGCTGGCCGCCGCGGCGCGCCTCGTGAAGCGCGGCGGCCGCCTTGTCTACGCAACCTGCTCGCTGCTGGCGGAAGAGAACCAGGCCGTCGTCGAGCGCTTCTGCGCCGCGCAGCCGGGGTTCGAGCCGGTGGCGGCCGCCGAGGTGCTGGGCGCGCAGGGGATCGAGATCCCGGGCCTGGATCGCGAGGCGCCGTACTTCGTCATGCTGCCGCACCGGCACGGCACCGACGGCTTCTTCGCCGCCGTGCTGCAGCGGGCCGCCTGACGCGGCGGCAAGGACGGCGGCCGCGGCGGCGGGTAGGCCGGCGCCAGCTTGACCCGTACAATGCGCTGCAGACCTGCGGCATCGGCCGCGGGCGCGTATCGGAGGTTGAATGTATTTCCTTGAATTTCTCGATGGTGGCGTGCTGGACCTGGCTTGGTGGCAGCTCGTGCTGGCCACGCTGCTGCTCACCCACGTCACCATCGCCGCGGTGACGATCTATCTGCACCGCTCGCAGGCGCACCGCGCGCTCGACGTGCATCCGGCGGTGGCGCATTTTTTCCGCGCCTGGCTGTGGCTGACCACCGGCATGCAGACGAAGGAGTGGGTGGCGATCCACCGCAAGCACCACGCCAAGTGCGAGACGCCGGAAGATCCGCACAGCCCGCAGACGCGCGGCATCCGCACGGTGCTGTGGCAGGGCGCCGAGCTTTACATGGCCGAGGCGGACAATGCCGAGACGCTGGCCCGCTATGGCCACGGCACGCCGAACGATTGGCTGGAGCGCAATGTGTATTCGCGCTTCACCTGGCAGGGCTGCGGGCTGATGCTCGGCGCCGACCTCATTCTGTTCGGCGCCGCCGGCCTTGCCGTGTGGGCGGTGCAGATGATCTGGATCCCGTTTTTCGCCGCTGGCGTGATCAACGGCATCGGCCACTACTGGGGCTACCGCAACTACGACAGCCCCGATGCGGCGACCAACATCACGCCGTGGGGCATCCTGATCGGCGGCGAGGAGCTGCACAACAACCACCACACTTACCCGACCTCGGCCAAGCTGTCGAGCAAGTGGTTCGAGTTCGATCTCGGCTGGACCTACATCCGCTTCCTGTCGGCGCTGGGCCTGGCCCGGGTGCTGCGCGTGGCACCGGTGCCGAAGGTGGCGGCGCCGCGGCCGGGCGTCGACGTGCATACGCTGCAGGCGGTGATCGCCAACCGCTACGACCTGCTATCGCGCTACGCGCGCGGCCTGCGGGCGACGCTGAACGAGGAGCTGCGCCGGCTGGCGCTGCCGTCGGCGGAAAAGCAGCGCTTCGCGGCGCTGCGCCGCTGGCTGCGCAAGTCGGACGTGGCGGCGATCCCGCCGGCGCAGCAGCAGACGCTGCGCGAACTGCTCGGCCGCAGCCGGCCGCTGCAGACGCTGGTGGAAATGCGCGCCGAGCTGGCCGGCATCTGGGAGCGCGGCAACGCCTCGCGCGAACAGATGGTCGCAAATTTGCAGGACTGGATCGCGCGCGCCGAGGCGAGCGGCATCCGCGCCCTGCAGGAGGCGGCGCTGCGCATCCGCAGCTACGCCCCGGCGGCGTAGCGCGCTGCCGTCGACGCGCCGCCACCGGCGGGCAACAAAAAACCGGCCGCGGGCCGGTTTCTTGTCGCGCCTCGATCCAGGCTACTTGAGCTTGGTCTCCTTGTAGGCGACGTGCTTGCGCGCCACCGGGTCGAACTTCATCAGCTGCAGCTTGTCCGGCGTCGTGCGCTTGTTCTTGGTCGTCGTATAAAAATGGCCGGTGCCGGCCGTCGATTCCAGCTTGATCTTCTCGCGGGGGCCTTTGGCCATGGTCGCTCTCCGGTGACGTCCTAGATCTCGCCGCGGCGGCGCAGGTCGGCTAGCACCGCGTCGATGCCGTGCTTTTCGATCGTGCGCAGGCCGGCGTTGGTCAGGCGCAGGCGCACCCAGCGCTTCTCGCTTTCGACCCAGAAGCGGCGATCCTGCAGATTGGGCAGGAAGCGACGCCGCGTCTTGTTATTGGCGTGCGAAACGTTGTTGCCGACCAGCGGCTTCTTGCCGGTCACTTGACACACCCGTGCCATGGTTCAGTCCTCGCTTGGCCGCAGGCGCAATTGCCTTCGCGCAATCGATGCGCGCGCAGGCGCCTGCCGGAAATTCAAAGCCGCGAAGTATACCGATACCGTTGGCGCGCGGCCGCCCGCCGGGCTGGCGAGCGGGGTGACGAGGCAGGCGCCGCGGTGGCCAGCCGCAGGCCCCTGCCGACCTTAGCCCAGCCAGCAGCGCGCGCCGGTGGCGGTGAGACCACCGATGCCAGTCGGCGCCCGCCGGGGACGGCGACGGTGCCGACGCTGGTCGGGATCGGCCAAAACGGCCGCCCCAGTCGCCCGCGGCCCAGCCGTCGCGCCCGCTGGCCCCAGCGAGGCCATCGGCGCCAGTGGGCAGCGGCCACGCCATCGGCGCCGGCCACGCCATCGGCGCCGCTCGGCGCCGGCCACGTAATCGGCGCGCGTTGGCTCCCGCCCATGGCGGTGTGGCGTCGCCCCCGGCGCCGCAAAGTCAAGGCAACCGCGCCAGCGGCAGGCCCGGCGCTCGCGGTTGCGGCGACTACAGCAGCCCGCGCTCGGCGAACGACACCGTGGCGTGGCCGGCGACGATCACGTGGTCGAGCACCCGCACGTCGACCAGCGCCAGCGCGTCGCGCAGTGAGCGGGTGAGCAGTTCGTCGGCGCGGCTGGGCTCCGCCAGGCCCGACGGGTGGTTGTGGGCGAAGATCACGGCGGCGGCGTTATGGTGCAGCGCGCGTTTGACCACCTCGCGCGGATAAACGCTCGTCTGCGTCAGCGTGCCGTTGAACAGCGGCTCGTCGCAGATCAGCCGGTTCTGCGCGTCGAGGAACAGGGCGACGAAGACCTCGTGCTGCAGGCGCGCCATGCCCAGCCGCAGATAATCGCGCACCTTGTGCGGGGAATCGAGCAGGCACTCGCGTTGCACCTGCTCACGCAGCGCGCGGCGGGCCAGTTCGACCACCGCCAGCAGCTGCGCGCACTTGGCCGGGCCGAAGCCTGCCATGGCCTGGATTTCGCGCGCCGGCGCGCCGAGCAGGCCGTTGAGCGAACCGAAGCGCTCGATCGCGTCGCGCGCCAGGTCGATGACGCTGCGGCCGGGCAGGCCGATGCGCAGGAAAATGGCGAGCAGCTCGGCGTCCGACAGCGCCTGCGGCCCCTGCTGCAGCAGGCGTTCTCGTGGCCGCTCGGTCTGCGGCCAGTCGCGCACGGTGCGGCGCTGACCGTTGGCTAGAATGCCGCTCATTCGTTGTCTGCCCGCCATGCGCCGCGTCGAGCCTGATTCGCACGTGACCCTGCATTATCGGCTCGCCGCCGTCGTCGAGGGCGCCGAGCGCGAGGTCGTCAGCACGCTCGGGGGGCGGCCGGCGACCGTGCAACTGGGCGGCGGACACCTGGCCGCCAATCTGGAATCGCGCCTGCTGGGCCTTTCCGAAGGCGACGAGGCGAGTTTCGAGCTGGCGCCGGCCGAAGGCTTCGGCGAGCGCAGCGCGGAGCTGGTGCAGGCGATTTCGCGCGCCGCCTTCGATCGCTACGCCGGGACGGAGGCGGAATTGACGCCGGGCGACGTGGTCGAGGTCAACCATCCCGACCGCGGCCGCATCGCCGGCGTGCTGAAGGCGCGCGACGAGCGTCGCGTGATCATCGATTTCAACCACCCGCTGGCCGGTTTGCCGCTGCGCTTTTCGGTGCGCGTGATCGGAGTGCTGTGATGGACGTGCTGCTGGCCCAGCCGCGCGGGTTCTGCGCCGGGGTGGACCGCGCCATCGAGATCGTCGAGCGGGCGCTGCAGGTGCACGGGGCGCCGATCTACGTGCGGCACGAGATCGTCCACAACACGCACGTGGTGGCCGATCTGCGCGCCAAGGGCGCGGTGTTCGTGGACGAACTCGACGCCGTCCCGCCGGGCGCCACCGTGGTGTTCTCGGCCCACGGCGTGTCGAAGGCGGTGCGGGCGCAGGCGCAGGCGCGCGGCCTGCGCGTGTTCGACGCCACCTGCCCGCTGGTGACCAAGGTGCACGTGGAGGTGGAGCGCATGCGCGCCGATGGCCGCGAGGTGGTGATGATCGGCCATGCGGGCCACCCCGAGGTCGAAGGCACGATGGGGCAGGCGAGCGACGGCATCTATCTCGTGGAGTCGGTCGAAGACGTGGCGCGGCTCGAGGTGCGCACACCGTCGCGCCTGGCCTACGTGACGCAGACCACGCTGTCGATCGACGATGCGGCGCAGATCGTGGCGGCGTTGCAGCGGCGCTTCCCGGACATTCTGGCGCCGAAGAAGGCCGACATCT
>Ga0308414_1001943_pt1 | contig 13422 bp, 7 predicted proteins | sample HotsprSampleOS50_FD_205667 | JGI IMG/M metagenome (GOLD analysis project Ga0308414, IMG submission 205667) | Hot spring phototrophic mat microbial communities from Octopus Spring, Yellowstone National Park, Wyoming, United States - 20090730_OS50 ... | reverse complement strand
TTCGACGCCCCGACCATCCCCCCCCGGACATTCGGCCCAGTTCGTCTTCGAGGGCCTCGACACCATCGCCGCCATCTTCCTCAACGGCGTCGAGGTCGGCTGCGCCGACAACATGCTCATCCCTCATCGCTTCGAAGTCACCGCTCACCTGCGCCCCGGCCGCAACGACATCGCCGTGCGCATCGACTCGCCTATTCTGGAAGGCCGCCGCCATGAAAACGAGCCCATCGAGTGGGCCGACCGCATGCACTACGAATCCATCTCGGTCCGCAAAGCGCCCCACATGTACGGCTGGGATATCACCCCGCGACTCATCTCCGCCGGCATGTGGCGGCCGGTGTACCTCCACATCCTGCCGCCCACGCGCCTGCGCAGCGTCTACTGGGCAACCATCGCCGCCAACCCCCTCCGCCGCACCGCCACCCTCTTCGTCCACTGGGATTTCGTCACCGAACGCCTGGCCATCGACGGCATGTGCGTCCGCATCACCCTCCGTGACGGCCAGCGCATCATCCACCAGTTCACCCAGACCGTCATCGACACCCACGGCCGCGAACGCCTCGACCTCACCGACGTCGACCTCTGGTGGCCGCGCGGCTACGGCGATGCCAAACTCTACGACGGCACGGTCGAACTCCTCGGCGAAACCGGCCAGGTCCTCGATTCCCACGCCTGCCGGATCGGCGTGCGCACGGTGGAGCTTCTCCGCAGCCAGATCACCACGCCCGAGCAGCCTGGCGAGTTCGTCTTCCTCGTCAACGGCCGGAGAATCTTCGTCAAAGGCACCAACTGGGTCCCCCTGGACAGCCTCCACAGCCGCGATCCGCAGCACCTGGACTGCACCATCGACATGGCCGTCGACCTCAACTGCAACATGATCCGCTGCTGGGGAGGCAACGTCTACGAGGACCACGCCTTCTTCGACCTGTGCGACCGGCACGGCATCATGGTCTGGCAGGACTTCGCTCTGGCCTGCGCCATCTATCCCCAGACCGACGAGTTCGCCGCCGCCCTTCGCCGCGAGGCCGAGGCCATCGTCACCCGCCTGCGCAACCATGCGAGCCTGGTCCTCTGGGCCGGCGACAACGAGATCGACGTCTTCTACCACCGCCTGCTGCCCGGCATCGATCCCAACACCGACCGCCATTCCCGCGGCACCCTGCCCCAGGTCGTCCGCCGCCTCGACCCATACCGCGCCTACCTGCCCAGCTCGCCCTACAGCTCGCCCGAGCTGGTCCGCCGCGGCGCCAACATCAACGAGCAGCCCGAACGCCATCTCTGGGGGCCGCGCGACGACTTCAAAGGCCCGTTCTACACCCGCTCCCTGGCCCACTTCGCCAGCGAGATCGGCTACCACGGCTGCCCCGACCGCCAGACCATCGAGCGGATGCTCGACCCCGACCACCTCTGGCCCTGGCAGGACAACGACCAGTGGCTCACCCACTGCACCCGCCCGCACCCGCACTTCACCGCCTGGAACTACCGCATCCCCCTGATGGCCAGACAGATCGCCCTCCTCTTCGGCTCGGTGCCCGACAACCTCGACGACTACATCCTGGCGTCGCAGATCAGCCAGGCCGAGGCCCTGAAGTTCTTCATCGAGTGGTTCCGCGCTGCCAAGTGGCGGCGAACCGGCATCGTCTGGTGGAACCTGCGCGACGGCTGGCCCGTCTTCTCCGACGCCGTCGTCGACTACTTCGGAAGAAGAAAACTCGCCTACGAGTACATCAGGCGCGTGCAGAAGGACGTCTGCGCCATCTGCCGCGAACCGGAAGGCAGCCGCCACGAGATCGTCATCGTCAACGACACGCTCCGCCCGGCCGGCGGACATCTGACTGTCAGCGACGGCGACGGCGGCACAACCCTGCTGGAGAGCGACTGGGCCGTCGAGCCCAACTGGAAGAGCACGGTCGGGCACGTGCCCGCTTCCTGCCGCCCGGCGATGTACCTGCTGAGCTGGAGCGTCGAAGGCGGCGGCCGGCACGCCAACCACTACCTGGCCGGCCCGCGTCCCTTCGCATTGGCCGACTACCGTCGCTGGCTGGGGAAGATGGGGATACCGGACACGCGCGGGTAACAGGGACTATGCCGCCGGCGCATCGGGGAAGCCACCCGGGCGGCACGTCTGGACAACGCCCCACCCTTTCCCCATCGTTGCGAGCATTCCAAATGCCTTACAAAATGCAACCGTCCGATGGCCCCAGCGGCTTCGGCACCGCCACTTGCTCTCGAGTTCCGGCTGAACCAGTACATTTGAGAAGAGAATGCTCGCCGGTCTAGCTTGTCAGCACCGGAATCCCAAGACTAACCAGATACTGAAAGGTGTTGTCGTAGACCGCTGGGGGGCGGGTGGGATCGTTCTCTTCGCCAGGCGGAACGAAAATCACCATGCCTTGTCGCGCCCGAGTGAGCAGAACACGGTACGCATTCCGAAGATAGTTTCTGCGATCCTCCTTGCGCAGTTCGCACCACCTATGGCCCCGAAAAACATGGTAGGCCCATCCTGAAGGCGTGAAACGAAGATCCGCGTCCCAGGTCACACACACCCAGTCCAGTTCGAGTCCTTGGATATCGAACTGGGAAGCGGCGTCCTCCAAATAAAGACTTGATCGGGTATCCTTTCCTTCATCGAGGAACCAGTGGACCGGATCAATGTTCACGCGGACATCAATCGCATGCGGCTTCAGTCGTTGGGCCTCGGATGAAGCGACCAGCCCGTAACGTTCAGTCCCACGCGCCCGCTGCCGAATCCAATTCTTGGCCTTTTCAAGGTCACGTGTTAGCGCAATGGGGTAACGCTGACTCATTGTTGCATAGGCTTCGCGCGCTCGCTCGATCTCGCAATCCAGAACCGCCTTGACGAATGCCGAGACGTTTTCGGCCCGGAAGGAGCGCATGGACACCGCAAGATGAAGATCTGGGTCGAAGTGCGTATTGGGTCTGGATCGAACCGACTCAATGGCGCGGCCCGCCGCATATTCGCTGTCCGTCAGTTCAGGAGAGATGTAGACGTGCCATTTCGGGAAGGCCGTGTTGATGGAATCGAGCCAGGCACCAATGCCTGCCTCGCCTTTGTTGATCTCCTGCCCTCCTCCGACGAGACAGACGATGACCGCCCAATCGTCGTGCCGGTCAAGGTAGGAAATGAGGAACTCCGGCTCCGACTTGGTGAAGCCCTGCACTTTCTTCTTCGCTCGCATGAAGGCCGACGTCTGTGCGGTATTCCACGCTCGTTGTGCTTCATCAAAGATCACCACATGGTCAATCGGAGGCTTTGCCTCGCGAAGCGCCTCGTCGCGGAAATGGTGAACGTTCTGAATGAACGCCTTCACGCTCTCGGCGATCTTCCCCTTTCGAACGCGCTCGCCGCGGGCTCGCCGCCGGGCCACCTCGTCGCGAGTCAGGGCTTCGCGGAGCACCGCTACCAATGGTCCATTGCCGGAGAGGAACACCGCATGTGTGGGGCGCGTAGCATCTCGTCGTTTTGTGGCGACATTGAGGCCTACCAACGTCTTGCCCGCCCCTGGCACACCGGTTACGAAACAGATGATTTTGCCGCCTGAGGTGCGCGCTTGCTCAATCAATTCCTCGATGCGTGTGGAAGTGACTCGCAGATTCTTGGCGCCGGCGTCATTGCGGACAATGGCGTCCACCGAATGCTGCGCGTAGAGCGATTGCGCCGCCTCGATGATCGTAGGTGTTGGGTGGTATGACGCCACGCCCCATTGCACGCCATCCAACGGCACGCCCTTGACTTCGCGCAGAGCCGTGTCAATCAAGGTCCGGAGCCGCTGACTGTTTGTCTGAACCGGTGGGATCACCATGTCCTCATGGGGTGAGGGCAGGCGGCTGTCCGACGTCTGCGCTTCCGTCGCCACCAGAATGGGTAGGATATGGACCGAGTGGCTGGCCTCGTGAAAGTTCTTGAGGTCCAGAGCGTAGTCCCAGACCTGATCCAGATCGCCGCGAGTAAAATGCGTCTGACCGACCTTGAACTCGATCACGAAGACAACCGCACCGGCCACGAGGACCACATCTATGCGTTTGCCCAAGCGGGGAATGTTGAACTCCAAAAACAGCGTTCCGTCGAGTCCATGGAGCGTTGTCCTGAGAATAGCAATTTCCTGTAGCCACGCATCGCGCTGTGGCGGCTCTACCGACATCGCGCTGTTGGAAAGGAGCGTTCCGAGTATCGCCTCTCGCGTTGAGGCGAGGAACTCTGCGACCGACGCATGGTAGTATGCGCGCGGCAACAATCTGTTCGATTCATTACCCATCAAGGACCATCGAAGCCCTTCTTTTCTCCTGCAATCGAGAATGCTCGGCACGGGAGCCCTGCCGTCAGCACATCCACCGGAGACAGGCAATGGCCATGGACGGACGGCTCCTCCACCGGCTTCACGATGCAACGCACTTCGGGGAGGTTCGCCCAGAAGGTCTCCGCTGCAAATGGGTCTTTCTCATGCATTGTCGTCATGCTTGGGCACAAACCATTGTGTTATGCAAGACGCCGTTTCGCAAGGCCGCAACGGATTCGCCCATCTCGCTCGGTGTGTGACAGTTTCTGCGTCGGATGGAGCCAGGCTGCCCGTGGCACACGCTGAAGTGCAGACGCAAACCACCCGCCCGCCCAAGTCGGGGACACGGGCGAGGGAGACCGTGTTACGGTTGGGGGCGCTACGTCGTTGGGCACGGGCCAGACGCGCCAGACGCACGTGCTACGTTGTGCACCGGCGTGATTCCGGGCCGCAGGCCGCATAAACTGCCACGCGCCCCTCCCACGGCTTCCGCCCGCGAGTCCTGCGTCTTCTGCGCCCAATCCCACTGCCGCCTCTGGCCCCACCCCCATCAGTGTTCCTCCGTGTGCATCTGTGGCTCTTGCCTCCGTTTGCTTCACCCCACCATCCCGTAGCCGCCCAGCAGCAGCCCCAGGTCCGCAAAATCCACCGCGCCGTCGTAGTTGAAGTCGCCCCCGAACCACAAGGCGCCACGCCCATACCAGCCCAGAACCACACTCAGATCCAGCGAATCGACCACGCCGTCCAGGTTCGCGTCGCCATACCGTGCCCAGCGGATCAGCACCGCGTTGCCTGGCCACGGCGCATAACCCACCCCGTGCGTCGTCGAAGCCAGGCTCGAAACGATCCCCGTCCCGCCCCACGTCCCGCCGGCGTAACCATCCCGCACCCACCCGGCCAACTGCGCCACCGGACTGGCGCCTTCATGTCGCACCAGCACCTGCCCGTCGGCCACATCCAGCACGCCGCCATCCCGGATTTGCAGCGCGGATGTGTCCAGGAATCCGCCCGTGCCGGGCGCCAGCCGCAGACGCGACGCCTCTTCTATCTGCACCACCTGCGCCTGCACAGCGCCGCTCAGCGTCACCACCGCGCCCGATCTGAGGACCAGCGATTCCACGCTCGGGGCGGCCGCCTGCCACAGGGCATGCGTGCCGCCCTGCCAGATCAGCGTGTCGCGGCCGGCTCCGCCATCGAAGAATACGTCGATCCCGCGCTGCGGGCAGGGGCGTTACGCTCACGACGTTGGAGAAGTCGGAGTCGATCTGCGGCCCGCGGGCGAATACACGATACAGGTGAGTCTCCTGCGGCTGCTGAATCGCACCCGTCCACCAGGTGACGTTGGCCTCGGTGGTTCCCACATCGTCCCAGCGGGCGCCGGCATCGATGCTCTGTTGCACGACAAAGCCCAGCTCATTGCTGGAGTTATCGGTCCAGCTCAGGGCGATCTGCTCCAGCGATACGGAGGTCACGTGCAGGTTGTCTGGCGGGGCCACGAAATCCGGCGGCGGCACGACGTTCGCCGTGATCCGATATTGCCCCACGTCGCCATAGCCTCCCTGGCTGGCCACCCGCAGGCGGTATTGCCCGGCCGCCAGCGTCAGCGACAGCGTCTCGCCCAGACTGGCGGTCGCCGCCGACGCCAGCAGCGTCCCGCCGGCGTTGTAGAGCTCAAGCTTCAGGTCCAGCGTGGCTCCCGTCACCACGGATGCGGTGATGGTTGCCGGACCTGAGCCAGCCCAGAAAGAGAACCAGTCGCTGTCGCTGGTCCTCTCGATGATGCCGCGGGCCAGCAGGGCGCCGTTTTCGAATACCAGCGGCGTGGCCGATCCGGGCGTGTCGCCGTGGTCGTCGGGGCGGTAGCCAAAGCCGTTGTTGCTCCCCGCCAGCACTGCCATGTTGTCCTGGAAGGTGGTGGCCGAGGTGGTGGTTCCATACCACCACATTCCCCGCGCCGCGTAGTAGCTGTTGCCCATAATGGGCGCCCGCAGCGAGTCGCCGCTGTTATACTCCTCGGTTTTGGCACCGCTGGAGTCGTAGCGGCTCTGGTGCAGCAGCCCGAAGGCGTGGCCCGCCTCATGCGCCGATGCCTCGGCGGTGTATTTGGGGTGGCCATTGGCCAGGTTGTTTTCGAAGACGTACACCGTGTTGGGATTGGCGTCGTAGAAACTGCCGGTGAACGCCACCCCCCCATAGGTGCCCCCGGTCCAGGCCCCATCGCCGCCAATCACCACCTGAAGCGCCACGCGGTTGGCGTAGGTGAGCGGGTCGATGGTCGTCACGTCGATGTTGAACGGCGAGTACTTCTCGGCCACCCGTGCCCAGATTTCCTGAATCGCCGCCAGTTCGCCGTCGCTGAACGTGCTCGGATTGCCGTCCGTGTCGTACGCGGGCGTGGCCGGCACCGAATAGCCGCCCCAGTTGCGGGCCGGATCGCCGTCGAAATCGAGAAAGAGTTTGGCTGTGGCCGTCGGATTGCTGCTGAGCGACGGCAGGCTGCTCAGCGGATATGTAGCGGCGGCCGACATGGCATTGTCCGGGGCGCTTTTGCCGGACTGTGCGGTCCTGTGCTCCCGGGGGAGCAGCCTGTCCATGTGAGGCCGGGCCGGATTCTGATGCGGAGCTGCCAGCCGTGGTGCTGGGGCAGGCGGGATGGCGGGAGGTAAAACAGGCGGCAGGAACTGCGGCTGCGGGGCGCTCAACAGAAGGCGTGGCTCCAGAGGGCAAAGGTCGTAGCGCGGGCCTGGCGCGCGGGGAGTCTTCCTTCGCCTGAGGTTCAGGATAGACATGGTGCTTAGAAGTGCTGGCGAACGGAACCAACGGGCCCTGTCCACGGTTTTCCGAGAGGGCCGTACTCCGACCGCCAACGAGGCCTCCAGCCACCAAAAGGCGAACGGCACCTGCTCGGACACAAGCACGTATCGGCACTGGCGTCGCCGGAAGGCCAGGCCGGTTCTGGCCGCTGCAGACCAGCCAACTATACCGCAACTTCACAGTTGCGGCAATACATGCGCTTGTAAGCTGTCCCATCCAAAGCATCCAAGCCGTCGGTGCGATGGTAACGGATGCGATATTGATGTATTTAAACCTAAGTAAAAAATGGATTTACGACTAAATCGCCATCCATATCCCATTCCGCGCTCATCGGCTTTGTGAATATCGATAATCATTTGCTCTGGCCATACTGTTAAATTGGGTAAACTTCTTCCGCCGATTCTGCCGATGAGAAGCTTAGTGCATATTATCCATTTTAACGCAGGCGTTTGACCTGGCGGCAGGGAGGCCGCCCTTCTTGATCAGGTTGTGGCGTCGGTACCGCAGGAAAGGTCCCCGCCACCGATCGAGGCCACCAGATGCTCACCTCCAGCGATTTCCCATCGGCGGAACTGTCTCAGCACTTCAGCGATCTGCTGCTGCTCGGCGACCGTATGGCCTGCCGAGCCCTGATCGACCGCGCCTTAAAGGATGGGATCAGCGCTCGCCACCTGCTGACACAACTGATCTACCCCACCATGGAGCGGCTCCAGAGCCTTTACCGCGAGGACCGCATCAGCGTCAGCCAGCTCAATCTGGCCACGCGTCTGAATCGGTGCATCACCGACCAGCTCAGCGGCCTGCTTCCGCGCAAAGAGCCCAACGGCAAGAGCGTCCTGCTGGTCTGCGGCGATGATGAGCCGGAAGAACTGGGCGGGCAGATCTGCGCCGACCTCTTCGAGGCCGAGGGCTATACCGTGCGCTTCGTGGGCGGCGGCGTTCCCAACGACGAAATCCTCAAACTCATCGGAGAGCTCCGCCCCAATCTGCTGGTGCTGTTTGCAACTCTGCCTTCGGGAATGCCGGCCGCGCGCAAGCTGATCGACTACCTGCGCGACGTCAACAGTTGCCCAGGGATGCAGGTGCTCTGCTGCGGCGGCATTTACAAGCGCGCCGAGGGACTGGCCCAGGAGATCGGCGCCGACCTGTTCGCCCCCGATGCCGCCAGCGCCGTGGCGGTGGCACTGCAGAACCCCGATCGTCGCGCCACGGTGGATCAGCAGACCGTTGGCCGCACCCGCCGCATCCGCAAGGCCGCCGCGCGCCGCGCCGCCCAGGCGCCTCTGGCGACTTCGGCGGCCTAGTAGGACGCCTTTGGTAGATGCGGCCCCTCGCCGCATCCCATTTCCCACCCGGCTTCGATCCCCTATCATCACCCCACCGTGTTCACCGTGGCGCGGCCGGAGCCGTGCCGCGGGCCGTCGTCAGCTTGCCGCCGCGTTCATGCTTGACGTATCGATAAGCCATACCCTCGCCGCCACCAATCTCACCCTCATCACCACCATCGCCTCCGCCTTCACCGCCGCGTGGGTTTTCGGCATCATCACGCAGCGGCTGCGCCTCTCGCCCATCGTCGGCTACATCCTGGGCGGCATTGCCATCGGACCGCACACCCCGGGCTTCGTCGGCGACCTCGATCTGGCCCACCAACTGGCGGAAATCGGCGTCATCCTGCTCATGTTCGGCGTCGGACTGCACTTCAATCTCCGCGACCTGCTGGCGGTGCGTCACGTGGCCATCCCCGGCGCGGTCGGCCAGAGCCTCATCGCCACGCTGCTGGGCATCGCCGTGGCGGCCGCCTTCGGCTGGCAGTTGCGGGCGGGGCTGGTCTTCGGCATGGCGATGGCCGTCGCCAGCACGGTGGTGCTGCTTCGCATGCTCCTGGACAACCGCATGCTGGACACGCCGCACGGGCACGTGGCCGTCGGATGGCTGATCGTCGAGGACATCTTCACGGTCATCGTGCTGGTGCTGATCCCGGCTCTGAGCATCGCCACGGGAGCCGAGTCGTCGCCTGCCGCAGCGAGCCTGTGGAAGACTCTGCCGCTGGCGCTGGTCAAGCTCTGCGCCATGCTGGCGCTGATGATGCTTGTGGGCGCGCGCGTGGTGCCCTGGATCATGGTGCAGGTGGCCCGCCTGCGCTCGCGCGAGCTGTTCACGCTGACGGTTCTGGTGATGGCCATCGCCGTGGCCGCGGCGGCCCAGCAGCTCTTTGGCGCATCCCTGGCGCTGGGGGCGTTTCTGGCGGGCATGCTCGTGGGCCTCTCGCCGGTGTCGCAGCAGGCGGCCGCCGACGCCCTGCCCCTGCGCGACGCCTTCGCCGTGCTGTTCTTCGCCTCCGTGGGAATGATTTTCGATCCCGGCTTCCTCATCCAGCAGCCGCTGCTGGTGTTGTGCGGGCTGGGCATCATTCTGATCGGCAAGCCGCTGACCGCGCTGGTCATCGTGGCCGTCATCGGTTATCCCGTGCGCACCGGCATCACCGTGGCGCTGGGGCTTGCACAGATCGGCGAGTTCTCCTTCATCCTATCGGAGGTCGGGCGCAGCAACCGGCTGCTGGATGAGACCGCTCACAACGTCCTGGTCGCCTGTGCCCTGGTCTCCATCACCCTCAACCCGCTGCTGTTCCGCCTCGCCGGTCCCCTCGAACGGTGGATCCAGCGGCGACCGGCCGCCTGGCGGCTGCTCAACCATCGCGCCGCACGCCGCGAGCGCCGGATGAACGAGCAGACCGGGCGCGAGTTGGAGCGCGACATGTCGCCGCTGGCCGTCATCGTCGGCTACGGCCCCGTCGGTCAGACCGTCGACGCCCTCCTGCGCGGCAGCGGGCGCCAGACCGTGGTCGTCGACCTCAACATGGACACGGTCCAGGCCCTGACCCGCGAAGGCCGGCTGGCGCTCTACGGCGACGCCTACAACATCGAGGTCATGCACCAGGCCCTGCCGCGGGCGACCCATCTGGTCATCACCCTGCCCCACTCGGTCAACCGCAATCCCCTGATCGCCGCCGCCAAGCTCATCAACCCCCAGATCAAGGTCTTCGTCCGCGCCCGCTATCTGGCCGAGCAGCAAGACCTCCAGCAGGTCGGCGCCGACGCGGCCTGCTATGAAGAGGCCGAGGCGGCGGTGGCCCTGGCGCGGCTGGTGCTCTTCGACCAGGGCGCCGACCCCCAGACCATCCGACGCGAGACCATCCGCATCCGCCAGCAGTTCACCGCGCCCGATCCGCTGGAATCGTGAGGCACGCGGCCATTACATTTCGATCTCCCGGCCGATGGTGCGCGGCGCCTCCGCGCCGCCCGGCGCACTGGTCAATACTGCCGCGGCGGCGGCCGGCGGCTTAACCCCCACGCGCCATGTCGCCATCCGCCGCGCACCCAGCCTCACCTGGGCCGCTCCGTCAACCACCGGGCACGCCCGAAGGGCGTGGCCGAACACATCGCACTCTTCCACCGCAACAACCTCGAGGATGCCCGAGCCGATGCGCGCGGAGTGCTCCACATCGCTGGCGTTGTACAGCCGCACGTACAGCGCCTGCCCTTCGCTTTCCCCCGCCGACCACGCCGGCCAGGCGTGCAGCAGCATCACCGGCGGCCGCGGCAGCTCCAGCAGCGAGCCTTCGCGCGGCAGCATCGCCCCGGCGCGCGCCGGCTCCCGGGCTGTCTGAAACAGCGGCGGCGCCGCGGCCTCGGCGGCGAATCGCAGGGCCTCGGCCTCGTCGAACCCGCCCTCGTGCGGCGCAATCCGATACCGTGCCCGCACCGGCCCCGGCTGATGCGCCCGGAAATTGGTGTCCCAGTAGTTGTTGGTGATCCAGCCCAGCAGCACGGCCGGCGGATTCGTCAGCTCCTTCTGAAAGTCACCGAAATGAAAGTCTCCGATCTGCACCAGCGGGTTCTCCGGATGCGCCACCGTGACGCCGAAATCCGACGCCGAAAAGTCGACATAGCCCTGCACTGTGTGGTAGTCGCGGCAGGTCCCGGGCAGTTGGTCCGTATGCGGTCGGATGGGATGCCCCACGTCGATCCGCGTCGTAGCGCCCGCCACGGCGAACGGAAACGCCAGATAGGTCGCCTCGGGCGCACAGCTCAGCGACATGGAGAACTCGGCCGTCACCTCCAGGGCCGGGCTGTGCGCAAACAGCGTGAAGCGGAGTGTGATGGCCGACGCCAGGGGCGAGGCGTTGGGGGCGGCCAGCGGCGCCGGATCCGGCAGGTGCAGGACCTGCACGACCTCGATGGCATCGGCGTGGTGAAACACCTGGTGCGAAAGCACGCGCGGCACCGCCCGCAACGCCCGCCAGCCGCTGTGCCAGTCGGGCACGTGCTCCGACGGACTCCATTTCACGTCGTAAAACCGCTGGCGCGGGTTGCTCCCGCCCGGCTGTTCGGCCAGCCGCTCATAGACCAGGGTGCCGAACGGCAGCGTCTCGTGCGGCGCCGCATCGCGCAGCGGTCGGGTCCGATCGACCAGCTCGCGATTGAGGCGCCTGTCGAACCACGAGACCAGCCCGCCGCGCACGCGATCGAAGACCATCCGGCGATGCGCATCCTCAACGACGGCCGACTCGCTGTACCGTGGCGACTCGTCTGTCAGCTCGTACTGCCGGGCCGATACGATGCGATACCCCAGGGGCGGCAGCTCGGTGGGCTTGAGTCGATATCGCGAAGGATGCAGGCGGTCCTGGCTGTGGCGCGAGGAAGCCGGATCATCTCCCGTGCCGCGCAGCTCGATGCAGTTGCGGGGAAACGGGCCCCAAACGACTCTCGGCCAGGGCAGCGGGTTGTAAATCAGCAGCGCATCGTCCGGCTGGCGCGGCACCAGCAGCGACAGCTCGGCCACCGCGTCGCGCCCGAGCATGAGCGACAGCGACCGCGCGGCGTAGGCCAGGTGGGCCTTGTGATGCCACTGGGCGGCCGTATCTTCGCTGTCGGGGCGCGAGACGTGGCAGTCGGCGCCCCAGGTGTGCTCCTCCCAGAGGATCAGGTTATGCCACGCCTCCCGCCGCGCCTGCGGCGCCGCCGAGAGGAGGATCAGGGGATCGCGTCCCGGAGAATCGGCCGCGGGCAGGTTCCGTGCCGCGTCTCCGGGGGGCCGCACCCCCAGCGGCGCCAGCGCCGCCAGCAACTGGTCGGCTGCCAGAAGCCGCTGGCGTGTCCGGCGCGAGATGGCCACCTCGCGCGCGGAGGAGATCGAGCCGAAGTTCCAGTAGTCGGTCCAGTCGCCGCCGTGCGCCGGCAGACTCGCCGCGTGGGGGCCCACCGCCGCCCAGAATTGCCGCGGCGTCACGATCGCCATCCTCGGCGCGCCGACCGTCTCGTTCCACGACTTCACGAATGCCGGCAGATGGTGCTCGGCCGTCGCGTTGTCGCCGAAGGCGTGCGTGTACTGGAGGAGGAAGAACGGCAGCTTCCACTGCGTTTCATCCAGCAGACGCAGCAGCGTCGGCAGATGCCGCTCGCGCAGCTCCTGGATCGAGGCGCCCACGCCCGACCAGTTGCCCATGTGATAGTGCCAGCCGTTGAGCGTCAGCAGCCGCCGGCCCGAGGGAGCGATCCAGTGGAAGAGGTTCGGCCGCCGGAACGGGGCGCCCCCCGCGTGGACGTTGATCGCCATCTGAAACGCCTCGATCCCCGCGTCGAGCAGCGCGTCGGCGGTCGGCCAGTTGTGGCCGTTGACGTCGCAGTTCATCGCGTGTCGCACCGTCAGGCCGTAGGTCCGGCGCAGCATGTCGACGGCCTGGAGCGAGAGCACCGTGCTTTCCAGGTCGATGTTGGGACAGAAGTGGACGAAGCAGGCCATGACCTCGAGGCGCCCCTGACGTTCCAGGCGGCGGAAGCGCTCGATCTGGCGGTCGGAGGCGTACCGGAACCAGTTCAGCAGCGGCGCGGTGGTCTCGATGGTCCAGCGGAAGGCATGCGGGCCGTCGTGCTCCAGGTGCGCCTCGGCCGCATCGATGGCCGCGTCGATGAACCGGCGGTGCATCTCCCAGACGATGGGCTGGTCGTGGGTGAAACCGATGTCGGTGTGGGTGTGGTGAACGATGAAGATGGTGTCGATGTCGGGCATGGCTCAGAGGTATTTCTCCTTCCACTTGGCAAGCAGATCCCACGCCTGGCGGGGCGTCAGATGGTCCAGATCCAGCCCCCGCAGGGCCGCCAGCAGCTCCGCCGAGGGGTCGATGAACAGGTCAAGCTGGTTGGGATCGGCCGCCGCACGCCTGGGGACGGCCGGGCCGCGCGACACATGATGCACCGCAAGCTGGGAGAGCAGCTCGCGGGCGCGCTTCAGCACCTCGCGCGGAACTCCC
>Ga0308414_1001942_pt1 | contig 13426 bp, 9 predicted proteins | sample HotsprSampleOS50_FD_205667 | JGI IMG/M metagenome (GOLD analysis project Ga0308414, IMG submission 205667) | Hot spring phototrophic mat microbial communities from Octopus Spring, Yellowstone National Park, Wyoming, United States - 20090730_OS50 ... | reverse complement strand
GGGTGCGGAAACCGTGGTCGATTACGCACTTTTGTTCAAGTCGGAATACGGTCCACAAACCTGGGTGCTCGGCTACACTGACGATATGATCTCGTATATTCCGTCACGGCGAGTGTGGGCCGAGGGCGGTTATGAGGGGGGACCCTATCTCTACGAATACGGTCGACCCGGCAACCGCTGGAGTGGTGATATTGAAACCCGTATCACCACCGCTGTGCGGAAACTCGTGGACTCCTTGCCGCGAGACTGACGGGCTGCTTGCAGACTTAGATCTTGCCCGACCAGCAATATTGAACCGTGTGACTTGCTCGGAAAGAAGTTATGACCCGAGTCCCCATGATCCCTTCGGACATCCGCTCGGGCATTTTCCGAGACCCGGTTGAGCCAGAGGAATCGATCGATTATGATAAAATGAAATTCCCGCCTGGAAACGATCATTTCAGGAGAGTGCTGTGCCTGCTCGGACAAACCTCAGTGTGATTTTGGCGTTGCTGCTCATGCCGGGAGGGACCACCGTCGCAGCGGCAGAACCGGCACCGTCCGCCGAAACTTCGGAGTTTTTTGAAAAGTCGATTCGCCCGGTACTGGTGGAGCATTGTTATAAGTGCCATTCTGATACAGGCAAAGAACCGAAAGGTGGGCTGCGGGTCGACAGTCGCTCGGCGTTATTGAAAGGCGGAGACACGGGGCCGGCGATTGTGCCGGGGCAACCCGACAAGAGCATCCTGATCGCGGCCATCCGGTACGGAAACGTGGACCTGCAGATGCCGCCCCGAGGCAAGCTTCCGGCAAAAGTGATCGCTGATTTTGAACGCTGGGTTCGTGAGGGAGCAGTCTGGCCGGAATCCGGCAACGGCGGAGCATCGCCCCCGGCTGCCGGGGCGACGGTGAAGCCATTCGACTTGGCTTCCCGCAAAAACGAGCATTGGTCATGGCAGCCGGTGCGACGGCCAGAGTTGCCCGCCGTAAAAAACATGGCTTGGCCGCTAGATCCGATCGACCGGTTTGTTCTGGCGAAGCTCGAGTCGGCTGGATTAAAGCCAGCACCACCAGCCGACCGGCTGACCTGGCTGCGACGGGTCAGCTTTGCATTGACCGGCTTACCGCCAACACCAGCGGAAATCGAGGCATTTTTGGCCGATCCCTCAGAGTCTGCATATCCGCGGGTGGTTGATCGCTTGCTGGCGTCACCGCACTTCGGTGAACGCTGGGGTCGGCACTGGCTGGATCTGGTTCGCTACGCGGAAAGCCGGGGGCATGAATATGATCCCTCGATCGCGAATGCCTGGCAATATCGGGATTATGTGATCCGCGCCTTCAATGCGGATCTGCCCTACAACCAGTTTGTCCTGGAGCATCTCGCCGGTGATTTATTGGAAGAACCCCGGCTGAACCCGGTGGATGGCTGCAATGAATCGATTCTCGGCACCGGCTTCTGGCATCTGGGCGAGGAAGTGCATTCTCCCGTCGATATCCGTCAAGACCAGGCAGATCGGCTGGATAATCGCATTGATGTGCTTTCAAAGACGTTTCTCGGATTGACCGTCAGTTGCGCTCGCTGCCACGATCACAAGTTCGACGCCATCAGTATTCAGGATTATTATGCGTTGTTCGGCATTCTTGAAGGGAGCAGTTATCGCCAGGTTCGATTTGATCATTGGCGAGAGAATCGGCAAGTGGCAGCAGAGCTTGCCGAGCTTCGCCGCCGAACCGATGCCGAAGTTGCCAAGCTGGCTGTGGCCGGCTCGGTCAGGTCCGCTACGCCGACAGATGTTTCGGAGTATCAGAAGTGGTGGAGTCAGGCGCGTGTGATTGTCGATTATGCCGATCTCAAGCCGGGACAATGGCTGCCGGATGATGTCACTTACGGTCCGGCACCTCGACCAGCCGGATCGCTACAAGTTCGCAAGAAGGGTGAGACGTTGGAGGCAGGCTGGGAGCCGCGGACGGCGGCCGTGTTCGACCGATTCTGGTCAGGCTTGCGGCGGCACCCGGAGTCAGAGCGGATCTTTGGCGCGCTGGGAGGCCATGACCGGGCCGGTTTCACGATCCGCACCCCGAACGTGATTCTCGAGCGGAAGACCGTATACGCATTGCTTCGTGGGGGTGGGGAAATTTATGCAGGCGTCTGCGGGCACACGGTGATCACCGGTCCACTGCATCATCGGCTGGTGCAAAAACTGCCCGATTCTCCCGAGTATCGCTGGGTGGCGGTGCCGCTTGAAGGGTATCTCGGGCAACGGTTGCATCTGGAATTCACGGCGAACCCGGAGACCGAGTTTGCCGTCGCCATGGTAGTGCAGTCGGATATCGCCCCACCGAGCTTGCCTCCTGAAAGCTTCAGCCCTCCGAAGCTGTCTGCGGACATATTGCAGCCGCTTCTGAAACAGGTCGCTCGGGATGAAGCATCGCTGGCCAGCCGAGTTCACTGGGAGTCACGGCTGGCACCGGCCTTATTGGACGGGACGCCGGTCGATGAAGCGGTGTTTTTGCGTGGCAATCCTCGGACACTGGGACCGATTGTTCGCCGCCGCTGCCTGGAAGCACTGCCCGGTTCCCGCCCGATTGAATCTGCCGTGGGCAGCGGTCGACGCGAGCTGGCCCAGCAGTTGATTGATCCCGAGCGGAATCCGTATATCAGCCGAGTTCTGGTCAATCGGATCTGGCATCATTTGTTTGGCCGGGGCATCGTGCCGAGCACCGATAATTTCGGTGTGCTCGGCGAAGCACCGTCTCACCCGGAATTGCTGGATTTTCTGGCCTCGGAGTTTGTCGGCGATCAGTGGAGCATGAAACGGCTGATTCGCCGCCTTGTCTTGTCGCAAACGTATCGGATGAGTTCAGAAGCTCCCCCGAGCGATGCAGATCCTTCGAACGTTTTACTGCATCGCTTTCGGGTGAAACGGCTGGAAGGCGAGGCGATCCGCGACGCGTTGTTGCAGATCAGCGGCTCGTTGAAGCCCACGATCGGCGGAAAATCGGTGCCGATTCACCTGACGGCGTTTCTGGAAGGGCGAGGTCGCCCCCAGAGCGGTCCGCTGGACGGCGATGGCCGCCGCAGTATCTATCTTGCGGTTCGCCGGAACTTCTTGTCGCCGTTCTTAATCGCGTTTGATACCCCGATTCCGTTCAGCACCGTCGGCCGTCGGCAAGTATCGAACGTTCCCGCACAAGCGTTGATCTTGCTGAATGATCCGTTCGTGCATGAATTAACCCGCCGCTGGGCCGCACGGTTGCTGGCCGAACCGGGGACAGTGGAGGATCGCCTGCGCCGAATGTATCTGGAGGCATTTGCTCGACCGCCTAGCGATGCCGAGATTGCGGCCTGCCGGGAGTTTCTTGAGAATCAGGTGCAGGATTTCGCCCGGTGGTCGGAACTGACGCATACACTGGTGAATCTCAAGGAATTTTCCTACCTGAAGTAGTCGGATGAACAGAAATGATCTGTTTATTATGACGGTTCAACCGTTTTCGGTCACCGCGACGGTGACCGGATTTATCCCTTGATCTCCGGAAACAACCGATGAAACCGTTCCCACCGATCCTCACACGCCGCGATTGGCTGCTTCGCACCGCTCATGGCTTCGGGGCCGTGGCACTCAGTACGATGCTGGCAGAAGAATACGCGGTGGCTGCTCCTGGTTCTGCCGGGGAACCGCGAACGCAGCCAGTTCAGCATCATCCGGCGACGGCGAAAGCGGTCATCTTCCTGTACATGGACGGCGGCCCATCGCAGGTGGATACCTGGGATTACAAGCCCGCCTTGGCGAAATACGATGGCGAAGATCCCCGGAAAGCGATCGGCAAACTCGAACCGACGCAGTTCGCCAATATCGGGAAGGTGATGAAATCGCCCTGGAAATTCCAGCGCTACGGTGAGTCGGGCACCTGGGTGAGCGAATTGTTTCCTCATCTTGCCCGGTGTGTGGATGATCTGGCCGTCGTGCACTCGATGGTGTCGGCGTTCCCCGAGCATACAAGTGCAAATTATTTTCTGCACACCGGCAGTGGGATTCAGGGTCGGCCGAGTTGGGGTGCGTGGTGCGGCTACGGCCTGGGCAATGAGAATCGCGAACTCCCCACGTTTGTGGTGCTTAATGGCGGGCTGATTCCCCCGGGGGGACTCGATAACTTTAACAGTGGCTTTTTGCCGGCGGCGTATCAAGGATCGATCTTCAAACCTGGCAATCCCCCGGTCGCTTACATTACCCCCCTGGAAAAAAGTACCGACCGTCAGCAAGCCAAACTTCGGCTGATGCGGCACCTTGATACCTTGGCACAACGCGACAAATCCCCGGTTCCGGAAATTGAAGCCGCGATTGCGAATTACGAAACTGCCTTCCGAATGCAAACGGCCGTTCCAGAATTGATGGACCTGTCTCGAGAATCGGCGAAAACCCGTGAACTGTACGGACTCGATTCAAAATATCCCCCCACAGTGACCTTCGGCAGTCAGTGTCTGATCGCCCGACGTCTTGTGGAACGAGGCTGCCGGTTCATCGAATTAACTTGCCCGCATGTCGGTCATGATCGCTGGGATCAACACAGCAATTTGAAGCAAGGGCACGAGGACAACGCCCGGGCTGTGGATCAACCGATTGCCGGCCTGCTCACCGATCTCAAACAGCGGGGTTTACTCGATTCGACGCTGGTGATCTGGGGTGGAGAATTCGGCCGCACGCCCTTTGCGCAAGGGGCAAACGGTCGCGATCACAACCCGTTCGGATTTACGATGTGGTTTGCCGGCGGCGGGATTCGTGGGGGCACGCACTACGGGGAAACCGACGACTTCGGGTACAAGGTGGTTCAAGGCCGTGTCGAAATTTATGATTTGCACGCGACCATGCTGCATCTGCTCGGGGTCGATCATACCCGCCTCACCTTCCGCTTTGGCGGCCGCGACATGCGCTTAACCGATGTTCACGGCGAAGTGGTGGATGCGATCTTGAAGCAGCCGAGGGCAAAGGCTTCCTGACCCGCTGCGGCGAAGCTGTTCCGCTCGGCTTTCCTCAGCCGACGGCTTCCAGGACGGGCAACACATACGGTCCCTTCGGAATCACCGCAATCCGGGCGGCTTCGCCGTATTCCGCCAGACAGACGGCGACCGCCTCTTCGACGCTGGGCATCGGCTCGACTTGGCATTGCCGTAATATCTCCGGCGGTAAGCCCCCGGTGACCACCATGACCCGGCAATGCGCCAGTACTTTCTTGAACATCACCAGTTGCCATTCATCCATTTCGCAGGTGTCTGCCGCCGACGGGCCATAGTAGCGACCTCGTGCCTGATAATCAGCCAGCATCGCTTGAAATTCCGGGCTGCCCAGCCCCTCGGTCATGCTGGCCGCCAGGATGATGGTGCCACCTTTCTTCACGATCGGTAATGCCCCTGTCAATCCCTTCACTGCCTGATACCAGGTCGTATCCAGGGGGTAGCCGGCACAACTGGTCACGACAATATCAACCGGTGCCGGGACGGCTGCTTTGACGGTTTCCCGACAGAAGGCCACCCCCTGTTCCCAGGCCTGGATCATGTCGCCGGCTCCGAGCCAGGTCACACGGCGCTTGCCGTCGATGCAGACATTCACGATGAAATCACAACCGGCGATCTGGGCGATTTTCGTATTTTCCGCATGAACCGGATTGCCCTCAAGGCTGCCACAATCCGCCCGGGGATGTTCCAGGAACCGGGGACCGTGCCAGACCCGCACCGTTTCCAGGCCAGCGATGCCAGGACAAATGACTTTCCGGCCGCCGCTGTACCCGGCCATCAGGTGTGGTTCAATCAGACCGGTGGTAATTTTCAATTCGGCACGGGTGTAACGATGATCAATCCAGATCGGCACCCCGGCGTCGGTGGTTCCAAGATAATCGTGTTCTTCGCGGACTTTTCCATGATGGTTCACACAACGATAATTCGCGGCGATTTCGGGCCCGACCAGTTCAATCAATTCCTCCCCCTCGTTCGGCCGGTGTAATCCGGTAGCGATCAGGATCGTGATCCCCGCACGGGGCACTCCCGCGGCTTCGATCGTTCGCAGGATCCCGGGGAGAATCAATTGATTCGGCACCGGCCGGGTAATGTCGCAAATTACGATGCAGGCGGTTTTCTTTCCCCGAGCCAGTTCCGCGAGCGGGGGCGTACCGATCGGTTGGAATAATGCCGCTTCGAGGGCCGCTTCCGGATCGGCGAGCGGCGGTGCGTCTTTGATGGTCAAGGGCGGCAACAACAACCGCTCGTCGGGCAAGCTTACCGTCAGACCGGTTTTGCCATAATCCAGCGTCACTTGCATGTCGATCGTGCCGGTGGGTGGGAAAGAGCCAAAATGCAACTTCCCTCCATTGTCGATAACGCCGCCACCATTGTCGAGGCAAGTTCCCCAGCATTCCGCGAAGATCAAAATAAGCATTTCCATCCATAACGGCTGACGCAGTTGTCAACAGTTCTCGGGGATCTCCCTGCAGGAATCACCCGGTAAGGGATCACCCCGCAGTCATGAAGTCTGGCTCGGAAGTGAATCATCTCGGGAAAGAAGCCCCCGCAGCAGGAGCGAATGTCGCGCCTTTAGACGGGTCAGAGGCATTACTTTTCCACTGCTCGGGGGCAGTTGCGTCTCAAACAGTAACGAGTTGACGTCGCTGCGTGTAAAGCCGACGACGTTGTTCAAGAAATGCTGAGGCCTGAGACGGATTTTCACCGGCGGCCTCAAGGACAAGCCGCAGCCGTTCCCGGGCCACATGCAATCGCCGTTTGATGGTGCCGACAGGAGCGTTGAATTCTCGCGCCATCTGCTTCAGACTCCGTCCTCGAAAGTAGAACGCCTCCAGAGTTGAGGCATCAGTCGCGTTCAACCGCCGGATCGCATGCAACAGCTTCAGGTTCGATTCGTTGCGTTCGAGCGCTGCCAACGGGTTGAGCCCTTTGTTATCCACGGAATCCGAGTCTGGCACTAGCCTGCTGAATTTTATTTTTCCCCGGCTGAAGAGATTCTGTGCCATGCGGATTGTGATTGTTCGTAGCCAACACGGGAACGCCCGAGCGTGCTGAAGTTGCGGCAGTTTTTTCATGGCGTGGGAAAAAACGTCTTGCACCAGATCTTCCGCATCTTGCTGATGCTGGACCTTTTCCAGTGCTACCATGTAGATTTTGCGTCGAAAACAATCGAAAAGTTTGCCGAAGGCGACCTGGTCGCCCTGCTTTGCTTTTTCCACCAAAATCGAGATTTCTGCCCAGTTCAGGTATGATCTCATCTATGATTGCCCCCGTTTCGATCCTGATTGAAGTAGTTGAATCCGCCGGGAAATCGCCGCTCGGAGGATCCGCCCCGGATCAGAGGAAAAAAGGGGATCTCCTGGTCGGCGTCACCGTTGCCTGGAATTTCGCCGAGCCCAGCGCATAGCGAGTTCGAGGTGCGAATCGTCTCCGCAGGCCAGATTCACACGCCATCGGAACTCGGAGTTCCACGACTCGGGCAGTTTCCACGGCACGAGCGGCCGTGGGTCTGCCGGATTTGCTAAGAATTAATGGCTACTGATGTTCAGGTTTGTGACAAAAACGACTGACCGAGTTCTCGAATCTCCCCCCTTCACCGTAATGGCTCAACGAGCCAGGCATCCGGGGAACACGGGGATGATCGAAATTCGCAAGTCAAGCCGGCGGTCACCTCAAAGTCCTGCGGATGTTACCCGTGGTCTTGGCCGCCGTTTGCATCGAGTCGGTAAACCCGAGCAAACTCGCACATATCCAGCGGCAAACGAGTCGGACGGAAGGCGATTGGCAGTCGCCCTCGAGCGAAGCTCGTCGGCTGTGATCTTGGCGGACAGACTGGCGGGCGTGATCCGGACGGCCCGATGCCGAATTCCAGGGAACATACCCAGGAAACAAGTGGGACATGGTCAGCGACCGACTGACGCAGGCCCTGGCAAGGCTGCCAGAACCCTGTCATCCGATCCAAATTACGCGAACCTGATTGACTGCTGCTGGGTTGACTCGGCGATCCGACCATCTCGATGGATCGATTCTGACCGATCGATAAGCCGGTGTCGATGTCAGCAGCAGAGAGGGGGGGTGAATGATGACACTCCCAAGACTGGCGCAGAGCCGGATCGTGCTCGATCCTCCCCATGAGAACCGAACCGATCTGACCGTTGCTGGCCACTCGTTTGACCGAGCCGAGCCGCACGGATTTCAGCAACAGATTCAGGTTCACGCGGACCATCTCGCACCTCCGGCGATCCCTGGAATTCCGTGGTCGGGGCCGAATGGCCCGATCACTCCAGGGAAAGTGACGAAGAATGGAATTGAACTTCGAACATCGCCTCGATGTCTCAGCATCATCTGGCGAGGACGTTTCGTTGCCCTTGCTTCACATCAGGATTGAGCACAGCATTCATAAAAGATATCGCTGAGAAGCCATAATCATTGCGAAAATTCTTTCATTTCGCAAGGAAATCCTCGGACTTTTCGGCGATTGGCACATCTTGAAGACAGACGTTCTAATGCTCAGGTTCGCACAACGCGTACGATTTTTCCCCTCGCTAGCGGTGAGTCTGATGTGGGAAAAGTCAGCGGCCGTGATCGAGTACCGGGACAGTGGGTTCCGGGTTGCCTAGCACCAGGTTTCGTGCACAACCGGCAGCACCGATAAAGCCTGCATTCGAGCCAAGCTGTGCATATCGAATCTGCACTTGACTTCCCGGGTAATCGAGGGCAAAGCGGTGGACATACTCAATGATTGTTTGCAGAAAGCTTGGCCCGGCCGCGATCATGCCACCACCGTAGGCGATCATTTTCGGATCGACCGTGGCGATGACATTACAGGCCCCCAGGGCCAGGTAATATGCGGTATCATCGACGATTTTGCGGGCCAGCGGATCGCCCGTGGCCGCTGCGTCAAAGATGTCTTTTGCTGTGAGTTCTTCTCCTTTATCGCGGATGAGTTGGCGGACAACGGTCGGTTCCCGGCAGGCAGCGGTTTCTTCGCGAGCCCGGCCAAGCACGCCGGTCGCGCTGGCATACGCTTCCAGGCAGCCCCGCCGACCGCACCCGCACAGCCGCCCCTCTGTCGGGGAAGCAATCCGGACATGCCCGAGTTCGCCACCGTGACTGTGCTCACCTTCCAGGATCTTGTTGCCGATGACGATGCCGCCACCGATTCCGGTCCCGAGAGTGAACAGGACAAAGGAATCGACATCCTTTCCCGCACCGACCCAGAATTCGCCGAACGCAGCCGCGTTTGCGTCGTTCTGAAAGGCCACCGGTTTGTTGAATTTTGCCCGAATGTACTGCGGAACAGCAACATTCCGCCAGGGTTTCAGATTCGGAGGATCGAGAATCAGCCCGAGCTTGATATCCATCAGGCCGGGGGTGGCGACGCCGATCGCCGTGATATCGTCCAGGCTCAGCTCGGCCGCTTCGATGGCTTGACGGATAGCCACGCACATCCTTTCCAGTCCGGCCTCGGCCCCCCGTTCCGGCTCCGTGGGTAAACTGACCGCGGGAAAGGCCGTGCCCGAATCATCCACAACCGCGGCTTTCATCGTGGTGCCGCCGACATCCAGACCGACGAAGTAACGGGTATCCGCCATGATTCCGGTCCCATCCTCGGGGAACAGACGTTCACAAATGCTGCTGCCATTGTATGAATCGCCCGCAGAAGCGGTGGCAGTACCTGCCGAAAGATCGTCGCAACTTATCCGTCGCGGTGTCAGGATCAACCGGTGTGAGCCCAGTTGATGTTCCCGAGCCGGGGCGTATCGACTATGCTCGGGTTGCCTAGGCATGGAGGCCGCCATGTTCACGCATCGACTCAGCCATTATTTGATCTTGCTCGGAATCACCGCGCTCCTCACCCTGCCGAATCTCGGGACGCACGCACTCTGGGACATGGATGAAGGGGTGAACGTTGAATGCACCCGGGAAATGCTCGAAGCCGGGACCTGGGTGGTGCCGACGTTTAACTGGGAACTGCGGACGGCAAAGCCGATCATGCTTTACTGGCTGCAACGGCTGTCGTTCCTGGCATTCGGGATCGGCGAGTGGTCGGCTCGCTTCCCTTCGGCGCTACTGGGGATGGGCTCCGTGCTGCTGTGCTATGAACTCGGTCGGCGGATGTTCGATGCCCAGACCGGGCTTCTCGCCGGGATCATCCTCGCCTCGACGATTCAGTTTTGCCTGTTGTCGCATGCTGCCACCCCCGACGCGCCGCTGATCTTTTTCACGCTGCTGACCTTCTTCTTCTTTTGGCGCGGTCACGAGCATGGCGGTCGAGGCTGGTTCATCCTCCCAGCGATAGCCAGCGGGCTGGCCGTGCTGAGCAAAGGGCCGATCGGCCTGGCACTGCCCGCGCTGGTAGTGCTGAGCTATTTTGCCTGGAATCGCGAATTGCTCCGGATCCTGGATCGGCGGTTGCTGCTCGGCGGCTTGATCTGGTGCCTGGTCGCCTTGCCCTGGTATATTCTGGTGACGGCAGAAACCCGGGGCGAATATATCGCGGCCTTCCTGGGCAATCACAATGTCAACCGCTTCGTCCAGCCGATGGAGGGCCATCGCGGCCCGGTGTTTTACTACGTACTGGCAATGTTTGTCTTCTTCGCTCCGTGGTCCTGCTTTCTCGGGCTGACACTCTGGGAGGCAATTCGGCAGACGCGGAGTTTCCGCCATACCCCGACAGGGGATCCGGCCTCAGCGGTTGAATTTGCCAGCGACATTCCGATGGGAACCCGGGCAAGTCGCTTCTTGCTCGCGTGGTTTCTCATCTACCTGGTGTTCTTTTCCGCGGCAGCGACGAAGTTGCCGAATTATATCGGGCCGCTGTATCCCGCCCTGGCCACCCTCACCGCCCGGTTTCTGATCTGCTGGCAACGACAGCAAGTTCAGCCGTACGGGTGGGTGATGAGGCTCGGACTCGTCGGCATGATCATTGTCGCCTTGGCCACGACGGCCGGTCTCTTGATCGCCAGCGGTGTCATTCCGTTGTCCACGCCGAACTTCCGTGTCTTCCCGGGACTCGAATTCTGGTCGCTGATTGGCGCGGTTCCGCTGCTTGGGGCCATGCTGATGTATCGCTTTTTCCGTCGCGATGATCGTACTGCCTTTGTTCAGACGCTTGCCGTGACTTCTGTGGCGTATGTCGGGCTGATTGCCGCCTTCCCACCTCTGGTGATCGATCAGTACAAAGCCGCGAAGTCGCTTGCCTTCGAAGCGGGGGCCGTGCAACCCCAGCGAGAATTTCGCATCGGTACCTGCCAGTTCTTCCCGGAAAGCCTGGTCTTTTATGCACAACGCCGGGTGGAGAAATTACACAATCTTCAAGAAGTTTCCGACTTTCTGGCGACGCCGATTCCTTGCCGAGTGTTTGTCCCGCAACCGATCTGGGAGCAGTTCCTCGCGGGGCGGCTGAGCGTTCCGTACCGGATCGTGGCCCGACGTTACGACTTTTTGAAAAACGCCGAGATTCTGGTCCTGGCAAACGAAGAGGAATCGGAATAAGAATTCGTGACTTCACCCGAGCCCTGGCGGGCTCGGCTCGGCTGGCGGGCTCGGCTGGGCGTGCTCCGGTCGGGTCAGGCCCGTTCAGGCGACCCGGGCTCGGATCGAGTAGACCCTGTCGCCGACGCCGATCGTTTCTCGCACCTGGTAAGGCGATTTTCCCTGGCTTTCGAAGTAGTTCCGCGCCAGCACTTCTCCCATCAGCCCCAGCGACAGAAACTGGACCCCGACCAGTTCGAGCATCACGCTCAAAAGCAACAGCGGATTCCCGGTCATGTCACAACCCTGGCATTTCATCAGAATCGTTGTGGCAAGGCTGATTATTCCAGCGAACATCACCGCCAGGCCGATCCCGCCGAAAAAGTGCATCGGCCGAGTCTGGAAACTCGTCAGAAACTTGAACGTCAGCAGATCCAGCATCACCCGGAAGGTCCGGGTCAGAGTGTACTTTGATATTCCCGCTCGACGCGGATGATGGCGGACCGGCACCTGGATGACCCGTGCCCCTTGCAGAACCGCGTAAGCTGTTATAAATCGATGCATTTCTCCGTACAGGGCGATGCCATCCACAACATCGCGACGCATGACCCGGAGGGTGCAGCCGAAATCGCGGAAAGGCACCCCGGTCACCCGGCGAATCAGCCAGTTCGCGATCCAGCTGGGAACTTTTCGCAGCATCAGCCGATCTTGACGATGCTTTCGCAGTCCAAGGACTACGTCGTACCCCTGCGCGAGTGTCGCTAGCATGGCCGGGATGTCTGCCGGGTCGTTTTGCAGATCGCCATCGAGGGTGACGATAATGTTTCCGACCGCATGATCGAACCCGGCTTGCAAGGCGGCCGACTGGCCGTAATTTCGCCGAAGGCGGATGACCTTCAAGCGAACATCGTTCCTCGCCAAGCGGGTCAGTTCCTCGAACGTGCCGTCCTGACTGCCATCATCGACAAAGATCGCTTCCCAGTGAAACTCTTCTCCGAGAGCTTCCACGATCCGGGCAACGAGCGGAGCGAGATTCTCCACCTCGTCCTTGACAGGAATCACCAGGGAAATTTCGATCATGGCTGCCTCCATGCACTCCGGATTCAGGCGGCAACAGAGGGGTTATTTCACCCGGATTTCCGCAAGAATCGCGGCATCGCCGAACTGCACAAATGAGTTCGCCCGCACCGGCACGCCGCTGCCCCGAGCATCGATCAACTCCGCCACAAGCGCATACGTTCCTGGCGTCTTTAACGGCGGCACCGCCACCATCAGATCAATCGACTCTCCCGGAGGCACGGTGGCCCGAAACAGCCCGGCCTTACCACGGTAAGCGGCTGTCCGCGGATCGCTGGCGACGATATAAGCCAGATGAATCGCGGCTTGATCACCGGGCTGAAATTGCCACACTTCCTCGGAGCGATTCCAGGCACGAAGTCGCAAGCGGAATCCGCGGTCGGCCGGAACCGGGTTCGGAACCGGGTCCAGCCACTGCAGTTCCGAGCGAGCGGGGCCAGGGCTATAAACTTGCGTGACCCAGTGCCGAAACCGCTGGGGTTGATGCTCCAGGCCTTCCCGCGCCAGCCAGGCTTCGTACCGGTCAAAAAAATGATCGATGGCCGCGGTCCTCCCGAAGCGGAAGTGCCCGTAGCGCGGCGAAAGTTGCCGACGTGCTTCGGCAATGCTGTCGTCGGTGTACAACAAGCGAACCAGCACTGATGCCAGACCGGTTCGATCGGCACCACGCTTGCAGTGAAGTAATACTGGATACTCACTCTTGTCGAGCACTTCGACCAGGCGGCGGAGTTCCCCGGGTGGCGGCAATCGATTCGCGGACAAGGTAATGTCTTCCTGGGAAAGCCCGAGATCATGAAGCGTCTGAGCTTCGGCAAAATACCAGCCGGACGCAGGGTCGTTCTCATCTCGTGCTAGCCCCCGCAGATTGATAACCGTCCACAG
>Ga0308414_1001941_pt1 | contig 13431 bp, 7 predicted proteins | sample HotsprSampleOS50_FD_205667 | JGI IMG/M metagenome (GOLD analysis project Ga0308414, IMG submission 205667) | Hot spring phototrophic mat microbial communities from Octopus Spring, Yellowstone National Park, Wyoming, United States - 20090730_OS50 ... | reverse complement strand
TCGCGCGGCAATTGACCGATCACAATGCCGAAAATCCGCAGTCGCAGGTGCTGCTGGTGCCCTACGACGATTTCAACCCCTTCCTCGACCGCTTTCGCGAGCAGATGGGCTGGCTCAACCGCCGCATTGATCGCACGCTGGCCCAATGGCGGCTTTGGGACCACATCGACGCCATCCTTTCGTTGGCTGTCACTCAGTTGGTCGATCGGGCGCTGCGGGTAACGCAGGCGCGGCATCCGGCCGCGCGCGACGAACCGCTGCCGCTCGACCGCCTCTCCGCCTCCGAAAAGCGAGACTTCCTCCTCTTGGCGGCCTGCTACGATCAATCCACTGCCGAAAACCGCGACGATCGCTTCCATCGGCTCCGTTCGGCCCTGGGGCTGAAGCTGTGGGAATCATATTGGGACTGGGCCATCGGTGCGGGCGTTTCGGCAGCCGTGGCGGCGGCCGTCGCGCTGGGCGGATGGTGGTCGTCGCTAGCGACCCCTTGGCCCTACTTGGCGGCGGCGGCCGGCTGGCTGCCCCGCGCGTGGAACTTCGCCCGCGGCACCTATCAGGCCTGGCGAATCGCAGGCAACACGCGTTGTCTGAAGCAGCCGATCGGCATGTTGCGGCGGATGCTCAATCGGCTGGGGTGGCGAAACATTGTCGGCCGCCCCTTGCCCACCCAGGCCCGAACCGACGATCGCTACGAACTGCTCGCCAAGTTGCAGGGCGTGCTTCGGGCGATGGACATCGCCGGAATCGTCGTCGTCGTCGATCGCGTCGATGAACCCTACTTGATCAACGGCGCTACCGATTTGATGCGGGCGTTCGTCTGGCCGCTGCTCGACAACAAGCTGCTCAAACACCAAGGGCTGGGCCTGAAAATTCTGCTGCCCATCGAGTTGGAACGGCTGATCGACCGCGAAGACCAAGAGTTCCGCCAACGCGCCCGGCTCGACAAGCAGAACATGCTTCGCGGGCTGCCGTGGACCGGTCAGGCGCTGTACGATCTGGCCGTCGCCCGACTCAAGGCCTGCGCCGCCTCCGGGGCCGAGCCGCGGCTGCTCGACTGGTTCGAGCCGCCGGTGGATCAGCGGCGATTGATCTCGGCCTTCGAGCAATTGCGCGTGCCGCGGAACCTGTTCAAGTTCATGTTCCGCGTGCTCACCGCCCATTGCAACGCCCACACCGAAGAACAACCCCAGTGGCGCATCCCCAGCGGCTTGTTCGAGTCGGTTTTCGCACTTTATCAGCGCGATCAAGACGCGTTCGATCGAGGCGTGGGCGCGGGCTGACGCGGTTTGCGCAGCGGATGCGAATGATTTCTTCGCGCGCCGGCGTGTATCGGCGAGATCGACTCGCGGCACAGCGATCTGTTAAGCGCGAGTCGTCATGCAATGGCAGCTCGATCTTCACGATGATCGGCCCTGCGCGGCGCGCTTCGGGGCAGCGCGGCTTCGAGCAGCGCGGCGGCGAAACCGCGGCGGGCAGATGCCCAGCTCGGCCAAGACCGCGCGTTCCTGCCGACGCATGGCGCGGCGCTGGGCGGGCGATTGATCGTCGTAGCCGGCCAGATGCAGAGCGGCATGGGCGACGTAGAGCAGCAACTCGTCGCTTGCCGACCAACCGAAGCGGCGGGCCGCGACGGCCGCCGTTTCGGCGCTGACGACGATTTCGCCGTCGATCGCGCCGTTGCCCGAGTCGAAGACGAAGCTGATGCAATCCGTCGGAGTCGGATCGTTGAGAAAGCGGCTGTGTACGCGGGCGATTTCCGCGTCGTCAACGATGGCCACGCTCACTTCGCCGCGATGCACGCCGCCGCGAGCCAATGCCGCCCGCACCGCGCGACCGACAGCGCGGCGCGGAACCCGCACGGCGCGCTGCCGATCGACAATCTCCACCTCGAGCGTTGCCGGATGGTCGGCAGCGGCGGGCCGGCAGGGAACGGTGCGTTGAACGCGAATCGCCATGAAAGGAAACCGGTAGATCGTCGCTGAGGGAATCGACGCCGCGCGATCGACCGACGCCGACACCTTCGTTGCACGGCGGCGGGCCATGCAGCCGAGCTGTTCTTGCGAAGGTCAATCCTTTGTCGCGGCCGGCGCGGCCGCTGGAACCGGAGCATCGTTGTTTTTCCGGTCTTCCGCCGCCAAGGCCGGCACACGTTGCGGCGTCGCCTCGCTGCCTGCCTCCCGCGATTCCCGCAGGTCGCGCGCATCGGGGCGGGCTTCTCCTCGCGGCTCGGGATATTTGATTCGTCCGTGATAGATCGAAATCAGCGACATCACCAAGCTCTTCTCGATGGTGCGAAGCTCGCGGAGCGTCAGGCCGCTCTCGTCGAACTGCCCGTCGTGCAGCCGGCGTTCGGCGATCGACCGCACCAAACTTTCGATTCGCGCCGGGGCCGGATCGATCAACGTGCGGCTGGCGCTTTCGACGGCGTCGGCCAACATCAAGACGGCGGCCTCCTTCGTTTGCGGCTTCGGACCGGGATAGCGGAAGAGGTTTTCGTCAGGCTCGTCGCCGTTGGGATCGGATTGGCTCCGCTCGTGGGCGCGGTCGTAGAAATACTCGACCAACGTCGTGCCGTGATGCTGGACGATCAGGTCGATGATCGGCTGCGGCAGGCGGTATTGGCGGGCCAAGTCCGAACCGTCCTTGATATGCGCAATGATCACCAGCGTGCTCATCGCGGGCACCAGCCCTTCATGGCGGCTGCCCTCGGCCCCCTGGTTTTCGACGAAGTAGCCGGGCTTGAGCATCTTGCCAATATCGTGAAAGTACGCCCCCACGCGGACGAACAGTCCCCGTGCGCCGATTGCTTCGGCCGCTGCCTCGGCGATGGCGCCCACGGTGAGCGAATGGTTGTAGGTGCTCGGCGCGCGGCGGACCAGCTCTTGCAGCAGCGGATGGGAGACATCGCCCAACTCGAGCAAGCTCAAGTCGGTCAGCACGCCGAAGACCTGCTCGATAAACGGCAACAGACCGGTCATGAGGAACCCGGCGGCCAGGCCCCACAGGCCGATTCGCGCCGCATCGGTAAGCAGGAACACATTCAGCGGATGATTGTTCAATAGGGCGATGGCGACATCGAGCACGGCGGCCAGCGCCCCGCACGCCAGGCCCACATAGATCAGCTTCCGCCGCGTGCGAATCCGCCCGACGTTGACCACGCCGACGGTTGTTACCGACATCAACAAGGCGAATTCATACAGGTCGTGCCCGGCCGCCAAGGTGACGATCAGGGCAATCGCCGTGACGACCACCATCGCCAGCTCTTGGCGGTAGGCCACCGACATGGTCATGCCGAACAGCAGCAGGGGAATCAACTCGGCGCGCCAGGGATCGTCGCTGAGCAGCTTCGCACCGCCGACGGTTGCCGCGGCCATCACGATCAGCGTGAGCAACCGCGAAACGCTATCGAGCGGCCCGCGCTGCCGATAGCGCATATAAACGCCGCACAACACGAACATCACGAAGATCAGCACAAGGGCAGTCAGCGCGCGAACGATCTGCTCGCCGGCGGTCCGCTGCATTTGAGCGGCTCGATCCTCCAACCGCAGCAACTCGATCTGTTCAGCCGACAGCCGGATCGGTTCTCCGGTTTTCGGGTCGCGGGCGGCCACCAACAATTGGCCGGCCTTGAACACATCGGTTACTTCAGGCACGGCTTCGCTGGCTTTCTGCCGCGCGGCCGCCGTTTGTTCCAAATCCACCTCCAGGGTCGGCGCGAGACGGGGCTTGACCCAGTTGAACAACAAATCGGCTGTTTCGTCGGGCGGCACATGCGTGCGCAGGCTTTGCTGCACGGCCGACTTGTCGCCCAAGAGCACCTCGGCCAATTTGACGCGAAGCAGCGGCTCGGGTGCGCCGCGGGGCCGCACAATCGCTTCGTCGGGGTTGCCGCGGCCCAGCTCGGTTGAAGGCGAATCGAGCAAACCGCGCTGCTCGAACGGGGCAAAGGCCGCGGCCAAGGCCCGATCCAACTGGGCCAAGTTCTCCGGCCCCGAGAACTGCTCGCGAAAGCGGCGGAAGCGGGCTTCGCGGTCTTCGGGGGTAGGCGGCGCGCCGCCCTCGGCCGGTTCTCCCTCGAATTGCCGCCAGATTTCCAACAGCTTCGGATCGGCTTTGTCCAAGCTTTCGGCGGCGGTCAGTTGCGCCACGGCGTTGCGCAGCTCCTTGCGCAGCTCGATCAGCGGTCGCGGATCCTGCGTGTAGCAGTAGGGAACTTGGGCGGCCGCTTGATGCCGGGCCAGCAGGGTTTTCTCGGAATTGGTCCGCTGAAACGAGACCCGCGAAATAATGTCGCGCGCCGGCACATCGCCCACGTGATAGGCGAAAGGCGGGTTCCACGCCCCAATCAACCCGACCAACAGGGCGGCCGCCAAAAAGGCCAATCCGACCCGGCCCAGCACATCGCGGCGCGAAAGGCTCTCCCAGGCGCGCTCCCACTGCCCCGGGGGCAGTTCCAAAGCGGCCACCCGTTCTGATCGCGTTCGTCGTTGTATACCGCCGGCCATCGAAGCTACCCATCCCGCCGGCGTGCGGCCGGACCGGTGTTTCGCCGCGGCTGAGGATCATCGTAGGCATTGACGATCCGCTGCACCAACGGATGCCGCACGATATCCGCCCGCGTCAGCTTCACCGTGGCGATTCCCTCGATTCCGTCGAGCCGTTGCAGCGCATCGACCAACCCGCTGCGGCTCTTGTGGGGCAAGTCGATCTGCGTGATGTCGCCGGAGACGACGATCTTCGATCCCATACCCATGCGGGTGAGAAACATCTTCATTTGCGCCACGGTGGTGTTTTGCGCCTCATCGAGAATGATGAACGCTTCATTGAGCGTTCGCCCGCGCATATAGGCCAGTGGAATGACTTCGATTACTTCTTCATCCGTGTATCGCTTCAGCGCCTCGTGGTCGATCATGTCGCGCACGGCGTCCATCAACGGGCGAAGATAGGGGTTGATCTTCGCCTGAAGGTCGCCGGGCAAAAAGCCGAGGCTTTCGCCGGCTTCGACCGCCGGGCGGACCAGCACGATCTTCTTCACCCGCTCGCGCCGCAGGGCGGCAATCGCGGTCGCCACGGCCAAATACGTTTTCCCCGTGCCCGCCGGCCCGCAACAAAACACCACGTCGTGCCCGCGGATCGCGTCCACATATCGGGCCTGGCCCGGGGTTTTCGGGCGAATCTTTTTGCCCGCCTTGAAAACCTCGATCGGAGCGGCCTCGACAACCGGCTGCCCTTCTTGCACCGAACCGAGCACTCGCACCACGTCTTCCGGTTCGATCGTTCCGTGCCGCGAAGCGAGCATCTGCAACTGTTCGAGCACGGCCGTCGCTTGGGCCACCGCCGGCCCGTCGCCCTCGATCTGCACGCAACCGTCGCGTGCCGTGATTTTCACGCCCAACGCGGTGCGCAGCTTCCGTACATGCTGGTCGCACACGCCGAACAACGTGGTTAGAGCTTGCGAACTGACGACCGAAAGCGACGCTTGTTCCATGGAGTTGCGCCGAACGCCTTGTTCGGCGTCGAAGAAGACGACAACCGAAGCCGCCGATCGTCTGCCCGCCGAAGCCGAAGCAGCCCGACCGCCTCGCGATCCACTGGATATCCACCTGATATCAATATAGCCAATTGTACGCCGCCGGGGACAGTAACGCGAGCCTCTGGACGCAACCCATTGACAAACAAAGACTTACAGCAGCCTTTTCCGGATTGCCCCCGCTCGCGCGGGCCGCGGGGGTTCCCTGGGGCTGCTTATCGACGGTCGGCCTTTTGGTTGCTCGGCAACCGAATGGCGGCCGGTTGAATCGCCCGCACAACGTGAAATCAATTCTTTGCTTGACGGAGAAAAACGAGCAGCGCGCGGGCAATGGAGACGGCCTTTTCGCATCAGCGAAGCACGCCCGACGACGAAGAACGCGCCAGTTCGATCCGTTGGAGCAGTTCGCGGCTGGGCTGATGATCGGGAGCGGCTTGAAGGGCTTGGGCGGCAAGGGCCGCGGCTTGGTCCGCTCGGCCGCACAGCCATTGCGCCTCGGCCCAGCGGTAGAGGAGCTCGGGCTGCGTCGGCCCGCGCTCGGCGGCAAGGGCCAACGACTCGGCCGCATCGTCGTAGCGAGCCAAGGCCAACTGCGCTAAGCCTGTCAGGTAAAGCACTTGCTGAGGTTCCTCGCCGGGATTGTAGGTTTCGGCCAAGCTTTGCAAGGCCTGCAACGCCCGATGCGGCTGTTCGAGCCGGCGATGCAGTTCGGCCACGTCGAGCAGCACCTGGCGATCATCGGGCGCCAGCCCCAACGCGCGATGGAAGTCGGCCAAGGCCTCGCGAAACTGACCCGATGCCTGCAAAATGCGGCCGCGGACTGCCCACGATTCGGCCGATTTCGGATTCAAATCGATGGCGCGTTCGATGCTTTCCCGGGCCGTGTCGATTTGGCCAAGCTCCAGGCACATCTCCGCCATGCGACGATGGAGCACCGGGTCTTCGTCGGCCCGCTTGACCGCCTCGCGCAATTGGGCCAGCGCCTGCTCGCGTTGGCCTCGCTGCCAAAGCGCCTCGGCATAGTGCCGTCGCGGCTCGGAGTCGCCCGGGCAGCTCTTGACCGCCTTGGCCAACCATTGCTCGGCCTCGGCCGCATCGCCGCGTTCGAGGGCCGCCACGCCTCGTCGGGCATACTGGCGGCTGGCGGCCACAGACTGCGACACCGGACCGTCGTAGCCCGGCAGCCGACAACCGCCGAGCAACGCCGCCGCAATCAGAGCCGACACCATCGCCCAAGAGCCTTTCATGGCACGAAACCGTACCAAATCCGTCAAAATGACGCTACACCGCTTTTTGCAATTTCTCCCGCTTCTCGGGGGCCGGTGGGGGGCCGGCGGCAAGCGGAAACGCCAGACAGCACTGCGGACTCCACGCGATCCGAGCAGACACAACGAAGTCCCCATGACCATGAGGAACTCAGAGAAACGAGAAAGCGTCGCGGCCTTGTCGAACAATACGTTTTCTCGTCCCAGATGTTCTGCCGACATCCCGCACGCTGTCGCAAGATACGGCATCGAAACACGGTTGTTCGACAAAGCCAAGCGTTGTAAAGAATCCTGATCGAAGGCGTGCTTCACGACAGGCGCCCCGCGCCCCGCGTCGAACGCGGCGTCTTGCCGAGTGGGCCGCGGCGCGAGGCCTCGCTGAAAAACCTGCGCTGATGATCGCGGCGGCACATCATGCGAAAACGGTCGTTCCCAGGCAACTGTGCGTTGAACTCGGACAGACTTTTGTTGCCGCACGATCGGCCTCGAAGATTAGCAATTCGCAAGCGATCGTTTGCCGCATTGTGCAGGCTCGGCTCTTCTCGGCACGTATTCTCGGCTTATGCAGTAACAATCCGGCGAAGGTCTGCCGCACTGTGTTTCTGCTTTTCTTCTGCTGCCAGGAATCTGTTTCACCCTGCGCAGGGCCGATCAGCGATCTTCGCAAATCCTGTCGAAGCAATTCCGCCGAACCTTGGGGTGCAGCGCCTCGATTCGTTCGGCGAAGCCCAATAGTGTTTCTCAGTCGCAAGCAGGCAAAAGGTTTTGTGCAGATAGAAATATCGAAAACGTCAAGAGGGAGCAAATCGGTTTTCGTGGCAAATTGCTGCAAAACCCTTGACCGCCGTTTGCCGACAATGCAAGAATATTAACCGAACTGCGATCAGCAGGCGTGTTGGTTGCGTATATCTGATGAGAACAACCGAGCATCGCTGCGGAGTTCGAGAAGAGGTATTGCTCTCGATTGCGGCCGCAGGTCTTTTTGCGGCCGCTTAGAGCGATGCAACGCACGCGACGATCGCTAAGTGAACCCGGCAAACGACGAATGTCGTTGGCTATCGCTTAGGGTCGAACATTCCCAGAAGGGCTTTTATACTTCGCGCGCCGTAAATGGCGTCTCTCTCGCGGGAGAAAATCGCCGATTTCGGCAAGCGAGCAGTATAGCGGGGGGCCTCTGCGCGGTTTGCGCGATCGCGGATGGTGTTAGGGTTCGGTGTGCTTGCCGGAGTTGGTCTGCTCGCGGGCCGAATCCGCGACCCAAGTTCCTTCGGCAAGGGCCGGAAGAGTCGTCCTTCGCAGCGAGGCGCATGCCGCGCCGGTGCGTCGTTGATCCGACGACGCGCCGTTCGAGGCGAAAAGCGTTCGATGCTTCGATCGCCTGCGAAGTACCAGACAGGATGATTTCATGCACACAAGCAATGCTCGGTCGGTGGAAGAACTGCACCTGGTCAACCAGTTCGATCAGTTCCGTCGCGTTTTGCAATCGCCAGAATATCGCACGCATCGCGAGAAGCCGCTGGCGCATTGGGCGCTGCCTTCCGACCGCCGTCTTCCGCTGGCCTTTTTGGGCCGGCGGCTGGGCGAATTAATCGAAACCCCGTTTTCGTCGCTGGCCGCCACGGCCGGGGTGGGCCGAAAGAAGCTCAGCTCGTTGATCATGCTGCTTTCGCGCGCCGTGCAAACCGCGCCCGGCGATCTGCCTCAAACGTCGTCGGTGGCCCCGACGGCGGCGTCCCCGCTTCCGCGGGCCGACCTGTTCGATTTCTCGCATGTTTCCGAAATGGTTTGGGATCAGTGGCGCACCAGCGTGGTGCGGCACGGGCTGGGCTGCGAAAAACTAGGTCGTTTCGCGCCGAGCCTGCGCCACATGACGCGCGTCATTTGGAATCGTTCGCTGGGCGAGTATGCCCACCAAACGCTGGCGCAAATCCGCGCCCAAAAAACCCACGGCGAGAAACGGGTTCGCGCCATCCTCGAGGTGTTTCACGGGCTGCATGCGATGATCGGCGCGATGGGCACGCAACGCCACTTGGTCGTCCGGCTTTATCCCGCGCTGATCGACCAAGTGGAGCGATGGGTCGAACGGCAGCTTCAGTCGGCCGATCCCCTCGATGAAGAATCGCTCTTGGAGAACTACGTTCGTCCGTTGTGCGACCAGGTGCGAATCGACGCCAATGAGCCGATCGTCCGCTTGATGGAAACGCGGTTGGGCTTTCACGGGCCGATCACCAGCGTGCGACAGGTGGCCCGGGGAATGGGCCTGACTCGTGCGCGGGTGTATCAGCTCCTTAACGAAATCAACGACATCATGGTCGTTCGCTGGCCCAACGGACGACATCTAAGCTACGAACTGCTCGGCAAGGTGCAGCGACAAATCGAAAACGCCGAGCAATCGAAGCCGCTGCCTCAGTTTTTTGCGGCGGTGGAGCTCTTTTATCCGGCGGCGCGGCGAGGGGCCGAAGGTTCGATCGAGCCTGCCCGTGCCTCGCGGCGCGATCGGCGCGAGACGTCGGCCGCGTTGATGAGCACGAGCTGAAGGTTGACGAGCACGAGCTGAAACGCGCCGCCCCGACGGCAACCGCGTTGCCCGACGTCGCCGGCCCTCGCCCCGGGGCCGCGGCGCTCTAACCCGTTGAAGTGCATCGCGCCGGCCGGGGCAACTGTCGCGTCCTTCTCGACGGCAGGCCGCACAGGCGATACAGGCGATCTTCTTCCGAGCGCCGGCACATCGCGGCCGCATTGCGTCGTGTTGCAATGCTGCAAGAGGGAAACGCTCAAGCGGCCCGGCGTTCGAAGGTATGTGCTGTTGGCGACGACGATTCGTCGGCAGTCGTCTCCGGGGCGATTTCCGGCGGCGAAAGCCGCGACCAGGGCAGCGCGGCGACGGCCGCCAAGCGGCCCAGCATTTCGCACGCCAGCGAGGGCCGCACAAGGCCCGCTGCCCCGCGCAACAGGCACAGGCCGAGATGGGCCATCGCGCCGGACCACCGCCCCCGTCGGGCCGCCCAACGCCAGAAGAACCGCTCGGCGCGCCAACCGCGGCTCAGCGCGTTCTCGCTTTCCCACTTTAGAACCGGCAAGTCGAACCGCACGGAGTTTTCAGCGATTGGCGCACACCGCGAGCCGATCAGTTGGAGCCGCAAGGCCAGATCGGCATGGCAAAGCGTTGGTCCGCCCAAGTCCGTCCAACCGCCGGCGATCTCGACCGCGCGGCGGCGGAAGAATCCGGCCAGGGCGTCGGGCCCAATCGGTCGGTACGATCGCCGAAGGGCATCCGGTCGTCGGCCTTCCGCCACGCGATAGACTTCGCCCGCAAGCCCGTACCCCAGCCCCATGCTGACCACCGAATCGCGGCAGGGCGTCGCGAGGGACAGGATGTTCGCCGGCACGGCGTCGTCTTCGGCAAGGGCAGACAGCGTATGGTCGCGCCGCACGGCATCGCCCGCCGGTAGGCTGTTGCCCTCGGCCCGCGACAAGCGGTGAACGATCAAGGGAGCCGCCGACGCCACCCGCGGATCGTCGAAGGCGGCCAGAGCGGACTCGGCCCAACCCGGCATCACCTCAGTGCCGCAAGCGAGAACGGCCACGATCTCGGCCCGGCAAATGGTCCAAGCGGCATTCAGTTCGTCGGTCCAGCCCGCCTTTTGCGGAAGGCGAACGAATTCCACTTCGCCTTCGAGCTGGTAGGGATCGTCGTAAGGACGATTGAGAACAAGAACGATCTGGCTGTCTTCGGGTCGGTTTTCCAACACCGAAACCAACGTGGACTCAAACTGCTGAGGGTCGCCCAGAACAGGAATGACAATCGAAAGACGCGGCACGTTTGCTCGTCCCTGTGGAGTTGCGTCAAACACAAACGCCGGGGCGTCAATACGTTGCGCGGCGCGGGCGTCGGGCTCAACGCGTGGCAAAGACCCGATGGATGCCGGGCAGAAAGGGATTCACTTGGGTTTAGTCGGCTAGCGACGATGGTGAAGTTTATTCATTAAAAAGTGGAGATTCGGCTTGAACATTTTGCAGCGACCCCAACGCCCCAATAAGAAAAGGCGCATCATTTCAGCCAAGCGAGGCAGCAAGAAGGATCGCTAGACGGGGAGGTTTGGGCAAGCAATATACCGCCCTTTCAGGGCTTTTGCCTGTTTCTCTTGGGGCCTGCCTAGATTTTCGCATTTACCCAAATCCGCAGGGCGTTGCCCTGGGCTAACGTATTTCGCCCCGTTGGGGCTGCTCTTGCGTCAAACCGGTTCCTGAATGCCGTGGCGCGGCGGGGGCTGCTCCAGGCACAATCCGGCTCTCAGAATGCGGTGCCCCGTTGAGGCTGATTTCGGCGCGCCCCGGTTTCGAAAAGCGGTACCCAATGCCCTTGGGCTGAAATGCTACCACAATACCAACTTCAGAGGGCCGAGCTGGTACGAAACGGGCTACGAATGAGAACCGGACTGGGTTGGCGTGGCTGCGGAATCGCCATCGCCACACTCTCCCTTCCTCAAACACCCCATCTTTCCCATCATCCCAAAGCAATCCCAGCGGAAGTCCGGCTGGGAAGAATGGCAAAAGTTTGCCGGTTACGCTGCCGATAACAGCCTTGCCGGATTTTCTATAGCTCGTTGCGCGCTGCGGCGCGCGGCCGGTTATCGGGTTCCGGCAAGGGGGGAATCGCGGGCGGCGAGATGGGCGCGGCAACGGTATTCGTTGCCGCCAACGCGCGTGTTCCTTGAGGTAGATCGTATCATGAAACGGCCTTCCCCCCTGCTTCTTCTCGGCTTGGTGTTTGCGGTCGGCGTCGTCGGATGCAAACCGCAACAGCCGTTCTATCTGTTCGAAGATGGCGATCTGTCGCACTACGTGGGCAAGGCTACGGAAATCGACTATCCCGATGTCGATGTGCAAACGCTCGGCGAAGTGGAAGGGGCCGCCCGCCCATTCTCGCTGGAGAACCGCGACGCCAAAGAGGTTTGGGACTTGCGGCTCGAAGAGGCCGTGCAAATCGCGCTGGCCAACAGCAAGGTGATGAAGTCGATCGGCGGGACGATCATCGGCCCGCCCGACTTTCTCGTTCGCAGCCCCGGCGCGGTCGCGTCGATCTACGATCCGGCCGTGGCCGAAAGCGATCCGCGGAGCGGTGTCGAGGCGGCGTTGGCGGCCTTCGACGCCCAATTCCGCTTCATCAATCGCTGGGAGAAGTTCACCGAACCGCGAAACAACATCGCCAATCCCATCTTCCCCTCGGTCCGCCAAGACGATCAGGGCACGTTCCAGTGGCAGTTGAGCAAACTGAACGCCACCGGCGGAACGACGTCGATTTCGCACTCGTGGGTGTACCTCGACAGCAACAGCCTCACGCGGGCCTATCCGAGCGATTGGACCACCGCCCTGAAGGCCGAGGTGCGGCAGCCGTTGTTGCAGGGCTTCGGCGTAACGTTCAACCGCATTGCCGGTCCGAGCAATCAGCCGGGCGTGTACAACGGCGTGCTGTTGGCGCGGATCAACACCGACATCGCCTTGTGCGATTTCGAACAATCGGTGCGCAACCTGGTGTACGATGTGGAAACAGCCTACTGGGAAGTGTACTACGCCTATCGCCAGCTCGACGCCGTCATCGCCGGCCGCGACGCCAACCTGCAAAACTGGCGCGACGCCAACTTGAAACTCGAAGTCGGTTCGTTCGCCGCACACGAAGAGGCCCAGGCGCGCAACCAATACTTCATCTTCCGCGCCGCGGTGGAGCGGGCGCTGACCGGTCTGTACCAGGCCGAGGCGAAACTCCGCTATCTGATGGGGCTGGCCACCAGCGACGGCCGCCTCATCCGCCCAATCGATGAACCGACCACCGCCAAAGTGGCGTTCGACTGGACCGAATCGCTCAGCGAAGCCATCGCCCGCAGCAGCGAATTGCGCGAGCAGCGCTGGCTGGTCAAACGCCGCGAGTTGGAACTGATCGCCGCGAAGAACTTCCTCTTGCCGCGTTTGGACTTGGTGGCCAACTATCAATGGATCGGGCTGGGCGAAGAGTTGATCGAATCGCACGGCGGCAGCGGCGACTTCCGCCAACGCGGCTCGAACAGCTATCAATCGCTCACCAGCGGCGACTTCGCCGATTGGCTCGTCGGCGTCGAGTTCTCGATGCCGCTCGGGTTCCGCCGCGAGATGGCCGGCGTGCGCAACGCCCAATTGCTCCTGGCCCGCGAACGCGCCCGATTGCAAGAGGCCGAATTGGAAGTGTCGCATCAGTTGGGTTACGCCATTCGAGAACTCGAATCGACGCTGGTGCAGGCGCAAACCAACTACAATCGCCGCATCGCCGCCCGCGACGAGGTCAAGGCCGCCCGAGAGAAGTATCGCGCGGGCGTCCGCGACGGCACGCTGACCAACGTGCTCGACGCCGAACGCCGCCTCGCCGAGGCCGAAAGCGACTACTACCGCACGCTGGTCGATTACAACAAGGCGATTGCCCAGGTTCACTACCGCAAAGGTTCGCTGTTGGAGTACAACGGCGTGTATCTCTCGGAAGGTCCGTGGCCGGCCAAGGCCTACTTCGACGCGCGACGCCGTGCCCGCCAGCGCGACGCCAGCATGTACCTCGACTACGGCTTCGCCATGCCGGGACCGGTCAGCCGCGGGGCGGTTCAGCAACAA
>Ga0308414_1001940_pt1 | contig 13431 bp, 6 predicted proteins | sample HotsprSampleOS50_FD_205667 | JGI IMG/M metagenome (GOLD analysis project Ga0308414, IMG submission 205667) | Hot spring phototrophic mat microbial communities from Octopus Spring, Yellowstone National Park, Wyoming, United States - 20090730_OS50 ... | reverse complement strand
CGGGCGCGCAGGGCGGCGGCGAGCTCGTAGCCGTCCATGCGCGGCATCTCGATGTCCATGAGGATGGCGTCGGGAGGCGTGGCGCGGCGCTCGAGCAACTCCAGGGCTTCCATGCCGTCGCGCGCTTCAAAGGTGCGCCAGCCGGCGGCGCGCAGCAGATTGGCCACGGAGCGGCGGATGGAGATGGAATCGTCCACGATGAGGATGGTCTCCTCGCTGGCCGCGCGGCGGCGGATCGGCGCCGGCATCGAGACCGCCGGGTCCAGATCGAGGGACGACGGGTTGAGGATCAGCACGACAGAACCGTCGCCGAGAATCGTGGCCCCGGCGAAACGGTGGAGCCGCGCCAGAAGTCCGGTGAGCGGTTTGATGACCACTTCGCGCGCTTCGATGACGCGATCCGCCAGCAGGGCCAACTCCCGCTCGCCGTTGTTAACGAAGAGCAGGGCGCAGCGGCCGGGCCGTTCCTCGGCGGCCGAGAGGCCAAGCCACTCGCCCAGCCGGCAGGCCGGCAGCCACTGGCCGTCCACTTCGACGCCCGGACGGCCTTTCCGCTCGACAAGCTGCGAATCGAAAACGCGCATCTGCCGGGTGAGTGCCGTCATGGGCAGGGCGAACTTGGAGCCGGCCGCTTCCAGAATCACCACCCGGTCGACCGCCATGGAGACGGGCAGGACGAAGGTGAACGTCGTGCCGGCCCCGGGCGCCGTGTGGACGGAGAGGCGCCCGCGGAGGCTCTCGATGGTGCTGCGGACGATGTCCATTCCGACGCCGCGCCCGGAAATCTCGCTCAGCGATTCCGCGGTGGAGAAGCCCGGCTCGAATATCAGCCGGATGAGCGTCTCCTGGCTGGCCGCTTCGGCCTGTTCCGGGGTGAGCCACTCCTGCTCCACGGCGCGGCGGGCGATCTTCCGCAGGTCCAGCCCCGCCCCGTCGTCGCTGAGCTGGATGGAGACATGCGCTCCCTGGCGGGATGCCGACAGCCGGATCAGCCCCGTTTCCGGCTTGCCTGCGGCGAGCCGGGCGCGAGGCGGTTCGATGCCATGGTCGATGGCGTTGCGCAACAGGTGTTCGAGCGCCGGGGCAAGCTGCTCGACCACGGTCTTGTCGAACTCGGTTTCCATGCCCGCCGTCTCCAGGCGAACCGGCTTGCCGGTCTTGCCGGATGTGACGCGCACGGTCCGGTCCAGGCGGTTGGCTAGGCTGGACAGCGGCACCATGCGGAGGCGCATGAGCTGGTCCTGCGCCTCGCCGCTCAAGCCGCGCTGGCGGGCGGCCCAGGTGTCGAACTGGGCGCGCATGGACTGCAACTGCGCGCTGAGCGAGGACAGGTCCGCGGTGGCTTCCGCCAGGTCCCGCGCGACCAGGTTCAGTTGCGTATAGCGGTCGAATTCGAGCACGTCGAATTCCGACGCCGAGGAAGTGGCCTCGTGGACCCCCTGCGGCAGGCCCGAGCCGGGGGAGCCGCTTTCCTGGGCTTCCGCCAGTTGGTGGGAGATGCGCCGCATGCGGGCCAGGTTGAGCGCGAGTTCGTCGAGCTCCTTGCGGAAGGCCTCGATCTGCTGCTCGAAGCCCGAGGCGTTCATGAAGATCTCGCTCAGGATGCGCGCAATGCCCGACAGGCGTTCGACAGGCACTCGCACGGCAGCCTGCGGCTCGGCCGGCGCCGGGCGGGGCGGAGCGGCTTCTTTCGGCGCCGCCGGCGGCGCGGCCGCCGGCTTCGCCAAGGGAGCATCCGGAGCGGCGGGCCGGGCGCCCGGGGAGGCCGCGGCGGCGGCCGCGAGATCGCTCAGCACAACCCGGACGCGGCCCAGCAGGGGTTCATTGTCGCCCTGGGCGGCGACCAGCTCGCTGAGCGCGTCGAAACCGGTCTGCATCGCTTGGAGGCACGATTCGCCGTAAGCCGCAGTTCCGTTCAGCACCCCATCGAGCAGCAACTGCAGCCGCCGCGCCACCGCGCTGGCGGCCCCGAGGCCGACCATGCCCGCAGCGCCTTTGATGGTGTGCACCGCCCGGCGGAACCCTTGCAGGTGGGGCCGGGGATCGGCCGCGTTCGAAGCCAGCTCGCGCAGGGCCGATTCGGCGGCGGCCAGGTTCGATTCGGCCTCGGCCAGAAAGGTATCCAGCAGGAACGGGTCGGTTTCCTCCCGCGCCTGCAACGCCTCGTCCTCTTCCGGTTGAGGGGCTGAGGCTTCCGCTTGCGCCTGTTCCAGACAGACCGCCAGCAGCGCGTCCAGCTGGCCAAGCAGGTCGCGGACGCGGTCCTTCAAGGCGCGGTTGTCGCCGCGGGCGGCGGCCAGATCGGCAAGGCAATCGTGCCCGTGCTGCAGCAGGTCGAGGATCTCCCCTTCAGCAGGCAGGCTGCCCGCAATCAGCAGATCGAGGATGTCCTCCATCCGGTGCGCCACCCGCGCCGCCGTTTCCAGTCCGGTCATCGCGGCCGCGCCCTTCAGGGTGTGGGCATGATGGCGGAGGTCGCGAAGGGCAGGCCCGGGCTGGCCGGGGCTGGCGCGCAGGGCGGCCACCCCGGCGTCCAGGCGCTCGAGGAGTTGTTCGGCTTCCGAGAGGAATGTGTCGATGAGGTCGGACGCCACCGGCTCGAAGTCCGGGATGGGCGCGCTGGCCTCTCCGCCTGTCGCGGGCCGCGCACTGGCGGCGCCGCCGGAGGCCGGCGTGGGCGCCTCGCCGCCACCCGCCGGAGCCCCGAGGCCTTGCCGGAGCGCTTCGAGGGCTGTTTCCAGAATTCTCAGCCCCTCGCCGTCCAGCCGGTGTTGGCCGAACAGCGCCGGGGCGGCCAGCTCCTCGACCTGCCGCGCCGGACCCGCCAGAGAGTCCAGCCCGATCATGTCGCAGGCGCTGCGGATCGAGTGCGCCAGCCTGTGGATTTCGGCCAGAGCTTCCGGGGCGGCGGCCTCTTCGCGCAGGCGGGCGGCCTCCTGATCGAGAGACGGCAGGCAGCTGCGGACTTCCTCGAGGAAGCTGTGGAGAACCGCGGGGTCGAGTGCGTGGCTCATGGCGCGCTTCCGTGAGAGGCTCAGGCGATCTCCACGCTCTCGGCTTCCAGGGCGGGCCGGGACTCGGCCTGCGGCACGCGGAAGCGGGAGAGCGACGCGTTGAGGCTGGTGACCATCGAGGCCAGCCGCCGGATGTCCTCGGCCGCCTGCAAGGCGCCGGAGGCAGTGGTTTGCGTGGCGCGGGAAACCTCGGCCACGGTGGAGGCCACCTGTTCGGAGCTTTCCGCCTGGCGGCGGGCCACATCCGAGATGCCGCGGACCAGATCGGAGATGTGCTGCGAAACGGTTTCGATCAGGCTCAGGCGGTCGCCGGCTTCCGAGGCCACCGCCGACCCTTCCACCACTTCACGGGTGGTCGCCTCCATGGCCGAGATGGCTTCGTTGGTCTCACGCTGCACCGACTGGATGAGCACGGTGATGCGGCGCGTCGCTTCCGTGGCGCGCTCGGCCAGGCGTTCCACCTCTTCGGCGACGATGGCGAAGCCCTTGCCCGACTCGCCCGCGGCGGCGGCCTGGATCGAGGCGTTCAGCGCCAGAATCGACGTCCGGTCGGAGATTTCCGAGATGAGCTGCACGATCTCGCCGATCTCCTGCGAGCTTTCCCCGAGGCGTTTCATGCGGCGGGCGGTCTCCTGCACGTGGCGGCGGATGTTGTCCATGCCGGCCACGGTGCGGCGCACGGAATCGCCGCCGGCCAGCGCCGCCGCCAGCGCATCCTCGGCCACCTTGGCCGCGGCGTTGGCCTGCTCGGACACCTTGCGGATGGACTGCGCCATCGCCTGCAACGCATTGGAGGCGGCCAGCACGCGCTGGGACTGCGTCTGGCTGCTTTCCGCCAGCGACTCGGTGACTTCGCGGACCTGGAAGGCGCTCGAGTTGACCCGCGCGGTCGTGTCCTGCACGGCTCCGATGATGGTGCGCAGCTCGCCCAGCATGTAGTTGAACGCGTCGGCGATGGCGCCCGTCATCTCGGCCGTGACTTCCGCCTCCTTCGTCAGGTCGCCTGCGGCCACGCCGCTGACATCGTCCAGCAGCTTCAGAATGCTCTGCTGGATGCGGTCGCGCTCCTCGCGCGACTGGATCAGAGACAGCGTGTTGGCCAGCATCTCGTTGGTCGATTGCGCCATCATGCCGAGCTCGTCCCGGCTGAGCACCTCCGCGCGCGCGTCGTAGTTGCCCACGCTGATCTGCTCGAACGTCTCCCGCATCGAGCGGATCTGCCGCGCGATGCCGCGCTGGATCAGGAACACGAAAACCGCCGACATCGCCAGCAAAAGCAGCGCCGTCTGCAACTGCGAGTTCTTCTGCGCCGCCAGCCTCCTGAGGCGGGCCTCGAACAGCCGCCGCACCTGGCCCGCGGTCGCGTCGTGCAGGGCGAACAGCTTCTGCACCGCCGAGGCGCCGTTTTCGATGTAGGCCACCGGCTGCACCTCGATCGAGGCGCGCTCCAGCAGCTCCCGCTGCGTCAGGTTGCGCAGGAACCCGGCCGAATTGAGCGCCGTGGCCAGCGTGTCGTCCAGGTTCTCGCGCAGCGGCTCGTTGTAGCTGAACGCGGCGCGGTAGTTGCGTTGCAGGGACTCGAGCGAGGCGCTCACCTGGCGGACCAGATACCGGATCTGCGCTTCCTCGGCGGCGCTCATCGAGTGGCGCGCGGCCACCGCCGAGCCATGGGAGGCCAACTGTCCCAGATGCTCCACGGTGGCGGGGATCTGCTGCAGGATGGAGTCCACCAGGTAGAAGGTGTCCAGCTCGGGGTCGGTGGTCAGTCCGGTCTTGTCGCCCACCAGCCGGATGTGCTGGAGAAGCAGCGATATCAGCTGGGTGTGGCGCTGGTAGCTGTCCTCGGCCTTCAACTTCTCGTAATTGCTCTTCAGGCCGTTCCACGAAGCCCGGATCGCCTCCCAGGACGTCGTGGTGCCGAGCTTGCGGCCCAGCCGCGCGTCGGCGCGTTCCACGGACTCCATCGCTTCCGCGATCTGCTTCTGCGTCCGTTCGAGGATCGGCGCCACGCTCGCATCGCCGTTGAGGTAGGCGCTGGCGGCCACGCGGTGGTGGGGAACCCGCTCGAGCAAGCTGCGCAGCGGCATCACATATTCGAGTCCTTCCTGCTCGGCCACTGTGCGCGCAATCTGCTCGTTCTGCGTGTTCAAAAACAGATACAGAAGCGTCGCCACAGGAATGGCGGCCATCAGGCCGGCGACGACCAGCTTCTGCCAGATCTTCAGGCTCCCAAGCATGTTCTCGCTACCTCCATCCCTGCCTGCGCAGGGCAACCGCAGCCTCTCCGGGCCGCCTCATGCCATCTCCTCCGGACTGAATGCCGGGTATTGTCCGGCCGCCGTTTCGAGCGCTTCCGAACCGAAGACCGCCCCAGGATCGAGCCAGGAGACCTCGCGGCCCCGGTGTTCGAGGCTGCCCCGCACCGGACCGGGCCGGGACGGCGGCTTCACCTCGGCTTCATTGAAAGGCGCCAGTCCGTTCAGCTCCTCCACCATCAGCGCCACCACCGGGTCGGCCGGCCCCGCCTGCGCCACGATCAGCCGCTGCGCCGGCCGCTCCCTCCTCTTGCCCACCAGCGCGGCGAGATCGAGAAGCGGAAGAATCTCCCCGCGCAGATTCACCAGGCCGCGGACGAATCCCGGAGCGCCCGGCACCGGCGTCACCCGGCCCACGCACTCCACCTCCCGAACGCTTTCCATCGGCAAGGCGTAGGACTCGCCGCCTGCGCGGAACACCAACAACCGCGGCTTCTGTTCCGGCGCCGCGCGCAGCGCCGTCTGGCTTTGCAGGATGCGCTCCACATCGCTGATCGACTCGAGGCGGGCCCGCAGCCGCTCCGGCAAGCCCAGGGCCATCAGAGTGACGGCAGGCGGAATCGGGCAGGCGTCGGCGGCATGATCTTCGGAGACCGCATCCCGCGCAAGCCGCTTTTCTCCTGAAGCGCTCTCTCCGGCGCCGGCTGCACGTTCCCTGGCATCGGCCGCCGGGGCAGGCTTCACGCCCGGAGCGGCAAGCGCCGGCCCGGCGGAAAGGGCGTGCGGCCCGGGCGGCAGAGCTTGCGTTTCGGGCGCCTGGACGGGCGGGGCCGGCAAGGCTTCCTTCACGAACGCAGCGCCGGCCGGCGGCTGTGTGGAACGGATGGCGGACCGTGCAGCGACAAGGAGCTGATCCACCATTTTCTCCGCCTGCGAGGCATCCACCAGTTCAAACTCGTCCTCCTCGTCCTCGTGGGAGGCAAGACCACGCGTACCCGTTGGCAAGGCAGGCTCCGCCCGGACCTCTGGCGCGCCGGAGGAAACCTCGGCCGGAACAACGGCAGCGGCTTGAGGCGCTGGCGCCGGTCCAGCAGGGGCTTCAACGCACTCACCGTCGGCAGACGCGCCTGGCTCGGCGGCGGAATCAGCCGTTCGAGAAGGCCCCTCCTCCAGGGGTTGCCCGGCGGCAAGGGATTCCGCCGCCTCTTCCACGGGTTCGGCCGCCTCCCTCTCCCCGGCGGCGGCACTCCGTTCGAAAGGCGGGGAGGCAGGCTCTTCCGCCACTGGCGCCAGACGCGCGGCGCCTGCCTCGTCCCGATCCTCTCGCAGCCGGATGCTGCCATCCAAAGGGGAGACGCCCGCAGTTCCGATCTCTGCCTCCTCCGCCGCAAAGACCAGGGAGTCCGCTTCCGCGCCGGGAGTGTCTGCCGCTTCCCCCGCCGGGGCCGGAACCGGCGCTTCTGTCTCCGCCGCTTCGGCCACGGCTTCGTCCCGGCGGGGCCGGTGCGGCTCCACTGCGGCGTACTCCTCCGCGAGGAGTACAGCGGCGGCTGGCTCTCCGGCCGCTTCCTCGTCGCCCGGAAGGCGCGCCAGAATGCCGCCCGCCTCGCTCTCCGCCGTTGCAGGTGGCGCTTCCGCAGGCAGGCAAGCAGAATGCCCGGACCCGTCCGCTGGACCTGCCTCTGCCCCGGCAGATCCGGGCACGACGCCGGCCTCGGCGCTGCCTGAAACAGACTCCACCGGCGCGTCGGCAATGCTGTCAACCCTGCTTTCCGCGGCAGGCTCTTCCATCAGCCGCGCCAGAAGCATTCCGCTCAGGCTGCCGGCGCCGGGATCCGTTTCCACAGAAGACGCCTGGTCCAGAGTTCGGAGGATCTGTTCCGCTTCCGCCAGGTCGCCGGATTGCGCCTGCCAGTCCAGCGCGGCCATTCCAGCGGCTGACGGCGGCAGTCCGGCAGAAGCGCCGGAGTCCCCCTCGGAGGCGGCCAGCAGTTCAGCCAGCAACCCGGCCAGCGGCAGATCATCGGCGTCCGGCGAGGGTTCCTGCGGTTGAGGCCAAGGCTGCTCCATAAGACGCGTGCTCCCGTATCAGGGCCTAGTGAAGCCGGGCTTCGACTTCCGCGGCGAGTTCCTCCGGGCGGAACGGCTTGGTGATGTAGCCGTCGGCGCCCTGTTTCAGTCCCCAGTAGCGGTCAAACTCCTGCGTCTTGCTGCTGACGAAGATGACCGGGATCTTGCTCAACTCGGCGTCGCTCTTGATCTGGCGGCACACCTGGAAGCCGCTCACTTTCGGCAGGACGATGTCCAGCAGAATGAGGTCCGGCTTGTGCATCCGGGCCTGGGCCAGCGCGCGTTCGCCGTCCTCGGCCACCAGCAGGTCGTAGCCTCGCCCTGCCAGGGCATCCTGCATCAGTTGGAGGTGGGCCGGGCTGTCTTCCACCAGCAGGATTCGCTTCGCCATCGTCATTTGCACCTCGCACTGCCGCCCGCCTACGCATTGCGGACGGCCGTATACTTCTCCACAACTTCGGCCAGGGTGGCCTCCTGAAAGGGTTTCGTGATGTAATCGGTGGCGCCGGCCAGGCGGCCCTTCACCTTGTCAAAGAAGCCGTCTTTTCCGGAGAGCATCACGACAGGAATGGACCGCGTGGCAGGCGCCTGCTTGATGACCTTGCACACCTGGTAGCCGTCCATGCGGGGCATGGTGATGTCAAGCAAAACCAGGTCGGGGGTCTCCTCGCCAAGGCGCGCCAGCGCCTGCATGCCATCGGCGGCCGTGATGACCCGGTAGCCGAGCCGTTCGAGCGTAATGGAAACGATCTTGCGCACAGTGAGGCTGTCGTCGACGGCAAGAACCAGGCGCCTCTGGGCGAGCTTGCCAAGCAGACGCTCGACGCCCGCATGGCCGGGCTGCAGCCCGGCCGCTTTTTTCAGATGGGGAACCGCTTCCGCCGAGCGGTTGAGGTTGAGCAGGCACAGCGCCATCAGCAGGTGGTCGGCAAAGCTTTCCTGCTTGGCCAGCCGGGCGTGAAGCTTCTGCATGGCCTGCTGGACCGCGTCTTCGTTGACCCCCTTGTTTTGGGCGAATTCCTCCGGCTCTGCCAGCATCGCCAGAATGCCGCATCGCGGGCACCGGCGCTCGGCGCGCGGGCTGGAGGCGGCGCAGACCGGACACGTCCACACGGCGGGCGCGGGCGCCTGCGGTGGCGGCGCCGCGGCGGCAGGAGCATGGCCGTTGCCGCTGGCAGGCGGCTTTTTGGCGCCGCGGCTGTAACGGAGGCCGCTTTCCTGGAGCCGGGCCAGCGCCAGCGCATTCAGCGCCTGCTGGTTGTTGGGATTGATGTCCAGCACCCGGGACAGCGCTTCCATCGCCTGTTGCTTGTCTTCGCTGAGAGCCGCGATCCACAGCCAGGCGCTTTCGTTCCTCGGGTCGCGTTCGACGAGATCGGCGAGCAGCTTGCGGGCCAGTTGGCGCTGCCCCAACTTGGCGGCCGTGATCGCCTCGGCCAATGCCACCTGCGGCTTGACCCAGGCCGCTTCAGCCATACTCCGAGTCTCCATGTGCCGGACCGTACGCTACTTTCCGCCCCGCGTGGCGGTGGCTTCACATCCATCTTGCGTACTACTCGCTTTTCGGAACAATCGGCGAAACACTTTAGGGCGTTTCTCCAATTCATCGAATCAGACAGACGCCCCCGGGTGTTCCGCGGGCGGATCAGGGCTCGATGCGGAGAGACTCCAGGATCAGGCTGAGCTCGCGCGAGTCGGCGGGCGGTCGGAAAGAGCGGTCCGCCCGCAGCACGATCTCCAGCCGGTCCCGGGCGCCGGGGAGAGGAGCGGTGCGGAGGGCCTGCGATCCCGGCTGGAGCGGACAGCGGAGGACCTCGACGCCGTTCGCGGTGACGGAAAGCTGCCGTGCCGGGGAAGCCTCGGGCAGGAACAGCGAGATGGCCAGAACGCCGGCTCGCGGTTTCAGCACGAACTCCGCCTCGCGGGCCATCCAGCGGTAGCGTCCATCCTCGAGGCCGTGGACGCCGCTGAGGATGTAGGTCTCGGCGTCGGGGGCGTTCATGGGGAGGTCGGACCGCTCGAGCGGCACGGGTGCGATGCGGGTGACGGTGATGCGGTCGAGCGGCTGCCGGCTCCAATCGAATGGCCGGAGGCCGAAGGCGCAGGTCATCCAGGCGGATCTGGCGTGCAACCCCATGAGTTGCAGGGGGAGCGCGGGCCGGATTTCGTAGGAGGCTGCCGGCTCGGCCTTGCCTCCGCCGGTGGAATAGTGGACCGGGAAGCCAAGCTCGCTGCGGACGACGACCGAGTCCGGGCCGATGCGCTGGCCTGCCATCACGGGCCGTGCGCCGCGTTGCTCCAGGTAATAGCGGAGGCTCCATTCACCGGCCACGTAAGTCTGGCGGCCGAGTTCCACTTGCTCCGCGATGTCCTTGTAGCCCTGCCAGTGATGCATGGCGGCCCGCGCCAGGGCGAAAGCCAGCAGCCCCTGTGCGGCCGCGGCCGCGGCCAGACGCCGCGTTCCCAGCCGCTCCGCCGCCAGAATGGCCAGCGGCGCCGCTACGGGAAGAAGATACCGCGCCGCCCCGGCAAAGAACAACACCAGCGACGCGGCGAAAAAGATCCGCACCCACCATCCGAGCCAGCCCTCCACGCGCCAGAGGATCAGCACGCCGAGAGCGAAGCTGGCCCAGAACAGCGGGTGCGGGTCGAGCCATGCGGCGGGCAAGCCCGCCAGCAGGGGCCAGGAAAGATGGAACTCGGCCACCGGTCCGGTGAGCCAGCCGAGGTGCGCCGTGAGCGCGGTCGCGCTGGCCAGCTTGTTGGCCGCCTTCTGAAGGCCGTATTCGCTGAAGTACTGCGCCGTCATCAGCAGGGGCCACTGTCCGGCGGAGATCCGCTCGAAGATCTGATAAGCGGCCACGGCCGCGGCGGGCGCCAGCGCCGCGATTCGGCCTCGCCCCAGCAACCAAAGGATGGGAACGAAGACGACGGCCTGGTACGCTGCCAGGCCGGAAAGAAACAACGGCAGGGCGGCCAGCCATTCGTGGCCATGGACGAACAGCGCGATCCCGGCCAGAAGGCAGGCGAGGAAGAGAACGTCCGAGTCGAACGTGTTTGAGGAAACCCAGAGCACCGGCGTGGAGGCAAACAGCAGGGCGGCGGCCAGCGGGCGCGAGGTGAAGCGGCGCGCCAGTGCGTAACAGGCCAGCACGCACGCGAGCATCAGAGAGCCGTACCAGAGGCGTTGCACCGGCAGCGAATCCGGAAGAAGGCCCAGCAGGAACGCATTCAACGGAGGATGAGGGTGGCCGAGCATGGAGACCAGCCGACCTTGAAAGACATACTGCGCCTGATGGGGGTGAAGCCGATCCACGCGGGCGTGCCCGGCGCCTTTCAGGTAGTAGATATCGTCGCCCTGCAAGGGGTGGCGGAAGAACGGCGCACGCACGGCGGCGACGAACAATGCCAGCAGGACGATGTCTCGGAGGACGGGGCGCATGGAAGCCGTGCCGCGCCTGAGGGCGGCCACGGAGTGCAAACGCCAGTGTACGACCGCCGGCGGCGCAGCGTCCAGCGGGCTCACCTCGCGAAGGCCGAGGCGGCCTGGGCGACATCTCCCGGCGGCGTATCAAACGGCAGCACGCAGACGCGCCCGCGCGGCGCCCACACTTCCGGATTGCTGGGGCCGAACAGCGCCACCACCGGCACGCCGCAGGCGGCCGCCAGGTGGCTGATGCCCGAGTCGTTGCCGATGTAGACCGCGGCGGCGGACAGCCAGCGGGCGAGGCCGCGCAGATCGGGAAAGCGCACGGCCTCCGGCAGTTCTTCCTCCGGCCCGGCGCACCAGAAAACGGGCATTTGTCTGGACAGGATCCCTGCCGCGTCGCGGAACCGGTCGAGCGGCCAATTCTTGCGGGGGCTTCCCGAAAAGGGGTGGATCACGGCGAAGCCGGCCCCGGGGGCGCGATAAGGGAGGTGCGGGATCGCGCCAGGGGAGGCGCCGATCTGCGCCAGATAGTAGTCGACGGCATGGACCGCTCCGCCCTCTGGCGGCAGGGCGCGGTGGAATTCGAAGGGCAGGCCCTCGACCTGGCGGCGGAAATCGTGGCGCTGTGCGCCATACCAGGAAACGATGCGGCCGAAGCGGCCCAACCTCCGGAGCGTGGCTTCAGAGAGTGTCAATTGGTCAAGCCCTTCGGCGTAAAGCGACCGCGCCGGAGCGAGGTGCTCAAACAGGGGGATGTTCTGTTCCGGGCACCAGATCTCGGACGGCCGGAGCCGCTCGACGGCAGGCAGCGAGGCAATGGCGTCGCCGATCGCCCCGGGGCGAATCACCAACGTCAGAGGGAAAGCCTGATCCGGCACTTTCCCTATTTTCGCGAAAGAGCCAGTGGTGTCTGACACCTTCGTGCGTCTGCTGCGAGCTTCCGGGCTACAGACGCTCTATGTCCAAGAGAATGAGATGCTTCTACTGTTCCAAAGACTGACACGCCCCCAGGGCTCCGCCGCCATTCTCCTCGCGCCCGGGCCTGGTTTCGGCAGCGTGCCGGCGCGCGCCCGCCTCCCACGCCCAGTTCCACCGGAAAGAATGGATCCGCAAGCGGCTTTGTTTCTGCGGGATTCACGCCCACCGGATTGTGCGGGAAATCACGAAGGTGTCAGACACCATTGCTACCTTGGCGAAGCGTGTGGTTCTTCAACCACTCGGTTCCAGCTATCGGAGACCGCCTCATCCTGCGGCTCCCCAAGGGCGTCACGAAGCAGCAAAGCGGCTACTCGTTCCGGCGCTGTCCCCGTGCGCCAACGGATCGCTGCCGCTTCCTTCCCCCGGCGACAGCGCCCTCTTGTGGAGAGGCGATCCCGGGCACACCGTGGCCGGCTGGCTCATTTCCCTGGCGGAGCTCTCGGTCTTCCAGCAGCGCCATCGCCTTGCGCGCCATGGTGTCCAGCGGCAGCCCGTCCAGCCGCGCAATGTCATGCCATTCCAGGCCCGCAGGCGCGCGCCGCATCCGCCCGTGCAGCACTTCGACATCGTATTGGTGTTGCGTGATGGGATGGCGGAACATCCCCAGAGGCTGCAGGTTCCCCGCCGCCGGCAGATCCTCCACCCTGGGCAATTCCCAGAACCCTGCCAGTCGGCGCTGTCCCTCTTCGCGCCGCCGAAACGTCAGAGGGACAGCCTGATCCGGCACTTTCCCTATTTTCGCGAAAGAGCCAGTGGTGTCTGACACCTTTGTGCGTCTGCTGCGAGCTTCCGGGCTACAGACGCTCTATGTCCAGCAGAATCAGATGCTTCGTCTGTTCTTTGCGGTGACGCGCACCCACAGAGATTTGCAGCCATTCTCCGCGCGTTCAGCCCGGCATTCCGCACCGTGCCGGTAGCTGCCCGCCTCCGACACCCTGTTCCACCACCGCGACTGTGTCCGCAAGCAGCTCCGTCTCAGGCAGAACGCAACCCGACCGCGCTGGGCGTGAAATCTCGAAGGTGTCAGTCGCCACTGCTACCTTCGCGAAACGCACCGAGCCGCAATGTGCACAAACCCGGCACATCAGGGCGTCGAAACCGTTTCAGGCTACGGCACCTCGAGGCGCGCCTCCATGCGGCACACCGGTTACGTGTTCTGGCGCTGCCCCCGCACGCCACCGGCTCGCTGTCTTTTCCTTTCCTGGGCGACGGAGCCTTCCTGCGAAGGGGAGAACACATGCATTCTTTCTTCGGCCGGATCATGTCCCGGTTGTGGGTCCTGCCTCTTGAGCAGCGCCATCGCCTTGCGCGCCATGGTGTCCAGCGGCAGCCCGTCCAGCCGCGCAATGTCATGCCATTCCAGGCCCGCAGGCGCGCGCCGCATCCGCCCGTGCAGCACTTCGACTTCGTATTGGTGATGCGTGATGGAATGCCGGAACCGCCCCAGCGGACGCAAGTTCGCCGCGGCCGGCAGATCCTCGACCTTGGGCAATTCCCAGAACCCTGCCAGCCGGCGCTGTCCGTCTCCGCGGCGCCGCAGCAGCAGCCGGCCGCCGTCGACGATCAGCGCCAGCCGCAGCCGCACGCGCTCCACGGCGCGGCGGGCGTCTTTGACGGGCAATTGGTCCTCGATCCCCTGCTGATGCGCCTGACAGTGTTCCCGCCACGGGCACAACAGGCATTT
>Ga0308414_1001939_pt1 | contig 13441 bp, 11 predicted proteins | sample HotsprSampleOS50_FD_205667 | JGI IMG/M metagenome (GOLD analysis project Ga0308414, IMG submission 205667) | Hot spring phototrophic mat microbial communities from Octopus Spring, Yellowstone National Park, Wyoming, United States - 20090730_OS50 ... | reverse complement strand
AGGTCGCATTTCAGCAATTTCGGCTCGTTGAAGAGCACTGAAACGGCGCGGCGCTGAAGGCGGCGTACACCGGCGACGTTATTTCAGCAATTTCGGCTCGTTGAAGAGCACTGAAACGCGTTACACATTCCGCAGCGGCGGCGGATAATTGCTTTCAGCAATTTCGGCTCGTTGAAGAGCACTGAAACTCTAACGAGGTGACCACAACACGCTCGACTTCGGATGTTTCAGCAATTTCGGCTCGTTGAAGAGCACTGAAACGCCCGCTGGAGCGCCGCCAGCGCAGCGAGCAGCGCATTTCAGCAATTTCGGCTCGTTGAAGAGCACTGAAACAACGATTTCGCCGGGCGGATCGATCACGCTCTCGAACTTTCAGCAATTTCGGCTCGTTGAAGAGCACTGAAACGGCGAATATCTACGACGTTGACGCGATCGCCGTTGATTTCAGCAATTTCGGCTCGTTGAAGAGCACTGAAACTCGAGAGTTCATTCGCCACAACCGAGTAGTCGAGGAATTTCAGCAATTTCGGCTCGTTGAAGAGCACTGAAACTCGGTCGGAATGAGGATAATCGGCATCACTAACGTTCATTTCAGCAATTTCGGCTCGTTGAAGAGCACTGAAACCGCTCCAGTCGCCGCGCAGCACAGCCGTTCCCGCGTATTTCAGCAATTTCGGCTCGTTGAAGAGCACTGAAACTCGTCGTCGGGATCAAGCGCTGGAGGAAGGTCTTCATTTCAGCAATTTCGGCTCGTTGAAGAGCACTGAAACACGTTGGCTAATCCTAACGCGAGTTCCTCGACGTTGATTTCAGCAATTTCGGCTCGTTGAAGAGCACTGAAACCGCGCTGGCGTTCGGCGTTTCTCTTTGTGCGCATCGTTTCAGCAATTTCGGCTCGTTGAAGAGCACTGAAACGCAACGAACAAAGACATCATCCGCCCGTTGAATTACTTTCAGCAATTTCGGCTCGTTGAAGAGCACTGAAACCCATTCCGATAAAGTTGCCTTGCGCGTCGAAAAACAATTTCAGCAATTTCGGCTCGTTGAAGAGCACTGAAACCCTAGTCTAGGATAGATCGGTCGGGTTCGCAGCGAGCTTTCAGCAATTTCGGCTCGTTGAAGAGCACTGAAACTCGTTCAGCAGCGCCGCCGACGCCGGTACGTCGATGTTTCAGCAATTTCGGCTCGTTGAAGAGCACTGAAACACCGCGTCGAAGATTTTCTTCAGCAGCAGCGCGGCGTTTCAGCAATTTCGGCTCGTTGAAGAGCACTGAAACCGAGGGTTGGTGAGCAGCGCGCGGGCGTATGCGACGTTTCAGCAATTTCGGCTCGTTGAAGAGCACTGAAACCGACGAGTTGCGTCAGATACGGCAGCAGCGCGCTTCCAATTTCAGCAATTTCGGCTCGTTGAAGAGCACTGAAACCTTCGATCGGTATATGCAACTTCTTCGACAACCCGATTTCAGCAATTTCGGCTCGTTGAAGAGCACTGAAACCTCGCTGGACGGGGTGAATGGAGCGGCGGCGATGTTTTCAGCAATTTCGGCTCGTTGAAGAGCACTGAAACTGGGAGATTGTCACGCGGCGCGGGACGCTGGTGGCGTTATTTCAGCAATTTCGGCTCGTTGAAGAGCACTGAAACACGCTGAGGAGTTCGTTCAGTCCGCAATCGGGCGGGATTTCAGCAATTTCGGCTCGTTGAAGAGCACTGAAACCGCGGCTGTTTCTGTCGCAGTTCGACGAACATCCGAAATTTCAGCAATTTCGGCTCGTTGAAGAGCACTGAAACGACGCGCTCGAAGGCGCGGCAGTGGTGCTGGTGAAGGTATTTCAGCAATTTCGGCTCGTTGAAGAGCACTGAAACGTGGTCGTATCGATCCGTCGTTCCGCTTTGTACTCGTATTTCAGCAATTTCGGCTCGTTGAAGAGCACTGAAACCGGTGTCCCAGTCCCGGTAGCCTCTCCAGATCGTGAATTTCAGCAATTTCGGCTCGTTGAAGAGCACTGAAACAGCAGCGCGGGGACGCACCGCCGGTTGAGCAGATATTATTTCAGCAATTTCGGCTCGTTGAAGAGCACTGAAACCAGCGGAACCGCAAACCGCGCCGGGCGCGGGTCGGCGATTTCAGCAATTTCGGCTCGTTGAAGAGCACTGAAACTCTTTGACCGTCTTCAACTTCGGGTTCTCGACGATCTATTTCAGCAATTTCGGCTCGTTGAAGAGCACTGAAACGATCATCGTCATTCCCCCTTGCAAGGTTGAGGCGAATTTCAGCAATTTCGGCTCGTTGAAGAGCACTGAAACACTCCGGCACCCACATCGGGTAGGCGTCCAGTTCCATTTCAGCAATTTCGGCTCGTTGAAGAGCACTGAAACCCCGTGACTTTTTGCCAGCGCCAAATGTCTTCAAACAGATTTCAGCAATTTCGGCTCGTTGAAGAGCACTGAAACTGAAATAAAACACGTTGACGAACTGATCAGCCGCAATTTCAGCAATTTCGGCTCGTTGAAGAGCACTGAAACCGTCCGCTAACTCGCTCCAGCGGGCGGCGTCCACACATTTCAGCAATTTCGGCTCGTTGAAGAGCACTGAAACGCTCATCAACGTCGACCGGGCGCGGCTGCGAACAACATTTCAGCAATTTCGGCTCGTTGAAGAGCACTGAAACTCGGGTACGTCACGACGTATGCCGGTCTGCGGCGCTATTTCAGCAATTTCGGCTCGTTGAAGAGCACTGAAACCGTGAGCGACTCGCGCTGTGCGGCGTGGCGCTCCGCTAATTTCAGCAATTTCGGCTCGTTGAAGAGCACTGAAACAAGTCGCCGGATCGCAACAACCGGGCGATATGCCGCATATTTCAGCAATTTCGGCTCGTTGAAGAGCACTGAAACATATCGGCATCAAACCGTTGCCGGTGTGCACAATCATTTCAGCAATTTCGGCTCGTTGAAGAGCACTGAAACTTCATCCCTCGATGCTTTTGGCATTGTTGATCCCCCTATTTCAGCAATTTCGGCTCGTTGAAGAGCACTGAAACTCTTAATCTCGCTCGACAGCGCGAGATGACGGAAGGCGATTTCAGCAATTTCGGCTCGTTGAAGAGCACTGAAACGAACATCGACGCGTTCCGCTGGCAACGCAGCCAGCAGGATTTCAGCAATTTCGGCTCGTTGAAGAGCACTGAAACGCTAAACTCAGGGCGGGCGGGCGGGGCTACGCGCGCGATTTCAGCAATTTCGGCTCGTTGAAGAGCACTGAAACTCAAGCCCTCAGCCACGCGCCAGACTGGAGAACCTATATTTCAGCAATTTCGGCTCGTTGAAGAGCACTGAAACATCGGGTTCTGGGAGATGCGACCCGATTAGTAACTCAATTTCAGCAATTTCGGCTCGTTGAAGAGCACTGAAACTCGTCCAGAAGAGACAGCCGCATCTGATGCACCACCATTTCAGCAATTTCGGCTCGTTGAAGAGCACTGAAACGTCGCAACTTCCCCCGCCGCCGGGCGAACGCGGGCATTTCAGCAATTTCGGCTCGTTGAAGAGCACTGAAACGGATTGTTCGCTTCAGATGTGGTTTCGATCCAAGTCACATTTCAGCAATTTCGGCTCGTTGAAGAGCACTGAAACGCTTGCTGTGACGCCCGCCGCGCCCGCTGCTCGCTATTTCAGCAATTTCGGCTCGTTGAAGAGCACTGAAACCTGTTTCGGTATCCGCACAAACGAACGAAATCGGAAATTTCAGCAATTTCGGCTCGTTGAAGAGCACTGAAACGCGCCGTCAACTACTACCAGAAACCCCGCCGGCGCATTTCAGCAATTTCGGCTCGTTGAAGAGCACTGAAACCATAGAAATAAAAGAAAGTCCGGCGTTGTGACGGCTATTTCAGCAATTTCGGCTCGTTGAAGAGCACTGAAACGCGCGCCGTAGGTTACTTTGTCCAACGGTTGCGAAAAATTTCAGCAATTTCGGCTCGTTGAAGAGCACTGAAACCTCACTTTAATTGTACAGCAAAAACCCCGCGTTTTCGTATTTCAGCAATTTCGGCTCGTTGAAGAGCACTGAAACCGCTACGATCCAGAGCAGCACAGCGTCGAACTCGGTATTTCAGCAATTTCGGCTCGTTGAAGAGCACTGAAACCGACCTTGCGGCGCTGCGTCGTCTGGAGAACGACTTCCGCAATTTCAGCAATTTCGGCTCGTTGAAGAGCACTGAAACCAATTGAAGCGCTGGTTGCGGCAGCGCAGTGGGTGTGATTTCAGCAATTTCGGCTCGTTGAAGAGCACTGAAACACGCCCCGCGCGGCGGGAAGACGAGCAACCGGCGCAATTTCAGCAATTTCGGCTCGTTGAAGAGCACTGAAACGCCGAACGCGCCAGCGGAAGGAACTGACCAGCAGTGAAATTTCAGCAATTTCGGCTCGTTGAAGAGCACTGAAACACGCCGATGTCGGCGAGGCGACGTTGACGTTTATTCAGATTTCAGCAATTTCGGCTCGTTGAAGAGCACTGAAACGCGCGATAAACGCGCTTCGGAAGTCCAGATCATCAATTTCAGCAATTTCGGCTCGTTGAAGAGCACTGAAACTTCGGCTGCTTGAGCGTCCACCGTCCTACCAAATAATTTCAGCAATTTCGGCTCGTTGAAGAGCACTGAAACCGTGGACGGCGCGCCAGCCGCTCCAAACCCGTACTCGATTTCAGCAATTTCGGCTCGTTGAAGAGCACTGAAACCACCGACAAACGAAATTATCCGACAGTCGTTGTTTATTTCAGCAATTTCGGCTCGTTGAAGAGCACTGAAACTGTGGCTGTGTGATTGCTTACTGTGACTATACTATAATTTCAGCAATTTCGGCTCGTTGAAGAGCACTGAAACAGGTTGTGCAGCACAAACTGCACATCGAACGTCAGAATTTCAGCAATTTCGGCTCGTTGAAGAGCACTGAAACGGTGAGGTGCCTCATCACCCACACCGGAACGACCTATTTCAGCAATTTCGGCTCGTTGAAGAGCACTGAAACACGCTGTAGCCAGGGTTGTGGCGCCCTGCTCTAACATTTCAGCAATTTCGGCTCGTTGAAGAGCACTGAAACGCAAACCTTCAGCCACGCGCCAAACTGGGGACCCGAATTTCAGCAATTTCGGCTCGTTGAAGAGCACTGAAACGCGATTTTGCCGCTTGACAACCGGCGCGGGTTGTGGAATTTCAGCAATTTCGGCTCGTTGAAGAGCACTGAAACATCGGGGGCGCACGTACTTCGGGCCGTTAAGCGAGAAATTTCAGCAATTTCGGCTCGTTGAAGAGCACTGAAACTCAGGTGCGGTGGTCTCGGTGGGAAGGAGAAGCGACGATTTCAGCAATTTCGGCTCGTTGAAGAGCACTGAAACGCACTGCGCTGCACTGCTGACGAAGCAGCAGTACGATTTCAGCAATTTCGGCTCGTTGAAGAGCACTGAAACATGCACTCTCGATCCTTATTCTGCCCGATCCCGCTGATTTCAGCAATTTCGGCTCGTTGAAGAGCACTGAAACTTCGCTGCTCCAGCGCCAGCGCGAGAGTATCAATCAGATTTCAGCAATTTCGGCTCGTTGAAGAGCACTGAAACTCTCAGGCGCGTACTTGACCGCGCGCAGATAGTTGAATTTCAGCAATTTCGGCTCGTTGAAGAGCACTGAAACTGAGAACATCAACGAACGTCTGGCTGATGTTGATGTCTATTTCAGCAATTTCGGCTCGTTGAAGAGCACTGAAACCGCACCGACCAGCCGCCGGGCTTGAGCAGCGACATTTCAGCAATTTCGGCTCGTTGAAGAGCACTGAAACCGATACTGCCCGAAGACGCGGTTTGGCGCTTTTGAATTTCAGCAATTTCGGCTCGTTGAAGAGCACTGAAACCGCACAGTGACGCTGGACGAGGTTCAGTAATCAGTTCATTTCAGCAATTTCGGCTCGTTGAAGAGCACTGAAACGCGGGGTTCCTGTTTGTTCAGCAGTGTCACAACACAATTTCAGCAATTTCGGCTCGTTGAAGAGCACTGAAACTCCTGAGAGCGGTCTATGACCACTATCGGTATAACTACATTTCAGCAATTTCGGCTCGTTGAAGAGCACTGAAACTGCCGTCTAGTCCTGCGCTTCGTTTCATCGTTGATTATTTCAGCAATTTCGGCTCGTTGAAGAGCACTGAAACTCGGCGTCACGCTCGGCGCGCGCATGCTCGGTCGCAATTTCAGCAATTTCGGCTCGTTGAAGAGCACTGAAACCCACCTCTCCACAGCGACGCGAGCGCGGCCGACTCGATTTCAGCAATTTCGGCTCGTTGAAGAGCACTGAAACTGAGGAACCGCGCGTGCTCACTGTAGGCGACGCTGAACATTTCAGCAATTTCGGCTCGTTGAAGAGCACTGAAACCAAGAACCGGTGCAATACGAAATCGTCAACGACCTCGAATTTCAGCAATTTCGGCTCGTTGAAGAGCACTGAAACTCGCGGCAGCGAGCGCGCCGAAGGTGATTTTGTCCAATTTCAGCAATTTCGGCTCGTTGAAGAGCACTGAAACCGCAGACGGCGCGGGGAACAACACTGTCAGCCCGTATTTCAGCAATTTCGGCTCGTTGAAGAGCACTGAAACCGTGCGCTACTACGCGCCCGTCGCTCGTCCGATAAAACATTTCAGCAATTTCGGCTCGTTGAAGAGCACTGAAACCCGTCGCTGCGACTTGCGCTGCGTCGGGGTGGACGAATTTCAGCAATTTCGGCTCGTTGAAGAGCACTGAAACACTTCTACCGGACACCGGATGGGCGAATAGTGGTGCAATTTCAGCAATTTCGGCTCGTTGAAGAGCACTGAAACAATTGTGTATTTGCCGCCGACATAGGGAAAAAGTTGACGATTTCAGCAATTTCGGCTCGTTGAAGAGCACTGAAACACGAATTGAATGAGACGGCAATTGTTGTTCTTCTTTACCATTTCAGCAATTTCGGCTCGTTGAAGAGCACTGAAACTCTTGACGATCCCGTCGCGGCGCTCGCGGCGCAGATCATTTCAGCAATTTCGGCTCGTTGAAGAGCACTGAAACGCATTTCGTCTGCGAACAAACGCGCGATTGTCTCGAATTTCAGCAATTTCGGCTCGTTGAAGAGCACTGAAACTCCGGCGTCTACGTCGCACTGCTGGTCAGCGCAGCAATTTCAGCAATTTCGGCTCGTTGAAGAGCACTGAAACGCGACGGACAAGCATTTGGTGCGCCCGCTAAATTATGAAAATTTCAGCAATTTCGGCTCGTTGAAGAGCACTGAAACGCGGGCTGTCGGTGCGAAAGTCGATAATTGGTAAACATTTCAGCAATTTCGGCTCGTTGAAGAGCACTGAAACGTCGAGGATCGCCCACCGCACCTCGCGCTCGTTGAGAAATTTCAGCAATTTCGGCTCGTTGAAGAGCACTGAAACAGTCCACTGCGCGACGCAGATTGTCGCTCAGATCGAATTTCAGCAATTTCGGCTCGTTGAAGAGCACTGAAACGTCGGCTGGCGTGCGTTCGTCGAGGACGCGCGGCGGCTATTTCAGCAATTTCGGCTCGTTGAAGAGCACTGAAACAACTGAGTGATAATTGATTACGCTCATACTATACCACAATTTCAGCAATTTCGGCTCGTTGAAGAGCACTGAAACATCACCGACATCATCCGGTGTCTCAAGTGGTACGCAAATTTCAGCAATTTCGGCTCGTTGAAGAGCACTGAAACCACGCACGCGCAGGAGCTCGACAATCGCGTACGGGAATTTCAGCAATTTCGGCTCGTTGAAGAGCACTGAAACCTCCAACTGACGAGATAGCGCGCGTTTGCTGAAGGCGATTTCAGCAATTTCGGCTCGTTGAAGAGCACTGAAACTGCAAGTGTGTGATTGATTACTGTGCTTAGAGTATATTTCAGCAATTTCGGCTCGTTGAAGAGCACTGAAACTCGGTGCGGGGCGAGGTTGAGCCGGGCTTTGGTCTGATTTCAGCAATTTCGGCTCGTTGAAGAGCACTGAAACGTCAAAACGACGAGCGGGGTTATTCTGGTCGAGGAACATTTCAGCAATTTCGGCTCGTTGAAGAGCACTGAAACGCACTGCGCTGCGCTGCTGACGCAGCAGCAGTACGATTTCAGCAATTTCGGCTCGTTGAAGAGCACTGAAACTTCATCTTCAACAGCGCCCGCCTCAGACGCTCCAATTCCAGATTTCAGCAATTTCGGCTCGTTGAAGAGCACTGAAACTAGACGGATACCACGCCGTAATCCACCCCGCCCTCAATTTCAGCAATTTCGGCTCGTTGAAGAGCACTGAAACGCGCGCCGTAGCCGACCGGTTCCTCGACCAGAATAAATTTCAGCAATTTCGGCTCGTTGAAGAGCACTGAAACCGCAAGCGGCGGCGGACGCGGCGAAGGCAGCGTTAGACGATTTCAGCAATTTCGGCTCGTTGAAGAGCACTGAAACAAGCGTTTCGTAAGATGACGGCGCGATTCAAGCGATTGATTTCAGCAATTTCGGCTCGTTGAAGAGCACTGAAACCGACAACTCTTCCCGTATATCGGCGGCAAATACACTATTTCAGCAATTTCGGCTCGTTGAAGAGCACTGAAACCCGCGCCCGCGAGCGCTGACCGGAACGCGGCTTCCAGATTTCAGCAATTTCGGCTCGTTGAAGAGCACTGAAACGACGCGCTTGACCGGCAGCCGCTCCAGCGCGTCGCGCATTTCAGCAATTTCGGCTCGTTGAAGAGCACTGAAACGCGCGACGCGGGCGGTGTGGGAGATTGACGATCTGTTTCAGCAATTTCGGCTCGTTGAAGAGCACTGAAACTCAGAGGCTGATCCCGACGACGAATGACGCAAAGAAATTTCAGCAATTTCGGCTCGTTGAAGAGCACTGAAACGCGCGATTACCGCCTCGTCGCGGCGCTCTTCTGCAGTATTTCAGCAATTTCGGCTCGTTGAAGAGCACTGAAACAGCGCGGCGCGTTCGGGGCGTTGGAGCAAGTGGCGTTTCAGCAATTTCGGCTCGTTGAAGAGCACTGAAACCAGTTGCGCGTGCGCACCGCAACGCCGCGCAGTCCGATTTCAGCAATTTCGGCTCGTTGAAGAGCACTGAAACTGAGGTTATTCCGGTTACGAGTATGCGTTCATTGCTTCATTTCAGCAATTTCGGCTCGTTGAAGAGCACTGAAACTTTTGAGGAGAAAACGGTTCTCTACCAACGCCGATTTTCAGCAATTTCGGCTCGTTGAAGAGCACTGAAACCGGTGCGCCGTAAATAGTTCCGTAAGGAATGGTTCGATTTCAGCAATTTCGGCTCGTTGAAGAGCACTGAAACGGCGCTGCTGGCGCTGTTCGCGTCCGGCGGCGACAATTTCAGCAATTTCGGCTCGTTGAAGAGCACTGAAACGAACGTATGTTTCACATCGATGTGCAACGGGCAAGGATTTCAGCAATTTCGGCTCGTTGAAGAGCACTGAAACAGGGCGCGGTCGGGCAGAAAATCTCGATGAACAAGCTTTCAGCAATTTCGGCTCGTTGAAGAGCACTGAAACACCGTCGCGAGTTCGATCAACGTCGGGAGGAGGGTCAGAAATTTCAGCAATTTCGGCTCGTTGAAGAGCACTGAAACGCGGGCGCGTTGAGTTCTGGTCGTTGGACAACGAAATTTCAGCAATTTCGGCTCGTTGAAGAGCACTGAAACGCACCGTTGACGTTGAGGAACTCGCGCTCGGTCTGGCATTTCAGCAATTTCGGCTCGTTGAAGAGCACTGAAACCGGTGCCGGCGTGAACGCCGGATTGTTCAGCATATCAATTTCAGCAATTTCGGCTCGTTGAAGAGCACTGAAACGCGCGACCGCCGCCTCGTCGCGGCGCGCGTCTGCAAAATTTCAGCAATTTCGGCTCGTTGAAGAGCACTGAAACCATTCAGGCGATCAATGCAACATCGGTTTCGAGCGGATTTCAGCAATTTCGGCTCGTTGAAGAGCACTGAAACGTCTTCGTAGTACGGGGTCAAATTGAGCCGCGCCGCGTTTCAGCAATTTCGGCTCGTTGAAGAGCACTGAAACACTGCGCGTCGGTCATCTGCGACACTCCGTAGAGCTTTCAGCAATTTCGGCTCGTTGAAGAGCACTGAAACGCTGCGTTCGCGTGAGGAGGCGGCTATGCTCGTTGCATTTCAGCAATTTCGGCTCGTTGAAGAGCACTGAAACCTCTATGGCATCCCTTATTGTCAACGTCGAGCGCTGATTTCAGCAATTTCGGCTCGTTGAAGAGCACTGAAACACGCCGTTGCGCGCGATGCCGAGCAGCGCGAAGCCCTATTTCAGCAATTTCGGCTCGTTGAAGAGCACTGAAACGCACACGCAACTGGGGCAATCTGCGGCGCGGTAAATTTCAGCAATTTCGGCTCGTTGAAGAGCACTGAAACTCAATACCCGCGCGTCCGGCAGAAACTGGCGGTAGATTTCAGCAATTTCGGCTCGTTGAAGAGCACTGAAACGTGGTTCGCCCGACTATATCTCTGGAGCGTCCTATCATTTCAGCAATTTCGGCTCGTTGAAGAGCACTGAAACTTCGTTGTATAGTTGTTCCACGACCGCCCGTTGTCCCTTTCAGCAATTTCGGCTCGTTGAAGAGCACTGAAACACAAAAGCGCGCCTTGTTTCGGCGCACCAATACCCGCATTTCAGCAATTTCGGCTCGTTGAAGAGCACTGAAACAGCGCTCGGCGACGGCGGCAAGCGAATGCGGAAGATCAAGATTTCAGCAATTTCGGCTCGTTGAAGAGCACTGAAACATCCAGTCCGGCGTTGAAGCGCAGTTGCGCATCGCGGCGGATTTCAGCAATTTCGGCTCGTTGAAGAGCACTGAAACGGAGAAGCCGGACGCAAATCTACGTGAAATTGTTGAACAATTTCAGCAATTTCGGCTCGTTGAAGAGCACTGAAACCTGCTCCATCGCCGCGTAGTCGGCGTTGACGAACAATTTCAGCAATTTCGGCTCGTTGAAGAGCACTGAAACTTCGGCGTCCCCGCCAGCACCGCGCGCCCGCGCCGAATTTCAGCAATTTCGGCTCGTTGAAGAGCACTGAAACTTCTGGTTATACGTCACAAAAACCTTCCTCGCAGAATTTCAGCAATTTCGGCTCGTTGAAGAGCACTGAAACAATCGTCTGTGCGGGCGACATCGACAACGCCGAGAAACATTTCAGCAATTTCGGCTCGTTGAAGAGCACTGAAACCGCTGCGACTGCGGATTGAGGAAGGCGCAGAGATCGCAAATTTCAGCAATTTCGGCTCGTTGAAGAGCACTGAAACATCAGATACTTCCGTGTGCCCGATAATACGATCTTCCGATTTCAGCAATTTCGGCTCGTTGAAGAGCACTGAAACGATAGCGGGGCGACGGTTCGCACGACCGTATGAGCGATTTCAGCAATTTCGGCTCGTTGAAGAGCACTGAAACATTGCGCAACCGCAGCAACGCCTGATCCGCTTCGTATTTCAGCAATTTCGGCTCGTTGAAGAGCACTGAAACCTGCTGATCGACACCCTCGCGCTCGCGCTGGAGCAGATTTCAGCAATTTCGGCTCGTTGAAGAGCACTGAAACGCAAAGATACCACGACAGCGCATTCAGGATCGTGGCCATTTCAGCAATTTCGGCTCGTTGAAGAGCACTGAAACTCTATGTCGTTCACATTATTCACGAACACCCGCAGATTTCAGCAATTTCGGCTCGTTGAAGAGCACTGAAACCTGATGTGCGGCGACCAACTTCTGATGCCGCCGTTCGATTTCAGCAATTTCGGCTCGTTGAAGAGCACTGAAACGCTCGACCGTGAGGTGCACGTCTACGTCGAGACCAAGATTTCAGCAATTTCGGCTCGTTGAAGAGCACTGAAACCGATACCGCACGTCATCGTGCGTTAGCCCCGACGCTGCATTTCAGCAATTTCGGCTCGTTGAAGAGCACTGAAACCGCTACGACGCGGTAGACAACAGCGTTGAGTTGGGCGATTTCAGCAATTTCGGCTCGTTGAAGAGCACTGAAACCACAACGAAAGACGCGACGGAGATGATGATCAAACTGATTTCAGCAATTTCGGCTCGTTGAAGAGCACTGAAACCAGTGTGGCCTAACGCGGCGACTTGGCGAACACGCGCATTTCAGCAATTTCGGCTCGTTGAAGAGCACTGAAACAGGCCACGACTCAGGCGTATGTGCGTCAAGGTCTGGATTTCAGCAATTTCGGCTCGTTGAAGAGCACTGAAACGCGCCGCGAGCGCCAGCCAGACCAACACGTACAACGATTTCAGCAATTTCGGCTCGTTGAAGAGCACTGAAACCGTTGCAGCTCGTCCACGAGTACCGCGCCGATCCCTATTTCAGCAATTTCGGCTCGTTGAAGAGCACTGAAACTTATCTCGTCCTTGCCGCGTCTACGCCTCTCTGCGTTGAAATTTCAGCAATTTCGGCTCGTTGAAGAGCACTGAAACCGGTTCCCAGATGTGGAGCAGTTCGGTCTCCGGCTCCAAATTTCAGCAATTTCGGCTCGTTGAAGAGCACTGAAACATCTGCGGCGCGCGGGCGTCACAACACATCCTTTAAAATTTCAGCAATTTCGGCTCGTTGAAGAGCACTGAAACACCTTTTCCCCTTTGAATTCCACCCACGAGGTTGCTGCAATTTCAGCAATTTCGGCTCGTTGAAGAGCACTGAAACCAACCGATCTCTCATAAGTAGAGGGCAATATGACCACAATTTCAGCAATTTCGGCTCGTTGAAGAGCACTGAAACCTCACCGTCGAAAATGACCTGCAAGCCTTCCGCTTTGAATTTCAGCAATTTCGGCTCGTTGAAGAGCACTGAAACAGGAAACCGCACAAGCCCAACACGAACGACGGAAACAATTTCAGCAATTTCGGCTCGTTGAAGAGCACTGAAACTCCAGTGTCCGTCCCCGCGATTTTGAGACGCGGATGGATTTCAGCAATTTCGGCTCGTTGAAGAGCACTGAAACTTGCTGCATTATCGCAGCCGCTTGCGCCGCGCCCCCGATTTCAGCAATTTCGGCTCGTTGAAGAGCGCTGAAACTGAACGGATGCGCGATCCAAACGGCGGTAGAGCTACATTTCAGCAATTTCGGCTCGTTGAAGAGCACTGAAACGCGTAATGCGCGAAATATCCGGCGTCAGCCCCTCCACATTTCAGCAATTTCGGCTCGTTGAAGAGCACTGAAACTCAGCAACCACGCCAGAATCACCATAGATAGCGGGATTTCAGCAATTTCGGCTCGTTGAAGAGCACTGAAACTCTGCGCGTTGTTGCACCAGCGCGCCCCGCGTCGGATCATTTCAGCAATTTCGGCTCGTTGAAGAGCACTGAAACTTTGTGGGGGCGAA
>Ga0308414_1001936_pt1 | contig 13450 bp, 13 predicted proteins | sample HotsprSampleOS50_FD_205667 | JGI IMG/M metagenome (GOLD analysis project Ga0308414, IMG submission 205667) | Hot spring phototrophic mat microbial communities from Octopus Spring, Yellowstone National Park, Wyoming, United States - 20090730_OS50 ... | reverse complement strand
ACCAATACTTGTTCAAACATATTTCTCTGGATCAAAGGCTAGATGTAATCCAGTAAACCTGATCTGGCTACAGCGGGGAGCAAAATGTCGTCAATCTTAAAATTTCTCTGCTCGACTGGATCGTTAAGTATGTCAAGGGCTACAGCTATTGGGGTATGATTTTGCCATGGTCTGCGCTGGTGAGATTATGGCAACAACACTCGAGCAAATTGCCAGCTTTTTGGATAACCGAGGTTGGTTCTATGAAGTTGACAAGGAAGCCCGCAAACGCAGGGGGATGTATCCATCATGAAACGCCTTACCCTGTTGGGAGCTACTGGCTCCATTGGCACGCAGACCCTAGCTATAGTTGCCCAGTACCCGCAGAATTTTCGGGTAACTGCTATGTCAGCGGGGAGCAATATAGAACTGTTTGCCCAGCAGATTAGGCAATTTAGACCAGAAATTGTAGCGATCGCCAATAGTGCTAAGTACCACGATCTCAAAGACGCTTTGAGCGATCTCGATCCCCAGCCCCAGCTGTTGGCAGGCAGTGAGGGAGTAATTGCGGTAGCCAGCTATGCCAACTCTGATGTGGTGGTTACGGGGATTGTCGGCTGTGCGGGACTTTTGCCGACCATCGCCGCTATCAAAGCTGGCAAAAACATAGCCCTTGCCAACAAAGAAACCCTAATTGCGGGAGGAGAGATAATTGTGTCTCTGTTGGCAAAATATCAGGTGCAGTTGCTCCCTGCGGATTCGGAGCATTCGGCTATCTTTCAATGTCTGCAGGGAGTGCCGCAGGGTGGACTCAAACGCATCATTCTCACTGCTTCAGGAGGGGCATTCCGTGATTTGCCAGTGGAAAAATTAGCGGAAGTTACGATTGCTGATGCGCTGAAACATCCCAACTGGTCTATGGGTCGCAAGATTACCATTGATTCAGCTACTTTGATGAACAAAGGTTTGGAAGTGATTGAAGCCCACTATCTGTTTGGCTTGGACTACGACCACATTGAGATTGTCATCCATCCTCAGAGTATTATCCATTCGCTGATTGAATTGAAAGATACTTCCGTTTTGGCACAGTTGGGCTTGCCCGATATGCGCTTGCCCTTGCTCTATGCCCTGTCCTATCCTGATCGCCTAGAGACCAACTGGCAAAGGCTAGATTTGGTGCAGTGTGGCAGTCTTACCTTTCGCAGTCCTGACCACGCCAAGTATCCCTGTATGCAGTTGGCATACGAGGCAGGGCGCAAGGGGGGCACTATGCCTGCCGTACTCAATGCGGCGAATGAGTCAGCAGTGGCTCTCTTTTTGCAGGAGAAAATTCGTTTCACCCAGATTGCTGAACTGATTTCCAAAGTGTGTGATTGCCACCGTGTGATTTCCAATCCCACTCTAGAGGACATACTGTCAGCCGATCAATGGGCACGGGAAACTACCCACAGTCTGGTTTCTAGATAGTTCTCTTCCTGTTGCTTTTCGCAAAAAGACAGAATGAGTGCGTTTGTATGGAAGTCTAAATATCCAATTCTGTGAGGGCTAGTTTGGGGCCGTAGGTCTCTATGAACTCTCTCCTTGGTCCTACCCGATCGCCCATGAGAATAGTAAAGATGCGATCTGCTTCGGCGGCATCTTCTATGGTGATCTGTTTCAATTTGCGGGTTGCAGGATTCATGGTAGTTTCCCACAACTGCTGGGGCATCATCTCCCCTAAGCCTTTGAAGCGCTGAATAGTGTAGCTGGCATTGCTGGGAAAACTGGCAATAATGGCTTCTTTTTCGCGATCGCTATAACAGTAATGCACTTGTTTTCCCCGTTCAATTTTGTAGAGAGGAGGACAGCCAATGTAGATAAAACCTTGATCCACTAGCTCCCGCTGATAGCGATAGAAAAAGGTCAACAACAGGGTTCTAATGTGTGCTCCATCCACATCGGCATCAGCTAGAAGAATAATTTTGTGATAGCGCAAGTTCTCTACTTTGAATTCTTCTCCTCTGATACCCAGTCCTAAACTGGTGATCAAGGCTTGGATTTCATTGTTTTTATAAATTTTGCTATCCTCTGCCTTCTCAATGTTCAGCACCTTACCTCGCAGGGGCAGAATTGCCTGAAAGTGCCGATCTCTTCCCTGTTTGGCGCTTCCTCCTGCGCTGTCTCCTTCTACAATGAAAATTTCTGACTCTCTGGGGTCGCGGGAACTACAGTCTGCTAGCTTCCCTGGCAGAGTGGAAGATTCTAAAGCGGATTTCCGTCGCACCAATTCTCTGGCACGGCGTGCGGCTTCGGCGGCATTATAGGCTTGAATTGCTTTGTCAATGATAGCACTGGCTATGGTGGGATGGAATTCCAAGTATTCACTGAGCACTTCTCCCACCAGAGAATCCACAATGCCTCTGACTTCTGGGTTGCCCAGTTTGGTTTTGGTCTGCCCTTCAAACTCTGGGTTGGGCACTTTCACAGAGAGAACCGCTGTTAATCCCTCACGGATGTTCTCTCCTGCTAAATTGGCATCGTTGTCTCTGAGTTTTTTCAGCTTGCGGGCTGTGAGATTGATAGTGCGCGTGAGTACCGCCCGCAGACCTTCTAGGTGGGTTCCTCCGTCAATGGTGCGGATGTTGTTGGCAAAGCCGAGAATGTTGTCGTTGTAGGCATCGGCGCACCACTGCAGAGCTACTTCCACTTGTACCCCGTCTCGCTCTCCTTGTCCGTAGATGATTTCGGGGTGGAGAGGTTCCTTTTCGCGGTTCATGTAGGTTACATATTCACGGATACCGCCTTGGTAAAAGTAAACTTCCCTGCGCTCTTTGCCCGTGCGGCGATCGCTAAATTCAATCTTGACTCCTGCATTCAAAAATGCCAACTCCCGCAGTCTGCCTGCTAGAGTGTCATAGTCAAAGGTGGTATCAGTGGTAAAAATTTCGGGATCGGGCTTGAACCTGACCCTAGTACCGCGGCGGTTGGGATCATCGCTGGGCTGAGCTACAAGGGGCTGGGTAGCAATGCCCCGCTCAAAGCGCATAAAGTGTTCTTTTTGCTCGCGCCAGACCGTAACTTCCATGAATTGGGAAAGGAAATTCACCACCGAGGCTCCCACGCCGTGCAACCCCCCTGAGACCTTGTAGCCACCGCCGCCGAACTTGCCCCCTGCATGCAGTACGGTCATGACCGTTTCTACCCCTGATTTGCCAGTTTTGGGGTGGATGTCCGTGGGAATGCCCCGACCGTTATCTGTTACTGCCACTGACCCGTCATCAAACAGTTCTACGAGAATGTAATTGCAGTAACCTGCTAGGGCTTCATCGACGCTGTTGTCAACTATTTCATAGACCAAGTGGTGCAAGCCCCTAGTGCCTGTGGAACCGATGTACATCCCTGGGCGGGTGCGCACTGCTTCTAGGTCTTCCAACACTGACAGGGCAGAGGCATCGTAGACTGGGGTTTGTGCCTCCACTTGGGGGGGGGTGGGTGGGGCAGTGTTGGAAGTTTTCGGTGGCATAGGGTCTGGCTCTGTCCTATGGAAATACCTTATTGATTATAGTGTAATGGCTCAGGGGGCTATTGTTCTGGGGATGGCAAGCGCAAGTTTACCACTTCTCCTACTATGGCGATCGCTGGGGGCTGGAAATTGGCGGCTTGGATGCGGGCGAAAATATCTGCCAATGTGCCAAACAGGGCTGACTGATCGGGGTGGCTAATCTGCCGAATCAGGGCAACGGGGGTGGTGGGGCTTTTGCCTCCTTGGATCAGAGCGTGGGCGATCTCTCCCATGTTGTGCAGTCCCATGTAGATAACTATGGTGTCGGCGGCTTGGGCGATCGCCTGCCAGTTGACCTTGGGCTGGTATTTACCTGCCGATTCGTGCCCTGTAACAAAAATTACGCTAGAGCTGAGATGGCGATGGGTAAGGGGAATCCCCAAGCTGATGGCGCCTGCGATCCCCGAGGTGATCCCTGGCACCACCTCCACACTGATCCCAGCTTGGCGCAGGTCGTGCAGTTCTTCTCCACCCCTGCCAAACATAAAAGGGTCGCCGCTTTTGAGACGGACAACTACGGCGTGGCTCTGGGCTTTGGCGATCAATAGCTGGTTGATGTCTGCTTGGGGCATGGTGTGGTTGCCACGGCGCTTGCCTACATAGATTTTTTCTGCTTGGGGATTGACCAGTGCCATGATTGCGGGCGGGATCAGGGCATCGTATAGCACCACATCGCAGATTTCTAGCAATACCTTCCCTTTGACGGTAATCAGAGCAGGGTCCCCAGGACCTGCACCCACTAGATAGACTTTACCTGCCATAGGTCAATTCCACTGGGCGTAGGGATGGAGTACCACTGCCCGCAGGAGGCGATCGCCTTTCCACAGGGGCAGAGATAGCCACATTTTGCCCTGACTTATCAACTCCTGTCTGAGATTTTTGTTACTGGTGCGCAGACAGAGAATGTTGACCGTCGGTTCTAATGCTAGGGTTAATTCAGGGTGTTGTTCCACCCAAGCCCGCAGTGCCTTGGCGTTGTCCATAGTGCGATCGATCAATTGGGCGTAGCCCTGCGTTCCCAGAGATTGCAGAGCCAGCCACAGTTTCAGCACATCCGCTCGTCTTGTGCCTTGGAGACCATAACTGCCCAAGTTGGGAGTCTCTGTCATATAGGGTAGGGGAGTGGGGCAAGTAGTCTCCAGATGAGATTGCTCCCGCACCAGCAACATGGCACAGGTGCGTGCGATCCACATCCATTTCTGGGGATTGAAGGTAATGGAGTCCCCTAGGTCAGAGCCTGCCAAAAGATGCCTCCAGCGAGGGGAAAGAGCTACTGCCCCACCGTAGGCGGCGTCGATGTGAAACCAACAGCCATGCTCCTGCGCCAGCCTGCCCACTGCCTCCAGTTGATCGAAGGCTCCCGTGACAGTGGTGCCAGCGATCGCCACGATCATAAATGGCTGTCTGCCCTGCTGGTGCAGGTGGGCTAGAGAGGCGTGCAAACAGTCTAAATCCATCTCCCCCCGATAGTTACAAGGAACACGCACTAGGGTTTCAGAGGGCATACCTAGCAATTGCACTGCTTTGTCAAAGGAAACATGGGCAGATTCGGGGAGCAGTACCGCATTTCCTCCCAGCCGTTGGTGTGCCAAGCGCAGAGCCAGAATGTTTGCCAGCGTGCCTCCTGCGGTGAGCAGACCACCCCTGCTTTCTGGCAAGCCAAACAACCCGCCAAACCAGCTCACCAGATCAATTTCCATCTGGGTAAACAGCGGCGCTAGTTCATAACTCAACATATTGTTATTTAGGGCAGAGATCAGGGCATCACCCCACACACTCATCGCCAAAGCCACGCTGTCCATGTGCCCCATATAACCAGAATTATGCAAATTGAGACATCGCGGCAGAATCTGCGATCGCACTTCTGCTAACAGACTGTGCCAGTCCCTGCCTTGAGCAGGAATCGTCAAGGGGAGCGGGGAGCGATCCTTGAGAAAGGGAAACTCCATCCCCCCCAGCACTTCATCGACAATTAAATCCACAAAGGCGTAGCCAATCTGGCGTAGGCGTTCTTGGTTGTGGCAGTCGGGGGCAAGAAAATTATCCTCAAGCATGGTTTTCTATTGTGGCACAGCAAGTTGGGTAAATTTCCCCTGACTAAAGTCAGTGGCTTTCAGTAGCCCTGTAGCTGGCAAGCCAACCACAGATGTCTAAGCTGGTTTACCACGGTTCCCAAAAGCACAATCACATTGCGCTCCGCGTCGCTAAAGCAAATGCACCGTCAAAATCCCCATCCCCTTCCCAAATTGCCGACACATGTGGATAGCTTGGTAGCCCCGTACTTTGGTACGGGGTGGAAACCCCTATTTCTCCAATCAGCAGAAGTAGCAATAATTCAAGAACAGGTTTTCCAGTGGAAAAGCCCGTAAGCGACTTCAGTTTGCAGACAATGGTTAGCCAGACCGCCAAGAAACCCCGTCCTCTATGGGTCAGCATGAGTGTCGGGAGTATGTCACTTAAGAATTGTAGTCCTGCGGTTGGGGAGATAGCTGGTTTTTCTGCGCCAAGAGAATCGCTCGTACCTGCTCATACTCTTTAATGCGGGCATAGTCTTTTTCTGTGGGGTGGGGAATGCGACTCAAGTCCATATTCTCGGCAAGGTCTGCCAGTTTGACTTCTAGGGCTAATGGGTTTTGTGCCGCTCGGTGTGCCGCAGAGAGGCGATCTTCTCCCTTGCCCTTGGTCAGAGCCTTAACCGCTTCAAGGATCGGTTCTGCAAAACCTTCACGCCGCAAATCCTCAATGCTAATGTCAGAGTCTTCGACCACATCGTGCAATAGGGCGGTGATCTTGGCGGGAAGGGATGATACGCGAAGCATTACCCTGATGGGATGCAAAATGTAGGGCTGACCGCCTTTGTCTACTTGACCAGTATGGGCTTTGATGGCTATTTCCAGAGCGCGCTCTAGGGTGGACATGCTTTCTCTCGGTAAGAACTCTAGATAGTTTATAGTATGGGCGAGTTGTCTAAATTTGGCTATGGCACAACCCAATCTTACTCGCTGGATGGCTTGGGGATTGCTCCCCTGCTTGGTTCAACCAGTCTATGCTCAAAATCCCCCCATTGCTGAGTCTTGGGCTAAGGACTTTCTGCAAAATCTAAATCGCATTGCCAGCACTGACAATATCAAACCCAACGCTTTGGCGACTAGGGCGCAGTTGGCTCTTGCTCTTGACCTGATGCTTCCTAAGGGATCATTCAGCCCGCAGGATGTGCCGCGGGATGTGGCACCTGATGCTCCTTCTGCTCAGGCGATCGCTCGGGTGGTCAAAATTCTCTCTGCTGACAATGGCAAGTTTCACCCCGATCGCCCCGTAACCAAAGGGGAAGTTTTGCTGGCGATCGCCAAAGTTCTCTCCCTCGACCAGCAAGGGATGGCTACACCCCAAACCTACCTAGCCACTATGTTTGTCGATGCCAAAACTATCCCCCCCAGTGCTGTAACAGCGATCGCCGCCTTGACTACCCGCGCCCTTGTGGTCAACTACCCCCACCTGCGCCACTTGAGATTTCACCAGCCCCTTACCGAGTTAGAACTAGCCGCCCTGATCCATCAGGCATTGGTCTATCAAAAACGACTCCCCCCCATCGGCTCCCCCTACATAGTCGATCCCCGCAAACCCATGGTTAACCTGAATACACCGCAGGTAACTACCCTTGTGGTCAATCTCAGCAAGCGACAACTCACCGCCTTCAGGGGAGAGCAAAAACTCAAAACCTACCCTATTGCTGTGGGCAGGGCGGGATGGGAGACCCCCGTGGGTGTCCATCGGGTACAACAGTTGATCGAACGCCCCGCTTGGAAAAACCCCTTCACAGGGGATGTAATCAAGGGCGGTGATCCCGATAACCCACTGGGGGAACGGTGGATCGGTTTTTGGACAAATGGCAAGGATTGGTCTGGGTTTCACGGTACGCCAAACCGTGCCTCCGTGGGACAGGCAGTTTCCCATGGATGTATTCGCATGTACAACGAGGACATCATCGAGCTATTTAGTATGGTGTCCCAGCAAACTGTGGTGCGGGTGGTGAAGTAAACTATAATAGTTTGGCTAACCTCGGGATGTAGCGCAGCTTGGTAGCGCGCCTGCTTTGGGAGCAGGATGTCGCGGGTTCAAATCCTGCCATCCCGATTTAAGAAACTGTTATATTTCCAATGCGAAATTTTTAAGTTTCATAATGTAAACTAAAGTTAAGTAACCGCAACTTTTTGTGAAGTTTCCCCCCGACCCAGTTTCAACTCTAGGTAAAACCCATGACTGCTCAGACTGATCAGTGCGGTGGTGTTGCAGAGACACCAAAAAATCTAGGTGTGCTTCTTCTCAATCTGGGTGGCCCAGAGAAACTAGAGGATGTGTATGTCTTTCTCTACAATCTGTTTTCTGACCCTGATCTGATCCGTCTGCCTTTACCTTTTCTGCAAAAGCCACTTGCCGCTCTGATTGCCGCTAGTCGTGTCCCCACTTCCCAAGAAAACTATGCCATGATTGGCGGGGGGTCGCCCCTAAGAAGAATCACCCAAGAACAGGCGGATAATCTGCAAGCGGAATTGCACAAAAGGGGGGTATCTGCCAAAGTGTATGTGGGAATGCGCTATTGGCATCCTTACACGGAAGAGGCGATCGCCCAAATCAAAGCTGACCAAGTTAGCCGCTTGGCGGTGATTCCCCTCTATCCCCAGTATTCCATTAGCACCAGTGGCTCTAGTCTGAAATTACTGGATCGCCTGTGGCAAAAAGACAAGGATTTACAGCGCATCCAGCGGTTTACTGCTCCATCGTGGTATTACCGCTCGGGGTATATCCGTGCCATGGGCGACCTGATTCATCAGAAGTTACAAGTTTTTCCCAACCCAGAACAAGTGCATATTTTCTTCAGTGCCCACGGCGTTCCCAAAAAGTATGTGTCGGAGTATGGCGATCCCTACCAAGTGGAAATAGAAAACAGCGTGGATGCCATTATGCAGTTCATCCGCCGTGAATTCCAAGACTACAACGCCCACACCTTGGCTTACCAAAGTAGGGTGGGACCCGTGGAATGGCTCAAGCCCTACACTGAAGAGGCGATCGCCCAATTGGCTAAAAGGGGCATCAGACAGTTGTTGGTAGTTCCCATCAGCTTTGTATCGGAACACATTGAGACCCTACAGGAAATCGATGTGGAATACCGCCACCTTGCCCATGAGCTGGGTATCGAGCAGTTTGAGCGTGTCCCCGCCCTCAACAGTCATCCTGAGTTTATTGCTGAGCTTGCCCAACTGAGTATGGAACTGCTGGGGGTAAAATCAGTCGCCTTGGTGTAACCTTAGTGTAAATTGTTTGTTAGGCTGTGGCTGATCAGCTACAATTAAAAATGCACTCTTTGGGCAGATGGCGAAATTGGTAGACGCATCAGACTCAAAATCTGACGATGGCGACATCATGAGAGTTCGAGTCTCTCTCTGCCCATCCCAGCCGTGGGGCATAGCCTTGCTATAATAGAGTACCTATTGTCAGCAGGGCGGTGTTTATGAGAGGTGGGGTTCGCATCGGTTCTGTTTGGGGTGTACCTCTCTATGTCGATCTCGGTGCATTCTTCCTATTTGGCTTATTTACTTGGGTCTCTACCACAGCCTACGGCGCAATTTCCCAGCAACTAGCCCTACCTTTTGGCATCGCTACGGGCTTCGCTCTTAGTTTCTCCATCTTGCTCCACGAGCTTGCCCACACCCATGTCGCTAGGTCTCAGGGGATCGAGGTAAAACTGGTTGCCCTGTCTCTACTGGGTGGTTTTACAGAGATGGATCAGGAATACCAAAATCCTTGGTCTGCCTTTGCTGTGTCCATAATTGGACCACTAGTTAGCCTCGCCTTTGGGCTGGCAATGCTGGCGATCGCCAGCAAACTGGACTTACCAGCGATCAACAACCTATTGAGTAGTTCCCGTAGCCAACTGCCAGAGAATGTAATTGAATCATGGGGAGCGCTGAGAATCCTCAGTGCATTGATGTGTGGGGAAATTGGGCGGTTAAATCTGGTGTGGGGCATTTTTAACCTTTTGCCTTTTTTTCCCCTCGATGGCGGTCAGGTGCTCAGGGCAATCCTGTGGAAGCTCTCGGGCGATCGCCTCAAGAGTAGCATTTGGTCTGCCCAGGTGGGGCAAGTGTGCGGTCTCACCCTGATCTTTTTTGGTATCTATGTGCTTTTCAGTGCTGGCACTTTCAACAGCATTTGGCTGATGTTGATAGGCTGGATGATTTCCTCCAGCGCAGGGGCAAAAATGCAGTTGACCGCCATTCAGCAGGCACTCTTGCAGATCACCTGTGAATCTGCCATGACTAGGGATTTTCGCATTGTCGATGGCAACTTGAGCCTGCGGGAGTTTGCCGATCGCTATCTGCTCAACGATCCCAAGGAATCCCTGTACTTTGCTTCCGTAGATGGCAGAGATCGAGGCATGATCCAAGTGGACAAACTGCAACAGGTGGATCGCAAGTTATGGGAACAGGAAACTGTTTTGCGCCTTGTGAAACCCATCGCCGAACTGGAAACTGCAGGTCTGCGCCAATCTCTGGCAGAAATTATCCACACCCTAGAAACCAAGCAAATCCGTTCCCTGACCGTATTGTCCCCTGTGGGTTCCATTGCAGGAGTAATTGATCGAGCGGATGCTTTGCAGGCATTGGCACGCAAGCTCCAGTGGCGTATTCCTGAATCTTTCTTGCAAGAGATTAAGCGCCAAGGGAAGTTTCCTCCTGAACTTCGCCTTGGGGAAATTAGCGCTCAGGTAGTTGCCATGCAAAGCCAGCAGGGGAAAAATGCCTAGGACAGTGGGAGTGATTGGGGCGGGGCAGTTAGCCCAGATGATGGCGATCGCCAGTAAGTCCATAGGTATTAGGCTAGTAGTGCAAGCAGACAGAGCAGAGGATGTAGCTATTCCTTACGCAGATCAGGCAATCGTCGGCAGGGAGCGATTACATTTTTACCAGTTGGCGCTAAACTGCCCCTGTCTCACCTTTGAGCATGAATTCATTGACTTAGATTTACTCCAGCAAATCCAAAAGGAACTCAATTCAGAATTCATACCCAGCCTACCTGTAATGGCAATTTTGGTGGACAAACTGCATCAGCGCCAATTTCTCAGCCAACAGGGAATTCCTGTCCCCAAATTCCTAGCAGTTCACACTCTGTCGGACTTGGAAACAGCGGGACAGACAGTAGGCTTTCCCTGTGTGATCAAGGCACGGCGGCATGGCTACGACGGCAAGGGCACTTGGATTGCTAGCGACAGCCTAGAGTTAAAAAGGGCATGGCAGAGCATGGGAGCGGTTCCCTGTGTGGTAGAGACTTATGTCCCCTATGTCAAAGAATTGGCGGTGATTGCAGGCAAACACAAGGACAATACCCAAGTAATTTACCCCGTGGTGGAAACCATCCAAAAACAGCAAATCTGCCAGCGGGTCATTGCCCCCGCTCCTGTTCCTGCCAAGGTACATCAGGAAGTGATCCGCCTTGCCCAACAGATACTTCAGAGCATCGGCAGTGCGGGGTTGATTGGCATAGAATTTTTTCTAACTGCCGCAGGGCAAGTGCTAGTCAATGAAATCGCTCCTCGCACTCACAACTCAGGGCATTACACCATTGACGCTTGTAATGTGTCCCAGTTTGAAGCTCTCCTGCGGATCACTGCCGATCTGCCAGTGGTTGTGCCTGAAATGAAAACCCCCTATGCGGTGATGGTCAATCTGCTGGGTTACGAAAATAGAGAATACGACTATGCCAAAGAGCGATCGCCCATTGCCAGTTTGCCCCACACCCATCTGCACTGGTATCACAAAACCTTCGCTAGAATTGGCAGAAAGCTAGGGCACGCCACCGTTGTCGGCAATGAGCTAGACCAAGTGTTAGCGATCGCCGAAGCCGTGCATCAGCTATGGTATAAGCCATGTTCCAACCCCTAAAGCGCAGTACCCTTGACCAACTTATCCCCGCCGTGCCCACCTCTGACCAGTACCAGTTCTACTGGGGTACAGGACAAGAAGTATTTCGCCGCATTTTGGCATCAGTGGGTTTCCTAGTAATCTTTACCCTGCTCTACAACCGCGTTCACGACACCAATCCCAACAGCTTCGCATCCCTAGTATTATTTGTCTGTGCCGCCCTAGGGGGGCTGTATTGGATGCTAGAACCAGTGGTGAGAGCCAGTTGGAGAAACGCCAAACTGCGCCGCTTCAACTACTGTGCCTTTTGGAAAGCCCAAGTCTATGATGTCTATCTCTCCCAAGAAGTGCGAGCAAGGCGAGAGCAAATATCCAATCGTGGCACTATAGATGTCAACTACGATGCAGAAAGTTTTCTCAATTTGGAATTGGAAGATGAAGCGGGCTTGGTGGTGAATCTGCAATTTCCCATGCAGAGAGCCTACAAGCGAATTCAACCAGAGATGACCGTCTGTCTCCTGCTATTTTCCAATGATCGGGATTTTCGCAGAATCAGCCGCCTCACCAGCGATCTCTATTTCCCCAAGTTGAATCTATGGGTGGGAGAATATCCCTACCTGCGCAAAGATGCCTTCGAAGACCTTGCCCGCTACTTATTGCAACGGGAGCGGATGCGCAAGGGTTAAGATTCTGCTTGTGGTAGAACTATAGGACATCCCAAAAACTGTCCCAACTGCCAAGCCTCTGTGCGGGCTTTGGATTCATCTTTACCATAGTCAACTTGCATCAAAGTTTTTTGCCCCTTCTCTTGCTTGTCCATCTCCTGTAATTCCACCTTCATCCAAAAACTGATACTGCCATTCTCAGAATCTTCCACACGCTTAACCATGACCTGCTTAATATCGCTTATGGAGTAGGTTTGCTTATCTAGCAAACCAAATGGAGTGATATTACACTTCTGGATTTGTTGCATAGAGCGATCAAAAGTCACTTGAGAGCGGAACCGTATCCCAGTGGTCAGTTCTCGTGAATACAAAAAGATTCAAGGAGGGATTTCTCTCTTTGCTTGAGAGAGAACTAAAAAAGGGAGGCTAGTGATCTCCTCCCCCCGTGTAATATTTTTGATCGTTTTTGATCGCCTAGTCCGCCATGCCGAGTTTTAGGGTGATGGTCAGTTGAATGCCTGAATCATTTTCACTGCTGTTGTGATAGAGAGTGAAATTGCTGGAAGGATCGCTCAGCAAGCGGGAAATTTGTCCCAGCACCCGAGCAATGCTACTGGCAAAGTCGCCATTTGGCAGGGGAGCCAACTGCATTTTGTTATTACTGCGAGCGGCATGGCGACGGATAACCACTTGTAGATTATTCTTGGTTACCCTTTCCCCAAAGGCTTTGGATAGCATCTGCCATAATTTGTAGCCCACATCCCTGATGTAGGCAGAATCATAGCCAGCAATGTCAGCGATTTCTAGGTAGGTTTTGCCTTCCCAAGTATAGCGGAAGATCAGTTCTTGGACAGTGCTGAAACTTTTACCCTGTAGGACAGAATCTACGATATTCAAGGCTTCTTCAACAGTCATTGTCGGTTCCTCACAATTGGTGTGCTAGATGGCGACATAAAATACCACAATTTCTCGGAAAACTGATGTGGGTAACAACATGAATTTTGCCAAAATTACCTAGCAATGCTATGAATACTAGTGTTTTCGGGGATTTCTGTTATTTTTTGTCAGGTCAAAGTTATGACATTTACTGACTTCCAGCTAGCTGGCATTTAATAGCTTGCTGATCTGCTCGACCCAACGGCGGCGATCGCTATGGGTGAATTGCAAGATGTCCTCTAGGTTCCAGTGAAAGTAAAAGGCAATAAAGCTAATCTCCTCATACAGACGCTCTTGATCATAGAAGCCGTAGGGGTGCAGTTGGTGATACAAATCCTGTAGGTAAAAATAGTCTTGGATAAATAGCTGTTCTAGGTGCTCTGGCTGTAAGGGGTTGGGGGCAGATGGGA
>Ga0308414_1001933_pt1 | contig 13453 bp, 9 predicted proteins | sample HotsprSampleOS50_FD_205667 | JGI IMG/M metagenome (GOLD analysis project Ga0308414, IMG submission 205667) | Hot spring phototrophic mat microbial communities from Octopus Spring, Yellowstone National Park, Wyoming, United States - 20090730_OS50 ... | reverse complement strand
TCCAAAGTTAGCTTTTGTTCAGGCACAAGATTTTTTTCTGCCACTGGTTTGGCAGATTCTACTACTCTTACAGATATAACAGGTTCTTTAACCTCATTCATTGCAATTGTTAAAGGCTTTTCTTTATACGGAGTTAGTTCTTTTTTTGGGCAGTTATCACATAAAACAAACATATCGGATTTAGACATTTGAACTAAATCCTGTGAAAAGTTATAATCTGAATATCTTATCTCAGTAGCAAAAGCACCACTTTGAAAAATGAAAATTATCAATGTTATTGTTACAAGAGTTAAAAAGTTTTTTACAATTTGGTGCATTAGAATCTCCTTTTAGTTTTTAAATTTTTATTCTTAAAACAAAGGGGAAACAGAGTAACCTTATTTTTTAAGGATTTTTTAATGCAAAACTTCAGAAATTTTTAATAGATTGTTATTTTGGCTTTTTTCTGCAATAACTTTTAAATGATAACCAAGTGCTACATCACCATAAGAAATCCAAAATACACTATTATTTTTTATTAAACCTTCGGATGAACCATCTATATTTTGAATTCCTCTTGTATAAACAACAGCAGGAACTCTATTAATGCTGTATTTTCTGAATAAAAATGGGTCTATAATAATCTTTGTTTTAAAAGTTTCACATTCTCCTTCGCAATATGGATTCTTTTTTAAAATTCTTGTTGACCATTCAGCAGTAGGTCTAATATATTTAAGACCACCAATAGCCCCACGCATAACCAAACTCACATGTTTGCCAAGTTTTTCTAAATCTTTTGCATAAGCTCTTATTGTATCTTCAGGCATTGAAGAAGATATAAAAACATATACTCTTTCATCATCTGCAAGAACAGACTTCTGTGTCTTTGCATCTGGATAATACTGCATTGTATTATTTTCTTTCTCAGGGAAAATAAGATCTTTAATGCTTTCTGAATACTCTTTTACTTTGTTCTGAAATTCTTCGCTTTGTGTATAGTAGTATGACTCCATAGCTTTTTGTTCAGCTTCTTTGTTTTCGGGAAGTTTAATTGGCTCCGTTTTAATACTGCTTAGTCTCCCTATTGACTGTTCAAGTGTTTTATCTTTTACCGTATGAGTTTTCCATAGTTTGTTATCTATATAAATTTCAACATATTCTATATCATCAGGTATTTTTACTTTTATAACAGTAAGTCCTGTGCAGGAAGACTTATCTCTGATAAGATAAATTTTGTTTTTCTCAATTTTTGAAACCTTAAGGCAGTCTTCAGGCACAGGGATAAGATATTCAGTTTCTTTCGAAGCAGCTGAACCCCGAGAAATAGAAAATATAAGTAATACTAATAAAGCAAAAATTAAAACATTGGTCCTAAACAACACTTAACCCTCCTAAATACCATCCATGAAAAATTATCAGGCGCATTTCTTCTTGAACCCCATGGTGGGTTTTTTCCATGCTCCCATAGTATTGATGCTTTACCTATAGGCATTATTTCGCTTCTTACAGGTTTTATAAGATGCATCTTATAATGCGACTTTATCCATATGGGAGTTATCACTGCACCACATTTGTCAACTGCAGGATCCCACATAAGTGCTTCTCTGTTCATCTTATATATCATTCTTGATGCAAGTCCGTAATTAGCATTTGTATATCCCTTATCTCCTATATTTCCTGTTAAAGGATAAGCACTTCCCTGTGCCCCCATGCACCAAAAAAGTGGTGCTATACTCCATCCTGCTGTTGATGCAACTGAATCTGCTACACAGGCAAACTGAGCAATAGGGTTAGCAAAAAGTAATGCCTCAGGATTAAGAAGAAATCCTAAAACATCATTGTTCCATGTTGGGTCTATTTCTGTAAGATAAGCAATATCAAATCCTTCATGTGGCACACATGGAATATCCATAAATAAACCCAGTATATCCCATACTGCAAATATCATCCAGTGAGCATTCTGACTTGCAAAATGCCCTTCATCAGCAGCTGTTCCTTGTCTTGTTCCAGGATTTGGCTCCGAAAGTCTTATCCCACCTAAAGTAGGGAAACACCACGGGGTCTTAGTAGTTTCTACAATTCTTGCAGGCTCCCAATATGAAACTGTAACACCTAATATTAAATTATTCCCACGCCTACAAATACATATAACTGAACCAATTTTATCAGGATTAGGTAAATCGCTTGGTCCCTTTATTTCTACACCTGCTATTTCAATCGGGAATATTCCTTCCCAGCGCACATCTGTAATCGGGTTTATAAAAGAAGCCCTGCAATCATTCATTGCAAAAGCCGTAGCAGAATAACAAAACAGTAGGGCAATAAAAAAACAAAAACATATTAACTTATTTATTATTGTTATTATTCTTCCCATAAACACCTACCTCCTGAACTATAAGCATATTATTTTGTGCATAAAGAATAGACGGTGTTGCTTTTATTTTAAATCTATCAAACATTTGTTTTGATGCTACATATACAACTCTATTAAGTAACTTTTCTGCCTTAAGAGAGTCACCATTGGTAGCAATAAACATTACATCCCACCTCGATGCTAAGTTTTGAGACTTTATCCATTGAATTTCTGTGATGCTATTTGCATCAAAAAACACTAATGTATAAGGGAATTGCATATATTGCAATGGATTAAAACTATACCCTTTTGGATAAATTATCTGCCCTTTTTCATTCGTTATATCAAAGTCAAGTGTATATGTTGGATCAACATAAAATGTTTTGCTTTCCTTTGCATGTCTAAGTTTAAAATTAACCGTAGTTTTATTTTTTATATTTCTGTCTATTCTTGCAAATTCTTTTTGCCAGTTATGTTTCTGTACCTTTTGTATTATCTCTTCATAAGCATCCTGTTCGGTAATTGAATATGTATTCCCAAAAGTGCCAACTACTTCAGCATAGCTTAAAGTAGTAAGGCAACAAATTAATAAAACATAAGTTAGGTAAATTTGGATTATTTTAAATAACATTATCTCACTTCCCCATCAAATCATTCATTGACTTGTTAAATTGTTCCTGCATTTGACTGCCTATATTCTGGTTCATATTTCTTTCTATGTCTTCCATATACTCACTTAAATCAATCTTGTTAAAATCAAGTGCCTGAAATTCCTCTGGTAAAAATCCACGACAATTTGGATTTTTAGGTTGCCCCCAGCCTCCATCAGAACCAAATCCCGCAAGCTGTGGTCTTCCCTGTTCATGTATGATTCTTGCAAGTTTACTGTTAAAACAGCAGAATCCTTTTGCTTTTTGAACACAACCAATTACTGGAAATTTTTTGGCACAATATTCTCCTACTTCATGGCAATATTTAGAATCATTAAGTGTAGAAGTCATTATATCAATCTGATCGCATCTTGCCATAAACAGAGCCATTACTAAACCTACTACTTGAAGAGCAATCATAAAGTAGTTTACTGGAATAACACCTAATTTCATTAACGCTACTGTTCCTACTAAATTTACAGCAGATGATAACACTGGATCTTTGATTATCCTTGAAAGAGCAAGTTGAGCTATTGCCCATGCTATTTGAGGACCAAGCTCTTGAATGTATTTTTGCATTGTACTTCCTACCAGCACATCCTTTGAAGCTGACCCTGGGATAAAAGTTGCACCAAATTCTGCAGGGTTGCCTACCTGGCCTACCTGGGTTCCGTATTGCATCATAGTATTTGCTATCGCAACCCCTTCTGCACTATTAAGGGAGTATGTAACAACTGACCCTGGCCCCGTTAATACATTTACGGTATTTTTTGTAAGATTTATAGTTACTATTTGAGCTTTATAAACAAGCGAACCAAGTTTTATTACTGAATAAACAGCAGCAATTGCTTTTATCATATCAGGAATAGAAGTAAATCCTATTGAACCTGTTGAATCATACATTTTACCTTTTGATTCGTTACAGCAATTATGAAATCCTGTTTGAAAGCCTGATTTCCTGCATCTCATTTTTTTGCCATTGAATATGTATATAGTACCAAGACAGTTTCCGTTTGCATCTCTTTCTCCGTCATTTTCATATCCACTTGCCATTAAATCACCCTCATCCTGTATATCAGCACATGTATTTGGAGAACAAAGCCATTGACTTCCTACTTGCTGACACGGATAATTCCCCAGTGGACAACTATATCCTGTAAAACATCCCTGAGACTGCATTTCCCCAATTGAACATTGAGGATCTGCTTCACATCTATTAGTTGTTGTATTTAAAGTGCCCCCTGGAGGACAACTCGCAGCACCCTGGCAAACTCCAGTAACATCAGCACCAGTAGGCCCAACGTAAAAATAACCCGTAGGACAGCTATATACTGGTGATGATTCGCATTGATTTGTTGTAGTATTTAATGTTCCAGAAGAACAGTTTACAGGTGAAACACACATTCCATTTGTAACACTATAACTGTAACCATTAGGACAATTATAAGTTACAGATGTTTCACACACATCATTGTTTGTATTAAGCATGCTACCTATAGGACAAGTAGGAGCTTGCTGACATTTCCCAACTGAAGAATTGTATGTCATTCCCGAAGGACAGCTGTTAATCGGAGCTACCTCACATCTATCTGTTGAAGGATTGAGCGTACCTGTAACTCCATTCATAGTAGGACAAGTAGGAGCTGCTACACAAACATTATACGTTGAATTATAAGTAAAACCATTAGGGCAATTAGGTGTTGCTTGTGTTGTCTGCTGACACATTCCTGTTGAAACATTTAAAGTAGTTCCCGATGGACAATACGGATTAGAAACACAGCTACTTCCGCTTGGGACATAACCAGAAGGACAACTATTCGTAGGGCTGCTTTCACATTTTCCAGTATTTGAATTATATGTACCCTCCCTACAACCTACACAGTAATAACCATTGGGTGTTCTCTGCATACTTGTTCCTGATGGGCATTGAGCATTTGCGTTAAATTCACACTTATTATTCCTTGAATTATAATATGGCTGAACCAAACAAGTTAAATAACCGCCTGTAAAAAAATTATCAGGACAAGGGCAACTGGTTACACTTGGTATTGGCTTAGGGCAACCGCTTATATTACATTCAGTCCTTGCACTGTTTTGCCAATTCTGCATTCTGCCAGCAAGATTGCTACCACCGCTCACCCAGTTAAGAGCATTATTAGCACACCAGTATTGATAACCGCTCGAGTCAGGACATCTGGCTAGATACCAGACATACATAGCCATTATTTCTTCTGCATACGTAAATCCTGTTTCAGGATCTAAAGTTGAACATTGGCTCATTATCGAATAATTAGTACTCCCGCAAGGAGGATAAACCTCTATCCTGTTTTGATAATTGACTTTTGCAGCATTTATAAAAGCTAAAATATTATTATAAGTAGGTGGGCGAGAAAATACACTGTTCCAGTAGTTTAGTCCACTTTGATCTGGTATCCTATTTAAGACCATTTGATACAAACCTGTTAATGGAGTAGGATTGTAGTTTGATTGGCACACTCCAACCGATGCATTCCAAGTATAAGTCCATGAACCAGCGTTAGAGCTATTACCACAGTTGGGTGCTCCTATTGTTGGAGAACCCTGGCAAACTCCATTAACGTAAGTTGTTCCACTTGGACAAGTTTGAATATAGTTTGTCGTACATTTCCCGAGAGAATAACTGTAATAGCCAGGACTAGGACAAGTAGCAGGAGTTTGACATCTGCCTGAAGTACTATCATAGGAATATCCTGGAGGGCAAGAAGGTTGTCCAGCGGCTGTTTCACATTTATCTCTTGTTGTATTGTAAGTGCTTCCTGAAGGACAAATAGGTGAAGCGTAACACACATAATTGGAACCTCCTGAATTTCCAAGTGTATAAGGAGAACTACATGTAGGACTTACTGATAACTCACACTTATCAGTCGAAGAATTATAATTTCCTTGCGAACATTCTGGAGTAGATTCACACTTTCCAGTTGCTGAGTTATAAGTATATCCTGTTGGGCATTGAGGATTAGCATTAGCTTCACATTGTTTAGTATTAGCATTATAAGTGCCTCCTAATGCACATCCAGGAGCTACTTCACATTTTGCAATAGTAGGGTTATAAGTAAAATCAGAAGGACAGCTAATCCCAGGCGTTGCATAACAACTATTAGTTGATGTATCATAGCTACCACCTGAGGGGCAGGAAACAGTCGCTACACATTTTTGGGTAGCAGGGTCATAAGTATATCCAGCAGGACAAATTGGCTGATTATACTGTGGATTGCATTCAGCCTGCCCTTGAGGACAAATATATCCCTGTGGTGTCTGATCACACTGAAAAACTTCGTTTTCTTCAATGGTGCCATCTCCGTTTACATCAATCATACAGTATTTTTTATCATCTGGAAAAGGATTTCCTCCTAAATCCGTACTTTCATCTCCTCCCTGTAGCTGAGGAGAAACACATTGTTTTGTTGTTGCATCCCAGTATTGCCCCCCTGTGCATATTGGATTCGAAATACACTTCTTATAATCCCGAGAATACATATAAGGAATAGCACATTTTCTATATTCGTCAAGTGGTGGTAAAGTACAAAGTCCTATATTCTGATCAAAAACTGGTGTTTGCCCTCCTTCATTTGGGGGCATGCACAATATATCTGCATATGCTGTAGAACCTGATTGTAATTTGATAACAGGAACAGAAAAAGACTCCTGCAGATTGACTAAAGGAATATGATAAGGCACTGGAAAATTTTTAAGATAAAGAATATCAATACTAAAATCACAGAAAACAAAAATTAGAATTATGCACAGTGATATTATTTTTTGAAGTTTTCTATTCATCTTCCCCCTCTATCGTGATGCCCCAGGTAATGCTTTAATATTTCCGCTACTGCAAATAATATCCTGTCCTGCCATTCTTATAGCTTGCATTGCAGTAACAGCACCTGGAAAATTCTGCACACACTGACATGGTGCCTCCATAATCTCTCCATCTTTAAGTGGACACTGGTCGTTATAACAAGTTCTATAATAACGAACACCATAGTTTCCACTTGTAAGATTAAACTGCGAAACAGGAGTTCCAATCCCTACCTGAGTATTATCTATAACAACTTTTACTTTGCATGCTTTTTCACAATCTTCTGGTTGTTGCCCTTGCTGAACATAAAATATCTGATTGGGATAAGTATTCCATAAGTTATTTTCTTTTCTTACGTCTGTAAAAGTAATTTTTGAACCGTCATACTCTGATGTCGGAACAACAGTTGCAAGCCTTCGCTTTGCATCTGACAAATCCCAATCAGGACTCTGACAACGATATGTTCTTTCTTTTCTCCAAAAATCTGGACAAACATAGTCTCCGCATACATTTTCACACCGCTGTATTGGAATAAGCCCCGTTTTAACCTGATTTCTAATTGTATATACGCCATCAACTTTTTCATCTACTAAAACACAAGTTGGGTCTTCAATATACTGCTGACAGGTATTAGAAATATTTTCCTGTTTTTCACAGAAATTTTTAGCCTTAATGTTTACCAGTCCAAAACCTTCACCACATCCACAAACTGCAACACGAGTTTTTGTTCTAACAATGGAATTTGCAGGAACTCCACTGAAAAAACTTGTTGCATCTACATTAAGTTCCCTTCTCCATGATGTACCCAGTTCACAGTTTCCTGGAGGATAATCAGTAGAAGATGTCCAGTTCCCGTAAGGACCATTCCAGATAAGATAATTGTTAAACCAGAACTGAATCCAGTCATCCCATACGGCATAAACTAAAGTTGCACTTTCAATTAAATCAGGTCTTTTAACCATCAAATCGTAGTAAAGCTCATGTATATTACAGCAACCACACCAGTAGTTATCTCCTTCCCAGCCTAATACAACCTGTATGCATTTGTCTCCGCAGGGTCTCACAGTTCCACCATTACCTGAAACGGGAGCGATAATATCATATAAATCCAGTCTATTTGTATAGACATTTCTTTCTATAACACAGCTTCTTAAATTTCCTTGAGATTGATTTAATCCAGACAATAAACTGTAATAAGAATCTGGAGATGCACTTTGTGCTGACACTTCAGACTCAACTCCAGACTGAATCATAGCAGGAGAACCGTAATATCTTTCAGGATATAAAGCACCCCCTTTATTAGTAATTTCAGATATAGAACAACCTCCTTCTTGTTGCCCAAAAAACTGAATAGTATTACCATCTATTTTTACCTGGCTAACTGCAAATCTTGGATCACCTTTTTGCAATGCTCCTGCAGCTGCACCACCGAAAATTTTCAAAACATAAGGAAGATTATGCCAGACAAGTCCATTTCCACATGAGTTGTTTACGCAAAAACAGCCTGAAAGCTCGACTATGCCTACTCTTCCAATAGTTAAATTCCCACCACTTCCAATAAATTCATACGGCATACAATTTATCCATGTTCCAGGGTTGCAAATTATAAATCCGTTCGAACATACTCCTGAAACTCCAGATATAGAAAATCTACCAACATTATTTTGAAATATAGTTGCGTCAAAATCCCCCGTTGGGCGTGGAGTAATCATTATAGTTAAAAAAACATTACTTGAAGGACAGCCTACAACAACATTGCCTGATTGAGATCTATCTATTGTATATAAAGGACCTCCTCCTAATGTCGGGTCAAGAAAATTCTGTTTCAGATTCGCAGGAGAACCTGAAAGACTTCTAAACCTTTCGTACTGATTTTTGGCTGCATCTTGAGCAGAGGGCGGATCCTCTGCAAAAGTAGCCTGAACAAATAAAAACAAAATACTACTTATTACTACGATATTTTTTAACCATTTCATTAATTGCCTTCTCCCAATCCATTCCTTGAGATACCATAGATTCTATCTCTGCCATCTCTTGGGGGTTAGAAGTGTAAACAAAGTAAGAATACGGATCAACCATCAGACGTGCTACACCTTTGCCAAACTCATCAGTGTGTATAAATATTTCTGAATACTTTGGTGCATTATATCTTATAGACGTCAGAATGTTAAAAAGAATCCCTTCATAATCAATAATTTTATGCTCTTTTGCTTTTCCAAAGGCAGTGCTTTCAAGGAAAAATTTAAATGCACTGTTTTCGTTTATAACTCTTCCTACTCTCCCAAATTGTTCAAGGTCAAGTAAAGACTGTGTTACAATTCCAAAACTTCCACCATACTTTCTTGCTCTTCTATATCCTTCTTCTATAACTCTCTGAAATTGTGGAGTATCCTGTAAAAACTGCCATGCCTCATCAACCACTATTAATCTTTTATTCTTTCTATCACTTAAATAAAGGTCTCTTGTTACTTCGTTAAGAACCTGCAAAACAACAACATTAAATAAATCTTCAAGACTCTTTAAATGCTCAAGTTCAAGAACAACAAAATCATCCTGCCCTATGTTTATTGAGTTTTTCCCTTGAAACCATTTGCCATATTTCCCCGTAGAACTAAACTTGTCAAGATTAAATGCTACATGGGTTGCAATAAGTTTAAAATCATCAACACATTTTTCGTCATCTTTACACAAAGCTGATGCATCATCAAGATATTGAGGGAACTTGCTGAGCCATTCTTGAACATTATCTATAGTGGCATCTCTTCCATAAGTTGAAATTGCCCATTCTACTGCTTTTGATATTAAATTTGTAGCACTCTCTTGGTTAATATTATCTGAGAATTTTCCTGTAGAAGAAATCGCCATCTGAACAATAATCTGTGTTATAGTGGTGACTTCATATTTAAGTTCATCAGGGTCAAGATTAATATTTGAGAATGGATTAAGGGAAAGATCTGTTTTTGGAGAAAATTCAAGATATTTCCCGTTAAATATCTTGACAAGTTTCTTGTAACTGCCACCAATATCAACAATTCTTATTTTTGTTCCTGCACCATAATAATTTGTAACAAGATAGTTTACTGTAAAGGATTTCCCTTTCCCCGTAGGAGCTGCAACAAAAAAATTATAATTTGATGCCCCTTTTGCAAACATGTTAAAACCAATAAGTTGACCTTTCCTCCCCCCAAAAATTAAAACAGGTTCTCCTGTGCCTGCAAAATCTGTTTGAACTGGTAACATCGCTGGCAATGTTTGAATAGGAACTATAAAGTCTCTATCAAGCAAGGAAAGAATTTTGCTATCTGCACAAAAACCAAAAGGAAGACTATAACAAAAAAGTGGTCTAGCTATATATTTATCTTCCTGCATTACTGCACCTGTAGATTCCCACAACCTGATAGATCTGTAAACTGCTGTTCTTACTTGCTCTTTATCTTCTCCCATAAGCCAGACTGTAGGGACAATCCTAAAAAACTTTTCCCCCCTATCAAGTTCTGCAGTAGCCCATATATATTCTTCTTGCTTTTTCCTTAGGGAAACAATAAAAGAACCAAATGACTGTTGTGTAAGAATAAGATTTGCTTTTGCATGAAGTTTTGCTTTTAAATCTTCAACTATTACATTTAAAACCAATAAAAATGGAGTATTTATTTGTGATATATCACCACTTACTCCTTCGTAAGAACCCGTAATAAGATTTGTCCAAAATAAGCCTATCTCTTCTGGTAAACTTTTTGGTGTAACACATCTTAAATATTTAGTTTTTAGGATAGAATTACCATTTTCATCATAATCATGCCCTTTAATTTGTATAAAATTTTCAGATGAATTATACTCTATTTCTGTATCACTATAAATAACTTGTCTGTTAAGAGGACAACGTTTATCATACACCATTTCGTTTTGATCTATCCGAACATTCAGTAATCTTCTCATAATCTTTAAATAATCTTCAGCAGTACATTGAATTGGATTTAATCCTATTGCTTTTAGAAGTTCTAATACATTTGTAGAAACTTCTTTAATAAAATGCTCTGTAAGATCTTTAACAGGCATTTTAATTGTAATAAATCCTCTGTAATTTCTTATGGGAGGGCTACCGTAGACTTGATTCTCATAAAACTGTCTTAAGCTTTTATATGCTTTTTTAATAAAATCAGGTGCATGCTGTTTTGTTTTTTCATAATAGTCATAATACATTTTAAGATCTGGGTCAGCATAAAGAATAAACTGTAATACTGTTTTATCAGGATATCCTATTCTGAATAACCCTTCAAGTGATTTTATATCCTGTAAGCCCATTAACAACACTGGCGTAACTTCAAACATTAAACCAATGGTTTCATCTTGACAGTAAAAAGCTTTACTTTCAGTATCATAAGCTACTGGCATCAGATATTTTGAAAACTGACTTCTATAGCATTCTTGCTCAATCTCTGTTTGAGTAAGAGTATTTTGTTCTTGTTCTGTTTTTTTAATCCCTACCAAACCAATTAAATTTTCAAGCATTTATTTCCCCCCTTTACTGTTCTTATTTCTCCATAATGGTGGTGGGGTTGTTACATCAAGCCCGCCACCTTTTTGATACTCATAAATACCATAATGTTCTGGTTTTTCACCTCTAAGAGCCCTCATTGCTTTTTCAATTCTTATATATATATCTTCCAGCGAAACAACACCTGAAGAAATCGGCATATACTGCCCTGAGTTTTTATCAACAAGAATTATTGTAGGAGTAGTTTCTATCCCAAACTTTGCCTTTGCAACAAGATTCTGTGTTATATCAACAACCTTTACATAAACCCCATCCCTTTCTGCATACTTAAGAATCCCAAGCTGTGTCTCACAATAATGGCAACCAGGAGCTACAAAAACAATAAGTCCAAAATCTTGATTTACGCTTCGTACATATGATTGGATTTCCTGCATAGTAAGCCTCGCTTTCTGTGTTATACCTGGTCCTACTATGGGAACATCTTTTTCTGTTGAAAGCTCAGGATACTTTTGCCATACATATCCCGAAACATTTGCAAAAGCAAGGGATTTTTTTCTTACTACATCCTGTATGTTATAAAAATTATATACATTCTCTTCAGTTGGTTTTTGAACTGCAAGATTTAAATAATGCTCATAAATTTTTTTCAACTCTTCAGGATGCATTTGCATAAGTTCCTGGAATGAATACTCTTGAAGAGTTTTTATTTCTGTTTTTGGTTCTTGCTTAGGTTCTTGTTTTACTTGCTCAGTCTGTTGTTTCTTTTTTTCTTCTTTTTTCTGCTCTTTTACATAGTCTTTATACCACCACCAGCCTTCTTTCCCAGAATTTTTATAGAAAAGCTGACTTTCTGAATTTTTTTGTTCTTCAGATTGACTGCCTGCAGATGAAATATCTGTATCTGATTTATTAGCCTGAATTTCCTTTGCCCATACATAATATGGAACAAATAATAGCATTATGGTTATAAAAAACAGTGCTACTCTTTTCACCATAAAGGAACTACCACATTTAAAATGTTTTCTTTTGTTATTAATCCAAAATAACGGGAATCATAACTTCTTGGGTGACTTCCAGTTACAAAAAAATAGCCGTCAGGAATTTTGTATTCGCAGATTTTTATATTTACAACATCTTTTCTATAAAATTCGAATGGAGAATGTCTCTTTTCTTCTGTTATGCAAGGATTGTATGGTTCAACAGGAATGCCTTCTTTGGTTTTTCTCACTGATTTGCCAATATATTCCCCATCGCAAAAATAATCATCTACAACCATTTTTAAAATCTGCCCGCCCTGACAAACTATTTTTTTAGTAATAAGCATTTCTTTTACAATTGGGTCATTTAATCCAGAGATAATAACATAGTCTCCATATTCAGGGGTTTTATCAGTTTTAATAAAAACATGCTTATCAATACTATCTCCCGTTGAAATTACAAGTGTATTTGCTAAATAGTAAGCTACAAGAATTAAACCAATATTAGATAGCAAAAAAACTGCCAGTTTTCTCTTATCTTTTAATACCCTTTGAGCTTTTAACTGAATAAATTTACTTTTTTTCTGTAGTTGTCCTTTGAGCATTCCCAATAAGCTGTGGAGTGACATCTTTCACCCTCCCTTTCCCAAGAATTACATCTGAAGTAATAATTACTTCTCTCTTTGGCTGATTATTTATTACAACTTCAATTCTATCTATTGCAGACTGAAGTTGTTTGTCATCAATTTTGCCTGCTATATAAAGATCCCTCAGTGTTGCCACATAACCTTTTAGGTCTAACATTATAATTTTTTGAGCAAAAAACTGGTCATAAACAAAGACACTGCCAGCAGAAATCACAATCGAAATTAATACTGTAATTAATATGTGCTTAACTTTCATATTTTATAGTTCCCCTTTTCTGAGTTTTCTTCGAATTGTTGTTTTCTTGCAAAATATCTAAAAAGATAGTAACCAACTCTGGGTCAAACCACCCCCCACTTTTAGACTGTAAAAACGAAAATATAATATCTTCATCAAGTGCTGACCTGTATGAACGGTTAGAGGATAATGCCTCATAAACATCACAAAGAGTAAGAATTCTCACAAACTTCGGGATATCAGAACCTTTTAATCCTTTCACATATCCTTCGCCATTATATT
>Ga0308414_1001932_pt1 | contig 13455 bp, 16 predicted proteins | sample HotsprSampleOS50_FD_205667 | JGI IMG/M metagenome (GOLD analysis project Ga0308414, IMG submission 205667) | Hot spring phototrophic mat microbial communities from Octopus Spring, Yellowstone National Park, Wyoming, United States - 20090730_OS50 ... | reverse complement strand
CTGGTGGCCAGCTTCATGAGCGGCATGGCGGGCAACGTGACGGCGTTCAACACCGTTTGGACGTACGACATCTACCAGAGCTACATCCGCAAGAGCGCGCCGGATTCGCACTATCTCTGGATGGGGCGCATGGCGACGATTTTCGGCACGAGCCTGTCGATCGGCGCGGCGTATCTGGCGACGCAGTTCAACAACATGATGGACTTTCTCCAGTTGATCTTCGGCTTCGTCAACGCCCCGCTGTTCGCCACGTTCCTGCTGGGCATGTTCTGGAAGCGCGCCACCGGCAACGGAGCGTTTTCCGGGCTGGTGGCAGGCACGGCAGCCGCGGCGCTCACCTACAGCCTGACGCTGGCCGAAGGCAAGGGCGGCTGGCTGGGCGTGATGCACGAGTTCCCCTCTTCCATGGCCCAAAACTTCTGGGTGGCGATCAACGCCTGGACGGTGTGCTTCGTGACGACCATTGTGGTGAGCCTGTTCGGCAAGCCGCGTCCGGAGGAGGAGCTTGTCGGGCTGGTCTACGGGGTGACGAAGCACGAGGCGGAGCCGGCTGCCTGGTACAAGCGGCCTGCGATGCTGGCGCTGCTGGCGGCCGTTTTGTGCCTGGCGTTGAACCTGTTGTATTTCTAAGGAGTCCGCGATGCTGGACCTGCGAAAACCCGCCGGCTACTTCTTCCTGCTGCTGGGCCTGATCCTCAGCGCGGCGGGGCTGGCGTTCGATTTCAAGGCGCCATTGCTCGAGCGCAACCTGAACCTCGAGTTCGGCGTTTTCTCCGTCCTTTTTGGAGGCGTATTCCTTTGGCTCGCCCGCCGCGCGTAAAGAAATGGTTCGCGCCGGGGCGCGTGAATCTGATCGGAGAGCACACCGATTACAACATGGGGTTCGTGATGCCTGTGGCGCTTGCCATGGGCTGCACGGCGCGCGCGTCGCCGGCGCGACGCCGGGTGCTGCATCTGGTGTCCAAACAATATCCGGGAGAAATGATTTTTCCGCTGGACGCCATCCCGTCCATGCGCAAAACCGGCGCATGGGCGGACTATGTTCTTGGCGTGGCGCGGGAGCTTGCCCGGCTGGGCTTCGAACTCCGCCCGCTGAAGCTGGAGATCGACGCCACCGTGCCCACGGGAAGCGGCTTGAGCTCCTCGGCGGCGCTGGAGGTGTCCTCGGCGCTGGCGCTGCTCGATGAGAGAGAGCTGCCGAAGCCGGAGATCGCGCGGCTGTGCCAGCGCGCGGAGCGGGAATTCGTCGGCATGCCGTGCGGCATCATGGACCAGTACGCCTCGGTGTTCGGACAGGAGCACCGGGCGATCCTGCTTGACTGCCGCTCTGTGACGCATGAGTATGTGCCGATCCCGGACGGCGTAGAGATCGTGGTCGCCAACACGATGGTGAAGCACGAGCTTGGCTCCTCCGCCTACCGGCAGAGGGTGGCGGAGTGCCAGGAGGCGCTGTCGCATTTCCCGGGGCGGGAATCCCTGCGGGACGTCACGCTGGCGGACCTGGAGCGCGCGTCCAGGCAGATTCCCGAGATTCCCCTGGCACGGGCGCGCCACGTCATCCTGGAGAACCGGCGGGTGCAGGATTTTCTGGCAGCCGCGCAGCGCAGCGACCTGGCGGCGATGGGGCGGCTGATGGTCGAGAGCCACCGCTCGCTGCAGCACGATTACGAGGTGAGCTGCGCGGAGCTCGATTTTCTGGTCGACACCGCCCTCACCATCGAGGGCGTGTACGGCTCGCGCATGACGGGCGGCGGCTTCGGCGGCTGCACGGTGAGCCTGGTCGACAGCGGCGCCGTCCCGGTCTTCCGCGAACGCCTCGCGTCCGCATACCAGCAGGCATACGGACTCACTCCTGCCATTTACACCTGCACGCCCTCGGAAGGAGCGCGCCGTCTCGCCTGACGCCGGGCGTCAGGCGGCGGGAGAAGCCGGCTGCTTGCGGAACAGAAGCAGGCCCGCAAGCAAAGCCAGGCTCAGCGCGGAGATGACCGCGCCCGCCCGCAGCCCGCGGGAACGAAACTCGAACACGACGCGGTGCTTTCCCGGCGGCACGGGGATTTCCAGAAACGCACCGGAATGGCGCCGGCACTCCACCGCCGCGCCGCCGGTGCGCGCGCGCCAGCCGGGGTGGAAGGACTCGGCAAGAACCACCGTGCCTGCGCTATCGGCCTGAACTTCCACCGTGCGGCGCCCGGGCTGCCAATCGACCAGCTCTGCCTGTCCTTTGCCGAGAAAATGTACCGGCGCGCGGACGTCTTTCAGTTCGAACACCTGATAAAAGTCGGCGTCCGGCGAGAGCCGCCGCCAGGCCGGCCGCGCCGTCATTTCCCGGAATGCATCTGCCTTTTCCGTGGTGATGTAGTAGCGGACGCCGAGCCAGCGGAGCTTCTCTTCACACCCGGGATCGGGATAGAACAGCCAATTGCTTTCAAAACGCACGCAATCGGCGAGAAATTGCTTGTACTGCTTCGAGACAAACGGGTCAAATCCCTGAATGGCGGCCAGCCTCCAAAACCGCAGCGTCGGCGCTGTGGGGCCGTATTCATCGGTGGCGACGCGGACCGACGGGTCCGCCTGCAGCCGCCGCATGACCTGCGGAACCATGCCGGGCGGGCTTGGCGGGCGGATCATCTCTTCCTGGTCGTCCTTGCTCCCGTTGAACCACTTGGAAGTGCCGTGGATCCTGTAGTCGGAGCCGGCGACCAAGACGAGCAACACCCCCGCGGCAGCGCGCAGCGCTCCTCCGGAGGAAGCCGCCAACCGCAGCAGCAGCACGATGGCGATGCCGGCTGCCAGCACGAGAAGCCCGCCGCGCCAGCCCACCAGAGCGCCGAGCTGGTTGGACCCTTTGAACATCCACAACAGAGCCAGCGTCACCCCCGCCATGGCGAATGCCGCCGCGGCGCCGGCAGTTCCGGGCGGGCGGGAAAACCGCTCCATGGCCGCGTCCAGCCCTTCGGCGGCGAGCACCGCCAGCCCCAGCACCATGCCGCCCATGAAATACCAGGCCCGCAGAGTATGGCTTAGCAGAGGCCATGGTTCGACAGCGCGCCACACCAGATTCCAGGGATTGGTGAACAGGACGAGCGACACGCCGAGCACAAAAAAAGCAGGCAGCGCGCGCCGCCAGCGCGACCGCAGGCGCAGGACCAGCAGCGCAATCCCCAGAATTGCCGCCGAGCCGATGTAGTAATAGTCGCCGGCTTTCACCGGCGCCGTCATGGAGAAATCCAGGTAAGCAGGCAGAATCATGGAAAACAGCCACGCAGGGGTGAATTCTCCCGACCCGTAGCGGGCTTCCCTCTCCATCAATGCCGTGGACTCCAGGGCGGGCAGAAGCTGCACCGCGGAGAGCGCAAGGCCCAGCAGCAGGGCCGATGTGGTCCATGCGGCCAGGCGCAGGTTTCTCAGGCCGTAGATGAGCGCGCAAACTGCGAACACGACGAAGAACGGCGGGTATCCGGCGAGGAAGACCAGCGCTCCGCCTGCGGCGGTTTTCCAGAGCGGCCGCCAGTTGCCGCTCCGGGATGCTTCATCAATGCCCCAAAATGCCAGGGGCGCCCACGCCATGCCGCAGGCGATGCCGAAGTGTTGCAGGTGGATCATCATGTAGCCGCAGAACGAGAAGGCGGCCGCGCCCAGCATGGCCGCCTCGGTCCGCAGCCCCCGCCCCCGGAACCAAAAAAGGCAAAACAGCCAAGCCAGCCAGACATGAAGAAAAACCGTGATTTCCACGGCCAGATACGGCAACCGGTCATTGCCGGCGCTGGACAGAAATGCAGCCCACAAAGGAGGGTAGAATAGCGAAGCCTGGATGTTTCCGGCAAAACCGAGGCCCGCGTAAATGTAGGGATCCCACTCGGGCAACCGCCCTGCTTTCAGGGAACGAAAAGCGTAATCATGGAGCGAGAAAAAGTAGCCTGGAAGGTCATATGGCACGGAAAAGCGCTTGAATGGCGGCAGATAATGCAGAAAATAGAACCAGGCAAACAGGAGGCTCGCCGCGGCAGCGGCCAGGCGCCGAAAGACCGGTTTCCGGGGCGGAAACATTCCCGTCATGACTGTCATCCGGACGCGAAGCACAAAGTGTAGCACAGAGCTGCCTGGCACTCTGCGGCGCGCGGAAAGCGCCCGCGGCAGCGGACTCTCCCTGGCTTGCCGGAGCGGCAAGGGCGGAGGCGCCGCGGCGGCCGGAGCCGCGCCGGAACACCCCCGCGGCGAACAGCGCATCCGGACGCCGGCGGAAAGCCGCGGGCGCATGGCGGCGCTGCTCAATTGCCTGCTGACTTGCGCGGCTTTTTCGGGGAGGATTGCGGCGACTCAGGCTCGCCGTCAGGTTCGCTTTCACCCGCTTGCCGGTGCTTTTTCGCGAGGTAATCGGAAAGTTTCAGCAGGGTTCGCCCGCCGCGCTCAAAATAGCGGTTGGCTGCTTTCTGGTAGCGCTTGAGCAGTTCCCGGCGGTTTGAGTCGCCGAGGTCGCAGGAATCGATGTCCAGCAGAATCTCGATTTCCCAAGGCTGGAACGTGTTCCGGTTCAGGCTTCCGCGGAGCAGCTCCTGAATCAGCTTGTTGAACTGGCGGAGCCGGTCTTCCAGCTCGTAGGCGCTCAATTCCATGAATCACTGCCATTGTACAACGGGAATATTGGCTGCCACGGCGCCGGTTAACCGCGGGATACGAGCCGCAGCCACTGGATGACTTCAGCGGCTTTGCCGAAATCGCCGCAGCGCCAATAGGCGCCGTGCAGGTTGTTGAGCATCCGGGCGATGATGCGGCCCTTGGGCGAGGGTGCGAACAATTCTTCCGCGGGAGGGATCTGCGCGCCTGTGATGCCGGAGACGATCTGCAGGCAATCCTCTTCCGTCAGGAGGCGGCCTCTGTCAAAAGGGTCGATCATGACACGCACCCCGCCGTCATCGTCGAAGCGGCAGACGAAGTGGGCGGGAAGGCTCACGCCGGACAGCGGCAGCCCTGCGCGCCGCCCCGTCTCGATACAGATGACCGAGAGCGTGATGGGCAACCCCTTGCGGCGCGCCATGACAAGGTCGATGCAACTGTTGGCAGGGGAGTAATAGTCCTCGCGGTCGCCCTCCAGTTTCTCCTCTTCAAACAGCACGTGGTTGAGGGCATGCAGCAACGCGGCGCCGCGTGCGTTAGGGCCGGCCAGCTCGCGGACGCGGACCGCCCAGAGATCGAGCTGCCGGAGCACGGCGCGGCGGGCCAGATCGCCGTGGTCGAGCGCCGCCACCTCGATGGCGGCTTCGTCCAGCTCCATGGCGCTCTCGTCGCCGCTGAGCAGGCGGATCAGGCGGCTGGACGGTTCCATCATGGTCTAGCGGCGCCCTCGGCTGCGGGCCATGGCTTCTTCCATGGTACGGGATAGCGCCTGGATCTTTTCCGGCAGCAAAAGGCCGCTGAACTCGAGTTCGGCCAACCGTTGCCTGGCGGATTGCTCCTGGCCGGCCTCGGCCAGCAGCAGGATCTCTTCGCTGCGGTACAGGTGGTTGGCAGGAAAGGCTGCTGCCAGCTCGCTCATCAGTTGCGCGGCCCGAGCGTACTGTTTCTCGCGGCGGAGCACCACGCCGAGCAGGACCCGGGCTTCCACGGCCGTCTTGCGTCCGCCGGAGACGGCGCGCTCCATGTGCCGGATGCCTTCGGCGCGGTCGCCGCGGTAGCCGGCGAGAAAAGCCAGAGCCTTGACATACCAGGGCAGGCTGCCCGCGATGTACTCGTGAAGCCCGGGAATCAGAAAGGCGTCCGCGAGGTCCGGCGAGACCTTGATGAGAGCTTCATGCGCCTGCCGGCTTCTGCCGCCTTCCCGGAGCGCTTCGCGCCAGGATTTTTTCACGAGCAGCGCCAGCTGCGCCTGATGCGCGTGCGCCACGCCGGAGGCGTACAGACAGGCCTCGTCGAGCGGGTTGGCGCGCAGCCGCGCTTCGCAAAGCGAGAGCGAGCGCCGGATGGCCTCGCCGAACCGCGCCTGGTCTGCCTCGCTCATGGGAACCTTGGGCCGCTTGAGGAACGGGCTTCCCGGACCGAAGGCGGCGGAATCCAGCGCGCCCGCCTGGTACAGCGCCCGGTGCAGCAGCGCCTGCGCCAGATGGTTCCATGCTTCCGGGTCGTCAGGGCGCCGCTGCGTCTCCTGTTCAAAGATGCGCAGCGCGCGCTCGTAATCCAGGCTGTAGAGAGCCTGAAAGCCTTCCGGCATCGGCGGGACCGCTGCCACCGCCGCCAAAGGCAACAACAATAGAGCGATGAGGGCGCCCACGCTCTTTCAGATGCCGGACGGCGGGCGCCCGTTCCCCGGGATCACCGGAAGAAGATGTCGATCAGGTTCGTGTTGCGGCCCGAGGCATCCACGCAATAGCCGAAGGGGCTGTAGGAAATGTGCCGGTTCTGCCGGTCGACATAGAGGAAGACCTCGTCGCCGGGCGCATACTCAAGGATTTGGATAACGCCTTCCTCGCAGGAACGCGTGCGTCGCACGCGCGCCCGCGCGACATTTCCGTAGGGGCTCTTCGGCCCCCAGTCCTCGAGAAACTTCTCCATGCTGTAGTCCCGGCATGGCCGCGCCGGGTCGCAGCCCCACAGGCGGTAAGCGTCTTCGTATTTGTGTTCGGCGATCAGCTTGAGAAACAGGGAAACCTGCCGTTTCTCGCGGTAATCGTGGATGAACCACCAGCCCGCCAGAGACAGCACAGCGGCGCCGAGCGCCGCCAGCAGGGCGCGCTTCAGCTTCCTTTCGCGCTTCGCGTCCGCCTGCCCGTAGCTCTCCAGAAAACCGCTCATGTCCCGCCCTCCCGAGGCGAGCCGGGCTACTTCTTCACCGGGAACTTCTTGTCGTAAGCCGCGGTGACTTCAGCGGAGATGTCGAGGGCGTCCTTGGCGAACAGCAGGTTGGACACGTCGATGATGATGTCGAGTCCTTTTTCTTCGGCCACCTGGCGCAGCACCTCCTGGAAGCGCTGCCCCACGCGCTGCAGGATGTCCTGCCGCTCGCGGTTGACGGCGTCCTGAAGCCCCTCGCTGTTGCGCTGGTACTGGCGCTGCTTGATCTGGATGCGGCTGATCAGCTCGTTCATCGCCGCTTCCGTGTACTTCTCCTGATTGGCCTGCGCCTCCTGCTGCAGCCTCGCGATCTCTTTTTCCAGCTGCGCCAGTTCCTCCTGGCGCGGGCCGAAGCGGGCTTTCAGGTCGGCCTCCGCCTGTTTGATCTCCGCCGTGTCCTGCAGGGCCTTCTGCAGGTTCACCGTGCCGACTTTCACCTGTGCCGGAGCGGCGCCCGCCAGCAGCAACAATCCAGCGGCCAGCGCGCCAAGACGCGCCCGATTCGAGTTCTTCTTCATCAGCTTTATCTCTCCGCTCTTCTCGCCGCGGCTGCCGGGCTCAGCCCAGAACCGCCAGGATCTCGTCCTCGCGCAAAACCAGATATTCTTCGCCGTCGATCTTCACTTCCGTGCCGGACCACTTGCCCACCAGCACTTCGTCTCCCGCCTTCACGTCCAGAGCGGCGCGCTTGCCGTCCTTGAGAACCTTGCCGTCGCCAACGGCAACCACCCTGGCTTTCTGCGGCTTCTCTTTCGCGCTGTCCGGGATCACGATGCCGCCGATCTTTTCTTCGCCCTCTTCAATCCGCTGGGCCAGCACACGGTCATGCAGGGGCCGGAACTTCATCGCTCACTCCTTGTCAACCTGATTTGCCTGATCCAGCTCCGCGCGCGCTTCAGGCCGGGGGCAGAGCTGCCTGTTCTCACCTAGCATTGTAGAATCTCACTCCCCCGGCACTCAACCGCGATTGGGCGGAGTTTGGCGCGGAAAGAGGATCCGCGGCGGCATCAACGCCGCTGGCGTGCTTGCATCTCGTTGCAAAACCGGCTGTTTTCTTTGGTCCGCGCAGGCCGGTTTTTGCTATAATGGGCGATGTTGTTTGGTTGCGGGTTCAGGCCCGCACAGGGACTCGAGTCCAAGCCGCCTGTCAAACAGGTTCGCGGCGACCCGGGCGCAAATGCCGCCAGCGGCCCCCGCCAACCGGATCGGCAACCCGAACACAGCCCCCGCAGAGGGGCGTGACATCGAACAGCGGCACGGCCGCACTGAATCAACCGCCGGCCCTGACGCCGGCGCAGAAAGTGAAAAGCAGGAGCACACCCTCGGACTGCCCGTGTGCCCATCTCCTGCATCTGCTTGCAGGACAAGTGTGGAGGATTGGTCAGGATGATTCGCAAGGTATCTCGTGGTTTGGTTTTGATGGCCGGCCTGGTGCTCATGCAACAGCCCGCCGACCCCGGTCCGCGGCCGGAACCAGCGGGTCCGGATCCGCGCGACCCACGCCTCTTTTGTATTCGCCAATTCTTCGTGTCCCGCGACTGCCCGGCGCATATTTACGCCGAGGACTTCATCGCCGCTGCCGACGATAACGGGCTCGACTGGCGGCTGCTGCCCAGCATCTCGTTTGTCGAATCCACCGGCGGCAAGACCGCCCGCAACAACAATATGTTCGGGTGGGACAATTGCGACAGATGGTTCGCCTCCAGCCGGGAAGGCATCTACCACGTGGCCGGACGCCTCGCCAACTCGCAGCTCTACCGCAACAAGAGCGTCGGGCAGGTGCTGCGCACCTACAATCCCAATCCTGAATACGCGCGGGTGGTTCTGCAAGTCATGAACCAGCTGGGACCCTCGAATCTGCCGGCGGTCGCCCGTTCTGTCCAGTAGCCGTCCCGGATGCGCCGCGCAGGGGCGCAAGCCGGGTTCCGGCATCCCGGGGTGATATACTCAAGGCGCGGCGGCCGTGTCTCGCCGGATGATGCGGCTGGAGCCGCTGGAAGTCAAGCTCCAGGAGTTGCCAGTGTACGACTTGCTGTTGATCCGGGCGATCTTCGTGCTCCTGCTGGCGGCTGCGGCCTGGTTCCTCCAACCCTTCGGACTGACTCCGCCACAGGCTGCAGCCGCGGGCGCGGTTCTCGGCCTTTTGATCGTGCTGGCGGAACTCCGCCTCAAGCAGGTCAGTCTGAAGCGGCTCATCGGGGCCGCAGCGGGCTCAGTGTTGGGCATCGTCGGCGCCTTTCTCATCTCTCTCGTCATTTCCTGGGCCCTTCCCGGGTCCCGTGGCACGGTCTCATTCATTCAGTTGCTCATCCTTCTGGTCATGACCTACGTCGGCCTCATCGTCGGCGCCTCCAAGGGCGACATGCTGAACCTCTCCGCCCTCGGCGGGCTGTTCGGCGGGGAAAAGGCCCAGAAGCAGTCCTTCAAGATCCTCGACACGAGCGTGATCATCGACGGCCGGATCGCCGACATCGCGGAAACCGGTTTCCTTGATGGCACGCTCGTGGTGCCGCAATTCGTCCTGCGGGAGCTGCAACTGGTGGCCGACTCGGCCGATTCCATGAAGCGCAACCGCGGCCGCAGGGGCCTGGACGTGCTCCAGCGGCTGCAGAAAATGGCCCACCTCAACGTGCAGATTCTCGAAGACGACTATCCGCACATCCGGGAAGTGGACCTCAAGCTCATCGAGCTGGCCCGCACCTACGACTGCAAAATCATCACCAACGATTTCAACCTGAACAAGGTGGCGCAACTGCACGGCGTGCAGGTGCTCAACATCAACGAGCTGGCCAACGCGCTGAAGCCCATCGTGCTGCCCGGGGAGACCATGCGCGTTTTCATCCTGAAGGAAGGCAAGGAATACAATCAGGGCGTGGCCTATCTGGACGACGGCACCATGGTGGTGGTGGACAACGCGAAGAAGATGATTTCGAAGACGATCGACATCTCCGTCACCAGCGTGCTGCAGACGCAGGCCGGCAAGATGATCTTCGGCCGCTTCGACGAGCGCACGCACCACGTCTATGACAAGCCCCCGGCCGCGGAACGCCCGGGCCGCGGGGCAGAGGCGCCGGCGGCCGAACGAACGGCCGCGCCGCCCCGCGCCTGAACGGGCAACCGTCTGCCAACACGCACCTCGATGAAAGTCTCCGTTATTCTCCCCGCCGCCGGCCTCGGCACCCGGATGCGCGCCGCCGCGGAAGCCACAGGCACCAGCCGCAAGCAGTTCATGCTGCTGGAGGGCGTGCCCATCCTGATTCACACCGCGCGCAAGTTCGTCGCCTCCGCGCATGTCACGGAAGTCGTCATTGCGCTGCGGGTGGAAGACATCCCCTGGGTAGAGGAGATGGTCGCCCACGAAAGGTTCCACAAGACCGTCCGGTGCGTGGAGGGCGGCGAGACGCGGCAGGAATCGGTGGCCGGCGCGCTGGCCACGGTGGGTGAAGACACGGATCTGGTGGCCGTGCACGACGCGGTCCGCCCCTTCGTGTCCCAGGACATTATTTCGGAGGTGATCCTCGAGGCCGCCCATCACGGGGCGGCCATCGCGGGCATCGTGCCCGTGGACACCGTCAAGCAGGTGCACCGTCACGTTGTCCGCGGCACGCTCAACCGGGACCGGCTGGTGCTGGCGCAGACGCCCCAGGTGTTCCGCACCGCCCTGCTCCGGCAGGCGTTTGCCAAAGCGCGCGAGGACGGGTTCACGGGCACCGATGAATCCAGCCTGGTCGAGCGGCTGGAGACGGTCGAGATCCGCGTGGTCGCCGGCTCGGACCGCAACATCAAAATCACCCGGCCCTCCGACATGGAGCTGGCCGAACTCTTCCTGTCTCTGGAGCGCGAGAAGGAGGCGGGCTGATGGACATCCGCATCGGCCTCGGCTGGGACAATCACCGCCTGGCCGAGGGCCGCGCGCTCATCCTGGGCGGCGTCCGCGTGCCGTGCGAGTTCGGCTTCGAGGCGCACTCCGACGGCGACATCCTGCTCCACGCTGTCACCGACGCGCTGCTCGGCGCGCTGGCGCTGGGCGACATCGGCATGCACTTCCCGGACACGGACCCCCGCTGGAAGGGCTGCGATTCCGGCGTTTTCCTGCGCCACGCGGCATCGCTCGCGCGCGAGCGCGGCTACCGCATCGGCAATGTCGACGCCACGGTGATCCTGGAGCGCCCGAAACTCGGCCCGCTGCGCGCGCAGATTCGCGCGAACCTCGCGGCGCTGCTCGAACTTGACCCCGAGCGCGTCTCCGTGAAATTCAAGACCGCCGAGAAAGTCGGCCCCGCCGGCGAAGGCAAGTCCGCCGAAGCCCAGGCGGCCGTGCTGCTCGTCAAGGATTGATCCGGTCCGCCGCCCAGTCCGCGCTTTCCACCAGCACGACGCCGGCTGCATCGGCCAGACTCTCCAGCAGCTCCTGCACGGTGCGTCCCAGCAAAGGGTGGCGCCACCCGGGGGCGGTCGCAGCCAGCGGCGCCAGCACGAACCGCCGCTCGTGCAGCCGCGGGTGCGGCACTTCCAGCCCCGGTTCGCGAATGACCTGGCCGCCGTAGAAGAGCAAGTCGAGATCCAGCGTCCGCGGCCCGTTCTTCCCGCTCCGCACGCGCCCATGCCTTGTCTCGATGTCGAGCAGCGCATCGAGCAACTCCCGCGCCCCCAGCGCCGTCTCCAGCCGCGCGGCCGCATTGAGGAAGGGCGGCTGCCCCGCCATTCCCACCGGCTCGGTTTCGTACAGCGGCGAAACGGCGCGCAGCCGGCCCAGCCGAACCATCTCCCGCAGCGCCCCCCGCAGATGGGCGCGCCGGTTGCCCAGATTCGAGCCGAGCGCTATGCAGGCTTCAATCACCGCGCCGCCTCGTGATTTCGACACCCGCCCAATCCACCCCCTGCTTCTGCAAAGCCGCCGGCTTGCGCACCAGCACGCGAACAGCTTGAGCCGGAAACTCGCCGAGCACCGCTGCCGCGATCCGTTCGGCGAGCGTTTCCACCAACGCATACGGCTGCCGTCGCGCCGCCTCCGCCAGCCGCCGCCACACGGCGGCGTAGTCCACCGAAAAGCGCAAATCATCGGTGCGCGCCGCCTCTCGCGTGTCCACCTCGAGTTCCAGATCGACCACCAGCTCCTGCGGCGCCGCGCGCTCCTGCTCCGTCACGCCGATGCGGGCCATCACTCTTGCGCCGCTCAGGATCACCTTGTCCACAGCGAACCCCGCACCGCATCGACGACGCTGAGGGCCTTGCGCACCGGCTTCACGTCGTGGACGCGCACGATCGACGCCCCGTTCCACGCCCCGATCACAGCCGCCGCGATGGTTCCTTCCAGCCTGTCTCCGATCTCCTCCATGCCCGGCAGCACGCCGAGAAACGACTTGCGCGACGGCCCGATCAGGATGGGGCAGCCGAGCACGCGCATCTCGCCGAGGCGGCGGAGCGCTTCGAAGCTCTGCGCGGGCGTCTTGGCGAAGCCGATGCCCGGGTCGACACAGATTTCGCGGACGCCCGCCTCGCGCGCGCGGTCCACGCGCGGGCGTAGCTCCCCGATGATCTCGCCCATGACGTCCTGGTACACGGCGTGCTGCCGCATGGTCTGCGGCGTGCCGCGCATATGCATGATGATTGCGCCGGCGCCCGCAGCCGCCACAATGCGCGCCATCTCCGGGTCGGCGAGGCCGCTGACGTCGTTGATCAGCGTGGCGCCGGCCCGGAGACAGGCGGCCGCCACGCGCGGCTTCATCGTATCCACCGAAATGCGGATGCGCGGATCCAGCGCCAGCAGTTCCACCACCGGCAGCACGCGCTCCAGCTCCACATTCTCCGGAACAGGAGCAGCCCCGGGCCGCGTGCTCTCGCCGCCCACGTCGATGATGTCTGCGCCCTCGGCGATCAGGCGGCGCGCCTCTTCCACGGCTTCCTCCGGCGTGGCAAAGCGTCCGCCGTCGGAGAACGAGTCGGGCGTCAGGTTGAGAACGCCCATCACCAGAGTGCGGCTCATGCGTCCCCGCCTCCCGCGCGGCGCGTGGCGGGCCCGAAGTATTTCGCCCGCGACTCCTCGTCGAGCAGCGGCGCCTGCAGCCGCACCGGCTCTCCCCCGGCGGACCACAGCAGGTCCCCGTTGCCGGTCAGGTTCTCCGCCCCGGCCGTGTTCAACACCAGCCGCGATTCAATCGGCTCGGCCACGCGCAGGCAGACGCGCCCGGCGAGGTTGGCCTTGATCACTCCCGTCACCACGTCGCGGCTGGCGCGCTGCGTGGCCAGCAGCAGATGGATGCCTGCCGCGCGCGCCTTCGCGCCCAGCCGCGCGATGCGCAGCTCTGCTTCCTTGCGCTCCGGCGCGCTCTGCACGACGTCGGCGTATTCATCGCACAGCACGGCGATGCGCGGCGGCGCCGCCTTGCCCGCCTGCTTCCATTCCCATAAATCCGGCGCGCCCAGCCGTTCCAGTTCGCGGTAACGCCGTTCCATCTCTTCGATCAGCGCGTCGAAGGCGGCGATCACGTCATCGTCGGGCGGCATCTGCACCGGCAGCGCTTCCCACAGGTAAGGCGAGCGGCGCAGTTCCTGAAACGCCGTGCGCTTGGGGTCGATCAGCACCAGGCGCAAGTCCGACGGCGTGTGCGTGGCCATCAGGCTCGC
>Ga0308414_1001930_pt1 | contig 13458 bp, 10 predicted proteins | sample HotsprSampleOS50_FD_205667 | JGI IMG/M metagenome (GOLD analysis project Ga0308414, IMG submission 205667) | Hot spring phototrophic mat microbial communities from Octopus Spring, Yellowstone National Park, Wyoming, United States - 20090730_OS50 ... | reverse complement strand
AGCTTGCATGCCAAGCAATTGTGATTATGCTGAAAAATGTTAAAATGTCAACGGATTTGCGCGGGAGACTGGCCGGTTTGACTGTTTAGCTCAATCTAATCCCAAAGGAGATGGAGGCGAACCATGAAAATGCAAATGTTGTGCGTTTCGCTTGGGCTCTCGATCGCTCTTTTAGGTTGCTCTAAGGAACGGAAGGTGAGCTTCAAGACTTATCCGACAAAGGTTACGATCACGCAGAAGGGCCAGCCCCTGGCCGATGCCAGCGTAACTCTTCACCCACTCGATCCGAACGGTCGGGGAGCGCAGGGTAAAACGGATGCCTCGGGCGTGGCCGTCATGAAGAGTTTTGGAGAAGGTGGTGCGATGGCCGAGGGCGCCATGCCCGGGAAATACAAGGTGCTCGTCTCGAAAGTGCTCGTTCCTGCCGGAGCTACGGCAACTGAGGGCAGCGATTACGACGCCGCCCAGTCGGCGAGCGCGGATCCGTATGCCTCCGCCCCCAAGCCGCTTCTGCCGCCGAAATACAATTCCTGGCAGCAGACCCCGTTTGAATGCGAGGTCAAAGAGAGCGGGCCAAACGAATTCACGTTTGACATCCCGGAATGACGGTAACGGTCGCTCGCAAGGCGATTTGCCCGCAAAGTCACCGCAACTGTGATTTTTTGAGCATCTTTTCTGTGTTACCCAGGCTCTGCGCGCGAAATACTGCGTGAGATTGCTGTCTGCGCAACTTGATGCTTAGACCAGGGGTCTTGTCAACCGATAAGACGACAAGGGCAACCATTGTCGTTCCTATTGGGAAGCTTGATCACGCGGCCGGCCTGCGCCGGTGGTCTGAGGAACAAGTTATGATGAGAATGGCGAGACTCCTGGTTCGGCGGTCAGAATTATACGTGAGATGGGCTAGCATCCTTGGGATGCTCGCTGCGCTGATCCTGAATGGGACAGGGGCCAGTCAGACCCCAGCAACGCTCAGTTCCTTTCATGTGGTGGACGTCAAAAGCCGAAGCGACGTTCGCCCCCCGGTTATCACGGCCGTTCTTTATGACATCACGAGGGATATTCTCATCACCGCCGGGGATGACCATTTGATCCGGGTCTTCAAGCAGCCCGGCGATCAGCAGCTTGTAACGCTCAAAGGTTCAGGCTGGATCTACGGTTTAGCGCTTGATCCCACAGGCAAGTACCTGGCTGCGGTGGATGATCGAGGCTCTCTGACCATTTGGGAGTGGGAGAAGGCTCGGCGGCTTTATGAACGGTCGCTCTCTTCGGCGGCGATTCGCACGGTGGCTTTTCACCCGACGGGACAATGGCTGGCTGCGGCCGGGTTCGAACCGCGAGTCTTCGTCGTCGAGACCTTGACGAGCCGTTCCCTCGCCGAGTTGATCGCTGAGCGGGATACCCGCCAGGTCGTTTTTTCCGCCGATGGTTCGCTCCTTGCCGCTGCCGGGGGGACAGGGAAGGTACTGCTTTGGGACGGACGGAAGTTGCAAAAATTGGCAGAGATCCCAGCCTCATTGCGACGGCTCCACGCCGTGGCTTTTTCGCCAGATATGAGTCTGCTGGCAACCGGAGGCGAGGACAGCACGGTCAATCTCTGGCGACTCGATTCTCAGCCCATTGGGTTGGCCGGACAATTCAAACTGACGCAGGGATCAGTAACGAGCCTTGTTTTCTGCGAAAATGGCCAACTCATTGCGGCCGGAACAACACGGAATACGATCCACCTTTGGGATCTCGTAACGACTCGGGAGCTTGCGCAATTGCAGGGTCACACAGGCACGATCAGTTGCCTGTCATGGACGCCCGAGCGATCCCTGCTCAGCTCAGGGAGCTTCGATACCACTGTTCGATTCTGGCGGCTACCGCCGGGAACGACGGTTTCGGAGCGGCTCCCCGCTGCACAGGCGGATATCCTGCGACAGTAAAAGGTTTGCCATTGCGGGGTAACGGATAACCTTGGCATTTTGGGGACATTCATCCTCATAAGGAGGTGATACGTGAAACGTCGGCATGGAGGCCTCAAGCAGAGGTCATTGCGGAAACAACATCAGGCCCACGCGTCGCGCTACCGGAAGTGTCGTTTGGAACAGATGGAGCCACGGATGCTCCTTTCTGCCTCTCCAATTCAATTGGGAATGGTGTACTACGAGGATGCAACGGGAAGGGATGAGAGCGGCGATACGTTCGAATTGACCTTTCAGGGCGGCGCACCCGGAACAGAGTTGACGCGCTTAATTATCAACACGGATAAGCTGGGAAATGGCCTGACCATCGGCGACTGCTTTTTCGATACCGAACCCGGTGGGCTGGGGGCCTTTGGTTATGGTCCCTTTGCGGTCGTCTCGTCCGAAGGTATCGATCGTTATCAAGTGTTCGTTTCCGATGGCGGGACAAAACTGGTCCTCGAATTCACCGGCTTCCACGCGGGAGATCGCTTTTTGTTCACCATTGACGTGGACGAGATGGGGTTCCTCGGTCCAAATGCAGTGGCGGAAGGGAACGAATTCGAAGGCTCTCGCCTGACGGCATATTTTGTGGCTCCGCATTATTATGCGGCCCAGGGTGAAGACATCTTCATCGATGCCTATGACGCCAAGCTGGATGCCTCGGGGCTTAATCTTCCCAGGGATGACTATAGCCCACCTTTGCCCGAACCGGAACCGGTCCGCACAGCCGGTGCGTTCCTTGAGGTGACTCAAACTCCGCTGCCGGTGGCCATCTCGGGCCGGGTCTTTGAGGATCTCAACCTCGATGTGATCTACAACGGTCAGGACCGCGCTCTGGCTGGGGTCACGCTCGAACTGTGGCAATTGCAGGGCGAAACCTATGTCTTCACCGGCAAGACGGCAACCACCGATAGCGAGGGGAATTATCGCTTCGATGAACTCCTGCCGGGGACCTATCGCATTGTGGAACGGCAACCCGATGGCTATCTGAGCGTCGGAGCGAGGGCCGGAACCGTTGATTCGCAAGTCCGCGGGTCTGTGTTGACCTCCGATGTGATCGTGGGAATTTCGCTTCTCGGTGGCGAGGAGAGTATTCAGAATGACTTTGCGGAGGTTCGACCGGCTGCGCTCTCCGGCCATGTTTACCACGACATGAACAACAACGGCTTGCGAGAATCGGGAGAGACCGGCATCGGGGGCGCCACTGTGGTCGTCATTCGGGAGGCAGATCACTTTCTCCCACAAAAGCAATTCATTGTCACCACGCAAAGCGATGGAGCCTGGTCGGTTTCGGGCCTCTATCCGGGGCAATATTACGTTGAAGAAAGACAGCCTGAAGGCTGGCTCGATGGTCTGGATCGCGCTGGCTCACTCGGCGGCACTGCGATCAACCCCGGCGATCAGATTGTGAACATCACAATCCCCGCGGGGAGTGAGGGGATCAATTACGATTTCGGCGAGATTCTGCCGGCGTCTCTCGCCGGGATGGTCTATCTAGACCTGAATACAAACTGCCAATATGACCCGGGCGAGCCGACCTTGCCCGGCGTGACGATCGAACTCCGTTCCAGCGACGGCACCGTTTTTCAAACAACGGTCACAGACGCCGCAGGTCGGTACATTTTTGAGAACCTGATGCCCGGGATCTATGCCGTGCACGAAGTCCAGCCTGAGGGATACTTCGACGGTTGCGATCACCCGGGAACAGCCGGTGGAATCAAATCGCCGCCTGATACGATCAGCGATATTTATCTGGGATCAGGCGTGGCTGCCACCGACTACCTGTTCGCTGAGATTCCACCAGCAACGCTCGGAGGACTGGTGTTTTCTGATCGCAATGCTAATGATCAGCTTGATGCCGAGGACTCGCCCATTGCGGGTGTTACAATTCAACTCTTCGATAACCAGGGTCAATTGGTTGCCACCACCGTGACCGGCAGCGACGGGCGGTATCTCTTTGAGAATCTCCGGCCTAGTTATTACACCCTCGTCGAGATCCAGCCCGAGGGTTACCTGGACGGAGCCGACTTTGTGGGGAGCGCCGGCGGTCAACTTGCTGGCAATGATCGTATCACCGACATTAAGCTGCCCCCTGGTGTCGACGGCAGAGACTACAATTTTGCGGAAATCGAACCGGCGACGCTCAGCGGGTATGTCTTTCAGGATGGGCCTGCGATCACTTATTGGTGGGGACAGCCCCGTCCGGATCCCTACCAGGTCCGTGATGGACAATTCACACCGGATGACATACCCCTGGCCGGGGTCGAGATCCAACTTCGTGACGCGACGGGCCAGCCGATCCTGGACGCGAACGGTCAACCCATAGTGACCTGGACGAACGCCAACGGCTATTACGAATTTCGCGGATTACGACCGGGGGTCTATACGATCTTGGAGATTCAGCCAGCGGGTTACGAAGATGGTTTGGATACGGCCGGCACGTTGGGTGGCGTTGCCGTCAATCCCGCTACTTCACTCGATCCTGTTATCCTTGCTTCTTTGACAATCGACCCACGTAACGACGCAATCCTGCGAGTGACAGTGTTGCCTGGAGCCAATGGAACGAATTACAACTTTGCAGAGGTGTTGCTAACGGCGATCCCGCCATTCATTCCGCCGATCAGTGTTCCGCCGGAAGTCCGGGAATGGCCCAGGTCTCCGGCCTTGCCACCGGCAACGCCGCCCATCTATCTCCAAATATCGCCTGTCATGCCGGAATCCGTGGTCCTGCCGCGCTTTGGCGGAAGTGCAGGAACAATGGATTACACATGGCATTTGAGCGTGATCAACGGTGGTGTTCCCCGACACAACATGGACGGCTTCCAGAGGGTTACACTTCGCGAAGTTGGTTTCTTTAACCCGACACGCTGGGAAGGCATCTCTCTGGACCGCGGCGAATGGACAATCGTGGACGTCACCACTGGCGAAGTTACAACGAAGCTGGGCAATCTGGGAACAGAGGCAGCTCTGCCAATTGTTGGTGATTTCGCGGGTCTTGGTCGCGCGCAATTGGGGATCTTCTTCGGTGGAATGTTCTTCATCGACCTGAACGGTAACGGTGTTTGGGACGAAGGCGACCTGTGGATTCAGCTCGGCAAAGACCGTGACCAGCCAGTGGCAGGGGATTGGGATGGCGACGGCAAATGGGATGTCGGCGTCTTTGGCCCCGCATGGTCAGGCGATGACCGAGCCTTGCGTGTGGAGCCGGGCTTACCTGACGCCCAGAATCGACTCATTGCCCTGCGCCCACGGAATTTGCCACCAACTGCGGACCAAGCGCCCGATGACCCCCGCCTCCTCCAGCTGGGACGACAGGGACCGACCCGGGCCGACCTCATCGATCACGTGTTCATGTATGGTCAGCCAGGGGACCATCCCGTGACAGGCGACTGGAATGGGGATGGCATTGCGACGATCGGGGTCTTTCGCGGCGGCACCTGGTACCTCGATGAAGATGGCGACGGTCGCTGGGGAAATAACGATCGCCTCGCGTTCTTCGGCCAGGACGGTGATATCCCCGTCATCGGTGATTGGAACGGCGACGGCATAACCAACCTCGGGGTGTATCGCAACGGTCGATTCTATCTTGATACCGACGGTGATAATCAATTGACGGCCAAAGATCGTGTCGTCACACTTGGCGAGTCTGATGACCGTCCATTTGCCGGGGATTTCAACGGCGATGGTCGGGCCGAAGTGGGCGTGTACCGCACAGGTAGGCCAGGCAGTGAGGGATCACCGATGCTCCGGGAAGCGGCAGCGCCCCGGCAGGTTTCCAAGTGATCCGCCGGAAAAAGGCACAAAGAGATCGCGGGGGCGAACCGCGACTCGCGCTTGCGGTTTCTCTCGGAGGGACCCGCTTGTCGGGTCCGTTGCATCACATTCGATCATCCATGGCGCTTTATCGGGCATGACAAGCATGCCCCTCCGATTCCGCTTCTCGGAGGGACCCGCTTGTCGGGTCCGCCGAATAACGTTTGATAATCCATTCCGGTTCTGCGGGCGTGACAGGCACGCCCCTCCGAACGGGCATGACAAGCATGCCCCTCAGGGACAGACTCGACATGTCTGCTCCTCCGTTGCGGTTGTCGTGGTCGCCTGACCGACAAATTTGAGGTCAACGCTGCCGGCTTCTGATACATACATTATAAAATAACTATAGTATTAATGTCTTGTCTTGGCGACTCTTTCTGCTATAATTCGGTGATCTATCGAAAGGAACGATTGTTTCTAAACAAACACATGCAGATAGGTAATGTTTGCCTAACTCGGAGAAGACTTTCGCTCCCTTGTATTGTATTGAGGAGGACGTAACGATGCTTCATCAACAAATCGACTGGGAACTGGCGGAACGGGAAGCGTGGGCTCTTCGACGGCAAAAAGGAATCCCCAATAACCGGCGACTATTTGTCCTCGCTTGTATGGACGAGCGCCTTCCCGTGGAAGATGCCCTGGGGATTCGCCTCGGCGATGCCCATGTCTTCCGCAATGCCGGCGGACTGGTCACCGACGATGCGATTCGCTCTGCCATGCTCACCACGCAGTTCTTCGGCACCAAGGAAATCATCGTCGTGAACCATACAGAATGCGGAATGATGTCCGCGTCCGGAGAATTCTTGACCAATGCCCTCCGGGAAAAAGGGATTGACCCGGATACAGTGACGCTTGATCCGGCCTTGCCGGAGCTATCACTTCCTCAGGGCCATTTCGCAAAATGGATTCGCACATTTACCGATGTGGACGAAATCTGTCTGCGTCAGGTGGAGCTTCTAAGAAGCTCACCCCTCATTCCCAGCGATGTCCATATCCATGGTTACGTTTGGGAAGTAGAGTCGATGAGACTGCGACGTCCTGGCGTCCGTCTGGCCGATAAGGTCAACACTGCCAAGGCCATGGGCGCCCGCGCGTGAGCTAGCTCCAAGGGTGTCGCCCTCCCCGGCCATCCCCGTACGCAGGGGAAATAGATTTCCCTCGCTCGGAGGGACCCGCTTGTCAGGTCCGCCGCGCAATGTTGGATAATCCATCTCAATTCCGCGGGCACGACAAGTGTGCCCCTCCGAGGGGGCTGATTCGCGGGGGCGTGGATTCCAGGAACGACGTTGTCACAAGGGCGATCAAGTCTCTTGCCGACTTTGTTGTAACCGTTGAAAGATCGCTTCCCGGTCGAACACGCACCCACCCCACGGTCCGCCACTGATATGCTGGAGGATTGCCCAAAGGCGGGTGTCTTCCGGCAAGTCTTCGTCCGGACGCAACTGGGGATGAGGTGGACGTGCTTTCAGGACTACCTCGGCCTGTTCTGGGGTGAAATTGTGCTGAGGATCGCCGACCAGGTTCAAACTGCCCTGCAAGTTACGAGTATCGATCACAATCCGGATGCGATCGCCGTCTCGCACCCGGGCAATCGGACCATCAGCGAGCGCCTCAGGAGTGACCCAGCCAATGCAGGCCCCGGTGCTGACGCCTGAGAAGCGGGCATCGGTGACGACGGCGACTTCACGGCCCCACATCAAATAGCGCAAGGCCGAGGTCACCTGGTATGTTTCCTCCATGCCGGATCCCATCGGACCGCGACCGATAAGGACCACGACATCCCCTGGGCGGACCGGATTTGCTGTTTGTCCTTTGATTGCGGCGACTGCATCTTTTTCTCGTACGAAGACCCTTGCCTGCAAGGTGCGGTCAAAAACACCGTTCTTGTCCAACACCTGGGGATCGATGGCCGTACTTTTCACCACAGAACCACCGGGGGCCAGGTTACCGCGAGGAAAACACGAAGTGGCCGTTATCCCCAGTTCCTTGGCCCGGCGAGGCAGAAGGATGACCTGATCGGGGTCCACGCCCGTCTCTTCGTACAAAACCTCACGTAGGCGACGCCGTCGCGGGGAGTTCTCCCACCATCGAAGGACTTTCTCCAAGCTGTGCCCCGTGACCGTAACGGCATCCAGGCGCAGCAACCCCAGATTGCGTAAATGAAGCATGACTTCGGGGACTCCACCGGCCAGATACACATACAGCGTCGGATAATTCTTTGGGCCGTTCGGCAGGACATCGACCAGACGCGGCACCTGCCGGTTGACCCGCTCCCAATCTTCCAAGGATGGTCGAGGAAGCCCTGCCTCATAAAGTACGGCGGGAAGGTGCAGAATCAGATTGGTGGAGCCTCCAAATGCCGCATGAAGGACCATGGCATTATGGGCGGCAGCTTCGGTGAGAATATGTCTGCCAGTAAGACCTTTTTTGGCCAGATGAACCAGGGCCTGCGCCGACCGGCGCGCGATGTCTCGCCAGATCGGTTGGCCCGACGGAGCAAGGGCACTGTGTGGCAGGGCGAGTCCCAGGGCCTCCGCAATGACCTGCGAGGTGGCAGCCGTACCTAGGAACTGGCATCCCCCGCCGGGTGATGCGCATGTGTGACAGGCGACCTCTTGCGCGGTTTCCAGGGTGATGTCCCCCTGAGCATAGCGGGCACCGATAGACTGCACCTTCGCTGTGTCCTCTCCCCGTGTCGTCGGCAACATTACGCCTCCCGGAACGATGACCACGGGCAAATCCTTCAGTCCCGCCAGGGCCATCATCATGGCAGGCAAGCCCTTGTCGCATGTCGCAATGCCCAAAACTCCCACCGCGTTTGGAATCGATCTTGCCAATCGTCGAAAGACAATGGCCGCGTCGTTGCGATAGGGCAGGCTATCAAACATCCCGACTGTTCCCTGGGTTCGTCCGTCGCACGGGTCGGAACAATATCCTGCGTAGGGAATTCCCCCTAGATTACGAATTCCCCAGGCTGCTTCAGCGACGGCCTCGTTGAGTTCAAAGTGTCCTGTGTGGTAGCCCAGGGCAATCGGCTTTCCCTCGGGATCCCGCAATCCCCCCATGGTGCTCAGGATCACGAATTGCGGGCGCCGGGTCTCTTCCGGCGTCCAGCCCATGCCTGCGTCTTGACTCATACCGAAAAGATGGCCACTCGGATCATAACGCAGCATGGCGTCATCAAAAGGCAATCGGCCTTCGGGTCCCGGGCTGTGAACGATAATGGGTTCCGGGACATGATCAGCAGCGGCAAGGAGATCGTCGTTTTCGGAATCGTTGGGTATATGGTGCGGCGACATGGGAATCCTCGGGAATTACAACGGGACCTTGGCTTGCTCTCCAGGACGCTCCTGAACGTATCGCGGGACGAGGTAGCCCGGCAGTCGTCGTCGAAGCTCCTGGACAATTTCTCTGCCACGGACGATCGGGACATCAAAATGGTGGGCCCCAAGGACCCGATCAAGCTGATGAAGATAATAGGGTAAGACCCGCAATCCGGCAAGCCGCTCATAAAGCCCTGCGAGAGTCTCCGGGGCATCGTTCACCCCGGCAAGCAAAACACTCTGACATAAAAGAAGAATCCCCGAAGCGGCCAACCGAGAGATCGCCTCGCTTACCGTCTCGTCTATCTCCTGCGGATGATTGATGTGAAGAACAATCAACGGCTGGAGCCGCGTGCTGTGTAAGACGTCGATCAATTCAGGTGTGACCCTCTGCGGGATAACGACCGGCAGCCGGGTGTGGATCCGAATTCGGAGAACATGGGGTATCTGGGAAATGTGCAAAAACCACTCTCGCAGTGTCTCATCATCCAAAAGAAGGGGTTCACCCCCACTGAAGATGACCTCCCGGCAATCTGGGCGACTTTCTAAATAGCGACATATGGTGGATAAAAACCCGTCTTCAGTGGTGCTCATCGCGCCAGGGCCACAAGGTTTGTCTGTTGTTTCCGGGTTGGCGACCGAAAGCATCTGGCGCTCCATTCCCGCATGAGCCAGGTGTCGGCGGAAACAGTACCGGCAATGGACGGGACAAGCGGAAGTCGCTAGGATAAGAATTCGGCCCTCGTATTTGGCCAGGACCCCGGGTACGGGACATGCGGCCTGCTCCTCGAGTGGGTCGGCGGAGAAACCCGGTGCGGACACAGCTTCCGCTCGGGTGGGTAGGAACTGCCTTAACACGGGATCGGCGGCGTTTCCCGGTGTGATTCTCGCCAGCATCGTTCTGGGGAGCAGAAGGGGAAAGTTACCCATGACCGCGTGTGCTTCTTCGGCCAATTGACGGGATAGGCCAAGAACGGAACAAAGCTCCGCTGGATCCCGAATGGCCTGGATGACGTGGGTTTTCCATGTCGGCGCTGCCTTTGGAATGTTCGTCTCGGTGAATGATACGGGACGAGCGGATTGGTCTGGGGACATTGCTATAGGAATCGAAGAGATCGAAGTTGTCTGAATGGAATGCCGCACGGATCGTTATCCCGTTGTGATTTATACCAAAGCAGGGACGCTAATGGGTGAGGATCAACGTAACTTTGAGCGAAACACTGGACTATTGCATCATACTGGTTTGTCGGAGTAACCGGCATACAGATCAAGCAGTTCGCGTGTGGAATTAAATTTATTGTAGGAACAAACTTCACGAGCGAAAAAGGGTGTGACCCGTGGCGACGTACAATACCAGCGAATTCCGGAAGGGACTCAAAGTCCAACTGGATGGTGAACCGTACTTGATGATCGAGTGTTTCTTTGTCAAACCGGGAAAGGGTCAGGCTCTTTACAAATGCAAACTGAAGAATCTGATCCGCAACACGGTTTTGGACCGCACGTACAAGAGTGGCGACACGATTGAGGCGGCGGACATCGAGGAGATCGACGCCCAGTTTTTGTACCGGCAGGGTGACCAGTTCGTTTTCATGGACAACAACAGTTTTGAACAGTACGAATTGACCAAAGATCAGGTCGATGAAGCCTGGAAGTATCTCAAGGAGGGCATGCCGTGCACGATGATGCTGTTTAACGGCAAGCCGATTTCGGTGACTCCGCCCAATCATGTGGTCCTCAAGGTGGAGTATTGTGAACCGGGGGCCCGGGGAAACACGGCAACCAACGTGACCAAGCCGTGCACGGTGGAGACGGGCGCTGAAATCACGGTTCCCGCCTTCGTGGAAATGGGGGACCTCATCAAGGTGGATACGCGGACCGGGGAATACATCGAACGCGTCAAAGCGGAGTAATCCCGGGGCCTCCCGTCATGAGTTTGGGACGGACAGCGAACGGTTTTCGCCCCACGGCCAGGTGGGAGATCCTGCGACTCCGCGCAGAATTGTTGCGAACAATTCGCCAGTTTTTCGAGGAGCGTGGTTTTCTCGAAGTCGAGACGCCGGTCCTTTCCGCGGATACGGTCGTTGATCGGCACCTTGATCCGTTTTGGACCGTTGATGTCGATTCCGTGGCGGACATCACACCGCACACACAGCGCTATTTCCTGCAAACCTCACCAGAATTCGGCATGAAGCGTCTTTTGGCGGCGGGCAGCCCAGGGGCCATTTATCAAATCACCCGAGTCTTTCGCCGCGGTGAGATCGGGCCGCTCCATAATCCCGAATTCACGATGGTGGAATGGTACAGAGTGGGCGACAACCTGGAGACGGGGATCGGCCTTCTCGGCGAGTTGTGCCAAGCCCTCTTTCATCGCGGCGTGCCGCGAATCCAAACTTATAGGGAGGCATTCGCAGCCTTTGTTGGCCTGGATCCCCATCTTGCCTCCGTGGTCGAACTGCGACAAACAGCGGAGAGAATGCAGGTTGCTTATCCCGCCACGCTATCCCTGGATGATCGCGACGGGTGGTTGGATCTCCTCTGGAGCGAAAAAGTTCAGCCGCATTTAGGGCGACAGGAACCTGTTATTATTTGCGATTATCCGGCGAGTCAGGCCGCCTTGGCGATCGTCCGGGAAGGTTCGCCCGAGGTTGCGGAACGGTTCGAGCTTTTCGTGGATGGGATCGAGCTGGCCAACGGTTACCACGAGTTGCGCGATCCCCAGGAATTGCGGCGGCGGATTGCAACTGCCAATGCCCAACGGATAAAGGACGGAAAGGCCCCGCTTCCTGCAACCAATCGCCTGCTTGCTGCCATGGAAGCGGGATTGCCTCCCTGTGTCGGGGTTGCTATGGGTTTTGACCGCGTGGTCATGCTTCGGGCGGGGGCAAAGTGCATTCGGGATGTGCTGGCCTTTCCCTTCGACCGGGCATAGTGGGTTACTGGCCGGTCATCTTTCAACGTTAACCACACTTACCGCCGTTCACATGACAGCCATATGCCATTTCCCTGAATTGGCTACCGCGCTCAATATGCCCCGACAGATATGGCGATTGCGAGATACACCTTCATCTCTGGTGCGTTGCGGTACGATGACCCTCAGACTATGATTGCATTTTTTGCGTCATCATGTCTCATTCGTGGCGAGGCACAATGAGGTCTCCGCTCCGGGAGAGAGGGAATAGACATGGTCCCTGCGCTATTGGCGATGTCTCCATTGGTCTTGGTTTGCGTGCTTCTTGTGGGATGGCAATGGCCCGCTCGGCGGACAATGCCAGTTTGTTATCTGGCTACGATGGCCGTCGGGTTGCTTTACTGGCAGATGACCTGGTCGCGGGTCCTGGCGGCGACTGTGGAAGGCCTTGTGATTGCCGTGATGCTCCTTTATATCATTTTCGGGGCGTTGCTCTTGTTGGCGGTGCTGAAGCACTCCGGGGCGGTCTCGGCGATCCGGGATGGTTTTCGCACGATTTCGCCCGACCGTCGCATTCAAGCGGTGATTGTCGGTTGGGCGTTTGGTAGTTTTATTGAAGGGGCCTCCGGATTCGGGACACCGGCAGCGGTTGCCGGTCCCCTGCTCGTGATCCTCGGGTTTCCTCCTTTGGCGGCTGCCACGGCGACGGTGACAATTCAGAGCACGCCCGTTTCCTTCGGTGCCGTGGGAACCCCAATTCTCGTCGGTGTCAATAAGGGACTTCAGGACCAACCAACCATACTTGCCTATCTTGCCGAGCATGCGACCGCAAGCGGACAAACTGGAGCGGGAGCTTACGAAGATTTGCTTTTCGACATCGGGCGACGCGTTGCGTTGATTCATGGGGTGATCGGTCTGCTCATTCCGCTTTTCGTTGTTTGCCTGTTGACCCGCTTTTTCGGTGCCCGGCGTTCGTGGCGGGAAGGCCTGGCCGTGTGGAAATTCTGTCTTTTTTCTGGCCTTGCATTTTGCATCCCTTATGTGGCATTTGCCTGGACGCTGGGACCGAAGTTTCCTTCCCTGCTGGGCGGTCCCATCGCGCTGATCCTGAGCACGCTGGCAGCTCGTGCCGGCTGGTTCCAGCCAAAAGAACCCTGGGATTTCGGCGAAGTGTCGTCAGGCGAACGGGAAGAGGCAACGTTGACGGAAACAACTGAACGATCGTGGAGCCTTGGGGTGTGGATGGCGTGGCTTCCCTATGCTGTTGTAGCGGGACTCCTGGTTTTGGAACAGTGGGACCCGATCAAGGCCGTCCTGTTGCGGGCAAACTGGGAATGCACGATCACTTCCTCAGCGACCGCTAACCAGGCGATTGTGGCACGCTGGAATGTGCTGACCTCGCCGGGGACTGCGTTTCTCGTTGCCGTACTTTTCACCGTGGTGGCGTTCGCCATTCCCCGACAGG
>Ga0308414_1001929_pt1 | contig 13460 bp, 10 predicted proteins | sample HotsprSampleOS50_FD_205667 | JGI IMG/M metagenome (GOLD analysis project Ga0308414, IMG submission 205667) | Hot spring phototrophic mat microbial communities from Octopus Spring, Yellowstone National Park, Wyoming, United States - 20090730_OS50 ... | reverse complement strand
GAATAAAGCCCAGCGTGTACCAATCTCGCGGGCTATTGCAGTAACTGTGGCAAGGCATGGTATATAAATCATAACAAAGATCATAAATGCTAATGCACTTGCTGGTGTTATGCCGTATCGTGGATTGATTAATTTCTTTGATAGATTCTGGTTGCTTTCGTCGTCAGAAGCGTGATATAATACGCCCATAGTGCTTACCACAACTTCTTTTGCCACAAAACCAGTTGTTAATGAAACACCCATCTGCCAGTTAAACCCTAATGGCTGTAATACCGGGTAAATGAATGTACCAATTTTTCCAATGAATGTATACTTAATCATTTCCTGGCGCTTTTGTATTTCCAAATCATCAAGTGCCAGGTTATACTTGTCATGGAGTATTTTTGCTTTTTCAGGATTTTCTTTTTGAACAGTTACTATCGCCCTATTAAACTCAAGCTTTGTTTGTTCAATGAGTGTGTCATACTTTTGTTCTATATGTTGAGGTTTGGGATATTCGCTTAATACCCATATTACAATAGAAAAAGCTAAGATAATGCCGCCCATTTTTCGTAGATAGCTTGATGCTCTGTCCCACATGTGAATTAGTATGGTTTTTACTGTGGGCATACGATAGGGTGGAAGTTCCATAACAAATGGCATGGATTTTCCTTTGAGTAAGGTATTGTTAAATAGTTTTGCTGAAATAAATGCCAGAAAAATACCCAGCGCATAAATAAAAAGAATTATAAGCCCTGCATGATTGGGAAAGAATGTGCCTGCAAAAAGTATATATACAGGAAGCCTGGCAGAACAACTCATGAATGGATTAATAAGCACTGTAAGAATGCGGTCACGTTTATTTTCAAGTGAACGGGTTGCCATGATAGCAGGCACGTTGCATCCAAAGCCCATAACAAGTGGAATAAATGATTTGCCATGTAATCCCAAACCATGCATGATTTTATCCATGAGGAATGCAGAACGTGCCATATATCCGGTATCTTCCATGAAGCTTATGCCTAAGAATAAAATTAAGATATTTGGCAAAAAAACAATAACGCTTCCAACCCCACCAATAATACCCTGAACAATGAGATTTTGCAATTGCCCGCCGGGTATTATATTGGCAAAAAGATTGCTTATCCATTGAACACCTGATTCAATAAGCTGTTGTGGGTATTGGCCCAGGATAAATGTTAAATGGAATAAAATAAAAAGCATGATAAAAAGCAGTGGAAAGCCGATATACCTGTTTAAAACAATGGAATCAATTTTTTGTGTTATATCATGCCGTTTAACGGGTTTTTTACGCACTGCTTCTTTTAATGCGCCGCTGATAAATCCATAGCGCATATCTGAAAATACTGTGTCAATATCATCATTAAATGTTTGGGATAATTTATTGCGAATGGAATATGAAGTTTTTACTATTGCATCAGCATTGGGCAATGATTGTATCTTTTTTTCAGCATCGCTATCACCTTCAATAAGGTTAATAGCCAGCCATCGCGAAGGGTATTCCGGCTTATGGTTTTCGATTAGATTTTGCAATGTTTGTATAGCCTGCTCAATGTCATTGCCATAGGGAATAACAATTTTACGCTGCAAAGGATGTTTTTCATAACTATCGACAATACTATCTTTTAATTGCTGTATACCTATATTTTTAGTTCCAACAGTAGGGACAACAGGCATGGAAAAAAGCTCACTTAACTTTTCTGTATTAATTGTTAAGCCTTTGTCATACGCTTCATCTATCATATTCAAAGCTATGATGACAGGTGCCTCTATTTCTATTAGTTGAGTGGTAAGATATAAATTGCGTTCCAGATTGCCTGCATCAACTACGTTGATAATAAAATCAGGCTTATCGTTTAGTATAAATTGACGGGTTATCAGCTCTTCCATACTGAAAGAAGTAAGGCTATATGCACCAGGCAAATCGACAACTTTAATAGTATATCCTTTATGATGGAAAAAGCCTTCACGCCGTTCAACAGTCACACCTGCCCAGTTGGCAACTTTCTGCCGTGCTCCGGTAAGTGCATTGAAAAGAGTGGTTTTGCCACAATTGGGGTTGCCTATTAAGCCTACAGTAATAGATTTTTTGGTCATGATTTTTACAATGGTTTAACTATTATATAATTAGCTTCCTCAACACGAATAGAAAGCAGAAAATCCTTAATTGAAATTTCAATGGGGTCTTTTAATGGTGCATATTTTATAACATGGATAATTTCCCCTTTTCTAAATCCCATTTCAAGTAAACGCTTTTTCAAAGGGCCGCTGCCCAGTATTCGTACAATTTCAGCTTGTTGGCCTTCCTTAATAAGGCTTAAAGGCATTTCTTCCATTGCGCTGTCAAGCCTGTTAATCCACGGCTGGCCATCATGCTGTTCTTGCTTATAAAATTCCACAAAACGTTGCATCCTGATACTTGCGTCATTGCTTAAATGATGTTCTAATTTGCATGCCTGGTCTTCAGCACTTTTTTGGTCCATGCTCAATATATTTTTGAAAAACTCTGTCAAAAATGAGTGCTTTTCGTATATAGTGTCAGCTATCTCTTTGCCTTTTTTAGTTAGCTGAACATGCCCATATTTTTCATAATCAACAAGCCCTTTTTCCTTAAGCTTTTGCAAAGCAGCCGTGACACTTGGCATCTTTATATTGAGCTTTTTTGCAATATCCTTCACACGGACAACATCATTTTCCTTTAACAACAGGGCAATATTCTCCATGTAATCTTCCATGTTTGGCGACAAAAAGGAATTGTCACTGGTTTCGTTAAAGTTAAAGGGATTTCCGCGTCTTCTCATTCTCATAGGGTTTCACTAATATTTATTAATACAATATAGTATTATAGTATAACAGTTACAATTTATCACATAAAATAAAATTAGTCAAGTCTAATTTTATTTAGGATTAAAAATTTATAATAATGATAAGTAGGAAATACTTGACATCAATTTTAGTATGATGTATAAAACTTCTGAGTGTATTTAATGAAAACTTTTGATAGTTATATAATGAGTCTGGCTAAGGTCATTGCAACTGAACGCAAAAGTCAGGGAATATCAGTTGGTTCTGCAGTTAATGTAGAATATACCATGAATGCTATGCCGGTACTCTTTTCTTTTGGAATTGAATACCGCAGGTTAAAAACAGAATTTTATCAATCGATGGCTGATAGCGTAAAATTAAAGGTATACGATGGTAATGTGCAGTTTCTTATGCCGATGATACAAACAAAATACATGATTCCTTCTGGAGTTTATGTTGGGATTGGACTATCAGCACATTGGATGATTAATGCTGATAAATTAACAGATAATTCAGAAATAAGCTCTAAAATAGATTACTGGACTGTTGTACTGGTGGGGTACATGATGAAATTACATGAAAACCTTTTTCTTGATGTACAGGGTAAATTTGGATATAACCTTACCAACGCACAATATAGCGAAGCGAAAAAGAAGGATCAGTATTATTTTATGAATGTCAAATCTTCTTATGATGCAGCATTCTATGTTGGAGTTGGGTACAGTTTGTAAATTTAATCTTAATGGTGTACTTGTTTTTGTATTTTGAATCATCAGTGTCAGCAGTTTTCACATTGACACTGATGATTCCTGGTATGTGAAGTAAATTGTAACAGTAACTATCGCCACAAAATAAAAATAAATTAATTACTTGCTATTAATTTCAATTTATGTCATAATACCAAAATCTGTTGTTTACTATAATAAATTTCAAGGAGGCTTCATATGAAGCGTGCATTAGGCATTGTGGCCGTTGTTGCTGTTGCATTTCTATTTATTGCCGCTGACAAAACACCATCAGCCGATGAATTAATTGATCAGCTTGATGCGCGTCACTCAAAGGTTTTTTGTAAATATGGCGTTCCAATCAAGATGCATATTGACAGGGGCCCTACTAAAGAGGAAGATTATATCATCTTTGATTACTTGCAGTTTGGGTTTGTCTTCCACAGGGAAATGATACGGCAGGTGTTGTTTTATCCTGAATGGAAAGGCGGAAAGATCAGAAACATTAACATTGGCATGACCAAAGATCAGGTCATCAAAATCATGGGAACGCCAGAAGAAGAAGTGGCATTGAATGATGGCCGTACCCGAATAACCTATCTTGAACCAGACAAATATTTTGATGTCATCCTATCAACAAATAATATTGTAACAATGGTGAGGTTTGAGGTTAAATAAGAATCGTATCAAACATAATGCATAATAAAGGAAGAGTATGAGTTTTGAAGTACCGGTAAGCCTTGTTCAGTTTTTATTGCCACCTATATGTTTTGGAATACTTTTGGGTGGATTTATTTTGTATGTGTATATGTACTGGCGATATAAAAATTCGCTGTATTTTGCTGTTGCATTCTTTGCTTTTTTAGGAATGCTGTTTGTTGGCAGTGAAACAATGATATTGTCATTTGGTGGATGGCTGCATAATCGCTCTGTATCTGTTCACTTCCACCGATTGGAACAGGTTTCAGGGCTTTTCTACTTATTTGCTCTTCCTTATTCATTAAATAAATTACTTGTATTAAACAAACGATGGCATTCAATTAATACACTATTGGCATACATAGGCTTAGCCTATGCAGTTATTGCAACACTATGTGCGTATCTATTTCCTGATCTTTTTATTTCGCTTACAACACCAAAGGTAACATGGATGCATTATGAAGCGGATTACGGAAGAGGGCAGGAAGGAATTTTATATGCAATACGCGATGTACTGCTGGGTTTTTATATTGTGTATGCTACAGTGCTGGTTATAGTTGATATGGTAGTCCAGCGGAATTATAAATATTTACTGTTTCCTTCGTTAGGATTCTTCTTTGCATTTGCGGGTGCTGCAATTGATACATTACATGTCCATACACATGTATTTTATGATTTTTTTCCCAATGTGTACTTCTCACGTTTTAGCCTTGGCATTACTCTGGCAATAGTATTTTTTATGTCATCAGTAACCCGCATGTTCATTACCTATGCACAGGAATTGGAGATAGCTCATAAGATTATAAGTATTTCCGAAAAGAAATACCGCTTCCTTGTTGAAGGCACAAATGACTGCATTATCTCATTTGATTCAAATTTAAAATTAACTACTGCAAATCGTGCTGCATATGATCAGTTGGCTATTAGAAAAGGCCATGAATCTTCGCTATCATTTTACGACCTTCTATATTTGCCTGAAGGCGAAAGCGATTTATCTTTGCAGATTATAAAAGAAAAGATTAATACCCTCTTTACGGAAGGCAAGCCAGTTAATTTAAAAGTCCAGCTTAAATCACGTGGGACAATGGAACCCAAGGAATATAATATACGAATGGAACATATTACTATAGATGACCGAAATGAAATATTAATGAAAGCCACTTCGGTGCTGGATGAGAATATGCTTAAATATGTTGAAGCCGAAAAGATGCGGCTTTCAATTGGGAATTATCTTATTGCAGCTGAGGAAATATGTAACAGGCTTGTATTGAATCTACCAAAATATGTTGATAAACAAACAACTAATGCCATTAAATTGGGCCTGCGGGAAATTATCATTAATGCAATAGAGCATGGAAATTTAAATATTAGCTTTGAAGAAAAAACAAAAGCCACTGCTGATGGTAATTACCTTGAATTTGTGTTAAGCAGGCAAAAGGATCCCAATTACAAAGACAAAAAGGTTACCATAGAATTTTTGCTTAACAGCAATAAGGTTATGTATAAAATTGAAGATGAGGGCAATGGCTTTAATTACAGGGAAATTATCCAGAAAATACAAAATTCTGTTGATGAGGAAATGTTAGCTCACGGTAGGGGACTCAGGATGGTTTTTAATATTTTTGATGAGGTTAAGTTTAATCGCAAAGGAAACCAGGTATTGTTGGTGAAGAATTTCTCTAAGAATTGAGGCTATAATACAATCTTGCAATACAATCTTTGAGGTAATCACTATGAAAAAGCCAAAAGTAATAGTAAAACAATGTGAAGAGTATGATGTCAAAAAGATTGAAAACATTATTCAGAAAGCAGTTAGAGACCTCAAAATACAGATAAAGGATAATGTCTTTATTAAGCCAAATGTTGTTACAGCAAATAAACAGTACATCTTTAACTCATATACTCATCCTGCTGTTGTTGAAGCAATGGTCAATGTGTTGCGTCACAACAGTATCAACAATATTACAATAGGCGAATCGGGTGGATACGGCATACCTTCGCGCTTATTTTTAAAAGAAGCAGGATATTTTGATTTAGCACAGAGAATACATGTGCCTGTTGTAGATTTGAATGAGCATCCAGTCGTTAGAGTGAAGCTGGATAAAGCTAAATGGCATAAGGAAATAGACCTTTCCACATACATTGCACAGGCAAACTTCAAGATATGGATGCCAAAGTTAAAGTATCACATCTTTGCATCCATAACCAATGCATTGAAGTTGAATATAGGCATACTTACTCACAAGGAAAGGATGCTGTACCATGACTATCGCATCCATGAAAAGATCGTTGACCTGCTTGAAGCAGGGTATCCTGACCTGGTTGTTTCAGATGCCATTGATATTACGTACGGGTTTGAGTCGGCACCATATCCAGTACGGCTGGGAGCGCTTATTATTTCCAATGACCCGTTGGCGGCTGATGTGGTTGCAGCCTATATTATGAACTATCGCCCGCAGGATGTATTGCATTTGCGGCTTGCTTCTGAGCGCGGATATGGTTCTTGCAATATCAATGATATTGCAATAAGTGGTGATGTGGATATTGAAAAGCTGCGGAAAAAACCAAAGGGTCAGAGCAGGTTGTTTCAGGTGTTGCAAGAGCTTGATACGCCATTACAGTTTTATTCAGGGTATGCCCCTAATACAGACATTATCTGTGATGGCGGTTGTGAGGCGGCAGTAAAGGGATGCTTGGGTACCATTGAAAAACGAAGGCCAGGTTCACTCAAGAAGGCTAAAAAAGGAGCTATCGTTACCGGAATATATAAAGGCGATGTTGTGATTCCCGATGGCAGTGTGCTGCTTGTTGGCGATTGTACTACAGTGGAAGGCAAGCTTATAGCAAAAAGAGTAATGCGCATCAAAGGATGCCCCATTGGTGCCCGAAACCTGTTTATTCCAGTGCCACTTTTGTTTGGCCTGCCAAGCCCAATGTTTGATGTGCGCGATGCTTTTCTTTTTATTGTCAATTCAATTCAAAAAGCGTTCAATATTGTTATATACAGATGGGTGCTAAGACAATAATATAATGTGCGATAGTTACTGGTAATTGGCACTAACGATAGTAGTGGATAGATGCTGGAAACAGTCTGTAGTGTCAGTATACTACGTACCAGCGTTTTTACCCTGTATACAGCACTGCAAGAAGCACAGCAGGCTTGGGGCTGATGCTTTTTAATGTATGCGGAATTGTTGAGTGATAGAAGATGCTGTCACCAGCATGCAGCGTTTCCTCTTTGTCAGCTAATTTAATCTTCATTGCCCCTTCAAGAACATACAGAAATTCCTCGCCTTCATGTGCCGATAGATCCTGGGTATAATATACATTGCTGGTTAACCTGACTATGAATGATTCCATGTGCCGTGAAATCACACCGGAAGATAGTGAAAGATATTCATAATGCGGATGGTCTTTTTTGCCTGAGATTTTTCGCGCAATTTTTCGCCTTTCATTTTTACGTATAACTACGTACGGCAAGCCGGATTGTTCATCAAAGATTAGGCCTGTTGAAATCTTGAGTGCTTTAGATAAACGGATAATAGTTCCTAAATCTGGAAACGCTTTGAGCGATTCAATATCATGTAAATATTTGGCATCAATACCGGCTATTGAAGCCAATGTATTAATATCCAGACCCTGCATTTCCCTGATTTTTTGTATACGGATTCCCACGGGTATATTTTCTTCTTTATGGTCATGTTTGTCATAATACCCTTTTAAATCATCCAGAAAATCCTGGTAATCCTTGCTTTTTACATTGGATTTCATCGGATCCTCTCATTATTGTTTAAGTGTTTGTGTTTTGTATATGGGGTACTAACTGTGCTGTCAAGAATTAAATTGCTCTGACACCTAGGGTCACCTAGTATGGGGGCGATAGTTACTGTTGAAAGCTCTGACCCTGCGTACTTAACACATCCGTGATTATATTGCTTAAACTGCTCTGACCCTTTGTGGAGCCAGCCATTAACGTTGAATTTTTCTACTGCTCTGACACTTTTTAGGACTAACATTGAACATCGAACCTTGAACGTTGAACATTGAACTTTTCTAATGCTCTGACACCACTATTCTTTTCACCACACCCCAAAACATTAATCCATTAACACCCTATACAGCCGTATTAAGGCTCTGACACCATAATTTTTTTAAGATTTTTAAAAAATTTTTCAAATTCCCGTTAATTTTTTTAATCTCAGGCGTTTTATATTACAGAAACTTTACATTTTAATTTGTAGGAGGGAATTGGTATGCGTAAACCCCGTTACATTGCACCTAACATCACCTATCATGTCACAAGCCGCCTCATTGAATGCAGAAACATGATGGAAGACGACAGTATCAAAGCATTATTTGAATACTGTATAACATTAGCATTGGAAAAATATCCGTTTGAACTCATTAATTACCAGATTATGGATAACCATGTACATTTGCTGATTCGCACGGTGGAAGGTGGTGCTAGTATATCCCGTATTGTGCAGTACATTAAGTCACGGTTTGCACAACGCTTTAACCGCATGATGCAGCGGACAGGGCCGGTATGGAATGAGCGGTTTAAAGACAGCATTGTTGAGTTTGCGGATAATCCGCGGATGTATTTATTGAACTTAATCTGGTATTTTGCCAACAATCCGGTGCGTGCAGGCAAGGTACAAAGTCCGTTTGAAAGTTACTTTGGCGGATCAAAGGCCTATTTTGACAAAAACTATCGCCCCAATATAAAGATTACGCTGCATCAGTATTTTTTAGAGTTGGGCAATACTTTAGAAGAATGTATTGCTTTATTTGTAGCCCATGTTAATGGGGAATTGCTCTGAGTTTACAAAACTGACTTTACAAAATTGACATCTGGCTAATGACTAGATATTTATATCTATTTCATCAAAATGATGTTTGTTTAATAATGTTTCCGTAACCATTATAAAAATTAGATTGAATATCATTTGACCAAAAAACGTTAATACATACAATATGCAAATTATAACTGTTAATTTCTAAATGTATTATTATGTACAAAGAATAGTAAATGTACAGGGGCTGTACATTATTTTTTATAGCACATAATTTTGAATGAATAAATACTGGCAAATTATTTTAATTGTTTAATATTATGGAAAATGTTTTTAAAAAATCTCAATTACGTATTCATATGATCGGAATTTGTGGTGTGGGGATGAGTGCTATGGCTGGCATGCTAATAGAGCAGGGACACAACGTTTCAGGCTCTGACACTGAAATGTACCCTCCTATCAGCACTCAGCTCGGAATGTTAAATATACCTCTTTTTAAAGGCTATAGCTCTGACACCATTGAAAAAATGCAGCCCGATCTTGTTATTATTGGCAATGCTATTAGCCGTGGAAACCCTGAAGTTGAGGTTGTGCTTAACAAACGTATTCAGTATTTTTCAATGGCTCAAGCCTTGTATAATTTTTTTCTTTATGATAAGGAAGTCATAGGTGTTGCAGGCACTCACGGAAAGACAACAACAACATCACTACTGGCATATATACTTGATAAAGCTGGTATGCAGCCATCTTTTTTTATTGGCGGTATTCCCAAAAATTATGGAAAAAATTATCACGTAGGCAAGGGGAACTATTTTGTCATTGAAGCTGATGAGTATGATTCAGCCTATTTTGAAAAAGTACCCAAATTCATGGTGTACCGACCAACACATTGCATTATGACATCTCTAGAGTTTGATCATGCAGATATATACAAAAATATTGATGAGATAGTATTATGGTTTACACGCCTTAAAAACCTTATCCCTGGAAATGGATGCATTGTGTATAATAGCATGTATCCGCATTTAAGTACAATTAATAGTAAGCCACTATCGGTTACCAAAAGTTATGGCATCCCTGGGGCTGATTGTACTTACCATTATGAAAATGAAATCCTCACAATTTCCATGGATGGCAAGCAAGTGCAGGCAAAGCCAAAGATTTTTGGTCATTTTAATTATCAGAATATTGCTGCAGCGGTAGCAATGGCTCTGACCCTGTGGGTATCTGAAAGGGCGATAGTTACCGCAATAGAGTCATTTGAAGGAGTAAAACGCAGGCAGGAGATACTCTATTCCAGTAACTATCTCACAATTATTGAAGATTTTGCGCATCATCCAACAGCAATTAAAAATGTTTTGCACGAGGTGTCAGAGCGCTATCCGGAATCACACATCATTGCCATTTATGAACCACGTTCAGCAACCAGCAGGCGCAATGTATTCCAGAACGAGCTACCACTGGCATTTTTGGATGCAGATTATGTCTTCATGAAACGGCCATACCGTTTGGACAAGGTTCCAGAGCATGAACAGATTGATATAGAAAAGGTAATTGATGACATAAAGGGTCAGAGCATTCCAGCTTATGTGTTTGATACTGTTGATGAAATAGTACATCAAGCATTTAAACAGATACATAATAAACATGCAGTTATGGTTGTCATGAGTAATGGCGGATTTGATGGCATTTATGGTCTTCTGGTTTCACAGGCTAAAAAGCTTTTTGGAGCAGATTAAACGCTGGTAATTAAAAAAATTCTTGACATTTGTTACATGTTTCATGCATTGTTTATGTTGTAATAATTCACGAGTTATGTACATGATATTGGGTAAACTTAACATAACTATTTTGATTTGGTGGTGGTGGCGCCAGGATAACATATATCCGGGCGCTTAAGGGAAATTATTTACATACGAAAATCCTTAAAGGCTACGGATACTATATGTTAACCGTAGCCTTTTTATTTGCATAAAGCACTATTTTTAAAATCAAATGATTCACAAAGGAGGATGAAATGGCAAAGGATTCAACTAAAATACAGTTACCCGAAAAGGAGATGCCGCGGCAATGGTATAATATTCTGGCTGATTTACCCAAACCTATGGATCCGCCCATAAGCCCTGCTACAGGAAAACCGGTAACACCAGATGAGCTGCATGCAATTTTTCCAATGGGGTTAATTGAGCAGGAAGTCAGCCCTAAACAATACATTGATATTCCTGAAGATGTTTTGCATATTTACCGTTTGTGGAGACCTGCACCGCTATTCAGAGCTCGCCGTCTTGAAGCAACATTGGGTACCCCGGCAAATATTTACTATAAGTATGAGGGTGTTTCCCCTGCAGGAAGCCATAAGCTCAACACAGCAGTTGCACAGGCTTATTATAATAAGCTTGAAGGCATCAAGAAATTAGCAACTGAAACCGGTGCCGGTCAATGGGGCAGTGCTCTGTCACTTGCTGGTAATTTCTTTGGCATTGATGTGCATGTGTATATGGTACGCGTAAGCTATGAACAAAAACCTTACCGAAAGTTCATGATGGAAACGTGGGGAGCAACAGTAACACCAAGCCCAAGCAATCTTACTAATAGTGGCAGGGAAATACTAAAGCAGGATCCTGATAGCCCCGGAAGTTTAGGTATTGCAATAAGTGAAGCTGTTGAAGAAGCTGCAAATAGCAAGGATACCAATTATTCGCTGGGAAGTGTTTTAAACCATGTATGCTTGCATCAGACAATTATTGGCCTTGAAACATTAAAGCAATTTGAGATGGTTGACGATTATCCTGATGTTGTTATCGGCTGTGTTGGTGGTGGTTCAAATTTTGCCGGGCTTGCATTCCCGTTTGTCAGAGATAAGATGAACGGCAAGAAAATTGATATTATTGCAGTAGAACCTGCAGCATGCCCTACATTGACAAAAGGATTATATACATATGATTACGGCGATGTTGCAAAACTCACACCAATCATGCCAATGTATACATTGGGGCACTCATTTATGCCTCCTTCAATCCATGCTGGCGGATTGCGGTACCATGGTATGTCGCCACTGGTGAGTTTCCTGTATCATGAAGGATTAATATCAGCAATGGCGTTGCATCAAAAAGAATGCTTTGAAGCAGCAATTTTATTCTCAAAGACTGAAGGGATTATCCCTGCACCTGAATCATCTCATGCAATCAGGGCAGCCATAATTGAAGCACAAAAGGCAAAAGAAGAAGGTAAACAAAAAACTATCGTATTCAATTTAAGTGGCCACGGGCATTTTGACCTGGCTTCTTATGACAAATTTTTGTCAGGCCAGCTTGAAGATTATGAATATCCAAAAGAATTAATTGATAAAGCACTGCATGATTTACCTAAAGTAGGTAAATGACACTATAATAGGGGCGCATTACATTGTGCCCCTATACTATGCATTATAAACTACAATGATGAAAAGGATAATCTTCATCCTGCTTTGTATTATAGGCTGTTCGCAACAATTTCCTGATTACACACCATTTACTGCCCAAATCATTTATGATCAATCACACAACAATGTGTGGGGATTGTGGGATCATGGCTATTGCGGGTATTCGCATAGTGCAATGTTTTTAAAGCAGAATGGGGTTATTTCATCAGTTACTATCAAACATCTGGATGAATGCCTTACCGCTGTTCACTCTTCTGGTTATAAGCAAACAATACTCATGATATCAGTGGCAAAGTATCAGGAATTTGATAGCAGGGAAATTGATGCTATCTGCAACTTTGTTCACAGTGGTGGACTTCTTTTTGTCATAGCTGAACATGATAACATGTACAATTGCGCAACATTTTTGAATGCAGTAACCCAGAAAATTGGCATCACCATTAATAGCTCTGCCGCTGGAAAAGATAATGAACATGTATCGTCGCTTGATGCATTGAACAACCAGGCATATTCAAAAAAATTTAAACTTAACAATGTTTTGCACATGCTTTCGGCGCCGCTTTCTGGAACAAACAATTCATTTGAGGTGTTGTTGCGGGATTATGAAACGGATGCCGTTATAGCTGCCGGATGCACATATGGCAAAGGCAAAATGCTTGTCATTGGCGACAGCGAGATGTTGTGGAATGGCGATGGAAAAGTTGGCATACATGCTGGCCAAAATATGTCATTTTTTAAACATTGCATTGAATGGCTTTTGGAAAAACGCCTGAGGCATACTGCACAGCATGCTGCTTCCATGTCATGTTTTGATGCACAAAACTCGTGTGTTGGCATTGACAATTCGCCTTCGGGCATACAGCATTTCATCAATGCACTTACAATCATAAACCCTTCATTACAGCACGATGCGTCAATTAATATAATCGTAATTCCAAAACCTGATGCTTCTATCCACAAAACAAAACGAAACATCGTTTTTATTGAACCCTATCAAAAGCTTCTGCCATCAAC
>Ga0308414_1001928_pt1 | contig 13464 bp, 5 predicted proteins | sample HotsprSampleOS50_FD_205667 | JGI IMG/M metagenome (GOLD analysis project Ga0308414, IMG submission 205667) | Hot spring phototrophic mat microbial communities from Octopus Spring, Yellowstone National Park, Wyoming, United States - 20090730_OS50 ... | reverse complement strand
TCGAAGTCGTAGAGGCTGACCAGGGAGCCGGTTTCAATGAGGTCCTGGAAGAAAAACTTGGTGGTGTCGTCGGTGGCGATGCCGGAGGGGACGATGCAGCCGACGCGGCCGGCGGGGTTGAGCAGGCTGCGCTTCAGTTCAGCGAAGATGGAGTAGGTGTTCACGTCGCCCCGGCCGCAGAGGGGGTAGCGCCCCGTATCGCGGACGAGCGTGCTTTCGCCGTCGGCCCGGCGAAGGGCCTCCTCGAAGGCGCGGTACAAAGGCGGGTCGGTCTCTTTGAGCTTTTCGATCATCCGCCGTCGGGCGGCGGCGTTGGGGGCGTTGGCGACTTCGGGGTTCCGGGCAGCGAAGAACTCCTTTTCCTGGAGTTTGATCCGCTCCCACGGCGGATTGCCCAAGACGCAGTCAAACCCGCCGGCCCAGCCGGCGAGTTCGTCCTCGCCAATCTGGTCGGTGGGCTTGGGCTTGAAGACCTCGGGGAAGGCCAGGTGCCAGTGGAAGAAGTTGTACTGGTCGCGGAGCCGGAGCAGTTCATCCTTCTCGGCCGGCGTGAGGTGGAATGGATTGTCCTCCCAGCGGCGGAAGATGGCCTCGGTGATCTCCAGGGGCGAGTTGGGGCGCTTCTCGCAGACGAAGGCGGCGCACCAGGCGTCGGCGAGCAGCCAGGCGTTCTCGTAGGGCGTCGAGCGGACCAGTTCGGCAAAATGCTGCTCCTTGGCGGCCAGGGCTTCGGGCGTCGAGTCGTCTTCGTCGGTCAGGTTGGCGAAGGACTGCACGAGGTTCCCGAGCTTGAGCCACTGGGGCTGGCCGAAGGGAAGCAACCCTTGGCCGTGGCGTTCATCCTTGTTTCGCCGCTTGAGTTCGGAGCAGATCTTTTTGTCGTCGCCCTCGATGGGCTTGAAGGCGTCGTCGGGGATGCCGCGTTTCATCAGGGCCGGGGTGGTTCCGAGCAGGCTGTTGCCGCAGCGGATGTGGTGGTCGAGGAACGAGAGCGGTTTGCCGGGCTCCAAGGCCTCCAGCCAGAGGTTGATCTTGCACAGTTCCACGGCCATGGGGTTCAAGTCCACGCCGTAGATGCAGCGGCCGATGACGTCCCGCAGGGCGTGCTGGTAGCCGAGGGGGGAAGGTTCGTCTTCGCCGGCGCGGATGGCGGCCAGTCGCTTGGCGATGCGGTGGGCGGCAGCGATGAGGAAGTGGCCGGAGCCGCAGGCCGGGTCGCAGACGCGCAGGCTCAGGAGAGCCTGCGAGGCGAATAGCGAATAGCGAATGGCGAGTGGAGTCCGTTGCCAGACCTGTTCTAATCGCTCTGGCGTTGGAGGCTCCGATTCAGAGCCAGGAGTTGCTTGCTGAGGATGGTCAGTTCCTGAAGGAGGGGTTGCGTCTGTTGGTCCGTAGAGATTCCTATCCGTTGGCTGAGCAGGAGGTGTGTCTCCAGTTCCCGAAGGCTGCCTTGGGCCATGCGAAGAAACTGCTGGAACTCCTTGGTTCCCTGCCGCCCCCATCCCTCGGCTATGTTGGCTGGAATTGAAGAGGCTGCGCGCCGAATCTGGCTGGTCAGGCCGAACATCTCCTCCCTGGGAAAGGTCTTGGTCAGCCGGTAGGCCAGTTCCGCCAGATTCATGGACCGCTGCCACACTTGCAGGTCCCGGTAGTTGCTGATGGACATGACGCACGAACTCCGTTCGGAAGGGTTCCTGGACCATTCGCCACTCGCCACTGGCCATTCGCCTGGCGAGCGCGAGGCGCTCGTCAATAACCGGGTCGAGGGCCGAGTCGAGCAGACAGTTCACGAGGCTGGTGGGCGTGTAGTAGGAACCGGAGGTCTTGCGTTCGGACCCGGCGGCGACGGTGAGGGTGAACCGGCCGGCGTCGAGGTTGACGTCGGGGTGCATCTCCAGGAGCGACTCATAGACGCTGCCGAGTTCCTCGGGGCCGAGGTTGCGGTAGTCCACCCAGCGGCGGACGCTGCCCTCGATGGTGAAGGTGAGGTTGCGGACGGCCTCCAGGAGGTCGGCGTTGGCGATGTCGGCGTCGCTGAGGTCCGGGGTGGACTGCGGCGAGAAGAGGAACGACCCCAGGGCGGGCAGGGCGAGCTGCGGGCAGCCGGTGTGGAGTTTGCCGAAGACCAGCCGCAGGGCGCGGTAGAGGTCGGCATGCCGGGCGGAGCGGCGGCGCTCGGCCAGCCGGCGAAGGCGCTGCGTGGAGTAGTAGCGGCGGTAAATGGCGATTGGCGAATGGCCAACGGTGGTGCCGCCGCCAAGCGCGTCTGGGTTCTCACCATTCGCTACTCGCCGTTCGCCACTGGCCGGGTGTAGCAGGTCGCGGTCCTCGGCGACGAAGAGGAAGAGCAGCCGATAGACGACCCGCAAGACCTGGCGGTAGTAGTCCTGCGTGGTGAGGTCGCCGGAGCGGAGGCGCTGGCGGAGGGCCTGGTTGGCAGGGTGGGCCAGGAAGCCGCCGCCGAGGGCCTGGATGGCCTGCTCGACGCCGTCGCGGAGGCGGTCCAGGACGCGCGTGCCTTCACGGAGCGAGGTGTTGTACCACCGCTCCAGCCAGCAGTGCTCGGGGGTCTTGCCCTCGGGGACCTCGACGCGGGATTGGTGGCAGAGGAGAAACAGCAGGAAGAAGTCGCTGTAGGCCTCCGAGTCCATCATGGCCTGGAGGTCGAACTCGACGTAGGCCTGGCGGGTGAGAGAAACGTTGTCGCGCAGCAGGCGCAGGACCAGGCCGTTGGAGACGAGGCCCCAGAGTAGGTTTTCGCCGCGGTTGAGTAGTTCTTGGACGAGGCTGTGGGGGCTGACGCGGGATGCGCCGCGAGCGCCGGGGGTGCGGCGGTCAAGTTCCTGGCGGAACGAGACCAGGTGGATGGGCGTCGCCTGCCACTCGTGGCTTACGGGATAGGTCTTGCCGTCGATTTCGTAGGCCTTGCGGGTGGTCAGGCGGCCGTAGCCGAGTTCCTGGAAGAGGATGAGCAGCCAGCGTTCGCGGGTGAGGGTGGTGCCTGCATCGGATTCGGGAAGGGCCTGGCAGGCGGCCTTGAAACCTTCCCACGCGCCCTTGAGGCGGTTCCAGGCGCGGTTGGCGGCCTCGTTGAGGCGTTCGGACTTGGCCAGATGGTAGGCCTCGGGCGTAAGGCCCTCGACGGCCGGGTCGCCCTCGGCGATACGAAGGAGCAGGTCGGCAGGCAGCAGGCCGCCCTCGGTCTTGATCGTCGTGAAGATGTTCCTTCGGCTGATCTGCATGGGCCGTCATTTCCCCACAGGAAGATAGACGTAGATTCCCAGGACGTCCGGCGGCAGTTCGGGCCGGATGTCGTGACGGACGCCTTGAATCCGCGCGGCCGCGCGGACGCGGGTGTGGGCGTCCAGGAGTTCCTGCCCGCGGCGGCGGGCGAGTTCTTCCAGGGCTGGGCGAAGGTGGCCGAAGCCGTCCACGACCCTGCGGACGAAGTCGGCCGCCTGACTGGCGGTGACGTTCTGCCTGGGTTCAGCACCAAGAAGCCTCTCGGCGACTGCGACGTCGAGCCACTGGGCCTTGTCGGGCGGACCGGCGAACGCCGCCACTTGCGAATCCTCGGCCAGCAGTTCCGTGGTCTGGCCAGCACGATGGGTCACGATGTGGTAGCGATAGCGTAGCAGGAGAAGCGTGGTCCATCGGTCCACGACATCGGTGCGGATTGCGCCGCAACGACGGGCCAGGTTCCCCTCTCCGTCAAGGGCGGCGCTGAGCACGTATTGCGCAAGGCCCTCAACGACCGGGTGCGTCCGGCTGAGGTAGAGCACGCCTGAATCCACGGGGAGCTCGAACTTGGCCTTGAAGGCGTCCACGAAGCCGCAGGACTCGCGCAGGGCGCGGGGCGTTTCTCGCAGGTCGAATTCAACGCCGTCAGGCTTGTCGGTGATAAACGCACCGCACGCGCGAAGTGCCTCTCGAGTGAAGCTCTCCACGTCGGCGCCCGCCCCGATGGCGGCGCGGACGGCCTGGAGTTCGCGGCCCACCTCGCCCACGCGGGCCTGGATTCCCTCCTGGGCGAACATGGTCCGCGAGCGTTTCTCCTTCTGGCTGACGTTTTCCCAGTCGGCATGCAGGCGGGCGCGTTGCTCGCGGAGGAAATCCTCCATGCCGGGTAGCAGCGCCTGCGACGGTGCGCCGCCGCCACGCTCGCGGAGCAAGAGGCCCTCGAAGATGGCCTCGACGACGGCGTTCGTGTCGGCCGGGACGGGAACGGAGATGCCGAGGGAACTGCGGATGGCCTTGTGCTTGCGGAGTAGGACGTCCAGGACCAGCCCGTCAATCTGATTGTCGGTGCCGTAGTAGACCAGCGAACGGACGGTGGGGCTTGCCTGACCGTAGCGGTCCACCCGGCCGTCGCGCTGCTCGTGGCGGGTGGGGTTCCATGAGAGGTCGTAGTGGAAGACGGCGTTGAAATACTGCTGGAGGTTGATGCCCTCGCTGAGGCAGTCGGTGCACACCAGGACGCGCGGGGACGACTCGGCGAGCTGGCGGACGCGAAGTTCGCGTTCTTCCGGCGGCAGAAGGCCGGTTACCGCTGTCACGGCGACCTTGCTACCCAGCCGAGCACGCAGTTCCTGGGCGACATACTCAGCCGTGGGAATGAACCGGCAAAAGACGATGGGGTTGTAGCCGTCATTGACGATGTCTTTGATGAGACGGGCGGCCTTGACCAGTTTGGCGTCTGCGTCGCCGGCGAGTCTGTCGGCCTGTCGGGCGAGTTCGAGCAGGCGGCGACGTGTGGCCTGTTCCGGCGTCAGCTCGTCGCCGGGGTCGCTTCCGGGCGTGACGTCGGCCGGCTCGCCCGACTCGACATCTTCCTGGTCCAGGACCATCCGTCGGCCCACTTCGTCGGCCTCTTCCCAACTCTCGGTGTCGGCCGAGGCCGAGCGGCTGCGAAGCGTGGAGGCCGCGGCGGCGGGACTCGATGCCAAGGACCGCAGAAGGGCCAGCGCAGACCACCAGCGGACGCGAACACGGTGCTGGCCGCCAGAACGGTCGGCCACGATCTCGCGTGCGTAGTTCAGCACCCGCTCGAAGAGGTCCTTGTACTCGGGTGACAGCTTGTAATGTTCTTCCCGATCCTCCCGTTCGGGGAAGACCGTCTCCTTGTCCAGGAAGTGGCGGATGTCGGCGCGGCGGCGTTGGACGAAGTGGGCGGCGAGCCGGCGGCGATGCCTCTCGTTCTCCGGGCCACTCAGGTCGTCGGGCAGGTTGGCAAAGTCCTGATTCAGGAAGCACAGCAAGGACCGGAAGGTTCCTTCCTTGCCGCTGTGAGGCGTGGCCGTCACGAAGATCATGTGGCGCTGGGGGTTGTCGGCCAGGGCCTTGACGAGCGTGTATCGTTGGTGCCGGCCACCGCGAGGGTTTTCCTCCCAGGCCGCCGAGTGGGCCTCGTCCACGATGACGAGCTCGGGGCAGGTCCGTATGAACTCGTCCCGCCGCCGGTCCGACTTGATGTAGTCGATGGAGACGACGGTGAAGGGATGCACGTCGAAGATAGATTCATCGCTGCGGCACTCGCGTTCCAGCCTGCGAACCGTGCCCGGCAGGACGAGCCGGGCGTCGATATGAAACTTTTCCACCAGTTCCCGTTGCCACTGTTCGGCCAGGTGAGGCGGACAGAGAACGGTCAGCCGCTGGCATTCGCCGCGGTCGAGAAGTTCGCGGGCGATGAGGACGGCCTCGATGGTCTTGCCGACGCCCACGTCGTCAGCGATGAGAAGGCGGACCGGCTCGAGTTGAAGCGCCATCAGGAGCGGGACGAGCTGATACGGGCGCGGCTCGACCGCAATCCTGCCGAAGGAGCGGAACGGTCCGGCGCTGGAGCGGAACCCCAGCCGAAGGGCATCGCGGAGCAGCCGGGAGGAGCGGTAGTCGCCTACCTGCGCGGGGTCAGGCAGCGTGAAACTGGCAGGTTCGACCGGCTCTAGGGCCGTGCAGACGCCGGCGACCTCGTCGTCCGTGCCGCCGAGGGGGCGAAGGACCAGCACCGTCCCCGTGGACTCCGGCAGGACAACCCATTCCCTGCCGCGAACACGAACCAGTGAGCCGACGGCGTGTGTCATGCCTGACCTCCAAAGATATCCGGGTGCTTCTCGATGACACCTTGCCAGTCGTCCTTGTGGGCAAACCGCACTACGGTCCAGCCCCGCTCGGCGAGGCACGACTCCTGCTGCCGATCACGCTGGGAGCGTTCCGGGAACTCGTGATGAGGTCCGTCCACGTAGACCGCGCAGTACAGGTCCTTATAGAGAAAGTCGGGCCGCGTGTTGCACTCGTCGATCCGCGATTGAGCATGAGATGGCAGCCGACAGTTGCGTTCCTCGAGAAATCGCAGCCATTGCCGTTCCAGTTCCGTCTCGCATCGACGCAGAAGTTGATCGAGGTGCGCCGCCCTGGTGAGGGGACCTGTTGACACGCGGACTGTTCCCGACGCGACGCGCCTCAGAATATCCGCGATGGAGGTCCGGTCGAGGAGTTCGTGGTCAGGCTGATTCGTGTAGCTCAACAAGCAGTCGTAGCAGGCCGCCTCGCAATCCTCCTTGGCCGTCGGGGCGCGGCGGAGGTCCTGGCCCGTAGCGGGATCGAAGTGGCAAATCGACAGGGCCGTTTCGGCGACTCGGTTGATGGCATTGGGATCCTCTGCCAAACGACGCAGGACCCCAGCACCGCCCTCTGCCGATTCATATAAGAGAATCGACCGCCGGTCGTCTGTGCTGGGCAACGGCTCCGCGGCCAGCTCGCCATCCTCCAGTTCATAGATTGTCTGGATGGCATTCTTCAGAGCCGCCTGAAGGGAAGCCATCGCCCGGACGCCCAACTCCTCGGAAGGTTCGAAGATCAGGCAGTTTCGGCGGTCCTCCACGTATGGAATGACCCGAGTCGTCCGGGGGCTCATGGGGTCCTCATCGGCGGCCGTCTCCTCCTCCCGACGGGCCCAGTAGCCGCGCTCAATGTCCAAGACGAATCCTGACTGGTCCTGGTGCCTGCGCCGCCGCCATCCCAGGTTGATTCTCCAGAGCGTGGCGGCATGGCCGTAGTACATCGTGGCGACTGTCCGGCCGTCCATTTCCACGGCCGCCGTCCGGCACGACACCGCGCCTTCCCGCTCTGCGAACCGTATGGTCGTGCGCAAGTCATAACCCTGACGCAGGCGTTCCTCCTCGTCGCAGTTGATCCTGTCCCGGCGCTTGGTAACCACATTCTGCAAACGAAAGAGCTGACGAATAGGTGGCCCGAGCCTGGACCTGCACCGTTCGCAGATGTCGGGCCCGTTGCCCTGGGTGCCTATATGCATGTAGCCGCAACGTGGGCAGATGAAGGCAACACGGGTCTGCAGCTCCTCACCTTCCTCCTGGACCGGCAGGATAACTTGGTTGATGACGTAGCGAGAGCCCTCGTGGTAGATGATGGCTCGAGGCCCGAACTCAGCAATGGCCAGAAACCGCGGGCGAGAGACGAATTCGTCCCGGTTGGCCCTCTGGCGGCGGCCGGGGATGTAGGCCGACAGCGGCAGCCGCGGGAAGTTGTAGCCGGGCAGGAAGCCCTCGCTGGCAAAGTACCTGTAGCTGTAGAAATCGGACTGGATGATGTTCTCAGCGTCCGTGAGCAACCGAAGCTGCGCCTCCGCGTCACGCCGTAACCGCTGAGCTTCCTGCTTGTCTTGCGCGCTGCGGGATGCGTCCAGGATGATCTGGTTTTGCTTCTTGGCCTGCGTGAAGGCTGAGCGGTAAAGTCCCCGCCACCTCTCGCATGCCCGTTCAAACTCCGTGCCTACGTGGGCAATCACGCCGTCCAACCAGGCCTCGTCGAATCTTGCGGCGGCTTCCGGGTCATCACGGAGCGTTTGCAGTATGCCCTGCGCCCGCCGTCGAGCGCGAAGCCTCGCATTCTGGTCGTTCACGGCGGCTCTTACATGCGGCTGAAGCTGCAGTGACGGAGGGTCCCCGGTGAGGTCCAGCACTTCCTTGAGGGAACTCCCAAGCGGCAAACCCGTCTCTGCTAACCAGATCGCTTGGACGTGGGATTTTACAAGGTCATCGTTCGCCAAGTCTATCTGCGGCGGCGACACGACCCCGGCCACCATCTTTTCCGGCCGCTTGTAGAAGTACTGATCATGCGGGCTTCCAGACGCGCAATACGTGAACACCATCGCGGGCTGACCGCTCCGGCCAGCCCTTCCGCTCCGCTGAGCATAGTTGGCCGGTGTCGGTGGCACATTGCGCATGTTCACTGCATTAAGTTGAGCAATATCTATCCCCAATTCCATGGTTGGGGAACAGTACAGAATGGGCAATCGCCCCTGGCGAAATGCCTCCTCACGTCGTTGCCTGTCCTCATACGAGACCTGGGCAGTATGTTCGCGCGCCTCGATGCCGGCCGTCTGAGTGGCGATGGCCCGATAGTACTGCTGGAAGAACGGATTCGGCCGCGCAGCCTCCGAACCAATCGTCGGCTGGCGAATCGGGTCGTGATACGCCCGGGTGCCGTCTCCGGCCCTCCAGACCATCGAGTCCGCCGAGAGCTGATAGCCGGGCACATCCTGGTCATCCCGCGGTTCGCGTGCGACCGTCACCAAGCCCCCGGTGCGGAGTGACCTGAGCAAGTCCTTGATGATGCGATCCGTGTCGGCAAGGGAAAGCCGCCCGACGCCCAAGGTGTGAGGCCGCCGTAGGTACTGCCCAAAACCGCTCATCGGCGACAGAAACACATCACCGCCGTAGTCCTGGCCGTGTCGATAGGGCCTGGGATACAACACCGCTGCATGCTCCAGGTCCCCGACCCTCTCAATCTCGTCAAAGCCCCATGGCGGAATGAGCCTTTGGCTGCTCTGGAGCAACAGACGCTCCTGGAAGGCCGGATCCAGGTACTCGACCTTAATTGCCAGTCCTCGACGCATCAGGTCGAGCAGGACCCGGCAGACCTCCATGCGCTTCTCCGCGGACAACCGGGCAAGGGCCGGATTGCAATCGCGCCAGAGGTCCTCTGCCTCGCAGACCTCGCGGAGATAGGGATAGTCGATTACCAGCAACCCGACCTGCTCGAGGTTCGGAGCGGTAATGCGCCAGCCGCGAAGCAGGTCTCGGTAGAGGCGGTAGCCCAAAACGCTTCGCAAGACCCGGTCGGTCTCGTCACGGGCCTGGAACCTCGCCCCCGGGTCACTGGCATATTCCTCGAACTTCAGGCCCAGAGTTTGGAACACTTTCATCGCCAGTTCGTCGTGGCGCAACCCTTGCGCACCGGCTTGCGTCGCCGCCAGATAGAGGGCCGCTCGGAGGCGTCCGACTTCCACGAAGTCATTGAAGTGCCCAGCTTGGAGTGAGGCGTCTTGCCGGTTGTCCGTGAAACTGAGCAACTTCCTTGCCTCGTCGGCCAGCGGCATCTGGCGCAGGTGGATGATCGCAGACAGGCTCAAAATCGTGGTGGCCGTGCTCCGCCCGCCCGAGCCAAGCGCACTGAGCTTGTGGAAGTCCGAACGCTGCCGGAACCCGTAGGATACGCCACAGCGCAAACAAAACCGGAACGGAGCGGTGATATACCATGCTGGCAGCCCCTCACCGCCGAGGCGTCCATCGGCGCTCACGCGGACGGCCTGTGGCAGGTCCCTGCGACGTCTTGCCAATAGCCGGCCGTCCGCGTCAAGCCAATCCTCCGGCAGTCTACTCAACAACTCATCGCCGTCTTGCGGCCAGGGAAGATCGCTACTGACATAGAGGAATCCTGGTTCGCTGTCAGGCTCTGCGCGCGTGTCAGTCAAGTCACGAGAAGCCAGACGCGGTTCCCCCGCCTGGTCGTCCTGTTCTCTGCGAATGCAGTAATACTCCTGTCCGCACTCGCGGCAGAAAACCAATGGTAACAGAACCCGACTGCGGTCACCCGGCACGTACTGCTGCCCAAACAGGGTGATGTGCCGGTCGGTCTCTGGCTGAAGTGATGCATACACCGTATCCCCGCGACTGATGAACTGGTGCACACGAAACGCAAACACCGGGAACCCGGTCTCTGGATGCGGGCAGTTGTATCCGGCCAAGAGCACTTGCTGAATGGCGGTAACGCAATGTTCCACTGGCTGGCCGGTCAAGGTGCTCAGCTCTTGAGCCGCCCCGTTAGCCCCGGTGATGCTTCGCGGTCTTTGTCGAACCAGTCTCCCACTCTCAGGCTCGCGACGGATGCCGAACGTGCTTTCGATCCAGGCAGCCAGCGGGTCGGAAACGATCTGCTCGAAATTGGAGGGGACCGACGCTTCTGAGTCAGCCAAACGAGACCTGAGGCGATCCAGGAAACGCTGGTCTCCTATGTTGGGTTCCGGCGTAACTCGTCTCAGCGCCTCTCCAATCACACATTCCGGCCTGACCTCGGCACCGAAAAGGGTCGAAGACACGCGGGCTACTTCGGCCTGCTGGTCTGCCCAGGAACCGCCGGCGACAAGCGTGGCCGAGGTCCCGACATGCTGGAGACGGTCAGCCCCGAACGCATCTCTGGCGCGCCGGACAAGCATCGCCACGTCAGCGCCCTGCCGACCACGATAGGTGTGCAGCTCGTCCAGAACCAGGAACCTAAGGCCCGAGGCGGCACGGATGAGGGGTTTCTCACGCGGGCGCGTGAGAATCAACTCGAGCATCACGTAGTTCGTCAGAAGGATGTCCGGCGGGTTGCCGACGATCTCGCCTTGTTGCTCGGTGGACTCTTGGCCCGTATATCGGCGGAAGGTGACCCGGCCCCTGCCGTCCGGGTAGCCAAAGTTGATGAACTTCTCCAACTCATTCAGTTGACTGTTCGCCAGCGCGTTCATCGGGTAGACGACAATGGCCTGAATTCCTCGGCAGCTTCCGTTGCGCAGCACGTGATCCACGATGGGCACGATGTAGGCCAGACTCTTGCCCGAGCCGGTCCCGGTGGTCAGGACATAGTTGCGACCCGTGGATGCAGCCTTGACCGCCTCGCTTTGGTGTCGATGTAGCCTCAGCGTCTTGCCGGAGTCCGCTGGCCCGGACTTGAGGCGGAAGATGCTCCGGCACTCGTCGTGAAGGACCCCGGCATCCACGAGCTCGTCTATGGACTCGCCCGGCTCGAAGCACGGGTTGAGCTGGATTAGGGGGTCGGGCCAGAGAAGGCCCTCGTCCATCCGCTCTCGCACTTCCTGGCGGATTCTGGGGTCGCGGATGTTTATGAAGCTCGTCACGAATGAGGCATAGTCGCCGACGAGCCTTTCGCGGAGCTCAAAGACATTCATCGCGCCACCTCTCTGTGCTCGGCCTTGCCCTGTCGCAGCACGGCATCCGGGCACGGGAAGACAACCCCTCCGTCGCCCCAGTTGAAGGCCAGCACCGCGATCCCCAAACGTCCAAGGGCCTGTCGCGTAGCCGTGTTCGGCTGGCCGAGCACGGCAAGGATTCGACGGGGCACCGGGTCCAGGGCCGCGCCGTGCAGCATCAACTGGCCGACGCCCTGGTACAGGCTTGTCGTGGACAGGTCCGTCTTGACCTCGAACAGATGAGTCACCTCGTCGCCGGCCAGAATGTAGAGGTCGCGCCGGTCGTTCACCGCTTCATGCCCGGCGGCCGTCAGGGCTTCGTACAGCCGGCGGACCACCGTGCCGTGGTCGCAGCGGGCCTCGATTTCGCCGGCGGGCGTGTAGCCGCGGCGCTGGCCCTCGAACTCCGGCGTGAAGGTGCGGCGAAGCCGCTCGCGGCGGACGGCGGGCTGTCCGCTGGCCGCAGCAGCCTTGAACCTCGCCACCTCGTGGACGAAGCGGGCGATATGGGCCGGCAGGCGCTCGCTATCCACCGGCGAAATGACGATGGTGCGGGACTTCCGGCCGTCAGGCCACTGGACGGTTTCAACCTGCTCGCCGCCGTAGGACTCCCAGAACGCTTCCTTGCCGATCCCCGACCGGCCGCCGCCGACCTTGCCGGAATGCGTGATGTAGACCCGGCCGGCGTCGTCTTTGACGAACAAACCGCCAATGCGTCGATTCACGCCCTCGAAAGGCGAGTTCGTCTCGACGGTGATGGAAAGCATGTCCCGGTGCTCGGGGTTCTCGGTCCCGTAGCAGCACCACCAGCGATTGCCGGCCACGGTCCGGTTGAGCAGCCACCAGAAGCCCAGGCCATCGTGCCAGTAGACCTTTTCTTGGTTGTAGCCGCCGTGGAAGCCGATCTTGCGGTCGAACGCCTGCGTCCCTGCCTTCAGGCGCTCCGTCACCTTGCAGTAGGCCACCTCGATCTCGTGCCGCTCGGTCAGGGGCATCAAGGTCATGGCTTGCCCTCCAGCTCTCCGTGACGCACGACGAGAAACGTCCAGCCCTTGGCGTTCGCAAAGGCCGCGATGTCAGGCCGCGTGCTCGTCATTCACTGGCCTCCCGCTTTTCTTCCAAGTGCTCAGGGTGCTGTCGGAGCCAATCGTCTATCGCACCCTTGTGGAACCGCCAACGCCGTCCGACCTTTTGGCCGGGCAGTCCGCCCTCCTGGGCGAGCTTGTAGAGCGTGGACCGCGATATCTTCAGATACTCCGCCAGTTCGTCGATGCTCATCACCTCAGCTGGACCAGATGTCATCTGCCGCTCCTTGCGTGCGCACCGTCGCTATTGAGAGACACGGGTTGCTATTATCGGGAAGTGGCGGCTGTTGTCAAGAAGAAGATTTGCCCCGCCGGACCGGCGTCGGCAGGGTCATGGTCTTCCGCGCGATGACGATCTGCAAGCGGTCGTCGTACCACACGTCTTGCCTGGTCGGCCAAGGCTCGGACGGATCGCTTGACAGACGGGACGGGACATGCGAAAGTTCCGACAAGGGTTGCTTTTGGGGAGCTTGATTGAAAACGGCGAACTACTCCGCCGATCCAGTTAACGGGAAGCCCCGGAGCGAGAGCCGCCGGGGCTTTTTCGTAACCCGTTGGAACCAAAGGGTTATGACCGAACGTGAACGACACCCCGACTCTCTGTTTTGCCCCGTGCCCACCACGTCGCGGCAGGGAAGGTACACGTTCCGCCCCGGCACCCAAGTGCAACGCCCCGAACTCTCGGACTCTCTCGTAAACAGCGGTCGTCCAGTTAACAGACCCGTTCGCACTGGGACCTACCGTGATTTCGAACTCGTCGGCCAAGGGGGTGTGGCATGACCCCATCACAGCCAGCGCCCGCACCTCGCCGACCCGGCCGCCATGACCCCCGCCCAGCGACGAGCGCCTGGTGCAGAACCTGATGAAGCTCAGCGCCCTGGAGTCCGCCTACGCCATCTACACGGCCTACGCACAGGCGGCGTTCCAGACGGCGGCGACGCACCTGGGCAAGACCTGGTACATGTCGCAGAGCAAGTACGACGTGATCAACGCCATCCAGAGTCTGCCGCGCGACGTGGCGGGGCTGCGGCCCAACGCCGAGCAAATGGCCAAGTGGAGCAAGGCCCTGGCCAAGTACGCCGAGGGGGCCGACATCGCCCTGAACAACGC
>Ga0308414_1001927_pt1 | contig 13466 bp, 9 predicted proteins | sample HotsprSampleOS50_FD_205667 | JGI IMG/M metagenome (GOLD analysis project Ga0308414, IMG submission 205667) | Hot spring phototrophic mat microbial communities from Octopus Spring, Yellowstone National Park, Wyoming, United States - 20090730_OS50 ... | reverse complement strand
CTTCGGTATTGACGACCCGGACGCGGCGCCCCCCCTTACCCTCGAATCTGCCGACAGAATGGACTTCTCTAAGGATAGGCGGATGCCTGTTGTTTTTATTCTTGACCATCCTTATGAGTCCGCTCCATGGACGACTGCCGCTGCCCTTGAAAAAGCTGTTGCTCTCGCCGCAAAGAAGAGGCGGGTCATATACCTGTCAAGATTTATGAGGACGGCGGACAGCGGACTGGAAGACCTATACAGGAGAGGCAGGAACCTTGGCATAACGTTTATAAAGTTTAGCAGCATTGCAATTGGTTATGACGCCGGCAGCGGAATATATCGTGTGGATGTGAAAGATGAGTTTAATGAAAACATAAGCATTGACGCCGGCGTACTGATAACTGCCGAAAGAGCGGCGCCCGGCGGAAATATGGCGAAAATAGCAAAAACTCTCAGGCTGAGGCATGACAGTGAAGGCTTTATAGAGGGAAGCCGGCACTTTCTGTTTCCGGCAACGACCAACCGCAAGGGAATATTCTTCCTTCACGGCGGAGTCCCGGCAGAAAATGAAGATGAGGCAATGAGCAGGGTTAGGCATATTGCGGCCGGTATAAGATGCGAGTTTGACAAAAGCGCGGAGATTAAGACTTCATGCATGAAAACGCCGGGTATGCCGCTCGTTTGCTCAGGCAACGGAATAGCGTCAAAGCCGGATGGCTATGCTGCAATAGACGCGGGAAAATGCGCATTTTGCTATACGTGTTACAGGGCTTGCCCCCATTCGGCTATGGAGCCGGATTTCAAAAATTCTGTAATGAAAAACTTAAATAATAACTGTTGTTCCTGCGGCATATGCGCATCCGTATGCCCTGCGGGAGCCATAAGCATGTCAAGCCGGAAAGATGACGGCACAGCAGTTCCCGGCAGCGGCGAAAAAGCTGACAGGACTGCGGATTTCGAACCTGGAACAATTGAAATCCTCTGCTGCGAAAATTCGGGAGAAGCGGCGGTTAAAAGACTTGTTGACGGCTTGAAAGAATCTTTTTGGAAAATAACCGTGACCCCGGTGTCGTGCGGCGGGGAAATAAGCGCGAAAAGAATTGTCGGGGCGCTGAAACGATATGAGAATGTGATTGTTGCTGTCTGTATAGATAATGCTTGCAAGCATTTTGAAGGAAACAAGAGCGCTTGCCGCCAGGCTGAAAAAGCCATAAGGCTGCTTAAGACCTCAGGAATGGACGAGACAAGGGTTAAAATAGTTAAGCTTTCGCATGCGATGCCTGAGGCGTTGAAAGAATTTATAGGATGCAATTGGGGGTAATTTGCTTGATAGTGGCGGAACCAAAACCCATTGAGGAGATAGTAAAGTCGCTTGAGGGTTGCAAAGAAATCGTCGTTGCCGCTTGCGGCACGTGTGTTACGGTATGCATGGCCGGCGGGGAAAAGGAAGCCTTGGAGCTTGCCACGCTTCTCGAATTAAGATGTCCGGGAATCAGGGCAAGAGTGGTTGCCCCTAAGAGACAGTGCGACGTTGAATTCCTGGATGAAATTGCCGGAGATGCGGAGAACGCGGATGTCATATTGTCCATGGGCTGCGGGGCGGGAGTGCAGTTTATGGCGGAAAGGTTTTGCGGCAAGCCCGTAATCCCTGCGGTTAATACAAAATTTATCGGCGTTACCCGCGACATGGGGGTCTGGACCGAAATGTGCCAGGGTTGCGGCGACTGTATTCTTGAGAAAACAGGAGGCGTCTGTCCCGTAACAAGATGCTCAAAGAGCAATTTCAACGGGCCGTGCGGCGGTTCGTCAAACGGCAAGTGCGAGGTTGACCCCGTTATTGATTGCGGATGGCAGCTGATATATGACAGGCTGAAGGCGCTGGGCAAGCTTGAAAAGCTTTTTGAAATAATAGAGCCCAAAGATTGGAGAAGCAGCCGCGACGGGGGACCAAGGAGAGTCGAAAAGGCGGAAATGAGGATTAAGGAATAGCGTTCGAAAAAGCGGAAACGGTTTTGGAGGTCGGCATATGTCCGAAGGGAAGAGCAATTTGCAGAAGATACTGGAGGCCGGGATATTCTCGGTGACGGCGGAGATAGGGCCGCCAATGAGCGCGGACGCCGATTTTGTGAGAAAAAGGGCGGTTGAACTCAAGGGCAAAATTGACGCGGCGAATGTTACGGATAACCAGACGGCTATAGTCAGGATGTCCAGCATAATAGCCTCCTACCTTGCGTTGCTGGAAGATATGGAGCCGGTGGTGCAGATGACCTGCCGCGACAGGAACAGGATTGCCATCCAGAGCGATCTTCTGGGAGCTTATGCCCTCGGCCTGCGCAATGTGCTGTGCCTTTCCGGGGACCATCAATCCTTCGGCAACCACCCCCAGGCAAAAAATGTTTATGATATTGATTCAATACAGCTTTTGCAGGCGCTGAAAAAAATGAAGGAAGAAAAGGTGTTCATGAGCGGAAAACCGACTAAAAAGCCTGCGGAGTTTTTTCTTGGGGCTACGGCCAATCCGTTTGCCGACCCTGAGGAACTGCAGTTGATCAGACTACAAAAAAAAATCCGGGTCGGAGCGCAATTTATTCAAACACAGGCCATATATGACGTTGATAGGTTTGCCGCCTGGATGGAAAAAGTAAGAAAAGCCGGACTGCATAAAAAGGCTTATATTCTTGCCGGAATCCTTGTCAACAAATCGCTTAAATCTATAGAGATGACAAAAAAAGTGGCCGGGATGCTTGTGCCGGATGTATTCGTTGAAAGGATGAAAAATGCGGCGTCACAAGAGTCCGAAGGGGTAAAAATAGCCCTTGAGCTGATAGAAGCGATAAGGAAAATAGATGGCGTGAGCGGCATTCACATAATGGCTGTCGGCTGGGAAAGCATTGTGCCGGAAATAGTGAAAAAGGCAGGTTTTCTCCCGCGCCCGGCAATATAGCTGCAAGGCGTAAAGGCCGCACAGTGAAATGCCGCAAGGATATTGTAAAAAGTAATAGAAAATGCTGAAGAAATATAAAAGATACGGAACATTAATTAGAGGTGTTGCTGATGCGCGAATTCAATTCCCTTGATAATGAATTTAGAAATGTTGTTGCTTCAAAACCCGGAGGCGAAAAAGCAGCCAACTGCTTTCTGTGCGGAACCTGCACCGCAGGCTGTCCGGTAAGTGCTTTGGACGCGGGGTACAATCCCAGGCGCATCATGCGCATGATTCTGCTGGGGATGAAAGAGGAAGTCCTGTCATCACAGGCAATATGGCTGTGCGAACAGTGCCACAGGTGCGTTGCTCACTGCCCCCAGGATGCAAGGTTTGCGGATGTTGTCAGAGTTTTGAGAGAAATGGCTGTTGAGGAAGGCTACGTAAGCAGGGAATTCGCTGATAGGTTTGATAAGACAGACGCTGAAATAAGGCGTCAAAGGATCGAAAGAGTACGAGGCTTGTTTGGAGACGGAGGTTAAAATGAAGAAACCTGTATTGGTTTTAGGAGGAGGCATAGCCGGAATACAGGCTTCCCTTGATTTGGCGGAAATGGGCGTTCCCGTGTTCATTGTTGAAAAGACGCCCAGCCTTGGCGGAAGAATGGCGCAACTGGACAAGACGTTCCCGACGAACGACTGCTCCGCGTGCATCCTTGCTCCCAAGGTTACGGCCTGCTACAACCATCCTCTGATAAAGACATTTACCTTAAGCGAGCTTGTGGAACTGAAAGGCGAGGCTCCCGACTTTACGGCGGTAATACGAAAGAAGGCGCGGTTTATCGATGAGGAGAGCTGCAAGGGGTGCGGCGATTGCACGCTTAAATGTCCTATAGAAGCTAAAAATGAATTCGATATGGGGCTTGGCAAGAGACATGCCGTATTCAAGCCTTTCGCCCAGGCGGTTCCAAATAAAGTCGCTATTGAGAAAAAAGGCACTTCTCCATGCAAATTCAAGTGCCCGGCCCACATAAACGCACATGGTTATGTGGCGCTGATCGGGCAAAGACGGTATGAAGAAGCTCTTAAACTGGTCAGAGAGGTTACGCCGCTTGCGGGCACTTTGGGACGGGTGTGCTTTCACCCGTGCGAATCGCGCTGCAGCAGGCAGTATGTAGATTCTCCAATTGCGATTGCTTCATTGAAGCGCTTTGTAGCCGATTATGAGATAAAACAGGGAAAAAAACCGGAAATTAAAATTCCGGCAGAGCGTAAAAATGCCAAAGTTGCTGTCGTCGGGTCCGGCCCTGCAGGCATAAACTGCGCATACCAATTGGCGTTGGCGGGATACGGCGTTACTGTGTTCGAAGCCTTGCCGGAGCCCGGAGGCATGCTTAAGTTTGGCATACCGGACTATCGCCTGGACAAGAAGGTGCTTGAACGGGAAATAGGTATTTTAAAAGACATGGGGGTCAGCATTCTTTGCAATGTGAAAATAGGCAGGGATTTGTCCGTTGAAGATTTGCGAAGGCAAGGATATAAAGCCGTTTTCCTTGGCATAGGCGCGCATAAGGACGTAAAGCTTGGGATTCCGGGCGAGGATGCCCAGGGGGTTATTCCGGGGATAAAATTCCTGAGGGAATTAAACCTTGGGAAAAAGCCCGAAATAGGGAAAAAGTTAGTTGTAGTAGGGGGCGGAAATGTGGCTATGGACGTCGCGCGTTCGGCCGTCCGCCTTGGATGCGAAGTTACCGTGGTTTATCGGAGAACCGAGAGGGAAATGCCCGCAAGCGCGTGGGAGATTGAGCATGCAAAAGAAGAAGGGGTAAAGTTTGAGTTTTTGACCGCGCCTATTGAGATAGTATCCGACGGAGAAAAAGCAGTTGGGTTGAAATGCTTGAAAAACCGGCTGGGAAAACCGGATGCAAGCGGAAGAAGGCGGCCTGTGGCAATTCCGGGCTCCGAGTTTGTTATACCCGCGGACAATATTATTCCTGCAATAGGGCAGGCTGTGGAAACTGATTTTTTGACAAATGAAGAAGGAATACTCATTGACGGAAGCGGCAACATCATGTACGATGCGTCCACCATGAGGACAGGCGCAGAGGGCGTATTTGCCGGAGGGGACGCCGTTACGGGCCCCGCAACGGCGATAGAAGCGATAGCCGCCGGAAACCGGGCTGCAAGAAGCATTATGAATTACCTTGAGGGAACGGATTTGCCGCTTGAACCCTTTATGCTGCCGGAAACGCCTGTTGAAAAAATTGATTTTAAAGGCGTCAACCGTCTTGAGAGAGTTAAAATGCCGCTTCTTGACATAGAAAAGCGAAAAAGCGCATTTGAAGAATTTGAATTGGGATTTGACGAAGAACAGGCTGTAAACGAAGCATTAAGGTGCGTGGATTGCTCTGTGTGCTCCGAATGCAAGGCTTGCGTCGAGGCTTGCAAATCCGGAGCGATAATGCACGAACAGACGGATGAAACGCTGGAGCTGCCGGTAAGCGCAGTTATACTGGCAAACGGCTATGGAATGCCGGATGATATTCCCGATATGTACGGATACGGCAGGTATGAAGATGTGGTGACTGGCCTGGAGTATGAAAGGATTCTTTCGGCATCGGGACCGTATGAAGGGCACGTGAAAAGGCCGTCGGACGGAAAGGAGCCGTCAAGGATCGCTTTTGTGCAGTGCGTCGGTTCAAGGGACGCTAAATGCGGAACCGAATACTGTTCCGCGGTATGCTGCATGTATGCCGTGAAGGAGGCTGTGATAACCAGGGAGCATTTGCCCGGGGTTAAGGAAATAGATATATTTTACATGGATATGCGGGCTTACGGCAAGGATTTCGACAGGTATGTGGATTCCGCCAAAAACAAGTACGGAATTAAATTTATTAAAAGCAGGGTGGCCGATATTACAAGAAACAATGAGAACGGAAGCCTTGTTGTTAAATACGGTGATGATTCGGGAGCATTTGCCCAAAAAGAATACGATTTGGTTGTGCTGTCGGCGGGGCTTGCCGCAAAGCCTGACATTAGGCCTTTATTTGACGCCGCAGAGATAAAGGCCGACAGGTTCGGATTCTGCTGGGTTAACGAAATGGACCCGCCCAATACTTCGGTGGAGGGAATACTGGCATGCGGCGCCGCAGCCGGGCCCAAGGACATACCCGAAACGGTGACGGAGGCCAGCGCCGCCGCGTCTGAAGCCGGCAAAACAGCGAACAAAAGAGAGGCCGATTTAAAAGATTATGCTGCTTATTTTAAAGAAGAAGAACCGGCGGAAATTGCCGACGTTTCGAAAGAGCCTGCCAGAATAGGCGTGTTTGTATGCCATTGCGGCATAAATATAGGCGGTTATGTAGACGTCAATGCCGTGACGGAATACGCAAAAACTCTTCCTCACGTGGAATATAGCGGGCAGAATCTTTATACGTGCTCTGTTGACGCGCAAAAGACAATAATAGAAAAAATAAAAGAACATAAGCTTAACCGCGTGGTTGTCGCTTCCTGCACCCCAAGGACGCATGAGCCGCTTTTCCGGTCCGTGCTTGCCAAAGCGGGATTAAATCCCTATCTTTTTACAATGGCTAACATCAGGGACCAATGCTCATGGGTTCATATGGACAGGCGCGACGACGCTACCGATAAAGCAAAGGACCTTGTTAAAATGGCCGTAGGGAAAGCGCTTTTTACGCGGCAGCTTGTCAGGCAAAAGGTTGAGGTGGAGAAGTCGGCCCTTGTCATTGGCGCGGGTATGGCAGGCATTGCCGCTGCGCTTGAGCTGGCAGGAAAAGGCTTCAAAGTTTATCTTGCCGAAAAAACCGGCGCTATCGGCGGCAACTCGTTGAAGCTTGCTAAATCGCCCGCGGGCAGGATGTACGGGGATTATATAAAAGAGCGCATCGGGAGAGTTTTCGGGAATCCTTTGATAGAAGTATTTTTAAACGCCCATATAAAGGACATAAGCGGTTATGTCGGAAAATATGAGACAGCATTAAGCTTTGACGGTGGAGAAAAAATAATCAAGCACGGCGTAACGATAATTGCGGCGGGCGCGGGCGAATACAAGCCCCGAGAATACTTGTACGGGCAGGATGCGAGAATAATAACGCAGATGGAACTTGAAGAACGTTTGAAAGACGACGCTTCTTTCGCTTCAGGTGCCGGAAACATCGTAATGATTCAATGCGTAGGCTCAAGAAATGATGAAAGGCCTTATTGCAGCAGGGTTTGCTGCAACCAGGCAATAAAAAACGCGATTGAATTGAAGAAAATTGACAAAGACTTAAATGTTATAGTGATATATAGGGACATTAGGGCATACGGACTCAGTGAAGTCAACTATCTTGCGGCCAGGAGGGCGGGCGTGCGGTTTATCAGATATGAGCCGGAATGCGCGCCCGAAGTGGAAAAAAAGGACGGCAGGCTGTATGTGAAAGTGCTTGATCCGATAGTTGACGAAAGATTGTCCATTGAAGCCGGTTTATTGGTGCTAAGCAGCGCCATTGTGCCGGATGTTGAAAACAACAGGGAACTTGCCCGGATGCTGAAAGTGCCTCTTAATCAGGACGGATTTTTCCTCGAGGCTCATGCAAAGCTGCGCCCGGTGGATTTTGCCACCGATGGGGTTTACCTTTGCGGGTTGGCGCATGCCCCCAAAAACTTGAAGGAGTGCATAGTGCAGGGCAAGGCGGCTGCTGCCAGGGCGGCCACGGTTATATCAAAGGATACGCTGGAAACGGAAGGGACGGTTGCAAGAATAGACGAGAGCCTTTGCGCAGGATGCGGCGACTGTGAGAAAGTGTGCGCATATAAGGCTGTGAGTGTTCGGGAGATAAAAAAGAGGGATAAAACCGTAAAGAAGGCCTCGGTGAACGCCATATTGTGCAAGGGCTGCGGAACGTGCTCGGCGGCATGCAGGTGCGGCGCAATCGATGTGGACGGCTTCACGGACAGGCAGGTTTTAAGCGAGATGGAGTATTTGCTTAAGGTTTAAAGCGAGGTTATTTTGATGATTGTACAGGAAAGCCGGATGAATGAGGAAAGCACCAAAAAAAGCAATGTTAATTGGGAGCCCAAGATAATTGCGTTTCTTTGCAACTGGTGCAGTTACGCGGGCGCGGACCTTGCGGGAACAGGCAGGATCCAGTACCCGCCGAATATAAGGATTATAAGGGTGCCGTGTTCCGGGAGGATAAACCCGCTATATATAATAAAGGCGCTGGCTGAAGGCGTGGACGGAGTAATGGTTTCCGGCTGCCATCCGGGCGATTGCCATTATCTTTCGGGAAACATGTATGCCAGAAGGCGCTTCACGGTGCTGAAAAGGCTTTTGGAAAACGCGGGCATCGAGCCCGACAGGGTTCATTTTACGTGGGTCTCGGCCTCTGAGGGCGGCCGGTTTGCGGCGGTTGTAAAAGAAGTCGTAGAAAAGGTGAGAAAATTGGGGCCGAATAAGATACCTGAATAAGGAGATAAAAAGGGCGTATGGGTTTTGAAGCTCAGAAAGAAAAACTTGCCGCTATAAGCGGAGATTTATTAAGCAAAAAGAAGGTTGAACTCATATTGAGTTTTACTTCGGGAGGGCCTGAAGGAAATGCCGTGCCCTTCTTTATGCGTTCGGCGGATGAGGTTGCCGAGATGAGGTGGGACGACGGCTGCATGCCAAACCTTGCGGTTTATCTCAAGGAATTCGGAGGGCGCGAAGGAAAAATCGCGCTCGTAGCAAAACCCTGCGACGCCAGGGCTATAGCCGTATATATCTCCGAAGGCCGGATTGAAAGAGGGAATTTATATATAATCGGCATTGAATGCGGCGGAATGAAGAAAAAGGACGGTTCTGCCGCACAAGGCTGTGAAAACTGCGGCGTAAGGACGCCTCCGGTGTTCGATGTGCTTATCAGGGAAGACGGAACAACCGCCGAGCCTGTTGAAAACGGAGAAAGAATAGTTGAAATGCCTAAAAAGGAAAAGCAAGAAGCTGATAAAACCGGCGGTGCGGAAAACCCCGCAGGGGAAAATGGGAAGCAGGAAGAAAAAGAATATAACGTGAGCGAATATAGGGAAAATAAAGATAAAGCGGCAAGGTTCAGGGAAGAACTTAAAAAATGCATTATGTGCTTTGCATGCAGGCAAGCCTGTTTCGGCTGCTATTGCGAAACATGTTTCATTGAGCGCGGCATTCCCGACTGGCAGCCCTCGAACCCTGATATGGGAAGAAAAATGATGTTCCACCTCGGAAGGTTCATGCATCTTGCCGGAAGATGCGTGGAGTGCGGAGCTTGCGAGAGGGCATGCCCGTCCGGGGTGAATATAAGGTATATAATTAAAGATATTGCCGGCTTCTGCGAGGAATTATACGGCTGCAAAGCTGGAATGGAGCCTGCCGGGGTTTCGGCGTTGACTGCCTTTGACACGGACGATCCGGAAGTGGGATTTTTAGAAATCGGCAATAAGGATTCGCGAGAGGAAGAAAATTCAGGCTGCGGTTTATGCGGAAACAGCGGTACGGCCATAGAAATATGAATACTTCCGGGGGGTGAAAGCGGTGGATGGCGTTATAATACCAAAAAACAAAATTACGGAAACCGTCGGCATACTGATGAATAAATACAGGGTTGTGGCTCCCGCCAGGGAAAACGGCGCTCTCGTATTTAAAGAATTGGCAGACCCGGAAGAAATAGTGCTTAATGACGAACCTGCCTATAAATCGCCGAAGGAATTCCTGTTTCCGCAAGCGGAAGAAATCTTGGCGTTTGATGAAAAAGGAAATGTTGCGGCTGACGGCGATATACCGGAAACAATACTGCTGGGCGTCAGGCCGTGTGACCTGGAGGCTTTGAAAGTTCTGACCGCAGTCTTTATTAATGGGAAATTTACCGATGTCTATTTCGAAAAGCGGCTAAACAGCACAATCCTTATAGGTCTTGGATGCATATCGGAAAAGCCGGGGTGCTTCTGCGAGGAAAGAGGAATATGCAAAGACAGTTCCGGCGCTTGCGATATTTTTCTTACCGCCAATGAAGAGGGTTATGCGGCCGAAATTATTTCGGACAAAGGCCGGAAGCTTCTTGATGAATTAAATGCCGGCGGGTTGAATTTTTATGCCCCCGTCAAAGGCGCAAATGCAGGCTTTCTCGAAAAAGACGCATGTGCTTATGGAGATAAAGCTCCGCATGAAATACTTGAAATAACCGGAGATGAAAAATCGGTATTTGACAATACCGATTGGGGGAGAATATCGGAGAGATGCATAGGCTGCGGCACTTGCGCATATATTTGCCCTACCTGCCACTGCTTTGAGTTTTATGATGCGGCCAATAAAGGAAGAACGGCCAGATACAGGCGATGGGACAGCTGCATGTATCCGAAATTTACTTTGCACGCGTCCGGACACAATCCGAGGCCGTCTAAAAAGGAGAGGTACCGCCAGAGAATAATGCACAAGTATGTATATGTAAAGCACAATTTCGGATATGTCGCATGTACGGGATGCGGCCGGTGCGTTAGGAGCTGCCCCGCGGGCATGGACATAAAAGCAGTGGTTAAAGGGATTATGGAGGGGACATGGAAGATAAAATGAATTCAAACGCGTATCTGCCTGCAAAAGCGGAAATAACCGAAATCATACAGGAGACTGCCTCCGACATCGATATAAAAACATACAGGCTGAAGCTGCTTGACCGCGGAGGGATGGATTTCATGCCGGGACAGTTTGTGGAGCTGTCGCTGCCCGGCGTCGGCGAAGCGCCTTTTGGTTTTGCCTCGTCTCCATATGAAAGGGAGTATGTCGAGCTTAGCATAAAGAAAGTGGGGAGGGTTACGGAAGCGCTGCACAATATGAAGCCGGGTTCTATTGTATGGATTAGGGGGCCGTTCGGAAACACTTTCCCTGTGAAGGAAATGGAAGGAAGCAAAATTCTCGTGGTGGCTGGCGGCCTAGGGCTTGCCCCTTTGCGGCCTTTAATCCTTTACATGCTTGACGGGCGCAACCGTGAAAAATATGACGATATACAGATGCTGCTGGCGGCAAGAAGCAGCGCAGACTTTATCTACCGGCGGGATTTCGAGGCCTGGGGCAAAACCGGGGGAGTGCGCGTTATTAAAACAATTGATAAGCCGGAAGACGGATGGGACGGTAAAGTAGGTTTCCCCCATGTTTTGCTTGAGGAAATGGATGTCGACGTCAGGAATACATACGCAGTAACCTGCGGGCCGCCGATAATGATAAAATTTGTATCCGCCAAGCTTGCGGAAATGGGTATTCCCGGAAATAAGATTTTCACAACCCTTGAAATGAGAATGACCTGCGGAGTAGGCAAATGCGGGAAGTGCAATATTGGGCACAGGTATGTCTGCATTGACGGTCCCGTATTCAGCATAGCCGAACTGAGGGAAATGCCCGGCGAGTATTAATGCGGGCTCAAACGCAAAATGGGATTTTTACGGGAAAAATGAATAGAGCTTAAAATCAATGTAAAAAAACACTTCGTATATTTTAAATATTTTAAAAATAAATATTTTGAAAACAATAGGAGGATGAAATATGACGACAGCATACAAAAGCGACATTGAAATCGCGCAAAGCACTGAAATGGAGCCTATCTTGAAAATTGCCGAGAAGATAGGCATAGAAGGGAAGGACCTGGAATTATATGGCAATTACAAGGCCAAGGTCAATTACAATATCCTTGATGGAATGAAAGACAAAAAGGACGGAAAACTCATACTTGTCACCGCAATAAATCCCACTCCGGCAGGAGAAGGGAAAACAACGACTTCGGTAGGGCTCGGCGACGCGCTGAGCAAGCTTGGGAAGAAAACTGTTATAGCATTGAGGGAACCCTCCCTCGGGCCGGTGTTCGGAGTGAAGGGCGGCGCGGCAGGAGGCGGATATGCCCAGGTTATTCCCATGGAGGACATAAACCTCCACTTCACAGGGGATATGCATGCCATAAGCGCAGCCAACAACCTTCTTGCGGCCATGATTGACAACCATATTTACCAGGGCAATGAGCTGGGAATTGACCCAAGGAAGGTAACATGGAGAAGATGCGTTGACATGAACGACAGGCAGCTAAGATTCGTTGTCGACGGGCTTGGAGGGAAAGCCAACGGTTTCCCAAGGGAAGACGGCTACGATATAACGGTAGCGTCCGAAATAATGGCGATATTGTGCCTGTCAAGGGATATTGAGCACCTCAAGGAAAAGCTGAGAAGCATTGTTGTGGGCTATACTTATGACGACAGGCCTGTGACCGCGGGCGAGCTGAAGGCGCACGGAGCAATGGCCGCCCTTTTGAAGGACGCTCTAAAGCCCAACCTTGTGCAGACATTGGAGCATACCCCCGCATTTGTGCATGGAGGGCCGTTCGCAAACATAGCGCACGGGTGCAACAGCATCATGGCTACAAAAATGGCGCTTAAGCTTGCAGACTATGTTGTAACTGAGGCGGGATTCGGGGCCGATCTCGGCGCGGAAAAATTCCTCGACATAAAATGCCGCATTGCGGGGCTTAAACCGTCCGCGGTGGTTATAGTCGCAACCGTAAGGGCGCTTAAGCATCACGGGGGGGCGCCGAAAGACAAGCTGGCCGTTGAAGACCTTATTTCGCTTGAGAAGGGCGTGCCGAATCTGCTTAAGCATATAGAGAATATAACCCGGAAATTCGGACTGCCGGCCGTGGTCGCAATAAACAGGTTCCCGACCGATACCGTGAAGGAATTGGATTTTATAGAAGAAAAATGCAGGGAATACGGAGCTAACGTCGCGCTTTCAGAAGTGTGGGCGAAAGGTGGGGAAGGCGGAATTAAGCTCGCGGAAGAGGTAATAAGGCTTACCGATAGCGGAAGAGCCGATTTCAGGTTTATTTACGGCGATGATACGCCCATAACGGGGAAAATCGAAGCCGTGGCAAAAGAAATATATGGGAGCGACGGCGTGGACTATGCCCCTGCAGCGCTTAAAGAAATAAAGAAACTTGAGGAATTGGGTTTTGGCAAGTTGCCGGTTTGCTTTGCCAAGACGCAGTATTCTTTGTCCGACGACCCAAAGAAACTTGGCAGGCCGGAAAAATTCAGGATTACGGTAAGAAACGTTAAAGTTTCCGCCGGCGCGGGATTTATCGTAGTTTTAACGGGTGAAATCATGACCATGCCGGGCCTCCCGAAAGTGCCTGCAGCTGAAAAAATAGATGTGGATTCCACCGGAAGGATTTCGGGACTGTTTTAGATGCCGGGGAAAGCGTGCTATAATAAAGGTGGGGTTTGAGCGGCCGATGTTGCGGCGTGGATTTGTAAGGCATCCGAAAAAAGCCGGGAAACGGAGGGAATTTACGTAAAGCAGGATGTTAAAAAAATGATTCTGCTGCAAAAAGGGATTTTGATGCAAAAAACGAATGAAGCTTAAAGTCGAAATGCAAAATCAGCCATCGCAGCCGAAGCAGTCGATTGCGATTTGACGGCCGGATGCCGTCAAAAAGACCACCTGAGGCCAGGACGGCCGAATGTGGTCTGGCCGCAAGAGACGCAAGGCGAGATGATGCCGATTTCATTGAGAC
>Ga0308414_1001925_pt1 | contig 13482 bp, 12 predicted proteins | sample HotsprSampleOS50_FD_205667 | JGI IMG/M metagenome (GOLD analysis project Ga0308414, IMG submission 205667) | Hot spring phototrophic mat microbial communities from Octopus Spring, Yellowstone National Park, Wyoming, United States - 20090730_OS50 ... | reverse complement strand
TCGTAATCCGCTGGACACGTGGATCCGGGCCGTGGCCTTTGCCGTAGTGAACATACGGCACCCAGTGACCCGGCGGGCTGCTTAGCCCCTGGCACCAAAAAATCGTGGCGGCGTTAAAGACCGTGTTCCCCTTCGGCCCAGGGTAAATTGTTGCTTCGTAATGCGATTCCTGTTCGCCGCTGTTCCAAGTCTTACCCGAGGCAACCACTTCCAACCCGGGAATATCCGCCGGGTCGCCGTGGTGTTCCCAGCCGACCAGGCCAGGAATCCCTTCGCCTGCCTTCATCCCAGTTCCTTCAAAGATCCAGTGGCCCGGCTTCCGGCAAATCCAATCGCCCGAACCGTTGAACGGGATCACCGAGCGAGCGCCGATCAGCATCGCCTCGTTCGGGCCAGGTTCCGGCAGATCGTCCATCCACTTGAGTTCTTCCGGTTTTAAGCCGCCGTAACGGCCCCGGCGTTCAATAATCCGACCCGGGCGACCATCTGATGATGGGAAAAACGGTGTTACGAAGCAGACCGAGTTGCCGCTGAAGAACCCGAAATTGACGCCGTGCTTGACAGCTTCCAGGCAGGTGTCGAATTGCTGCCGACTCCAGTACTCATCATGCCCAACTGAAAGAAACGCCTTCACCCGGGTCAGAAACAGCAAGCCTTTCTCATGCACATCCCAGTTCGAGCAATAAGTCACGTCGTAACCATTTTGCTCGATCCAGTAAGCAAATGGAAATTCAAAAAGGATAAACTCGCCGGAGCCAAGCGACAGGGGATTGTCACTGACCTGCGGGCAGCGGGAATATGGCCGGTCAAAGCTTACCCGCACACCGGATACAAGCGGTTTCTTGTCAGGGCGGTCATTGTCGTATAGCGAGTAGGCGTCGGGCCACTTGTTATATGCCTGCCAGGTGTTTGTACTGCACTGAAAAAGAAAGTCCGCGGGCCGATCGTCAATCACAATAAAAATCACATAACTTTGATAACGGTGCTTGTTCGCGCTGAGTTTCCCGACGTAGACACCGCTCGTCCAGTCGTCCGGAATTGTTAGCGTCGCGGTCGGTTCCCAGCGACATTCCCGCAGCCGCATCGCCGCTGGCGCAGGCACCGGTTGCGGTTTCGCGGTGACGGGGCCGATTCTCAGCCGATGCCGGCCGCCTGTGCCCTGATAATAGCCAAGCCGATAAATATCGATGTGCACGGGGGTCGGCTCGGAGGTACTGACATAAATCTGGAGTTTCTCACCGGCCCTGATACTGGTTCGATCACAATAGCCCTCGATCAACGGCGAGCGAAACCGCTGGCTGCGGTCGAATTTTACATACGTCAGTTGCCAGTCGGTCGTACCTGGATGGTCATTTTCCGTTCGAATGCGCTCGGATTGGCGGGGGGAACCGGCTCCAAACTGGGGGTTTGTCCCTGCGAGCGCCGTAGTTGCAGCCAGGGCGGTCAGAGCTTGTCGACGGTCAGGCGGTGGCATGATGACTCCGGGATCTACAATATCATGGGAGGACAGGCTACACCTGGTCGGATAGACTGGCATGGTACCCGAAAATGCGAACGCTGGCCATCGGTGATATCCACGGGTGTTTATTCGCACTGGACTGTTTGCTTGATCAGGTGCAGCCGCAGGCGGAGGAGCAACTGATTTTCCTTGGCGATTATGTCGATCGTGGACCCGATTCCCGCGGGGTGATTGAACGTTTACTCTGGCTTCGCGAACAGCATCCCCGATCGATCTTCCTGCGGGGCAATCATGAAATCATGATGGTGACAGCCAAGCGACATCCCCAGACTCAACGCGAATGGCTTTCCGTGGGTGGGAAAGCGGCCCTGCAATCCTACGCCGGCGATCGCCTGATCGGCCGCCTCGAAGATGTCCCGGATTCGCACTGGGCATTTCTGGAACAGGGTCTGAGCGACTGGTTCGAAACCGCCTCGCATATTTTCGTGCATGCCAATCTTGATCCCACACAACCGCTCGATCGGCAAAGCGAAGACTGGCTCTTCTGGAATTTCTTGACCGGTCCGATCCGGCACTGTTCCGGCAAAACGGTCATTGTCGGTCATACCGTCCAGCGTGACGGATGGCCCGTGGATTACGGTGACACCATCGCCATTGACACCGGGCTGTACCGCGGCGGCTGGCTCACTTGCCTCGACGTTGTCACGGGACAATTTTGGCAAACAAATCTGTCTGGACAAAGCCGGCAGGGCAGCCTCCGTCGTCCGTAATTTTTCCAGCACCCCAGCAAGTCTTCAGCACCCCAGCAAGCGACTTATTCGCCAGAATCGATCGTGACGACATGATCCGGTGATTAACCCGGCAACATTCCCGACCACCCGGAAACAGCGGCGAAAGCACGGTTACAGTTTTTCGAATTTTGACTCAAGTTTTTCGGGTCTCGGCGCAAATCCGATCCATCGATGCGTTCCTGGAGTGCAGAACACGGCCGCGACAGCACCCGTCACAGGCCATTTCCCATTCTCACTTAACAAAGGATAATGATGATGAACACACGGATGATCCCACCGTTACTGGCGTTACTGGGAGTGATGGCATTCGCCGATTTAGCGTCAGCGGGTCCGCCCGGTTTCGGTGCTGGCTATCCCTTCGCTTATCCGAATTATGCCGGTGCTCCCCGGTGTTGCAATCCTCCGCCGCCACGGTATTGCCCGCCACCATACTTTCATTATCATCGTCCACACTGGGGCGTGCCACCGTATCCTGCCTACGGTCCACCGTTTTACCGCCCCGCTTTCCCAGTCTACGGTTTTCCAGGCTATTCTTCCGGGCTATCCTTCGGTTTCACGCTGGTCCGGTGATCCCGAAAGACGGCGAAAGTCTCTGGCCATGCGGAAATCCGTGAGGCCTATGTGATGCGGATGACCGCGTCAAAACTTGATGCCCAGGGTGGTGAAGTAAGTCAAATCATTCCGTACCGTATTATCCCCGGGATTGCTGTCGTAACGGTCTTGCACACCGAGACGCAGGACCGTGCTGGTTTGCGGATCGATAATGATTTCGTAGGCGGCCCGCGCGCGAATCCGAAATTGCCCGATCTGATCCCCGAGCCGCGGATAACAATCGAGAACGGTGATCATGGCACTGCGGTCGCTGACCCGGTGGCGGAAGTCGTAGCCGAACACCAGCTCTGCCACCCAGCGATCGGGTGAACCATTGACGCCAAGTTCCCGAGTCGCTCCGCCACCGCTGCGTATTTTGAAGGTGCTTTGCTCCCCGTCAATGATGGTGTAGCCACTGCCCAGATAAGTCCCCACTCGAAAGCGGTAAGACCGCAAAGCGTCGTATTCCAGTTGGCTGGCGGAGAACAGTGACACATCATACCCTTGGAATGGCAATTCGCTGCGGGTATTGAACAGGGCTTGATTGGCTCTGATGTCGCCGTCTTGCATGGAATAGGTGTAAAACAAGTCGGAATAGAAGGAAGACCGCTCGGTTTTTCGACGCAAGTTCCAGGTGCCGCTGAAGTTTGTTAATTCCGTATTTCCTGTTGCCCCGGTCAAGCCAACATCGATACCCCCGGACCAGGGTTGTGGCAACTTCGGCAACGGTGGTAGCGGAAGCGGCAGTTTTTGCAATAACCCCCCGTCGGCACCCGCCCCTAATGTCTCCGAATCCGAATGATTTTGATCGGTTGGCGGTGGCGTTACCAGGGGTTTGTTAAACACCGTATTCGGTGTGAACGGCTGCGTTTCCGCGGGCCCCATAAAGTCGTTCCATCCCGGCGGGGGTCGCAGCGGCTGTGTCAATCCCTGGCCGGAGGCCACTCCCAGCAGCAGCCCCAGGATCAGACTCAGCCGACACATCCATCTCAACCTTTTTGAATCATTCGACAACGACATCAACAACCGAATCGATCCCCACGAGTGTTTAAAACCGGGGCGACGGCAGACTCAGTCGATACTTGAGGGGCAGTGTGATATCATGCTTCAGGCATGAAGAAAAGCTCAATCTGCCGAAAGCGGCGGCGAACGCCGAGAATTCTGCCTTCCTCGTAGGTGAAGGGAAGGGACCCAATCTTCGGATTTACGTCAGTCCGACAATGATTCCTGGTCAGTCATGAATTCGCGGATCTTCGGCTGGTTCAAATGAGACGGTGAAAAAAGCGAAGGTGGTTTTTTTCTCCGAGCTTTTGCCGAGCTCACTGGAATTGCCGCGAATCGTCGGAATCAGAAAGAGGATGATGCTGATTCCGATCAGGCCGCAGGCGGCAATTCCCCCTTTCAGCCAGAGTGGCAGGGCCGTAAAGCCAAGGCTGATGGTTAATGCTCCTGTCACCATGACTAAGGCGGTGACCTTGACCGGGGCGCGAATGCCTCGGTGTTCGTGCCAATCACGCAACAAGCGGCCAAACATCGGCGAGCGGAGCAACCAGCGTTGTAACCGTGGTGACGAGCGAGCAAAGCAGTAACTGGCTAGCAAAATCCAGGGGGTGGTCGGCAATCCGGGCAACAACGCCCCCAGATAAGCCAGACCCACGCAAACTAATCCAGCCCCGATCAATCCCCAGCGACGCAGAGGATTGATGCAATGAATTGTCGACATCGATGACGTTTCCGAGTCGATCGGACTTTTCATGATGCGTCTTCCAAAGCTGCACACCGCGCGGAAGCCAAATCTGGTGGTTGACCGTCCCCCAGTCGGCCTGAACTCGGTACACTACATCTGTAGTCGAGACGCCGCACCGGGGGAACGACCATGTCGCGCTATTATGTCATCGCAGGGCTGGTTTGCTTGATCTTGGGGCTCGCCGGGGGCTGCGGTGGCGGGAAACCGGAGGCAGATTCGAATTCCGAGAACGAAGCTTTGCCGCAGCCGATGTATCAGCCGCCCCCGGTTAAGACGATGGACACGGCCAGTTTATTACGGAAGCTGCGGAGCCCGAGTCCGACCTCCCGAGCGGATGCTGCCACTGCCTTGGCGGAAGCCGCGGCCAGTGATCCGTCCGTGATTCCGGGGCTTTTGAATGCTTTGAACGATACGGGTAATCGCGGGCCCGGGTCGGTATTCCCGAATGAACTCAACAGTACCCGTGAAGCGGCGGTTGTCGCGTTGCTGAAAGCCGGTGCCGCGGGTGAAACAGTTCTTGCTGAGAAAGGCATCCAGATCTTGATCACAGGATTGAACGATCCTGATCCGGCCGTTCGGGAACACACAGCGGTTGCGCTGGGCCGGGCGGGCGATTTGGCGCGGCCAGCCACCGCAACTCTATGGAAACTGGCCGAAGATCCCTCGGTCTCGGTCCGGGCGGCCGCGTACAAGACCCTCCTCGGTCTCTCGCCTCAGGATTTGCAGCCCCTCACAGCGCTCTTACTGCACCCCGTAGCGGATGTCCGGAATCATGCGGCCGAGATGTTAAGCCAGTTCGGGAATCTTACGGAAGAATGTATTCCGACACTGATGCAAGCGCTCAAGGACGAGGATAGTTTCATTCGTAACATGAGTGCCCAGGCGTTGCTCCGCTTCGGCTCGAAAGCCGCACCGGCCATCTCACCGTTGCTCGAAGCGATGAAAAAAACGCAACTCAGCGATTTGCAGAAAGCCGAGCCGCTGGAACTCGCACCGATCAGAGCCCTGGCAGCGATTGGCGAACCTGCGGTGGTACCGACGATGAAGTTGTTAAGCGATCCGAACCCGCTGATTCGCTACCAGGCGGCGTATGTTCTCGGAGAAATCGGTCCGGATGCCAAACGCTCACTCCCGGAACTGGAGAAACTGCTTCGCGATCCGTCCGGGGAAGTCGTCCTGGAAGCCGCCCGCGCCATCGCAGTGATTAGCCGCGACGGGTCCAAGACGGCGGCGTTGATGAAACTCGCCCTCAGCCATGCCGAGCCTAACACCCGTCTTTACGGCTTACATACAGTGCTTCGGATGGAAGAAGCCGGCTTCGAGCTCTCCCCGCTAGTGGTTCCTTTGCTCGACGATCCGTCTCCGGAAGTTCGTCGCCTGGCAATCGCCTATGTGAGCAAGCTCCCCTTGGAACGAGCGAAAGCAAGTCTGCCGACCTTGGCAGAACGTCTGAGCCGAGAACGGGATGAAACGGTCCGAAAACAGATCGCGGAAATGCTAGAAAAACTCGGATCAGCGGCGGCCCCGGCAGCAGCGGCTCTGGCAAAAGCGGCGACAACGGATGAAGCCGTACCGGTTCGCGAAGCAGCACTGGCCGCCCTCGCCAGTATCGGGCCAGACGGTTCCGCTGCGATTCCGGAACTGATCCGCTTCCTTGCCGACACGAAAGCCAGCGATGACCTCCGAGCGCGAACTGTCACGGTGCTGGCGATTATCGCTCCGAGTCATCCGGAGGTCATTGCCACGGTTTTGAAAGAAACCGAGGAGTCGTCGCCGAGCATCCGGGAAGCGGCGGCGAACGCCTTGTCACGTTTGTCTCCGCCGACTGCCGCAATCCTCAATCGTCTCGCCAGCATGGCGAAATCCGATCCGAGTTTCTCGATTCGGACTGCAGCACTGCGATCCCTGGCAAAACTGGGCACGGCGGCGCTGGCCATCCGCAACGAAATCGAGCCGATCGTGAAATCCGGGTCGCCGAATCAAATTCTGTGGGCAAAAGTCGTCCTTGCCAGAATCGACGATAATCCAGAAGCCGCCATCCCAGCAGTCCGAGCCGGGCTGACAGCCAAAAACCCGGGAGAACGTCAAGCGGCAGTGGAAGCGTTACCGCTGCTCGGTCGCCCCAGTGCCGCGGATGTGACGGCCGTCAAAGCCTTGTGCCGCGATCGCTCGCCGGAACTTCGCCGCACAGTCGCACAGACGCTCGGCGAACTCGGCCACGACGCAAAACCTGCTGTGTCAGAACTGGTTCAACTGTTGAAATCAGATATCGATGCGGATGTTCGTCGAGCGGCTGCGATCGCTCTTGGACGGATTGAGGATCGATCAGAGGTAGTGTTGCAGGCTCTGAAATCCGCCGAGAAATCAGACCCAGCGGTAGCCACAGCCGCTCGAAGCAGTCGCGATCACCTGGAGTCAATAAGCAAATGATTCCTTCCGACTTATCGGCAATCGCCACGATTCTCCGATCATGCAGGCTGACATTCGGGTGGACTGGACGACGACTGATTATTGCGGCCGTCGTTTGACCCGAATCTCAGCAATTTCGAGGTGAAATGGTCCTGCTTGTTTGTCACTGATCATAACGCCAACGGCGGTAATCTCCTCGGGTTTTACAACCGCCGCGTTCGGAATTGTCCGCCCGAACGAAGTTGCCCGGAAAGCTGTGAGCGGTAATTCTACCTCCAGCCATTCTGCTTTCCGGGTCGGGAGATTAGCGCGATACGAAAATGCCAACGTCCGTTGTGCCGAGTACAAGTTCAGCGAATAGTTCCGGCCATCCCCACGCACTCTGACGAGCAAAAGATCCCCAGGTTGTAATCCCAGTGGTTTCGCTCGACTTCGAACGGAAGCAAAGCCACCGTTGTTTTCCAGGGAAAGTGTGCCCGTAAACAGCAAAGTCTTGTTTTCGGTTATTTCAAAACGGCTGCGGGATACGCCTCCCATCACATCATCGTTGACCGTTTGCCAGTCCTTGGCGGCTTCACGGCTAGCAAAGTCGAACAAGATTCGTGAAGATTCATCGGCCATGCTTATCACCAGCACAGGTAACAGCAGTTTTCCCACAATGACCGGCACCATCAACGCGTCCTCGCATCGTCTTCCGTTGCTGTCAGTTGATCGTAGGTCGCTTAAATCGTTGATTTCTCCTGTTCTCCCCGATGCGACGGAATTTCTTCGTCTGGTGCAGGGTTCTTATCCAGAAAGCCAGCGTCGAAGAAATCTCGGCTACGGTATCCTGGCAACGTTCACGCATGTCGAATCTTCGATGATCGGCATTGAATTGTCGAGGAAACTTGGCTATTGTCCGGCCGGTCAGTTCGGTGATTGACCTCACCGATTCGGGGGGTGACCGTTTTTGAACCCACGAATCGTCTGGGAAACAGGGCTCGAAAAGGACTCGGCTCGTCGATAAACCCGGACCGTCACCATTCAGGTAATCCTCGCATGCACAACTGCCGACAGTTTTTGCTGACGGGAATGCTTGTCTTTCTTACCAGCGTTCCGGTGATGGCACAGGAGGGACCGCCAATTGCCTGGGATTCAGACTATGCCCGGATTCGAAACCATGCAAAAGCCTGCAATCGCCCGATTCTCCTCTCGTTCGGAACGTCCTCCTGCGGGTGGTGCACCAAGCTGCACGCAACAACCTTTCGCGATCCCCGGGTGGCTGAGATACTCGATCGGGAGTTTGTGACGGGCAAGATCAATGCCGAAGAATATCCCGCCTTGGTGCGGACTTTGAGAATCAATGCCTATCCGACCCTCGTTATCGCCGCGCCGAACGGCCGCATCATCCGGGTGATCGAAGGCTATCAATCGACCCCACAAATGCTTGCTGTGCTGGATTCCGTTCGTCAGCAATTCACGACTCAGTCAGCGGAACTGATTCTCACGAGTGGTTCGCAACCACCGCAATAACCCCGTCGCTAGAAGAACCGCAGAACCCGCCCCGGTACGTCCGGAAATGGTTGCTACCAGCGAAAATCAATCGCTGAACACACGAAAACGACGTACCGATTGTTAATGTTTTCCAGGGGTAGCGGGTAATTGAGGTTAGTGATGCTATAAAAAGACTGAAACTAGGAGTGACTTCAATCTTACGCGGTTCTTACGGCCTTTTGAGCTTCATGACTCACATCGGCGTTCTCACCTCCCCGGGGAAGCTCACCCGAGCCCTCATCATTCGCGGGGAAGATATCGATCTGGACAACTGTTTGACTCTGAGATTGGCACCAGGGTGAGCGATGACTCGATCCACCTTACACCATCAAGGAAGCCCGCTAACACGCTCTGCGTTTCAGCTCCAGTTGATCAATACTGCAGAGCAGGATCGACCATTTCATGATCGGCTCCAACAAATCGGGATCAGCGAGCTCCGGGCTACGACTGTGAAGGTTTTACAGCTGAACCTTGGGAAGCTCTGCAATCAGGCGTGCCGGCACTGTCATGTCGATGCCGGGCCAGATCGCCGGGAATTGATGAGCCGTGAAATCATGCACCACTGCTTGGATGCCATCAGAACAAGCTCGATTGTCACCGTCGATCTCACCGGGGGAGCGCCGGAGATGAACCCGCATTTCCGCTGGTTGGTATCTGAGATTCGTCAGCTGGGCCGGCATGTCATCGACCGCTGCAATCTCACGATACTGCTGGCTCCGGGATACACAGATCTGCCCGAGTTTCTGGCGGAGCATCAAGTCGAGGTGGTGGCATCGTTACCGTGCTACAATCCGGGAAATACCGATCGACAACGGGGAAACGGGGTCTTCAACAAGTCGATTGAGGCGCTTCGCCGACTGAATGCCCTCGGTTACGGTGACCCGGGCAGCGGTCTGACCGTGTCTCTTGTTTACAACCCGATCGGACCGAGCCTGCCGCCAGCACAGCCTTCTTTGGAAGCCGCGTATCGTCGGGAGCTCGGTGAACGTTTTGGCGTCAGATTTTCACGGTTATACACGATCACGAACATGCCAATCAACCGATTCCTTGACGATTTGGTAAGATCTGGACGTTATCATGAATATATGCAGAAGTTGATCGATGCCTTCAATCCCGCTGCAGCCGAAGCCGTGATGTGTCGGACAATGATTTCCGTCAACTGGGACGGAACGTTGTCCGATTGTGACTTTAATCAAATGCTTGAACTTCGGCTCGCTCCGGGGTTGCCTCAGCACATCCGCGACTGGAACCTGCCGCTCATGTCGACGCGAGCTATTGTCACGGGACAACATTGTTACGGTTGTACCGCCGGCAACGGGTCGAGTTGCCAGGGTGCAACCGTGCTCGTGGATTTAAACCCTTTGACTTGAACCTCTGAACCGACAGCTCTTCTGGCCCGGGATAAACGACCGAGTCAAACACTACGCATTTTTTGAATGATTCGATCAGCAAAGTCGCTGCTAGTGACACCGTCCTTTTCGGAGTATCCCGGGAACTGGCGAGCGATCTCGTAGGTAACGAAGAGTTTTTCCCCGGGTCCTTTTTTCGCGGTTTCATCCGCCTCGGCGAATACGGCTTCCACACCGGAACTGACGATCTCTGCTGCGATGAGCTGCATTGCTGTTCACATCGTATAATTTTAGTCACAATCATCGAGTCTGCGGATCGGAGAGGTCATGATTCCCTTAAAGCCGTTAACATCGGCACCGATCCCGTCAACTCCCGTCATCGCGGATCAAAACGATGATCGGATCATCCGGAATGTTCCTTTTGCCGTTGACACACAAGGTGACACGGGAGCCGCTGGTCGGGGGAAGTTAACTTACGCGGAGTGGGTCTGTTCATAATGATAGCCATAAATCAGTTAAGCCGTCGTTGACATCGCCTAGCGAGTGCGACGGATTTTATTTCCATTTCTGTGATTTTTGATGTGTGGCGGGATTTCCCAGGGAAGCCGGCAGTTATCAGGTTGCCGTAGCGAAAATCCTGGTTATCTTGGGCGGAAGAAGAGTTTTTATCCGCCGTGGGATTCACTTGCCATGCGACGTACCGTCCTTGCTTTCTTTGTTTTTTTACTCTCGAATTGTTCAGCGGTTCTCTTCGGTGCTGGGCCGGTGATTGACCCGGCCACAGCCAAGCCATCGGAGAAGGGGGATATTCTCTGGTACGATGTTCGTCCGCTGGGAATTGAAGGGCAAGGTTGGACGGACACAAAAGCTCCCTTTGATCGTCTGCCGGCCAAGGCAGAGCAACTGGTTCGTCCCGAAGTTTGGAGCTTGAGCCGGCACTCAGCCGGCTTGGCTGTCCGGTTTATCACTCCCGCGACACGTGTGTGGGCGCGATGGACGTTAACCAGCCCGAATTTGGCGCTGCCGCATATGCCGGCGACGAGTGTCAGCGGTCTGGATTTATATGTGCGTGTTGACGGACAATGGCGTTGGCTGGCAACACCACGGCCGACGCAATCGACCAACACAACAGTGCTGGTGAGCGGCCTGCCCGAGGGAGAACGCGAATTTCTGTTGTATTTTCCTCTCTATAATGGTGTGTCTTCGGTGGAAATTGGCTTGCCGCCGGACACACCGCTAAAAAAAGCGGATGACCGTCCCGCCGAGCGCAAAAAACCGATTGTTTTTTACGGGACATCGATCACCCAGGGAGGCTGTGCGTCTCGACCAGGGATGGTGCATACGGCAATTCTGGGTCGAAAGTTCGACCGACCCGTGATCAACCTCGGTTTTTCAGGAAATGGTACCCTGGACCTGCCGGTGGCGGAGCTTCTTGGTGAACTCGACGCTGCGGTTTATGTGATTGATTGTTTACCGAACCTGCAAGGCGATCAAGTAGCCGATCGGGCGGTTCCGTTTATACAGACGCTCAGAAAAGCTCGGCCGCAAACGCCGATCCTGTTGGTTGAGGATCGCAGTTATGCCAACAGTTCGATAGTGCCAGCGATGAATGAGCGGAATCGTGCTAGTCGTGCTGCTCTTAAGCGAGCTTTTGACAGCCTGATCGCGGCGGGGGATAAGCATTTGTACTACTTACCGGGCGACAAGCTCATCGGCGATGACGGGGAAGGGACGGTTGATGGCTCGCATCCAACCGACCTCGGCTTTATGCGTCAGGCCGAAACGTTTGCTGCCTGCCTCATGGGGTTGTTGACGCCGGATAAAAAGTAAAACTCTTCTTCATTGCAGATTTGATGATTCTTGACCTGCTCCGGAAGGGAACCCGTCAGCCACAGAATTGTTCCCTGCGAATTCGGGGGCGGCAGGAAATACTGGAAACTCTGGCTGAGAAATCGTTGCCTTCCGAGAAATCGAGCGCTAAGATTGAATAGATACTTGAGTCCGCTAGGCGAATCATGTCTTGACCATGCGGGAACGTCCTGGGGATGACAATGCCCTCTCGTCTTACCACGGGATTGATTGTGTGTTTTTGGCTGGCAACGACAGGGCTGATTTTTTACCGCGATTTCTGGCCCCGGCTTGCTGCCAACACACCGCCACCTTGGCAAATCGACCTTGTCGATGAAGCCACATCGCGGGTGCCGGTTCGCTGGCTGATCTACCGAGGCAACGAAAAACTCGGCAGCTTGACCACCGAGCTTCGTTATGTGGAATCCGATGACACTTTCTGGTTCGACAATACTTATCGTGAACTCAAGTTCGATTTTGACAGAATTACCGTGTGGATTCCTGAAGCGGAAACCGGCGTTCGTGTCACCCGGCACGGCGATCTCCGTGAACAAACGTTGCGGGGCAGCCTGGAGATCCGGCTCCGCCAGGGGGGGATCCCAATGACCTTGGCCCGGGCGAAGGCCGAAATTGGCGGCGTGGTCCGAGACGGTTGGCTGCACAGCCTCTGCCGGATCTCCAGTTCCTTTACGGCACCGCTCGAACGTGAACTGGAACCTGTGAGTGTCCCCAGCGGTCAGGTTCTGAATCCGATGATGCCGGTGAGCCGCTTACGCGACATACGCCCTGGACAACGCTGGGTGATTCGCCGGGTCGATCCGCTCGGTCAAGCACTCCGTTTAGCAATGACCGATCTTGCCAAGCAGCATTTCCCACTGGGCAGCATCTCAGGATCGCTTGGGAGCGGGACAACTCCGGAACTGGTGGCGACGGTCCGCTCGGCACCAGAACTGCTCAGGCGGCGGAATGGCCAATCAGTGCTTTGCTGGGTGATCGATTATCGCAGTGGCCCGAACGATGCCGAGGCCAGCACTTGGGTCAGCGTCGAGGGGACCCGAGTCTTGCGGCAAGAAGCGAGCTGGCAGGGAGAACGCCTGCGATTTGAACGGGTCGATTAACACCGCGGTCTTCGGAGTCTGCCGTGATCGAATTGATGAATGTTTCGAAGCGGTACGGCTCAAAAGTGGCTGTGGACCAGTTGAATTTGACGGTGCCCGCCGGGGAACTTTTTGCCTTTCTCGGTCCGAACGGAGCCGGGAAAACGACAACGATTAAAATGCTCTGCGGGCTTTTGTTCCCGACGACCGGCACGGTGAAAGTTGGCGGGTACGACCTTCGCAGCCATGGTGACGAGGCGCGTCGGCTGATCAGTTATGTGCCGGATTTGCCATTCCTGTACGAGAAATTGACCGGTCGTGAATTTTTGCAGTTCACAGCCGATCTTTACGGCCTGGATCGTGAACATTCCCGAAAACGCATTTCCGAAGTCATCGAACTCTTCCACTTGGAACCGTTTGTCGACGACCTGACCGAGCGTTATTCTCACGGCATGCGGCAACGGACCGTTTTTGCCGCCGCGCTAGTGCATGAACCTCGGTTACTGATCGCGGATGAACCGACCGTCGGCCTCGATCCGAAGAGTATCCGGGAGTTGAAAACGCTTTTACGGCGGCAGGCGGATAGTGGCGTGACCGTGTTTCTCTCGACGCACACGCTGGATATCGCCCAGGAACTGGCGGACCGGATCGGCATCAT
>Ga0308414_1001922_pt1 | contig 13497 bp, 9 predicted proteins | sample HotsprSampleOS50_FD_205667 | JGI IMG/M metagenome (GOLD analysis project Ga0308414, IMG submission 205667) | Hot spring phototrophic mat microbial communities from Octopus Spring, Yellowstone National Park, Wyoming, United States - 20090730_OS50 ... | reverse complement strand
TTCGCTGGCACCTGCCGGGCGGTGTGGGGCAGCGCGGCTACACGCCCTTCGGCCGGGAGACGGCCAAGGGGGCAGCCGCGCCCGACCTGAAGGAGTTCTGGCACGTCGGGCGCGAACTTCCGGCGGGCCATCCGGCGCTGGCCGACATGGCACCGAACGTCTGGCCAGAGACGGTGCCGGACTTCCGCCCGGCAGCGCTTGCCCTCTATGCCGCGCTCGAGTCGGTCGGGCAGCGTGTCCTCTCAGCGATCGCCCGGCATCTCGGGCTCCCCCCGGACTTCTTCCGGGAGCCGACACGCGAGGGCGACAGCATCCTGCGGCTTCTCCACTATCCGCCGGTGCCGCCGGGTGCCGCCGGGCTGCGCGCGGAGGCGCATGAGGACATCGATGTCGTGACCCTCCTCCTCGGCGCCGAGGAGGCCGGGCTCGAGCTCCTCTTGCCCGACGGCAGCTGGCGCGCGGTCGAGGCGCCGCCTGGGGGCCTGATCGTCAATGTGGGCGACATGCTGGCGCGGCTGAGCGGCGGCGTTCTTCCCTCGACCACCCACCGGGTGGTGAACCCGCCGCCCGCGCGCGCCAGGCTTCCGCGCTTTTCCATGCCGTTCTTCCTGCATTTCCGCCCGGACTACCGGATCGTGCCGCAGGCGGGCGACCGGAGCCTGCCGCCTGTCACCGCCCGGGAGTTCCTGGCCGAGCGGCTGCGCGAGATTGGGCTCCTCTAGCGCCGGTGCCGCATCGGCCGCAGCCTTGCCGGTGGGCCTCTTCCTCGAGCAGCCCCTCGGGGCCGGGGGGCGACCGCGGGCGGGGCCTTCGCGGCGCGGGTCGCCAAGGCCTGCGCTTCTCCGGCCTTCCCGATCAGGAAGGCCGGGGCGCCCCGGGGCCGTCCGTACAGGCGTGCGGCGGGCCGGCGCGGTTCACCCCGGCTCAGGGGTTCCGCAGGGGCGGGCCGGGGGCGTTGCGGTCGGCCCGGGCGCCCCCGGGCCAGGCTCCTCCTGTGTGGCCGGATCCTCCGGCCCGGACGGAAGCCGGCCGGACTTCCGGCGCAGGAGATTGGCCCGCAGCGCCCGCCGCAGACGTTCCCTCCGGTGCTCTCGTCCGCCGGTGTTCATCGCCTCCTGCCTCCTGCCGCTGTCCTGGCCTCGGGCGCGCAAACATGCGTTAACTGGCAGGCAGGTCGCAAAAAGCCAGCTGACGCAGGGGCGCCCGAGGCCCTAGACTGGTGACATGCTGAGCCTTGCCGGGTTCGTGAGCCATCTGGTGGCCGCCGCGGGGTTCGTCCTCCTGGGCCTGTGGCTCCTGCTCCGGCCGCGTCCGGGCTGGTTCCGGGCCGGCGTGGCGGCGGCAAGCCTTGCCACCGCGCTCTGGGCGGCGGCCGTTGCCTGGGCGGGCCGCAACGGGGCGGCGCCGGTTGCCCTCTCGGTCCTCGAGACCCTGCGCAGCGCTGCCTGGATCGCGCTCCTCCTCCTGCACCTTCGCCGCTTCTGGGGGCTCGACGAGCGCCCCTCCTCCTCCTTTCTTGTCGCCGGGCTTCTCGGCTTCGTCGTGGCGCTCCAGGCAGCCCTCGACCTCCTGTTCGCGGCCGGCGCGAACAGCAGGGCGGCGCCCCTTTCCGAACAGTCGGCGCTCGCCACGCTGTTCGTGGCGACGCGGATCATGGTGGCGATCTCAGGGCTGGTGCTCGTCCACAACCTGTTCGTGAGCTCGCGGGACCGACTCGGGCCGGAGGTGCGCTTCCTGGCGGTCGGGCTCGGTGCCATCTTCGCCTACGACCTCAACCTCTACACGCTCCATTTCCTGCTCGGCACCCAGTCCGAGCCGCTGTGGAACCTGCGCGGCGCGGTCAACGCGCTTGTCATCCCGATCCTCGGGCTTTCGCTCCGGCAGCCGCTCGGCGGCGTGTTCATCAGCCGGGGGGTGGCCTTCAACACCATCAGCTTCTCGGCCATTGGCCTCTACCTCATTGCCATGTCGCTCCTCGCCTACGGCCTGCGGCTGGCCGGGGGCGACTGGGGCCTCCTGCTGCAGGTGCTGTTTCTGGCCGCGACCCTCATCTTCGGGGCGCTGGTTGCCCTCTCGCCTGCCGTCCGCGCGCGGCTTCGGGTCTGGATCGCGCGGAACTTCTACCGCTACCGCTACGACTACCGCGCCGAATGGCTGCGGTTCATGGCCAAGATCGATGCCGCGCAGGAACGCTCTGCCGACCCGCAGCCGATCCGGGAGCGGCTGGTGGAGGCGCTGGCCACCGTGCTCGACTCGCCAGGCGGCGCCCTGTTCGAGCCGGACGGGGCGGGCGGCTGGCACCGCACGGCGCACTGGCGTTGGCCATCGCTGTCGGTCCTGACCCTGCCGCCGGCGGATGCGCTGGCCACGTGGATGACGCAGACCCTCAAGGTCGTGAACTTCTCGGACCTTGCCGAGGAGCTGGCCGGACGCCGCGACCAGCTCACTCACCCCGGGCTTCGGCCTCCGGCCTGGGCCGGCCGGGAGGCGGGACTGTGGCTGGCCATCCCGCTGCCGCATCGGGAGACGCTCTCGGGGATCGTGCTCATCGAGCAGAGCCTTGCGCCGCGCGCGCTCAACTGGGAGGACTATGACCTCCTGCGGACGCTCGGCCGTCAGGGGGCAAGCTATCTGGCCGAGGCGGCCACCCAGGCCGCGCTCGACGAAGCGCGCAGTTTCGACCAGTTCAACCGGCGCTTCGCCTTCGTGATGCACGACCTTAAGAACCTCGTCAGCCAGGTGGCGCTGGTCGTGCGCAATGCCGAGCGACACCTCGACAACCCCGAGTTCCGCGCCGACATGCTGGCAACGCTCCAGAACAGCGTGACCAAGATGACCGATCTGCTGGCGCTTCTCGGGCAGCGGACGCGGGAGACCCTTCCGGCCCAGGCCCATGCGCGCAGCGAACCGGTCGATCTCGCCGCGCTCGCAGCCGCTGTTGCGGCCGCGCTGCGCCGTCGGCATTCCGCCATCCGCCTGTCGGGTGCGGACCAGCCGGCCTGGGTGGCGGGTGACCGCGACCGGCTCGAGCAGATGCTCACCCACCTCGTCGAGAACGCGATTGATGCCAGCGCACCGGACGCCCCGGTCGACCTCGTGCTCGAGCGTGGCCCGGCGTGCGAGGTCTGCCTTTCGGTCATCGACCGGGGGCACGGCATGTCACCGTCCTTCATCCGGGACGAACTTTTCCGCCCCTTCCGCTCGACCAAGCCGGGCGGCTATGGAATCGGGGCCTATGAGGCGCGGGAGATCGCCCGGGCGCACGGCGGCAGCCTGAGCGTCGAAAGCCGGCCGGGGGAGGGCAGCAGGTTCCGGGTTCGGCTCCCGCTTGACACCCGGGCGCGCGTGTCGGCGGGGACCGGTGCATGACGGGAAAGACATTGCAGTCTGCAGGAATGCAGGACCGCGCACCGGCCCGCGACGGGCCGGAGCCGGGCGAGGAGCGGCGCCGGCCGCGGCTGCTTGTCGTTGAGGACGACCTAGGCCTCCAACGGCAGCTGCGCTGGGCCTACGACGGCTATGAGGTGATCGTAGCCGGCGACCGTGCCTCGGCGCTCGAGGCGCTCGCATCCTACCGGCCGGAGGTCGTGACCCTCGACCTCGGCCTGCCGCCGGATCCGGACGGGACGAGCGAGGGCTTCGCGCTTCTCGAGGCGATCATGGCCGAGGCCCCGGCGACCAAGGTCATCGTTGCCTCCGGCCATGGCGCCCGGGAGAGCGCCCGCCGCGCCATCGCCCTTGGGGCCTTCGATTTCTACCAGAAGCCGGTCGACATCGAGGAGCTCGGCTTCATCGTCGGCCGGGCGTTTCATGTGGCGGCCCTGGAGGCAGAGAACCGGCGGCTGGCGGCCCACCTCTCGGCGAGGCCGCTCGCCAGTCTGGTGACCGCTGCGCCGGAAATGCTGCGCGTTGCCGCGATGGTCGAGCGCGTGGCGGGCGCGGACGTGCCCGTCCTCCTCCTCGGCGCCTCGGGCACCGGCAAGGAGGTGCTCGCCCGCGCGCTTCACGGCTGCTCGCCCAGGCGCGACAAGCCCTTCGTTGCCATCAACTGCGCGGCCATTCCCGAAACCCTGCTCGAGGCGGAACTCTTCGGCTACGAGCGGGGAGCCTTCACCGGGGCGATCAAGACGACCGAGGGCAAGATCGAGCTGGCCCAGGGCGGCACGCTGTTTCTCGACGAGGTGGGGGACATCCCCCTTCCGCTTCAGGTGAAGCTTCTCCGGTTCATCCAGGAACGGGTCATCGAACGGGTCGGCGGCCGCAAGTCGATCGAAGTGGACGTCCGGATCGTCTGCGCGACCCACCGCAACCTCGAGGCCATGATTGCCGAGCAGCGGTTCCGGGAGGACCTGTTCTACCGCATCGCCGGGGTGGTGATCCGCATTCCGCCGCTCAAGGACCGCGGCGACGATGCCGTCCTCCTTGCCAATCACTTCCTCCAGGCGAACGCGCGCAGCCGCCCCGGTGCCCCGGTGCGCCTTGCCCCCTCGGCGGTGGCCGCCATCCGGCGGCACGACTGGCCGGGCAATGTCCGCGAACTCGAGAACCGCGTGAAGCGCGCGATCATCATGGCCGACGGGCCCGCCGTCACGGCGGCCGATCTCGACCTTGCCGAGGTCGCCGAGGCGCCCCTGCCGACGCTGCGCGAGGCCCGGCAGACGGCCGACCGGCAGGCGATCCTGGCGGCACTGTCGGCCGCCGGCGGAAATGTGAGCGGGGCGGCCCGGATCCTTGGCATCAGCCGGCCCACGCTCTACGACCTGATGCGCGAACTGGACATCCGGGTCCCTTGCTGAGCGCCACACGCGGCCGGCGGTGCGTGCCGCCTGTGGATCAGTGGCAGGTGCTTGCGATCGGGTTCGCGCGACCGGCGCGGCGGTCGCCGGAGGCCAGCGCCGGCTTCCGCGGGCAGGGGTGTTTCCGGGGGTGGGTGCTCGACACATGCCGCGTGTCCGTCGACTGGCGGACGGGGTCAGGGTACCTTGGTCAGCGCGCGCGGTTGCCCGGGAAGGCTTGCGTGGGCGAGGGAGGGGCCGAGCCGGGGCGACGTTCGGGGCGAGTGGCCGGAGGTCGGGTCCCGGCTGCGGGCGATGTCGCGCCCCGGCCGCCGGGACGACGGGTCGGTTTCGTTGCGAGGTCCATGACCGGGAAGGGGCATGCGCCCGGGCAAGCAGCGCGGGCAACACTCGGGTACGGCCGTGGCCGGCGGCTGGGCCTTGGGGGATGCGTCTTGCGCGCGTCTCCCCGGACCGGCGCCGCCCGGGCGAAGCTCCTGATGCGCTGGCCTTCAAGGCGCCCTCCCGCTCGAGGCGGCTGCGGCGGAGGTTTAGGGCGGCCGTTGCGCACCCCCCTTCCGACCAAGCGGATGCGGCGCGGACGGATCCGGCACGGACGGATGCAGCGCGACAGGCGCGGGTCCGCCCCGGGCGCCTCCGCCCGGCGGAAGGCCGCGCGGAGGCGGCGGCCGGCCTCGCCGGGGTGCCGGGGCCCGGGTCCGGGAATTCCCGAGCGCGGGCCGGCGATGCACTTCGGATGGCGCGCCCCTTCGCCGCCTCGGAGGGACCGGCCGGCCGCCGTCGCCGACTGCTGCCCGAGTTCGGCCTCGACGCATCCTGCCGCATCGCGCGGCAACCGCGCCAAGCCTGAAACCGCGGAGCCGGTCGCGCGTGGGTCCTACGGGATCGCGGGGCGGGGCCCGGAGCGACGTGGGTCAGCGATTCCCGTCCTCGGGCGTTCCGTCCGCGTCCCCGGCAGCGCGGATGCGGTCTGCGACCTGCTGCAACAGGGCCTCGAGCTCCCGCTCCTCCGCCTCGTAGCTTTCCAAGGAGGCGGTCGGCGGCGAGGGCCCGGCCGTCTCCCGGTCCCGGCCCGGCCCGCGGCGGTCGGCCGCCGGGCGGCCGTAGACGTCGGGCATGCGGGCGCGCAGCAGGTGCATGCCGAGGGTGTCGCTGTAGCGGATCCGCACGCCGCAGGGCCGACCCTGGTAGAAAACCGGCTCGGCTACGCCCGAAATGGCCCGGGCGATCAGGGCCTTCTCGAGTTCGACGAACCGCGGGTCACAGATGCCGTCCCAGGCCTGGGCGAAGACCGGGTCGCGCGCCCGCTCGGCTGCAAGCGCGTCCAAGGGCACGCCGGCTGCAAAGGCGGCCGCTTCCGCCCGGTCGGCGATCCGGAGCGCCTCAAGGAACCGGAGCTTGCGCGCCCGGGACACGGCGGGCGGAGGAAGCGCGGGCGCGCGGCGCCGGCGTCGGGGGGCGACGCGCGCCGGACGCGCGCGCTGCTCGAGGCGGGCGGAAACCGGGAACAAGGGCCATTTGCACGCGCGTTCCTTCATGATCCGGTTATAACCGAAACGGACACAGTAGGATAGATCAAGGTCCGATCCGGTTCGCAGTTGCTGTCCGGAGGCGTCCGCGGGCCTGGAACCCGCTTATGCCCGCCCCTTCGCGCTCTTGGCGGGATTGTCAAAAACCGTTACCTGCTAGCCCATGGAGGACGGAACGAGAGGGATCGAGGCCCCCGGGCCCGGGCGCGGGGCGCAACCGCCAACCGCGGACGCCAGGCGGACGGGCGGCATCCGTGCGGACGGCCGACGCGAGCGATCCGCGGAAAGCAGGCGCCGGATCCTCGCGGCCGGTATCCGGCTGGTCGAGACCGGCGTGCACGCGCCGACGGCTGAACAGATCGCCTCGGAGGCCGGCGTGTCGCTTCGCACCCTGTTCCGGCACTTCGAGGATATGGACCGCCTTTCGCTTGAGATCGTAACAGCGCTGCTCGAGCGCTTGCGCCCGCCGCCGACGGCAGAGGATCCGGGACCGGATGGCGAGCGCGACTGGCCGCGGCGCCTCGAAACCCTCCTCGAGCAGAGCGTCTCGGCCTACGAGCGGTTCCTTTCCTGCTATCCGGCGCTCGAACTCCACCGCCACCGGTCGCCCGAGATCGCGCGGCGCATCGCGGAGACGGCTGCCAGCTGGTCCCGGCGCCTGAGCGAAGCGATGCCCGGCCAGCTTCGGGGCTCCGGCGCGCGCATGGCCCTCCTCGCGCTGCTGCTGAGCCCGGAGGCCTGGCAGCGGCTGCGCGTGACGCAGGGCCTGTCGGAGGCGGATGCGCGCGCGGCGCTCCGGGCCGGCCTGGCGGCGGCCGCGGGCCAGCCGCTCGCCAACTAGGGGGGGCGGGCAGCCGATGCCGCCTGGCACCTGCCCAGCCCGCGCGGCCCTCTGGTGCCGGTGTCGGGTGCCGGAAGACCAGCATGCGCGGGTCTCGCGGAGGCTCTCGGGGAGCCTCTCCGGGGGTCGGCTCCGCCTTGCCGTTGCAGCCTTGCTGTCGGCGCTTCTCGTCCCTTCCGGGCCGGCAGCGGCCTCTGAGCGCACGGAGGCGCCCGGCTGCGCCGGGCCGCCCGCACTCATGGTGATCTACGGCGAAATCGGCGACCGGGCGCGCCTTCGTGCCTATGCCGAGGCGCTGCGGGCATCCGGCCTCTACCCGCGCCTGTTGGGCTACTATCTCATCGCGCCCAATCCGGTGGCCGTGTTCGAGGGTGAAATCCCGGCTGAGGCATCGACCCTCATCGTGCGCTTTCCCTGTCTGGCCGCAGCGCGCGCCTTCTGGTTCTCGCGCGCGTATCAGGAAAAGGTTCGCCCCGCACGGCGCAACCCCTCCGCCGGCCGGTTCACGGTTACGGTGTTCGAGGAGGTCCCGGTGCCCGACTATGTGCAGGACCGGCTTGAGGGGGGCGTCTTCCGGCGCGACGGTGCGGGTCTGCCTGTGACAGAAGAGCCACAGGTAGTCCCCGGTGCCGAGACGCCGCCGCCCCGGAAGCCGGAGGGCCGTTGACGCACTTCGTCGCACGGTCCAACTTGTCCGGACATATCCGGCGGGATGAGGGGACCGGTCGATGGACGACAGGATGCGCCAGGCTGTCCAGACCCTGTTTCGGCGCGGGCGGGTCAACGCTCTTCTGACAATCTCGGCCCTGGCGGTGGCCGGGGCGGGCAGCTGGGAAGGGCCGGCCGCTGCCCAGGGCGCGCGCGAGATCGGTGAGGCGGCCCTTCCGGACATCATCGTGACCGCGCGCAAGCGCGAGGAGACTCTGCAGGACGTGCCGCTTGCCGTGTCGGCCTTCACCGCCGACCGGATCGAGCGGGAGGGCCTGCGCGACGTGGCCGATGTCGCGTTCCAGACGCCCGGCTTCTCCTTCCGCTCCGCCTTTGGCCGCGATGCTGACCGGCCGGTGATCCGCGGCATGTCGAACATCCAGGGGGCCGCGAACGCGGCCTTCTTCATCGACGGCGTTTTCGTGACCGGCTCGATCGCAAGCCTGAACCTCGACAATCTCGAGCGGGTGGAGGTGATCCGCGGGCCGCAGGCCGCCCTGTTCGGGCGCAATACCTTTTCCGGCGCGGTCAATTTCGTGACCCGCCGGCCCGACAACCGGCTGCGGGCCCAGGCGAAGGGAACGGTCGGCGAGGATGGGCTCTACGAGGCCACCGGTTTCGTCTCCGGGCCCATCGTGCCGGACCGGCTGTTCGCTCAAGTGGACGGGCGCTATTATGAGTTCGGCGGCCAGTATCCGAATGTCATCGATCCGGACGACCGGCTCGGCCGGCAGATGAGCTATTCGGCCGGCGGAACGTTGGTCTTCCGGCCGGTCGACGGCCTCGAGATCACCGGCCGGCTTGCCTATCTGCGCGACGAGGACGGCTTCTACCCCATCATGCGCGCGGGCCGTGTCGTGGGGCAGGCGCTTCCGGTCCCCCGCCAGATCGTCAACAACGGTCTTCTCAACTGTTTCCTTCCGCAGGAGACGGGCGTGTTCGGGCCGCCGCCCCTGTTCCGGCCGGTCATCTCCAACCGCTCGCGCGGCTACCGCTGCGGCCCGCTGGAGACGCCGCAGCTGTTCGCGCTCAATACCGCCCAGTTCCGCGCCGCGGGCTTTCCGAACGGGCTTGAGCGCGAGGAATGGCGGGCGTCGCTGCGGGGCGAGCTCGACATCGACGGCTGGGATCTGATTGCCATCGGCGCGTTCAACAACCGCGAGCGGCTGGTCGTGACCGACCAGGACTATTCCGACGTGCGCGCGCCGGCGCCGGTGCTGGGCGCCTTTGAGACCATGGACCGCGGCGGTGCCAAGGACTGGTCCGGGGAGGTGAAGCTGCTCTCCCCGCAGGACGCCCGCATCCGCGGCCTTCTTGGAGCCTATTACTACAAGGAGCGGTCGCGCGGCGACGCCTTCTCGGCCAATCTCAACATTGGCTTCAACCGCCCCTTCCAGGTGGGCGACGACCCGGCGCTCATCGTCCGCAATCCGGTGTTCTCGAACCGGGTCGAGAACTGGGCGGTCTTCGGCCAGGTGGAGGTCGAGCCTGCAGCGGGCCTGACGCTCTCAGCCGAGGGGCGCTACCAGGAGGACCGACTGTCCGTGGCCGGCGAGAGCCGGGTGACGGTCGGCGGTCAGACCTTCGTGCGCGGCATCGCGCCGAGCGTGACCTTCACCAATTTCCTGCCGCGGTTCACCGTCGACTGGAAGGCCGATGACGATGTGATGCTCTACGGTGTTGCGGCCAAGGGCAACAAGCCTGGCGGCTTCAACACCGGCGTGTTCAACGCGGTCTTCTCCGACGAGGAGGTGGCGCGCCTCGTCTCGCTCGGGTTCGACACCTTCAAGGAGGAGGAAGCTTGGTCCTACGAGGTCGGGGCCAAGACCCAGCTCCTCGGCCGGCGGCTCATCCTCAATCTTGCCGCCTTCTACATCGACTGGACGAACCAGCAGCTGACGCAGACCGTCGTCGTTCCCCGCCGCGACGGCGCGCTCGGCCAGGTCTCGTTTACTGCCAATGTCGGCAAGTCCGAGGTCAAGGGCATCGAGGTGGAGGCGGCGGCCCGCCTTGCCCCCTGGCTCGGCGCGCGGCTGGGCTATGCCTATACCGATGCGCGCATCAAGGACTTCGTCTCGGAGGACCAGGCGGACTTCTTCATCACCGCCGAGGACATCGCGCGTCTCAACCAGATCGCGCCGCTCCCGGCCTTCGTTCCGCCGACCTCGCCGCTCTTCCCACTGTATCTCGCGCAGCTCCGCCAGGCGGCACCCGCGCGCAACGCGGCGGTTGATGACCTGCTGCGCCAGAAGGGCAATGCGGCCGGCAACCGCCTGCCGCGGGTGCCCGAGCATCAGTTGAGCCTCTCCCTCGACTTCGACGCGGAGATGACCCCGGAGGTACGGCTGTTCTTCACCCCGGCGCTGGCGTTCGAAAGCAAGCGCTTCACGCAGGTCGACAATTTCCTCTACGCGCCGGACAGCACGCTCGTGAACCTGCGCGGCGGGGTGGCCTGGCGCAACCTGTCGGTGACCGCCTTTCTGACCAATGCCTTCAACGACAAGACTCCGGTCGACATCCTGCGCTATGTGGACCCGCAGCAGACCATCTTCCGCCCGGCGCTCAGGCCCGGCGAGGCCTCGACGTTCCTCGGCGGGCAGAACGTCTCGAGCACGTCCATCCGCGACTTCGCAGTCACCGCCCCGCGCCTTCGGAATTTCGGTGTGACGGTCTCCGTCCGCTTCGGCGGCTGAGGCCGTGCGGACGCTCGTCATCCCGCTTGCGGCTGCTGCTCTGCCTGCCGCTGCGGCCGCAACGGAGGCGGGCCATGCTGCGATCGCGGGCATCCGCCGCGCCGCGCACGCCGGCCTCCCCGCCCGTGCCGCGTGCCGTGTTGCTGGTGATCCGGTCCCCGCCTTGCCGTCGGGCAAGCTCTTCTACGGCCGGGACGGAGCGCCCGCCGCCCCTGTCCCGAGCGCCGGGCGCTGGACCGCGGTCGAAGAACCGGTCGGGTCCAGCGGTCGGTGCGCGCGCACGGTGTCGGTCGGGGAGCTTGGGTGCGGATGGGGCAGGGCGGGGCTTTTTCGGATGCCGCGGCCTCGGTGCGCGGACCACGGCGACCGCACGGAGCCGCGCGCCCGGGCGACCGCCCGGATTGCGGAATGATCCTCTCCCGGCGGCAGGTGACAGCGGGCGCGCTGGCGATGGCCGCAGCACCCGCGCTTGCAGCCAGAAGGCGGCCGGCACCGGGCCCGGATGTGCTTGTCCTCGGCGCGGGGCTTGCCGGCCTCGAGGCGGCGCTCCGGCTCGAGGCGGCCGGGGCGCGCGTCTTGGTGCTCGAGGCGCGCGGCCGGGTCGGCGGGCGCGTCTGGTCGCTTCCCGACCTCCCGGGAGACCAGGAGGCCGGCGGGACCGGGATCGTGCGCGGCTACCGGCGCACGCTGGCGCGCGCCGAGGCGCTCGGCCTTTCCCTGATCGACGCCGAGGGCCTGTCGGACTTCGGAAGCCCGGACACCCTCATCCACTGGCGTGGCCGGACGGTGCGCCCGGCCGATTGGCCCCGGCACCCGGCCAATCCCCTGCCGGCCGCGATGCGCGCGCGGCCGCCGTTTGCGCTTGGCCTGGCCGACCTCGCTCCACTGAACCCGCTCGCGCGGGCAGCGGACTGGCGAAGCCCCGCGATGGCGGCGCACGACATGCCGGTCGCCGACCTCCTGATGTCGCGCGGATACGACGCCGAGGCGCTGCGCCTCGCCTTCGGCACCAACCCCGGCTATGCCGACGCCCACGCCTGGTCGGCGCTGATGGCCTTCCATGTCCTGAAAAGCGGCGAGGAGATCCGCCGCAGCGGGCGGGCGGGAGGCGTCCTCATCCGCGGAGGGAACGAGGCGCTGCCGCGCGCCATGGCCGCGCGGCTCCGCACCCCCGTGCGCCTCGGCGCCCGCGTGGCCGGGATCCGGCTCGACCCGGGGGGTGTGACGGCGCGGCTGGAGGGCGGCGAGACGGTCTCGGCCCCCCTTGCCGTGTGTACGCTGCCGCTCGCTGCCCTTCGCCTGGTGCCGATCGACCCCGCGCCGCCGCCGTCGTTCCAGGCGGCGATCGCCTCGGTTCCCTACAACCGGGTTCTCAAAGTCTTCCTCGAGCCGCGGTCCCGGTTCTGGGAGGCGGACGGTCTGCCAACGGCGATGTGGACCGACACGCTGGCCGGGCGCCTGTTCGCGATGCGCGCAGCACCGGGGGACGCGGAGCTTGCGACCTGGCTTGCCTTCGTCACCGGCCCGGCGGCCGACCGGCTCGACCGAATGGCGCCGGCGGACCGGGGGGGCGCCGTGGTCGCTGCCGTCGAGGCGATGCGACCCTCGACCCGCGGGATCCTCCGCGCGACCCATGTGGTCAGCTGGGGCCAGGACTGCCTCTCCGGCGGCGCCTATGCCTGCTGGGCCCCAGGCCAGGTCGCCGCCTTTGCCAACCTCTTCTCGCGGCCGCTCGGACGGCTCCACTTCGCGGGCGAGCATGTGGCGCTTGAGACCCGCGGCATCGAGGGGGCGCTCGAATCCGGCGAGGCGGTCGCCGGAACACTTGCAGGAGGAACGGCCTGATGACGGACGATGCCCGCCTTTCCCGCCGCGACCTCTTCGGGGCTGGTGCTGGCCTCGCCGCGCTCGCCTCGGCCCCGGCGGCCGGGGCCGCCGCCGCGCGCGGGGCTGATGCCCTGAGCCTTCGCCAGGACGGCACCTACGAGGCGGTCCCGCTTGCCAAACCGACGCTCTCGCTCGGGATCGTCCAGTCCCGCGTGCGCCCGATCGATGCCTCAACCAACCGAACCGCCGAACGCGGCCGGCGCGAGAACCTCGACCATATGCTTGGTCTGATCGATGCCGCCCAGGCCTATGGCGGCCGGCGGGACCTCCTGTTCTTCCACGAGTTTCCCATCACTGGCTGGTCCTACGAGTGGGACAGGGCCGCGGCGCTGAGGGCCGCAATTGAGGTGCCGGGCCCCGAGACGGCAGAACTTGCGAAAAAGGCCCGCCAATACGGGTGCTGGATCGTCTTTGGCTCCTATGTCCGGGACCCGGACTGGCCCGGCCACTTGCTTTCCATCACCACGCTCATCGACAGCGAGGGGCGGATCGCTGACAAGCACTGGAAGGCCCGCAATATCGTCGGCGTCTTCCAGGGCTTCGAGCTGTTCACCACCACCATCCACAATGTGCTCGACCGCTATGTCGAGATGTATGGAAGGGATGCGGTCGTGCCCGTGACCCGCACGCCGCTCGGCAACTTCGGCACCACCTCCACGCAGCGCGAGCCCGAATATCTGCGAGCCATGGCGATGAAGGGCGCCGAGGTCATCCTGCGGACGGCAACAGGCGGGTTCTCGCCCCTTGATATCCAGGCGACATCATTCTACAATGGCGTTTATACGGCGATTGCAAACAATTCGATTTCGCCCGGCATCGGGAAATTCTTCGAGGCGGCTGGCGGCGGTGGCTCGGCGCTCTACGGGCCGCGCGGGGAGGTGGTCGCCCAGGCCCAGACCCAGGCCGAGGAACTGGTCGGCGCCGTGATCCCCATCGCCCAGTTCCGGGAACGCCACCGGCAGCCGAATGTGCACATGGACCTGGTGCTCCCCGAGTTCGCCCGGTATCGCTCCCGGCACGCGCCCGGCCTGTTCTGGCCGCGC
>Ga0308414_1001921_pt1 | contig 13502 bp, 10 predicted proteins | sample HotsprSampleOS50_FD_205667 | JGI IMG/M metagenome (GOLD analysis project Ga0308414, IMG submission 205667) | Hot spring phototrophic mat microbial communities from Octopus Spring, Yellowstone National Park, Wyoming, United States - 20090730_OS50 ... | reverse complement strand
AATCGGTGCCATTCAGCCCAAATATCCGATTTCATCCCTTGCCGCTTGTATGGCCGTTCTTGCGTCGGCCCGGCCTTCCAGACATGGTTCGCCGCCATTCCCGGCAGAAGAGCGGTTTGCAACCGCACCAGGCGCGCCAATACGGGGCAGGCCCTCGATCCCCCAGATGCCCACTTTGGCCATTACCCTACGGCTGCCGCCAGCTGGCGGATTTCGGCGTGGTAGTCCTGGAGCGCCTTAACGGGGGCTAGGCCGGCGCTGCGCCTCGCCGCGATCCCCTTGGCGGCCGCCATGGCCCCGGCCAGGGTCGAATGGATATTGTTGCGACGTGGCATCGGTTGGCTTTCCTGGGTGGGGATAGACACTATTATCGCCGAAAAAGCCGTCCGTGTCCGCCGATAAGAGGGACGAGGTTGCGGGCGGACGGCCGGCGCCTGGACTGAGACCGAACATGCTGGTTCTGATCGGAATTCTGGCGGTGCTGGCCGCCGTGGCGGGCGGCTTTGTCCTGGAAGGCGGCAACCTGCTGGTCCTGCTCCAGCCCGCCGAGGTGCTCATCATCGTCGGTGCCGCCATCGGCATCATGTTCGCGGCCAACCCGGCGGCGGGCTTGCGCCGGATTCTTAAGGGGGTGGCCTCGGTTTTCCGGCGGTCGCCCTACCATCCCGCGTTCTTTACCTCCGCCCTGAAGCTGCTCTACGAACTGTTTAGCATCGGCAGGCGCGACGGCATGCCCGCGCTCGAGAACCACATCGAAGACCCCGACTCAAGCCCGGTCTTCGCCAACTACCCCGAGATGCTGCGCGACCGGGCGGCGTTGCACTTCCTCTGCGACTCCATCCGCATGATCACCACGGGCGTCGCCAAGCCCGGCGAACTCGCCCACCTGATGGACCTGGACATGGAAGCCCAGCGCAAAGAACGCCGCCAGCCGGTTTCCGCGTTGAGCACACTGGCGGATTCGCTTCCGGGTCTGGGCATCGTGGCCGCGGTGTTGGGTGTGGTCGTCACCATGCAAGCCCTGGGAGATGCGCCCGAGGAGGTCGGACGCCGGGTGGCGGCGGCCCTGGTCGGAACCTTTTTGGGCATCTTGCTGTGTTACGGCGTGGTGGGACCCTTGGCCTCTCATTTGGACCACCGCAACGAGGAACGCCAACACTTCCTGCAATGCCTCTACAGCGGAATTCATGCCTTTGCCCGGGGAGCCAGTCCGCTTTTGGCCGCTGAGTTTGCGCGGCGGTCCATTCCCGTGGAGCTGCGCCCCTCGTTCGCCGACATGGAAATCACCTTGCGCCGCGAAGTCAAACTGCCGCCCATCCAGCAGCCGGGTATCCCGGTAGGAGCGCAGCCAGATGCAGGATGATCTGCCCAGGCTCCGGGGTTCCGCTCAGGAATCCGCCCACCGCCGCGGCGGCGCCTGGAAGGTGGCTTACGCCGACTTTGTCACCGCGCTGATGGCCCTGTTTATCGTCATGTGGCTGATGAACACCAGCAAGCAGGTGCAGCAGGCCGTGGCCGCTTATTTCCGGGATCCCAAACGGTTCCATCAAGCGGGCCCCGATGTGGAAGGCGCAGGCTTGAAGGCCGACAACAGCCTCACCATCGACCAGACCAACGTCGCAGAACTCAAGGACAAGCTCGAGCAGGCCATCCACGCCTCCGATTTGGGCAACTTGGAAAAGATGGTCCAGATCAGCATCACCCCGGAGGGACTGCGGATCGAGCTGCTCGAAACCGAGCAGGGACTCTTCTTCGAAAGCGGTCGCCCGGAGCCCAGTCCGCAGGGCAAGCGCGTGCTGGCGCTGCTGGCGAAAGAACTGGGCCGGCTCTCGAATCCGCTCGCCATTGAGGGCCACACCGACGCCCGTCCCTACCGCTTCACTGGACTGAACGGCTACACCAACTGGGAGCTGTCCGTGGACCGCGCCAACGCGGCGCGCAGAGTGATCCAGGATGAGGGCGTGCGGCCGGAGCAGGTGGCCCAGGTTCGCGGCTTTGCCGACAAACGCCTGTTGGATCCCGCTGCGCCCTACGATAGCCGCAACCGCCGCGTCTCGGTGGTGGTGCAGTACTCCGGCAGCGAGGTTCCCAACGTGGACGCAAAGCCGCGCCCCGCTCAAACGCCCTCGCCGCAACGCCCGACCGCCGCCGCGCCGGCGCCCGTCCTGCGCTGAGTGCTCAACCTGCCAGCCTGCGTCTGTAGTTTCTACATTTCACCGGATGTTCGCGTGAAGCACGCACTCCTGCGTGCCACACTATCAATTCTCGTAGAGCAAACCGCCAGGCTTGCCACACCGGCCTCTCGGTGGAGCAAGCAGTCTTGCTTGCCACACCGGCAGTCCTGCCGGTGGTTGGCTTGTGAGCTTGATCCCTCCCGTACAGTCGTGCAAGCGTTCGGATGTGGGGCAGGCTTTCTAGCCGGTCTGGGCGCCCTTCACCCACTGCCCTCTGCTCCACCTAATCGCTCCCCCGTGAAGCACGCCGCCCGGCTTGACATGTCGGCAATTCTCGTGGAGCAAGCCGCCAGGCTTGCCACACCGGCAGTCGTGCCGGTGGTTGGCTTCTGGGCCTTTACCAGCCCCCTACAGTCAAGCAAGCATCTGATGTGGTTCTGCCATTCTTGCTCGCAGCAGCGTTTTGTGCGGCAATCTGCTTTTGTGGTGCAGGCCGCTTTCGTGGGGCAAACACTCTTGTCTGGAAATGTAGAAACTCCAGGCGCAACCTGCCAGCCTGTGCGCCCTCACCCTACCCACACCACACGCGGCAGCGCAAGCCTGGAAGCATACGCTGCCGCAGCCTGTCTTAGAATGGAACAGGCCGGGCGCATGAGCGGCCCTTGCGCGGCTGAGGCCGCGCCCTACTATGTCCCTGAAGACGCGCCTGAGACTTTCCATCGTGGGCTTGGTGCTGGGCGTAGCCGGCGGCCTCTTGGTCCTTAATTTGGACACCGTCGCCCAGGCGCGCTTCGACGAGCTCGTCGAGCGCTCCAACTTCATCGCCTCGCAGGTCGAGAGCACGCTGTTGAGGCGTCTGCGCGAACAGGCGCGCGAATACCCAGCTCCGTCCTCGCTCGAAGAGACCAAGGCCGTATGGCGCTCCATCGTGAGCAAGGACGAGTTACTAGCCGCCAGCCTCCGCGACACCCTGGCCGGCTCACGCACCGTGCTGGAGATCCAGATCGTGGGTGAGGACGGCCGTGTGCTCTCCTCATCCGATCCCGCCAGCGTGGGCCAGCGCGCCGTCTCTTATCCCAAGCTTTCCGAGTGGCAGCGGCAGCCCCGCTGGCGCCAGCTCGCCGAGCTCTTCGGCGAACGCAAGAACTATGAGGTGAGCATCCCGCTGGGAGTTGCCGGGCAGGAAGCTCCGGTGTTCGAGGTCAAGGTCATCCTCTCCTTCGTGCTGTTGCGCAACGAGCTCGACTCGCAAATCCGCCGGCTGGGCGTGGCCTTTCTCTTCTCTCTGTTGGCGGCGCTCGGCCTGGCCGTGCTCGGGTCAAACCTCGCCTTCCGCCCTTTGGCGAGAGTCAGCGCGGCGATCGACCGGATCGCCCGCGGAGAAGCCGAACCCCTCCCCAGCGCCCCCGCTGCCGATTCGGCCGAGGTTGCCGCCATCGAGTCTAAGCTGCAAGCCCTGGGCCAGCAATTCCGCGGGGCGCGGGAAGACGCCACCGCGCTGCGGTCGAACATCGAACAATTGCTGGAACGCTTAGGGGAAGCGGTGCTGCTGTTCGACCGCAACGAGCGCCTGATCATGGCCGGCCGCTCGGTGGAAGGAATCCTGGGCCGCGGCCGCTGGGAGCTTCTGGGCCGCAGCATGGAAGAAGTCTTTGCGCCTTCCGCCGACGGCGGCGCGATGGTGCGCAGCGCCATCGAGTTCCAGAAACCGCTCCGCGATTCTTTGATCACCATTCAGCGCGACGGCCAGGCTCCGCGCAAGCTGCTGATGGACGTGGAGCTGCTTGAGAGCTTCCCCAACCGCGAGCGCCTGGGCACGCTCGTCACGCTGCGGGACGCGGAGACCCGCCGCGAGATCGGTACCCGGCTCGACCTGTCCGCGCGTCTGGCGGCCATCAGCCGGCTCACCGGCGGCGTCGCTCATGAGATCAAGAATCCTCTGAACGCCATCACGCTGCACCTGGAGGTCTTGCGGGCAAAGCTGGAGGGATCCGATCCCGGCGCGGAGAAAGAGATCGGCGTCATCGCGGGCGAGATCCGCCGCCTGGACCGGGTGGTAAAAACATTCCTGGATTTCAACCGGCCGGTGGAGCTGCGCATGGAAGAGGTCGACATCCGCCAGTTGGTCCGGGAAACCGCTGCCCTCGTCGCGCCGGAGGCGCAAAAGCGGGGCGTCGAAGTCCTGGTGGAGACCGGCCGCGAAGAGCTGAAGATCCAAGGTGACCGCGACCTGTTGAAACAAGCGGTTCTCAATGTCGTCATGAACGGCATCGAAGCCATGCAGCAGGGAGGAACGCTGCGCATCGAGGTCAGCCGTGCAGGCGCAGACTGCGTCATCGCCGTGCACGATCAGGGGCCTGGCATCCCCGAGCATCTTCGCGAGAAGATCTTTACTCTATACTTCACCACCAAAGAAAAAGGTTCGGGCATTGGGCTGGCGCAGACGTTCCGGGCGGTGCAACTGCATAATGGTACGATCGACTTCAACAGCGAGCCGGGTCGGGGGACCAGCTTCTGGCTGCGGTTCCCATTGCAGGCCGGCGGCGTTCGGGAGAATTGAGCGGCGGTGAGGCCGGGCGAAACCATGTGGCTCAAGGCTGTGGCTGCGGCGCTTTGCGCGGTTCTGCTTTTCGGCTGTGCGCGCGCGCGCAAGCCCAAGCCCGTGCCCGCGCCCTTCCGTCCGCCCGCTATGGTGAAACCGGCTCCGCCGGAGTACCTCCTCACCGACAGCGCCCCGCCCCTGGCTTGGGAGCCGCCCATGTTCGCGGCGTTCCTTCAAGCTCTGGCGCTGCCGCCGTTGCCCCCTCCCCCCAAACCGAAGCCGCTTCCGCCGCCAGTCATCACGCAACCGCCGAGCCCGCCTCCCAGCGCGCCCTCGTTTGATTTGGAGCTGCGGCCGCTGCTGACTCCCGCGCAAGCCCGCGAGCTGGAGCGCCAGACCAATGAGCGGCTGGCCCGCGCCCGGAGCGCATTGCGCTCGATCGAAGGCCGCACGCTCACGCGCGAGCAGAGCAGCCTGTTGAGTCAGGTCCGCACCTTTATCGAGCAGGCCGAGCAAGCCCGCCGCAATGACCTCCCGCGCGCGCGGAACCTCGCCGAACGCGCCGAGGTGCTGGCGCTGGACCTGGCCCGCCAGCTGTCGCGCTAACGGCGTGCCCGCGCCGCTTTCCGCCAGGCAAGTTCCGCCGCGGTTGTATAGTAAACTGGCAGACGGCCTCATCCGACTGGCCCCTGACCCGAGGGAAGGAGAACAATAATGCAAAGAAGAAGTTTCTTAGGAACCGGAGCCGCCGCTGCCGGTTTGACCATTTTGAAGAGCGGCGTTCTCAGCGGACAAACCGCTCCCAGCAACCGGCTCAATATCGCCCTAATCGGCGTCTGGGGCCGCGGCGCCGCACACTATGGCGTGTTGGCGGCAGAACATGTCGGCGCGCTGTGCGACGTCAACGAGAAGCGCCTCGAAGAAGGCGTCAAAATTTTTCCCGGCGCGAAGACCTACGTCGACTGGCGGCGCTGCCTCGACCAGAAGGATCTGGACGCCGTGGTGATCTGCACCGCGGACCATCACCATGCGTTCATCTGCAACTGGGCCCTGAACCGCAACCTCCACGTCTTCTGCGAGAAGCCCCTCGGCATGAGCGTCGAAGAAGTGCGCCTGGTGCGCGCCAACTACCTCAAGCGCAAGGAACGCGTGGCTACCCAGCACGGCACCCAGCGGCACGCCTATCCCAATTTTGAGCGCATCCGTGAGCTTATTCTGGACGGCGCCATCGGGGAGCTGCGCTCAGTCTCCGCCTGGGACAGCCGCCGCAACGGGCGTCCCGGCTACCCGCCCCCCGACGGCAATCCGCCCTCGTGTTTGAACTGGGATTTGTGGGTCGGCCCTTCGCCCATGCACCCATACAGCCACCAGTACTTCGCCGCTTCCGCCCCTGGCAACAACTGCCTGGCCTGGAACCCGTACCGCGATTTCGGCGTGGGACAAATGGGCGATATGGGCGCGCACACCATGGACCTGGTGTGGAACTGCATCGACGCCGGCGCGCCGGTGGCGATCGAGGTCGACCAGGAAGTCAGCGCCAAATACGACCCCAACGTCTGCCCCGTCGAGCTGAAAGTCACCTTCGAGCATCCCAGCAACTCCTGGCGCGGCCCCATCACGGTCGTGTGGTATCAGGGAGGACTCAAGCCGAATCCGCCCAAGGGTTATCTGGACTTCACCCGGGTCGGCAATGGGGTCCTCTTCGAAGGCACAAAAGGGTTCATCTTCGCCGACTTCACCTCCCGCGTGATCATCCCAGACGACTACACCGGCGATCTGACCTACTACAAGCGCCGCTCCAGCAGCGAGCTGCTCCCTCTGGTCGGCGGCAAAGGGCTGCCCGCACCGTCCCGCCCCGCTCCCGGCAGCGCTCCCGCCCGGCGAGGAGGCGGTGACGCAGGACGCGGCGGATCTGCGGCCCGCGGAGCACAGGCGCCTGCCCGAACCGCTCCAGCCAACGTCATGACCGACGGCGCTTTCGCCCGAGTCGAATTGCTCGAAGGCGGCATCCCGCCCGCGCTCGGCGTCCCGAACTCCGTCACGGCTCCGGTGAAGCCGGCCCCCGGCGGGCAAAACATTTTCCAACAGGAATGGATCGACGCCTGCAAGGGGCTCAACAACCGCCGCACCCATTGCGACTTCGATTACTCAGGGACCATGATGGAGCAGATGCTGCTCGGCCTGGTCGCCCACCGCGCCGGCAAGAGGCTGGAGTACGATCCTGCCGCCGGCCGCATCACCAACGTCCCGGAAGCCAACGAATGGCTGCGGCGGACCTACCGCCCGGGCTGGAATCTCAACGGCTGATGCAAGCGGGCCGGTAACGGCCGCCTTTCCCGCGCGCCCGGCAATGCGCACAACTGCTTGCGCAGCGCAGGAAAGCGCGACGCTTGCGGCGTCGGCGCCGGGGGCGGCCGCACGAGGGGGGCGCCGCTCAGCTTGGTTCGCCTTGCCGCGCCGGACGGTACAGTCCACGCGCCTCCAGCGCGTCGACCAGGGCAACGTAATTCATCACCCCGCCCCAAGGCAGATCGGCCTCGCCGCCTCCCTCCAGCCTCAACCGCAGCCCCACGCGCGCCCCGTGATCCTCCAAAGGCTCGGCCGCGCGCACGGCGGCGAACGGAACCGCCGTCCTGCCCCAGAGCCGCCGGATCTGGATGGCATCTTCGGCCAGAGCCAGCTCAAAGGCGGCGTTTGCCGCGTTGCGGATCAGCAGCGCCAGAACCAGCGCCGCCGCCAGCCAGCTCAACCCCGCCGGACCCAACCAGTTGTCCACCGCGGCCTGGTTGGTCTCGTGCAACGCCAGCGGCAGCGTCCAGAAAAAGCAGATCAGCGCCGCGCCTGCGCCATCCATGGCCCAGACCGGAACCGGATCGTAGCGCACCGGCCCGCGCGCCCGCCCAGGCAACAACAGATACAACAGCAACCCAGCCAACGCCCACTTCCAGGCCTGGCCGCGCTCGGGGAAAAGAATCCAGACGGGGGCCTTCGACTCGCGCGGCTCCGGGTGAAGCATGAACTCCAGATCCTTGCCGCCGGCGCTCAGATAGGCGTTGAGCCAGGAGCCGTTCCGGTAGAACTCTTGCAGAGCCGGTACCCACTGCGACACGGGCGGCTCGCCGGGCAGGTAGTAGGCCGCACCCTCCGAGACGCGTCTCGCCTCTGTCCCCCGGCCCTGGAAAGCATCTTCGAGATCCCGCAACCAGCCGCTCACATCGCCACGCGGCGGCGGCAGCTTGCGGGTTGCGAGCGTGCGCCGCCGGTACTCCTCCAACGATATCCGCCCGCGCCGCCCCTGCCCTTCGTCCATTTCCAGAGATAGCAAAGCGAACCGGCGCTTGTACTCCCTCTGGAAATCCGGTTCACGAACGCTGATCAAAAGCGGAGGCGACGAATACCAAAACCAGCCCGCCCCGCAAAGACCAACGATCAAAGCCACCCGCCGCAGAATCTCGATCATGGCCTGGCCGCGCGCCGCACCGTCACGCTGACTTGAAACTCGCCCCGGTTGTCAAACGGATTGGAGTCGTTGATGCCTAGCTTGAGCTTGCCCTGGAAAGGCACACAGAACGAAGCCGAGCTGCCGGCGACAAAATCCTTATGGGTCTCCCCTTGCTCCAGCCGTCCCAGCAACGCCCCCGTCTCCGCCGAAGAGATCGGCTTCCAAAAGCCCCCCGTAGTGCCCGGCAGCCCATCCGGCCCCGCGGCAAGCTCGTTCTTCTTGATCGGCCGGATCTCACCTGAAGCTTCGATCTCGACCAAGTCCCCCTCACGGACCGCAATCCCCGTGTCCAGCCACACCGTGTCGCCCTTCACCGTCAAGACGCGCTCGACCGCCGCCGGCGCGTTCTCCGGACACGCACCTGCGGAACGGCCCGCTGCCCCCTGCTCCGCCAGCCCCACCTGCCGCAACGCCGAGCTTAGGCTTACGTCGCGGCCTGCCGGCGGCAGGGGAATGCCTGCCAGAGTTCGCTTGATGGACGCAAACTGTTCTCCCGGCTGGGCGGGCGAATCGATTGCGCTCCCGCCCAAGGCCAGTTCCGCGCGCCGGATCCGCTCCCGCGTGGGAGGATGCGTGCTCACCACCGCCAGCCAGTTCCACGCTCCGCTGCCGCGCCGGGCGGAGTCGTCCATGCGGCCGAAAAAGCTCACCAACCCGCCCGGCGAATAACCGGCCCCCTGGAGCATCTGAAGCGCCAGCGCGTCCGCTTGATACTCGTCGTTGCGGCTGTACTTCAGGGCCGCCAACATCGTCCCGATCCCGCCCGCCACCGCGGCAATGTCGGCCCACTTCTTGCTCTTGGCGTTCGCAGCCGTGACCGCCCCCAGCAGAATCCCCTGCAACAGGAGCTGCTTGCTGATCTGCCGCGTGGCGTGCCGCGCGATCACATGCCCGATTTCATGCGCCACCACGGCCGCCACCTCGTCCTCGCTCTGCGCTAGATCGATCAGCCCCCGGTTCACGTAGATGAACCCGCCCGGCACGGCGAAGGCGTTCACCTCGCGGGTGTTCACCACCTGATACTCGCACGCCACCCCGGGTCGCGGGCTGGCCTGCTCCAGGCGCCGGCCGATCCGCTCCACGTAGCCGCGCACCTGCGGCTCGGTGACCAACTGGAGCTTCTGATTCAGCTCTCGCGCGTACCGCCGCCCCAAGGCCTTCTCGTCCCTCTCGCTGAAGAAATTGAAGCCGGAACCGACGGGCTTGGCGGGCGCCAGGTTCTGAGCCACAAGCACGCCCGCAGCGCACACGAGCGCCAGCGCCCGCAGCGCGGCCTCCGGCAAGCGGCGCTTCAGGGCCTCAACCACGCTCCGGTAGTTCTCCGGCGTACAGAACAGCCGGATGACGACTCGCCAGCGGTTCATCACGCTCACCGTGCACAACTCCGGATGCAGCCGCACCCGCCGCACTTCGCCCCAGCTTATCGAGCCTGATTCCTGGCTAGCGGCGATCAACCCGGCCCCGGCGGTTCCCGGCCTGCCTGCCAGCACGCCCGCCACAACGGCCGCCCGGCTGGACCAGCGCGCGCGCCGCATGCGCGTCTCCCAGCCGATGCCATCCGCAGCCACTCGAAACCGCATCGCGAAGCGGTTGCCAAAGAACACCAGCATGACCGCCAAAAACATCACCGCCAGGCCCGCCACCACCAGCGCAAAGACCCTAAGGAAACTCCAATAATCGGCCCAAAAAGTGCGCCCGGAGCCGCTCACAGCCAAAATCACCAGCATCAGCAGTGAAACGATGCCCATCGTCAGTACGAGGAGCTTCGCCAGGTCGTACAGAATGAATCGGTTCGTCAGAAGCGGTACGCTGGCTGTCCAGACAACTTGCGGATCGGCCGCCGCGAGCCTGCGGCCGCATTCGGGGCAGTGCAGGGCATCCGGAGGTGGCGCGGAACCGCACTGCGGGCAACGGGCGTCTCCCGGATTGCTGTTCCTCTCCGTTCCACCCTGTTTCCTCGAACCCATGCGCTCGCTCACCCGGCGAATATATCACGCCTCCAGGCCCGGCGCGCACAGCTCTATCGCGCCAGGGTGAATCGCCCATCGGCATGAAGCCGGTAGCGGCGGCCGCGCCAAAGGATGGTGTTGCCGAAAAACCCGGCGATCCAAAATACAAACGCAAGCAGGTCTTGAATCGGGACCAGCCACCAGTAGCGCGCCGTGAGACGATCCCGCAAGATGAATCCGGCGGTGGCCCAAGCTGCCAGCGCCCGAAATCCGGCGGCGGCCACGAGCATCGGCCACCACTCCGGCCGGATGGCGAACAGCAGCAGCCCCAGCGGCAGCGGATAGGTGAAAAGCTGCCCGATGTACCCGCCGGGACGGCTCCGCCGCGTGCTCCGGGCCCAGCGCAGCCGGTGCCGCAGATTCTGCGCCAGATTCTGACTGCCGATGCGGTGCTCGATCACGTAGGAGGAAAGCCCCACGCGCCACCCGGCCTCATGCGCCAGCTTGCCCAGCATGAAGTCTTCGGCCAGGTAATCCTTCACGCGCTCGATGCCGCCGATCGCTTCCAGAGCGCTGCGCCGCGCCGCGGTCGTCCCGCCGACCGCAAAACGCATCCCTTCCATGAGGCGCGCCGTAAGAATCCCGCCCAGATACTCGGTGTTCATGCCGATGGCCTCCAGCCGGCTCCAGAAACTGGGTCCCGCAACCGCGCGGTAAGGGCAGGTGGTCAGCCCGAGCCGCGGATCCTGGAACTCGGCGGCCAGCACGCGAAGCATCTCCGGCCCGACGCGCACGTCGCTGTCGCTCATCACCAGCAGCTCATAGCGCGCCGCCTCGATCATGTGCCGCAGGCTGAAAACCTTGGCGTTGGGATACGGCGGCTCGCCCGTGATGATCAGTCGGGAGGGGATGCCGGCGTACTGCCGCCGCAGGCGCTCGACCACCCCAATCGCCGGATCCTCCGGGCTGCGCACCGCGAACAGCAGTTCAAATTCCGGATAGTCTTGCTCGAAAAAGCTGCGCAGATTCTCTTCCAGGCCCTCGTCCACGCCGGCCAGCGGCTTCAGGACACTGATCGGGACGGGCTGCCCTGGCGGCGGCCTCCGCTCGCTGCGGTAGTGGTGGGCCGCATACAACACCAGCACGCAGTAGACCAGCGAGCCGGCCAGAACCAGCAGCAGGATCAGCGGAACGAGCGCCATAGGCGCCTACTCGGCCGGGGCCTTGGTGTCGATGAGCGTGCGAATGCGGCTGAGGAATTCCGCCACTGGCATCGCGCCCTGGTCGCCGTGCTTGCGGTTGCGGACCGCCACGGCGCCGCTTTCCATCTCACGGTCTCCCACCACCAGCATGAAGGGAACCTTCTGCAACTGAGCCTCGCGGATCTTGAGGTTCACCTTCTCGTTGCGGTCGTCGAGCGCGGCCCGCACGCCCGCCTGCTGGAGTTCCTGCGTCACCTTGCGCCCGTATTCCACGTGACGGTCCGTGATCGGCAGCACCACCGCCTGCACCGGCGCCAGCCACACCGGAAACGCCCCGGCGTAATGCTCCACCAGGATCCCGAAAAAGCGCTCCACCGAGCCGTACAACGCCCGGTGCACCATCAGCGGCTGGTGCGCCTTGCCGTCCTCGCCGATGTACTCCAGCCCGAACCGGCGCGGCAACGTAAAATCGAACTGCACCGTGGAAAGCTGCCAGAGACGGCCGATGGCGTCCACCAGCTTGACGTCGATCTTGGGCCCGTAGAAAGCCGCCTCGTCCGGCATCACCTTCACCTTGAGATTGAGCCTCTCGGTGGCCCGGCGCAAGGCGTTCTCCGCCAGTTGCCACTGATCGGCCGATCCGTCGTACTTGCCGCTCGCCCCGCCGTCCCAAGTGGACAGCTCGGCCGAGTAGTCCTCGAATCCGAATGTGTGCAGAACATCGATGGCGAATTGTAGGCAGCCCGCCACCTCATCCTCAATCTGCTCCGGCGTGCAGAAAATGTGCGCGTCGTCCTGGGTGAATCCGCGCACCCGCATCAACCCGTGCATCACCCCGGAGCGCTCATAGCGGTAGACCGTCCCCAGCTCCGCCAGCCGCACCGGCAAATCCCGGTAGCTCCGCAGCCGGTCCTGATAGATCAGGATGTGAAACGGACAGTTCATCGGCTTGAGCTGGTATTCGGCATCGTCGAGGCTCATCCGCGTGAACATGTTCTCGGCGTAAAAATTGTAGTGCCCGGAGGTCTTCCACAAATCCGCCCGCGCTACGTGGGGAGTGTAGACCGGCTGATAGCCGCGCGCCAGACATTGTTCCCGCATCCAGTCCTCAAGAATCTTGCGCACGATCGCGCCCTTGGGATGGAAAAAGATCAGCCCGGGCCCGGCCAGCTCCTGGATGCTGAACAGGTCCAGCTCCTTGCCCAGCTTGCGGTGGTCGCGCTTCTTGGCCTCTTCGAGCTGGCGCAGGTAGTCCTCCAGCTCCTTCTGGGTGAAAAAGGCGGTCCCATAGATGCGCTGCATCTGGTCGCCCTTCTCGTCGCCGCGCCAGTAAGCGCCGGCCAGCGAGAGCACCTTGAAGGCCTTGATGTAAGAAGAAGACGGAACATGCGGGCCGCGGCAAAAGTCGATGAAGTGCGGTCCCAGGGTGTACTCTGAAAAGACCTCGCCCGCCCGCTCCTGAATCAACTCGCACTTCATGTGTTCGCCCATCTCGGCGTACTTGCGCAGCCCCTCCTCTTTGGGGGTCAGCTTCCGCTCGTAGGGCAGGTCGCGCGCCTGGAGCTCGCGCATCTTCTCTTCGATCTTCTGCAAGTCTTCGGGAGTGAACGGCGTGTCGCGCTTAAAGTCGTAATAGAAACCGTTCTCCGTGGCGGGCCCGATGCCCAATTTGGTGTCCGGGAACAGCTCCAGCACGGCCGCGGCCATCAGATGGGCGGCCGAGTGGCGGTAGACTTCGAGAGCTTCAGGATCTTTGGGCGTGAGAATCTCGACCTTGGCGTCGGATTCCAGCGGGCGGGTCAAATCGTATAACTCTCCGTTGACCCGCGCCACGATCGCCTCTTTGGCCAGCCGCGGGCTGATGGCGCGGGCCACGTCGATCGGCCGCGTCCCGGCGGGAAAGCTCTGGCGGCTGCCATCCGGCAGGGTGACTTGGATGCTGCTCATAGGGCTAGATTTCTCAGCGTAGCACAGGGTGAGAGTTGCACCCAGCGCGCTTGGAAAATTTCCCCTCCGGATGCGATGATAAAGGCGAGGGCAGACCGGTTCTCCATGGCTCACTCCTCTACCCAGCCCGCTTACTCCGACGAGGGCGCGCTCATCGCCCGGGCGCGGGCCGGCGACGCCGCCGCA
>Ga0308414_1001920_pt1 | contig 13504 bp, 18 predicted proteins | sample HotsprSampleOS50_FD_205667 | JGI IMG/M metagenome (GOLD analysis project Ga0308414, IMG submission 205667) | Hot spring phototrophic mat microbial communities from Octopus Spring, Yellowstone National Park, Wyoming, United States - 20090730_OS50 ... | reverse complement strand
TACGGGAAGGAGGCCTCGGCGTACACCGCGTCGCTCGTGCAGGGCGTCGTGGTGCGGTTAGAGGCCGATCCGTCGCAGGCAGACCGGGACAAATACGGTCGCCTGCTACGGTACGTGTGGCTCCCGGACGGGCGCTTGCTCAACTACGAACTGGTCGCCCAGGGCTACGCCCTCGAGGCGACCTACGGCGCAGCCTACCGCGAGCAGACGCGATTCCGCACTGCCGAAGCCTCTGCTCGCCAGGGGCAGCGCGGCTTGTGGGCGCCGCAGGCCTGCGCGGGGAGGGACTAGATGGAGACGATCATTTGCCTGGCGCCGCTCATCTGGACGATCCTGGCGCTGTGGATTGGTTGGCTTATAGGTCGCTACGGCAGCCCCGTGCGCTGGGTGGGATTCCGCCGGCGGCGGCGTATTGCGCCGGCGGAGGAGGATGACGAATGAGGCGCAGGCCACGGCGCATCTGGCATCGTGGGCGTGGCCGGCGCCGCCTGGGATGGTTTGACCGGCTGCGCCTGGTTGGGGGAGTTGTTGTAGTCGTGGCGATCGTCGGCTACGGGATCTGGCTGTTTACACGGGCACCGGCAGCCGACTGGAGCATCTGGCTGCCGATCATCCATCGCGGCCAGCACGCTGCGCTGAGCAGCGTGCCAGACCAGACGATGCCCCTATTGTTCTACGAACAATAGGGGCATCAGTAGGTTCCTGGTTCGAATCCAGGTCGGGGAGCCACTCTTACTCGAGCGAGGCCCGCCTATGGCCTTATCGACAGCCCCCTATCCTCGTGCTAGACTCGTGGTGCGCACGGAGGATAGCGAGATGACGATGGCCGTTCAGTTGATCCCCATCCCTCAGGCAGCGCAATCGGTAGATATCCCGGAACCTATTCTGCGCCACCTGGTCGCCTGCGGGGTCGTCGCTGGGGTCGTCGCTGGTGATAAGCACTATTGTGATCTCGAACAAGCGTCTCACATCGCCGCCCAGCTCGCTCAGGCCCGCGCCGATGTGCAGGGACGAGCGATTCTGGTTTCGGATGCAGCACATCGTTATGGTTTTCATCGACATTCCATCTACAATTGGATACGCAAGGGATGGATTCGAGTGATCGATCCCGAGCCACGAGTCAAAATTGACGAGGGCGACATTGCCCAGGCCCGCGCCTTAGCTAACCTCGTGGGTCAATCCCCAGGGCGAGGCGTGTTTCCCCCTCATCCCCGTAGCGGGCGCCCCAGGAAGCGGTAAGCCTCCCCCCCCCCTCTATGTCCCCCCGCGATGACCGGGGGGCTTTTTCGTGCCCGCTGTGGCCCTTCAGCGCCGCTGAAGGGCCTCTAACTGCTTTCTGCTGTTCTCCTCCCTCCCTCTGGCTCTCGAACGCTCCTGAGCCTTCCTGCACCCTCATTTGGTGAATTTGGCGAAGACTTGAAAAATTTTGTATCCAGATTTATACTTGCTACGACGTGCTGACGGAAGGAGGAAGGAGAAACGACCTGAGGGACGAAAAACGGCCACCGGCGGGGTGGCTTCCCGCCGGTGGCCGTCGGACATGGCGTTCTAGCCCATTGTAGCACGGATATTCGAGACATGGCAATCCTCAAACTTGACGACCAGCACAGCGTGCTGGTAGACGATGACGACCTACCCGCGCTGTCCCGCCACCAGTGGTTCTTTCTGAATGGCTACGCCGTGCGCCGGCAGCGCACGGCCAGCGGCGCGGTGCTCATCCTGATGCACCGGGAGTTGGTGCGACCCGCTCCAGGCGAGCTGGTCGACCACGTGGATGGCAACTCTCTGAACAATTACCGGATAAATCTCCGCATTTGCACCCCCAGCCAGAACCAGGCAAATCGGCGCACACTAGGCTACCGCGGCGTGTACTACGAGCCGCGATCTGGGCGATGGCGCGCCCAGATCAAGGTGGGGCAGCGCAACCGGTATCTGGGCACCTTCGACACGCCCCAGGCCGCGGCCCGGGCCTACGACCGGGCCGCCTACGCGGCCTGGGGCCGTTTCGCGCGTTTGAACCACCCCGAGCTGGCGGAGGGCTATCTGGAGCAACTCGAATTGCCGTGGGAGGACCGGACAGAGACCGGACCGGATTGGTACGAAGTGATGGTGCGGCGTCAGTGGCGCCGCAGCCGCCCCGTCACGACCGTAGACGTAGCAGCCGATGACGGCGCCTTGATCCCATTCTGATGGAACAACCGGCACTCCCCTACGACCTGCACAATGAGCGTTCCGTTCTGGGATCCTGCCTGCTGGAACGGGACGCCATCACCGTGGTGCGCGATCTCCTGTCAGAAGAGGACTTCTTCCTGGAGAAACACGCAATCGTGTATCGGGCGTTGTTGGACCTGCTGGACCGGCGTGTGCCGCCGGATATAGCCACCGTGGCAGGGGTGCTAGGTGAGCGGGGCCAGTTGGAGGGCGTTGGTGGGCTCGCATTTTTGAGCGATCTCGTCGTTGAGGTGCCCACGGCGCTCCATGTCCAACACTACGCCGCCCGGGTGCGCCAGACCGCCGCCCAGCGCCGGGTTATCCAGCTCGGCGCTGAGATCTCCCGGCGCGGCTATGAGGGAGGCAATGTAGCAGAGCTGTTCGAGGAGCTGAACCAGATGGTACAGCTCACCCGGGATGCCTCGCTGGCGCGCCCGGACTGGAGCGATGCAGTGCTATCCGGGCGCGCCATCTATCGCCACAACTACCCTCCGACCGCCCATGTTATCGAGGGCATTTTGCCCGAAGGCACCTTGCTCCTCTGCGGTAAACCCAAGACCAGGAAGTCATGGTTCGCACTGAATTTGGCTTGGAGCGTGGCCGCCGGCGGGAAGGCGCTTGGCCGCTACCAGGCCCAGCAGGGTGACGTGCTGTACGTGGACCTGGAGATGGGCGAGCGACGCATCCACAAGCGGCTGCACGTCGTGAGCCCGGATGAGCCACCGCCCGGACTGCGCTTTGCCACCAGTTGGCCCCGCCAGGGTGAGGGGTTCGAGGGGTGGATGCGCGACTATCTCCGTGCCCACCCCTATACCCGCCTGGTCATCGTTGACACCCTGGTGGCCGTCAGGCCCTTCCGCCGCAGGTATGAAGACCCCTACGAGAGCGACAAGAGGTTTACTCAGGCGCTAACGGACTTCTGCCACGAGCATCACATTGCGATGCTCCTCATTCATCACAGCCGAAAGGCCGACGCCTCTGATGTCACCGATGACGCGAGCGGCACCACCGGCCTGGTGGCCGGCGTGGACAATTTCGCGGCACTCCGGCTATCCCGAACCGAGCAGGGGTTAGCAGAACTGGCAATTGTGGGCCGGGATATCGAGCTGGATGGGACGTTGCATCTGAAGTGGGATGCGATGCTGGCCCAGTGGAACGCGATTGACGAGGCGGTGGCCGCGCAGGAGAGTCTATCGCCGGAGCGCCGGCAGGTGCTCGAGGTGCTCCACGAACGCCCGGGCAGCACATACCAGGAGGTGGCCGGGGCGCTGGGCCGCCTGGAGCACTCTACGGCACGGTTGCTTTCGGCGATGCGTGCGGATGGAATCGTGTACAACGAGGACGGACGGTGGTTTGCGGCGTGATTTGGCTTACTGAAGCCCTAGATCGCCTAGATCGCCTCCAGATCGCCTCCAGATCGCCTGAGTTTGGCTTACTGAAGCCCTAGATCGCCAGATCGCCTAGATCGCCTAAACGTGCTAGACATAACAAGTTTCAATTTAGGCGATCTAGGCGATCTGGCGATCTAGGCCGTTGTGACGCGGAATCTGAGGCGATCTGGAGGCGATCTGGAGGGGATATGACGGTACTAGCCGTGACTGTGGACGAACTGACGTTCAAGCAGCTCTGCAATCTTGCTGAGGCGACAGGTCGTAGCGTCGAGCATCTTGCCGCTGAGGAGTTGCGCAGCGTCGCAAAGCTCGAAACCCGTCTCATGAAAGCCGAAGATGAGTTGGAAGAGCTGCGTTACCGGGCCGCATCCGTTGCGACAGAGGTACTGCGGGAGGTGCACAACGTTGCAAAGCTCCAGACCCGTCTCATAGAAGCTGAAGGTGAGTTGGAAGAGCTGCGTCGCCGCATCGCATTGATTGCGGCACGCCTGGAGCCGGAGGGTTGATATGGTGTGCCATGTCCGCACGGCCGCGTGCGACGCAGCCCGGGCTCTGATGCGCAAGCGAGCCTATCGGGACGCCAGGTATCTCAACCTGCCCGACTGCGACACCCTGGATCGATTTCTGGTGTACGCGGTCTGCTATCGGCAACTCTCGTTTGCTGACCTGGTCGACATGCTCAATGTCTCTCCCTCACTTGTCTATTCGGCCCTGCGAGATCTGCGGAGACGCGGGCTCATCCCGAAGTCCCGGGCACCCTATCGGCCCACCTGTGACCCCGATGGGGTGGCCATCGTCACGCTGGCCCGGCAGGGCTACCCCCGCCCCGCAATTGCCGCGATGCGCGGGGTGACGCTCCCTCGCGTCCAGTCCGTCTTGCGAGCTGCTAAGCACCGCTACCGATCACGCCGTCCACGCCCATATCCTTACTCGGTAGCGCACCTTTCGGGTATTTTCGGGGTGTCGCGCCGGACCATTCACCGGTGGGTCTCGTTCGGGTGGCTGCCGGATAACCGTCCGGTGGTCGGGGGGGGCATTGACCTCTTCTGGTCGCTCGACGATCTCCTGGCGTTTGTGCGAGACCGCCGGACATGGTCATCCTGGTCGGTGTCGAGCATTGCGGACCAATGGCTCGCTCAGGTGGCCGCTGAGGTCCGCCTCGAGGCGGGCGGAAACTGGTACAGCTACAAACAGCTCGCCGCCCGTCTGAACGTTCCCGTCTCCACGCTGCACACCTGGTGTGATCGCTGGGGGCTGTTCGGGACCCTGCCCAGGGCAGGGAAGCTCTTCTGGCTCACCCATGCCCAACTGGCCGATCTGGATGCACTTGTGCTGACGATCGGCTCTCGCCCGCATCGTCGTACCGCGCTGCGTGACGCCCTGCTGAAAGCCTTTGGAGAGGGGTGATATGGGACGTATTGCTATAGCTATCGTCGCAATCGCGATGATCATGCTGGTGGTAGTCGGACTGACCGGCGAGCGCGACAGTGTTAAGAGGTGTGAATTATTCCTTTACACTGCACCGATGACAGCATCGGGGCGATTTTCCGCATCAATGTATCGGTGAGTGTAAAAGATATGAGCCCTCTATGGCCGCTGTACAGGCCATGGAGGGCTCATTGCTACCGATTAGCTAATCCTAGTCGGAACTTACCGCCGCCGTGGGATGACCCACAGCAGGGCGATAGCCAGCGCCAGCAACCCGATGATGCCCGCCCCCATGGGGCTGCCGGCGAGTGAAGTGATAGCCTGGCCATGCTCGGACAGGCTCGCGAGCGTCTGGTCAGGTAACAAGGTGGTGACGGGGATGGGGGTGGGCGTCATCTGGACCGGAAGATCAGCATGACAGCCGCCCGGGCGGTGATGGCGATGGTGGCAATCAGCGTGACGTAGGGATCGAGCCCGGCGGCCATCCAGTCATCAATCATCGCCCGGAACGTCGCCGCGAAAACGTCTGCCATCTCCTCCCTCCTCAGCGCCGTCCAACGCGGCGGACCATCGACAGCAGGCTCATCATCACGCTGATGATGAGTCCACCCCACAAGCCGAAATGAACCAAATTGACATCGGCGGCGGTGGCCGGCACGAAGGTGGTCACCACGAACTGCCAGATCGCGAGAATTGGCGCCAGGAGCGCCTGGACAATGGCCTGCATATTTACTCCTCCCGAAAGCGATGGTAGATGAATGCCGAGATGACCATGAGCGCCACCAGGGCGATCAGGCGAACGACGATCGGACCACATACCAGGCTGACCAGTTCCAGCATATCACTACCCATGGCGTCGCCAGCGCCTCCAGGCCAGCCAGATGGTGTCGATGAGGCTGAGGACAGCGCATATGCCGATCAACCCGCCGACAAACAGATCTACGGCGCTAACCAATCCTCCTCCCTCTCCAGATCTCCACCACGTGCAGCGCAAGCAACGCCGCCAGGAGCGTGGCAACCAGCACATCGCCTGCTGTGAGGGTGTATGAGACCATTGCTACGTTGCCGCTCGACAGTTGTACCAGCACAACGCTATGGGTGTTCGTGAGCGTGGTGGTAACCAGGTCGTTCATACCCCGTACAGTAGCGGTGGTAGCAGGGACCTGCCAGCAAATTTGTTGCTATCTGGTTAAGAAGTAGCCGGTTATTCATCTGTTTTTCACGAGTGGTATCGTATAGTTAGATCAAGTTCATACCGCTACACGACGGGGGCATTATGACACTGCATCTCACCACTCCCTCTGTCTCCCCTTTCGCGTGCGCTTCCATCAAGGGGGCGCCGGGCCACGTGCTGCGCCTGCTGGCGCGGCATCATCTCCAGCACGGACATTGCACGCTCAGCTACGAGGCCATCGCGGGCCTGACCGGCTACAGCCCTGCCGCAGTCAAGCTGGCCGTCCGCCAGCTTGAGGCACAGGGCTATATCTGCGTGACGAAGCGTTTCGGAGATCGCCGCAATACGTACCTGCTGAGTCCCAAATGTTCCGCCGAAGACATCCTTTAGAGCACCAGGCTGAGACAATCGCAGCACAGCTCCAGGCGAAGCTCACGCGGATGGGATTCACCCATCGGGTGCGCTACCACGACTACGACGAACTCTACGAGGTGGAGTTCAGCGAGGTCGAGGCCTCGCCCGATGCGGTGCGGCTGCGCCTCGATGTCGAGAACCTGCCCCAGGGCGTCACGACGGCCCGGTTGCGCGATTTGGTGGTCCTCGAAGACCTGACACACGCGCTGGGGCATACGGTGACGTTCGAGGCGCGCGAGCGCAACAAGGGGTGCTGGTTTGTCGTGCATCTGGGCGAGCGCGATGGGATACCACGCCTCGTCCGCTTCCGCGACTTCGTGGAGTCCTACCCGGAACGACCAGGTCCGATGACCATCCCCATCGGTTACGGCCAGATTGGGCCGATTTGGCGCGATCTGCGACAGCTTCCACACTTGCTGATCGCCGGAGCAACGGGCAAGGGTAAGAGCGTGATGGTCCACGCGATCCTGGCCACGCTCCTCCATTTGCCGCCGCATCGCCTCCGCGTTGTGCTCTGTGATTTGAAGGGGGGCATGACGCTCGGCAAGTACAAGCGCATCCCGCACCTGGACCGCAGCCACTATGTACGGCGAGCGATTGAGTTGCCGCCGGTGCTGGCAGCAGTCCAGGCCGAGATGCAGCGACGTGCCGAGGCCATGGAACACGTCGCTGAAGACATCGATGAGTGGAACGCCACGCGAAAGCAACAGTGGCCATACATCCTCGTGATCATCGAGGAGTTGGCCAACGCGATGCTCTCCAAGGAGCGCATCACGTTGCACGGCAGGGCCGAGCCGGTGTCGCGGGCCACGGAGCGGCTGCTGGCCGACCTGGCCGCCCGGGCCCGGGCGACGGGCATCCACATCGTGGCCACCACCCAGAGTCCACGGTCGGACGTGATCAACGGCATCATCAAGGCCAACTTCCCGGCGCGGATCGCCTTCGGGACGGCCAGCGACATGGACAGCCGGGTGATCATCGACGATAACCGGGCACAAGGGCTGCCCCCGGGCCGGATGATCTTCCTCGACTGCGCCGACTACTATGAGGCACAAGCACCCTTCCTCTCAGAGGAAGATCGGGCGCTCATCCTCCGCAAGACCCTCGCCGGCGAGCACTGGTTGTTCGCTCAGAGCCGAGAACAGCGGCTTATCCGGGACATCCGGCTCATACTAGAAATGGCCGAACGTGACAGCGCCGGCATCCTGGACGTTGACGACTTGCTCCGCACGCCGGAGATCAAGCGCGCCAGGCTGAGCCGCGACCGCATCCTGGAGTGCATCGCGGTGATGGTGCGGGACAGAGTGGCGATCAAGCGATCCTTCCGCCGCACCTACCGCACGGCCGTATCTGGCCGTACATGGCGCAACATATATCAACCTCGAGAACTGGTTCTGGAGCATCAGGAAGCCCCAGAACCAGCTTGCGTTGAAGGGGAGATCATCACGGTCAGAACCGGCTCAGAACCAGCTCAGAACCACCTGTTGCCCGCCCCGAAAGCCGAACTGGTTCTGGGGCTTCCTGATGCTCCAGAACCAGTTCTGATCGAACTGATCCGGCAGTGGAGTCAGTTGGGCTACACCAGAAATCAGATGGTGGCCCGGATGGGGATGGAACGAGCGAAGGCGCTGCGATTAATCGCTTCGGTGTTGGGTCCCGGGAGGGCTTGATGGGGCGGGTGCTGATCCTGATTGCGACCCTCGCGCTGACCCTCGCGCCACTGCCAGCGCTCGCCCAGGGCCAACCGCTCTACCTGGCCCTGGGCGACTCGCTGGCGCTCGGGGTCGAGGCGCCGGCGAACAATGATGGCCAGCCCGGGTACCCGGCTCATATTCTGGCTCGCCTGCGGGGCATGTACCCCGACATCGAGCTGGTCAACCTGGCCGTCGCCGGCGAGACGAGCGGCACGATGCGCTCGGGTGGCCAGCTCGCCGCGGCAGTGAGCGCCCTGAGCGGCGCCAGGTCCGCCGGGCGCTGCGTGCCGGTCGTGACCCTCAGCATCGGCGGCAACGATTTTGGCCGCGTGCTGACGGGCGACGTGACGCCGCAGGCAGCGGCAGCAGCGCTCTCCACAAACCTTAGTGCCATTCTGGGCGGTCTGGTCGGGGCAGCGACCCCGAGCGCACCCGGGTGCCCACCCACGCGGGTGGCGATGATGGACTACTACAACCCGTACCCCGGATTGCCTATCCCCCCCAGCGACCAGCCGCTGGCCGATATGCACCTGCCGACGCTGAACGGCATCATTCGGTCCACTGCGGCGCAGTACGGTGTGGCGGTGGCCAGTGTGGAAGCCCTGTTCCGTGGCAGAGAACCTGATCTGCTCTACGTCAACCCGGGGATCTACACGAACCCGCTCCTCCGCTTACCGTTTACGCCGTGGTTCGAGCAAAACGTAGACTTCCACCCAAGGCCGGCAGGGCATACGCTGATCGCCGATGCGTTCTGGAGCGCTCTGGGTTTGGCGCCGGCGGTACCGGCGCTCGCCGACCTGCCCGATCTGATTCCGCCCACTGTCGTATTGCGCGCACCCTGGACGTGCGGCGAATGCGCCCCTGGAGGGCGCGAACTGGCCCTCGTGCCGCCGCTGGCGGAGCCCCAGGCCCACACCATCGAGTGGCTGGGCGCGCAACTCTGGAATCGCGTCACGCGGCCACTGATCTGCTGGCTGCTGGCAATGTTCCAGGCCGGCTTGACCACCTACGCCGGCGTGATGAACACCTACTGGCTGCCGGCCATCAACGATGGCTACCGCCTGGTCTACCAGGGGCGCATGTGGCAGGCCAGCGCCGTGCATGCCGTCTGGCACCTGGGGGAGGACATCCGGGCGGGTGTGTGGAGCAGCGCCGGGCAGGGCATCGGATCGGCAGGGCAGGCCCTTGCGCTCGGCGAGAGCCTGGACGAACTGGGCCGCACCCTGCTCCAGGCGTGGGTGGCCGTCTTCGCCGGCGCGATCCAGCCGCTGCGCTACCTGGCCACGCTGTATCTGGCTGCCGTACCGGAGATCGTCCGCGTCCTGGCCGACCTGGAAACGTACCGCCCGCCACAGTTAGAGATGCTTAACAACTTCTGGCTCTTCGCGGCGGTCGTGGGAGCCCTTCGGGGTATTCAGGAGAGTCAGATCGGGTGGTGGCTCACTGCTGAGATTGCGCTGTTCTATTTGGGCACGGCGCTCTACATCCTGGATGGAGGTGAGAGTGATGACGCGGATTAGCTCATGGTGGCCCTGGGCGCTAATTGTCGCAGGCATCATAGCGATAGGGTGGGCCGGGACACAGATCGGCGCGCATGTAACGGCAGGAGCAGGAGCAGGAGCAGCGCCGACACCAACCTTGGACTGGAAACCGACCGCAGAAGCCATCGGGCGCATGCTGGAGGCAACGCCTGAGCCGGCGTGCGCACCATATACCGTTGATCTCTCAACCGGGCGGTCTGCCATATCGATTCAGGCGCGATCAACGGTGGTGACAGAAGAAAAGGTTATGGACGGCAGAGTATATGTCGTTGAAACGAATAATGCTGACGTGCCTGCATATGAGATTGATGGCGACCCTGTGCGAATCATCCCAATTCTCAGCCCAGGCGGGCGCGATCTATGGGATCAACAGGGCGCACTCGAACTACTCTATGTGCCGCCCGGCACCTGGCGCGTGTTTTCGCTCGTGTTTCTAGACGCACAGCATGTCGCATTGTTTCCGCCTGACCCACCGGGTAACGTTGTACTCCTGGTATGTCCCGTCTCGTAGTCGCATTGCTCCTTAGCCTCCTGCTGGGGCTGTGGCCTCCTCACGTGTATGCGCAGGAGGAGTGTTTTGCCATCAGTCAGCCGGGCGGTGTCGCGGTGAATTTCAGCCAGCCGCAGGTGCTGCGACCTGGCGGACGGGTGGAAATCGTCTTCCAGGGCGCCATTACCGTAGGGGTAGACGCGCGAGTGAACGTTGGGGGGACATGGGCCCTCGCCGGCGCAGTATTACGGGCGGACTGGACGCCGGTGTTTTTCGCCCCGATTGGTGACAACTCCAATCTGTCCGGGGCGCCGATCACGTACAACAACATCCTGATCCTTTCCGCACTCCCGCTCCAACCCGTCACTGTGCGGGTGTGCAACCCGCCTGAGCCAACAGCCACCCCCACCCCCACGACGCCCTTCGGCTGCTATGAGGAGCGTCTGGTGTGGCAGGAGAGTGGCGCGAACGGCGCCGGCGGCACCTGGGGGGATGGCTCAAGGGAGATCGAGATCCCCCAGGCCTCCCAGGTCTACTCATGGGTAGGGCGCGCCCAGTGGGAGGCGAACGGTCCGGGCGGGGGAGGGTGGGTTGATCTACCGCAGTATGGGTCCGGCCTGACGCCCCCTACTGTCCAGGCAGGCTACACCGAGCGATTCCGCGCGTCGGCGGGGGTGAGAGTCGCGATTCTGATCTGTCCCCTCCCGCCAACGCCGACGCCGACGATCACGCCGACATCACCGCCCAGTAGTGGGACGTGCAACTTCCCCAACAACGTGATAGTTCTTGCCTATAATCCCGCGCCAATAGACTGGCAATCCTACCACCTGCCTCCATTTCCTGGAACCGGCTGGGTGTGGTTATCGGCAATGTCGAGCGGCAGCGGAGGATGGATATGGACGCATCACTACGTGCGACGACTCGACAACAATGGGAACCTGGCAGAATCTCGGGATGCTCCCGCCCCCCCGGGAACGTGGCATACAATTCGCGGGCAAATGGTAGATGCTGGCGTATCGGCATACTATTACGCTGGTGGCTCCCAGGGACCCATTTGTGTCGGATTCGAGCCCGCAACCACCCCAACCGCGACCACCACCCCAACCGCAACCACCACCCCTGCCGGCACCCCGACGGCAACGGCGACGGCGACGCGCACCCCGCTGCCGACACGGACGCCGACGGCGACGCGCACCCCGACCCCGACCGGCACGTTGACGGCCACGCCCACCGGCACCCCGACCCGCACGCCCGCGCCCGCGCTAGGCTGTATCACGGTCGAGTTCAGTGTGCCCGCCGGCGGCCAGACGACGATACCCCTTACCGCCGGCGGGCAGTTCCAGGTCCTGGATAACGCCATCCAGGTGCAATTCGCGGGCCAGCCGCGCCGCCTGGACCCGGGCACCTACACCTGGCAGGGAGCAACGGGCGACCAGGTGGTGAGTGGCGTCGGCGAGGGGCCGGCGCGGGTGTTTGTGTGTGTGGCCGCAGGCACCACCACGCCCACGGTCACCCCCACCGGGACGCTCACCACGACCCCCACCGGCTCGCCCACGACAACGCCGACCAGCGCGTTGCCGGTGCTGCCCTGCACCTACAGCATCTATATCTTGTATTCGGTCAACCAGACCGTCTACCTGGCAACTGACACGCTCTATCAGGTGTTGGACGCGCCCCTCGAGGTGCAAATCGAGGGGAACTGGTACGAAATGATGGGAGTGGGCATCTGGACGGAGGACTCCGGCAGCTATACGGTGCGGTCGCTCGGCCTCCGCAGCCGTTTGGCCGTCTGTGTGGGCCAGGGCACCCCTACCGTGACGCCGCCGGCGGTGACGGCCACAACTGACCCCAACGCCATCAGCGTGCGCTTCGAACTGGCCGGCGCGCCGGTGGGCGAGCAGGCAGGACGGCTCGAGATCGTCATCCTGCTCACTCGTCCGCAATCGCAGGCGGTGTCGGTTGACATCACCACCACGAGCTGGACGGCGATGGCGCACACGGACTTCTCGCCGGTGGTGGCCACCGTCACCTTCATGCCTGGCGAGTGGCGGCAGACCATTGCCGTGCCGATCATTGACGATCTGTTGCCGGAGCCTGACGAGACCTTCCATGTACGCCTGGCCAACCCGCGCCGGGTGACAGGCGGATCGCCGCCCGGGCTGGCGAAGATCGCCGCCCAGGCCCTCCAGACCGTCCAGCTCGGGGCGCCGGCGGTGTTCGAGGGCACCATCGTCGACGATGACGCCCTGATGCCGCCCACTATGACCATCCCGGCTGCGTGTGTGGTTGTGCCGGCCACCGCCACGCCCCGCACGCCCACGCCGTGGCCCACCATCGCAGGATTTCCCACCTTGCGACCGCTGCCGGCGCCCGGCGTTGGAGTGCCGCCACCACCAGGCGTGACGGCGAGCGCGACGATCACCGCTACCAGCGCCATCACGCCGGCGGCAACCCTGATCGCCGCCTGGGCCGCGCCGGCGGCAACCATCACGAGCTGGTCCGCCGAGGCCTTCGGCGATGGCGCAGAGCGCGCCCAGACCGACGCGCCGGCGCTGGTCGAGCGCATCTCGGGCGCTCTGGGGTGGTTGTGGTTCTTCACGATGCTCGGACCGCTCGCGGCACTGCTGCCGCCGATCCTGATCCGCATCTATGTTCGGATTGCCCGGAGCGTGCTGGGGGTGGCGGAACGCAACCGGAGGAATTGGCCAAGATGAGACGATACCGAATCCGAATCTACGGAGTGCCGGACAAACACCGCTACGCACCGCTGGCCTGGCGCCTCCTAGACTGGAGCGCCGGCAACTGGCAGCGGCGACTAGCGTTGCTGTGCTTTGCGCTGGGACTCGCGTTGCTCCTGGGCCGTGTGGCCACCGGGATGCCGGCACTCACCGCCGGCGCGGGCGAGCCGGCCACGGTGATCCGGGCCGTGGACGGAGACACGCTTGATGTGCGTATTGGCGACCAGGTCGAAAAGGTGCGCCTGCTCGGAGTGAACACCCCGGAGAGCGTGGACCCGCGCAAGGGGGTTGAGTGTTACGGGAAGGAGGCCTCGGCGTACACCGCGTCGCTCGTGCAGGGCGTCGTGGTGCGGTTAGAGGCCGATCCGTCGCAGGCAGACCGGGACAAATACGGTCGCCTGCTACGGTACGTGTGGCTCCCGG